>ENA-ORTU01000044-ORTU01000044.1-human-gut-metagenome-genome-assembly--contig:-NODE-44-length-169684-cov-29.716357_pt1 | contig 169684 bp, 166 predicted proteins | sample MGYA00241910_ERZ509184 | MGnify/ENA primary metagenome ERZ509184 (study PRJEB26280, sample SAMEA2338847) | human gut metagenome | biome: human gut; feature: human-associated habitat; material... | reverse complement strand
ATATATTTTAACTCATTTTTAAAAAAAAGAAAAGACTGTTGAACAAAATATTTTTTTATACTTTGTCAACAGTCTGAGAAACTCTTTAAAGAGTTTCTTTTATTTATAATATCTTTTTTAGTCTTAATACAATTATTTCTAATTTCATTCTATAATTGTAGCTATTTTATTTAATCTTATGTGTGCTATTTTTGGCACATTATTATAGTTTTCCTTTGAGTATAATATTTCTTCTTTATCTGGGTAGCAGAACTTACAATATCCATCATAAGCATTGTAATCATCTTCTGTAATATCTCTGCAGCATTCTTTACATTGTTTTGTTTTTTCTAGTTTTTCCATATTTCATTCCTCCTATTTATATTTCATATTTTGTATCACCTGTAAAACAATTTTATCACATACTTTTTCTTTGTCTACCGTGTGAGGCATAGTTTTATTACGTTATTTTAAAATAAATTAGTAATTTATATAAAAGTTGAGATAATTAAGTTATGAATAATATTACAAAATATAATGGAAAACTAAATATACTTGGTCACACTCTGAAATCATATAGAATCAAATAAGGTTGGTCTTTAGCTCAAACTTCAGATCAATTAATGTTAATAGGAATTGATATTCCTAGATCATCTATTCAAAGAATTGAATGTGGTGGTAGAATTTTAAAAGACTATGAATTAGTTGGTTTCTCAAAAATTTTTAAAATTTCTCCTAATGTTTTATTGGCTAACTTTTTAAAAGAATTAGAATAAAAAAAGAATTAGTGTATTTTCCTTATTAATAAACTAATTCTTTTCTATTTTATATTTAGCGTATTTATCACGCAAATTAATTGTCGCTCTATTTTTTATTTCATTTTTAGGTATTAAATATATTGATAAAATTTCCTTTTTCTTTGTTAGTTTCAAACTTCATATTTTTCTCCTGTTTGGAATATTTGTTCGTATTATTATGCTTTTAAAAACAAGTTGAAAAACTTGTTTTTGGTGGGCAGAGATGGATTCGAACCATCGTACTCGTACGAGAACAGATTTCTTACTACTATAGTTTTCACTACCATCGAAATGTTTGTAGTCTGGACTTTCTCTTTATCTTGATAAGATACCAGGTATAAAGTCTCTACACTCGAAATTTCTTTCTAGCTCGGGATTATCATCAGCTTAACCTGTTAAGACTTCCCCGAATTAGCCCGGTTTTCATCATACAATCACTTGTATGAGCTGCAATTTCTGATTCTTTGTTTGAACCAAAGTCTACAGTCTGCCGCCTTTAGCCACTCGGCCATCTGCCCAAATATTATTAAATTTTTATACTTTAAATAATTAAAGTATGGTCCGCCATCTAGGATTCGAACCTAGGACCCACCGGTTATGAGCCGGTTGCTCTGACCAACTGAGCTAATGGCGGATTTCCAATGCAGGTTTAAGTATAAAACATTTTTATTAAATTGTCAATAGTTTTGTTTATATTTTTTTATTTTTTGATTATACAATTAAAGTAGTTAGATTTTATCTAACCACTTTAACAATATATCATTAGTTATGTTGTTCTCCTCTTCCCTCTGGAAGTGCTGGTACTTGAAGTACAACTTTAATCTTCATTGCATAGCTTATTGCTCTTACAATCTTGCTATTTTTAATTCTTTGCCATAAAGATGGTTTTACTTCTACTCTTGTTTGTTCAAAGTATGTCTTTTCTTCTGGAGTTTCTTCTTTTATTTCATTTAGTATTGCTTCAACTTCATTGCTATCATCTTGTGGAGTTGGTATCAATTTTAATGCATCTGCTATTTCAATTCCAATGTAGCTTAAAGCTTTTGATCTATCTTCTATTCTTTCCATATCTATTTCTATATGTAAGTTTGATTCTAGATTAACAATTCTTGCATTTATTAGTTTTACTGCATCTTGATAATTTTGTGATTTTGTTGATTTTGTTCTACCTATTAAACTTAATGTATCAATTATATCTTCTGGAAAATCTCTTGAAACACTTTTTACAGCTTCTTTCCAGTTTTCTTCTTTATTTTGTACTATTTCTAATGTTTCCCTTAATTTATTAGCTAATGCAATATTTTTTTCTCTTTGACGAATTAATTCTTCTATTTTTTTTGTGTTTTCTTCAAATTGATTTGTTGCATATTCAACTAACTCGTAAGCAGCTTTATATACTGCTTTAGGAAAGTTTTTCTTTTTTGGATACTCAATTAAATAGGTTTTTATAGATTCTATTAAATCCTTGAAAAAAGCATCTTCTTCTAATTGTACAATTTGCTTTTTGCTGTTAGGATTTATTAGTTTTTGTACTTTATCCATATTTGATAATATTTTTTCTTCCGTGATAACCATTCTCACGTTTACTATGCCAGATCTAGACATCGTAAACTTCCCTCCTTTATCCTATGTTATTTTTCCTACGCGTTACTATTATATACTGAATTATAAAAAACCACAATAGGACTTCATCTTTTTTCTTTTTTCTTTTCTATAACGATTTTATTACAACATTTTTGCAAAGTCAAGGATATTTTGTAATAAAATGTATTTTTTTGTAGCGCTTCTTCATTCATTTTTTCTAATTATTATATTATTTATTCTTTTTTATTTCTGCATATCTTTTAATTTTCATTGTAGTAGTTTTTTCAAATTCATCATGTTTAATTTCAAGATTTTTTATTGCTTTATATGAAGTTAGCTTTTTATTTACCTCTTTTATTTTAGGCCAAATAATTTCTCTAATTTGTTCATCAGTTAAGTCTTTTCCTATTTTTTCAAAGTTAGGTATAACCTTTACAGAAACAATAAGTTCTTTATTACTTTTATCTTTTTCGTCTTCTTTACCATATACCATACATTCTTTTATTTCTGGTACATGAGATAATAGTAATTCTATTTCTTCTGGATAAATATTTTTTCCATTTTGAGTAACAATTACATTTTTGCTTCTTCCTGTTATGTATAAGAATCCATCTTTATCTAAATAACCTATATCTCCAGAATGAAACCATCTTTCTCCATTTATTTCTTCAATAACACTTTTGGTTGCTTCTTCATCTTCATAATATCCAAGCATTAATGTAGGTGTTTTTATAAGTACTTCACCTTCTCCATTTTCGTTTGGATCTTCAATTTTTATTTTTCCTTTTGGTATTGCTTTACCTGCTGAGCCAACTTTAGTTTGATATTCTGGTGTCAAAGCTGCAATTGGAGCTGTTTCTGTTAGTCCATATCCTTGTAGGAATATTATTCCTATATCCTCTACCCATTTTCCTACTTTTGCATCTATTGGAGCTGCTGCAGACACTATAAATCTTAAGTTTCCTCCTAAATTTTCATAAATGTCTGAAAATACTTTGCGTTTTATATCTACTCCTACCACTTTTAATGCATTTGTCACATGTATCATTGAATTTACCAATCCATCTTTATTTGCTTTTTTTATACTTGCATTTATTTTTTTGTATAAGTTTTCAATCAATAAAGGAACTGATATTAAAACTGTTGGCTTTGTTTCCAACATATTAGGAACTATATGTTTTAATCCCTGACAAACTGCTATTGAACATCCCCATGCCATTGGAAGTAAAAATCCAATAGTTGATTCATAAGTATGATGTAAAGGCAATACTGAAAAGAATCTGTCTTCTGGATAAACCTTTGCATAAGCTGTAGCTGCATTTATATTTTCTGCCAAGTTACGGCTTGTTAGCATAACTCCTTTAGCACTTGATGTAGTTCCAGATGTAAATAGTAATACCTTAAATTCATCTGGATTTATTTTAATATTTTCAAAGCTTTTGTCTCCTGAATTAATAAATTTCATTCCTTCATTTATAAGATATTGCATTCCTACATTTCTATCTTTTATATCTTCATCTGAATACATTTTTATAAAATATTTTACGTTAGGGAATTTTTCTATTATTTTTTTAACAGAGTCAGCTTTCTTTTCTGAATATATGATAATATTAGCTTTAGATCTTCCTACTACATTTTCTAATTCGTTTTCTGGTAGTTCTTTATCTGTTGGGATTGCAATTGCATCAATGCAAAGTGAAGTAACATAAGATACATACCAATCATAAGTTGTTTCACTCAATATCATAATTCTTGGTTTTTCATTTAATTCCAATACTTTATTTATTGCTGTACCAAAACTTTTAACATCTTCTCCAAATTTTTTATATGTAATTTCTTCGTATTTGCCTTTTGAATCAAATTTTTCAAGTATAAATTCTTTATCTGAATACTTTTTTATTGCATATTCAAATATTTCCTTTATATCAGAATAATTTGTTGCCACATATTCTTTCTTATCTTTTTTTCTTTCTTCCTTTTGTTTTTCTATTTCTTCATTACTCATATTCATTTCTTCAATTTCTGATATATCTCTCATTTTAAATTTTGGAAATTTGAAGTCTGGAACTTTAAAATCTCTTAATCCTCTCATTTTATTTCACTCCCATAATATATATTAAAGTCTCATAAAATAGCTTTTACAATAAAACTATTATACATTTTTATTTTAAATTTTGCAAGTTTTTAGTTACAAGCAAAATAAAAACATAGTGTTTGCCACTATGTTTTGTTTTATTATTTTCTTCTTTTTCCGTCTAAAGCATCTAAATTATCTAAAGCTTTACCTGTTCCTAAAGCTACACATGATACAGCATCTTGTGCAATCATTACATTAATTCCTGTTTTTTCTTGTAACAACTTATCTAGTCCATCAATTAAGCATCCTCCACCTGTCATATATATTCCTCTATCGCTAATATCAGCAGACAATTCTGGAGGTGTTTTTTCTAGCACACTATGTACGGCATCAACCACCATCATTGCAGGTTCTATTAAAGCTTCTAACATTTCGCTTGAACGAACTGTTATTGTTTTTGGAAGTCCTGTAGCTAAATCTCTTCCTCTTATGTCCATTTCCATATCTTGAATTTTTGGATATACACATCCTATATTAATCTTTAAATCTTCTGCTGTTCTTTCACCTATAACTATATTGTACTTTTTCTTTATATATTTAACTATTGCTTCATCAAACTTATCTCCTGCAACCTTAATAGAACTGCTTACTACTGATCCTCCTAAAGATATAACAGCAATATCAGTTGTTCCTCCACCAATATCAACAACCATATTTCCACATGGTTTAGATATATCAAGTCCTGCTCCAATTGCAGCTGCAATTGGCTCTTCTATTAGATAAACTTTTCTAGCTCCTGCTTGTGATGCAGCATCTATAACAGCTTTTTTCTCTACTTCAGTTACTTTTGATGGTATGCAAATCATAATTCTTGGTGCAAATATAAATTTTCCACATACTCTATTTATAAAATATTTAAGCATTTTTTCTGTTACAGTGTAATTAGAGATTACACCATCTCTTAATGGTCTTGTAGCAACTATATTTCCTGGTGTTCTTCCAAGCATTCGTCTTGCTTCTTTTCCTACTGCTAATACTTCTCCTGTGTTGTTATCAACTGCAACTACAGATGGTTCTCTTAATACTATCCCTTTACCTTTAGCATAGGCAATAACTGTTGCTGTACCTAAATCTATTCCTATATCTTGTCCATACTTAAACATTTAAATCTTTCCTTTCGACAAAGCACATTTCGTTTTTATTACAATTCTGTTACAATTATATTACAAAGCATTTAAAATAGCAATGTATTTTTTAATATTTTTTAAATAAAAAAATAGAGTATAATCTTATACTCTATTTTACCTTGATTTTATTATTTTATACAAATAACCTTCCTAAAAATACCAATTGTAATATTCCGGCTGGACCAAATGGTGGAGTTATTTCTAATTCTTCAGGTGTAGCTTTTAATACATCATCGTTACCTGCAACTGTAATTTTTACTGAACTTACATTATCATATTTAAATCCAAGTTCAAATTGTTTTTCTTCTCCAACCTCTAAACTATCTATTTTCAAATATTTTGTTCCTATATTAACATCTCTTGGCGTATAAAAGTCAAATCTTAAGTATTTATCTGTAACTCTTTCTTCTGTAGTATTTTTAATAGTTCCTTTTACATTACCGTTTACGTTTGTTGCTTCTGCTACATTAACTGTTACTTGAGGTGTTTCTATATTCACTTCATATTTTTCCATAGGTTTATATAATGATTTAGTATATAAATATATCATTATATCTGAAAATACAAACACTATTAAAAACAGTAATACATAGCATAAAAGTACTTTTACTCTAGGTCTACTATTATATATCCATATCGACAAATAATCGCTCATATTATACCCCTTTCATTTATAGTTTTCTAAATACTCCTGCAACTTTTCCCAAAATTTCACATGTTGGTACAATTATTGGATCCATAGTGCTATTTTGTGGTTGCAATCTTATATGATCTTTTTCTTTATAAAATGTTTTTACTGTTGCTTCATCTCCTATTAATGCTACAACTATTTCTCCATTTAAAGCTGTATTTTGTTTTTTAACTAAAATATAGTCCCCATTTAAAATACCTGCTTCTATCATGCTTTCTCCTCTAACTGTAAGCATGAAACTTTCACTGTTTCCAACAAAATCAATTGGAATAGGAAATGTATCTGTAATATTTTCTACTGCTAGTATTGGTTCTCCGGCTGTTATTTTGCCAATAACAGGAACATCAACCATTTCTCTTCCAGTATAATAATTTTTATCTTCATGTTTTTTTACTGGTTCTCCATCTCCGCCTTTTAATAAGCGCAAAGTTCTACCTTTTTGATCTTCTTTTTTTATGTATCCTTTTTCAGATAATTTTGCTAAATACCCATGTACTGTTGCTGTTGATTTTAATCCAACTGCTTTTCCTATTTCTCTTACAGATGGTGCATATCCCTTTTCTTCAACTTGTTTTTCAATAAATCTTAATATTGCTTTTTCTCTTTTATTAATTGACATTGGGTCCTTTTTTTTAGCCAAAATAACATCACTCCTTATTTTATCTCTTGCACTGGTTAATATATCCAGTTTTTCGTATTCTTTTATATAATAGCATACAAACAAAAAAATGTCAAACAAATATTTGACATTTTTTTATGCGGTTCCAATTTTTTTAGTTGTTGCCTGTCTTTTAACTTTAACAGTCTTAGGCTCAATAATCTCTCTATTATTATTTATAATAATTTTAGGAGGTTCTCCATTTCTAACCGTTTCTTCAGTTATTATACATTTTTCTATTTTAGGGTTGGAAGGAATTTCAAACATAATGTCTCTCATAATTTCTTCTATAATAGAACGCAAACCTCTTGCTCCTGTTTTTCTTTCAATCGCTTTATCAACTATTAAATTCAATGCTTCTTGTTCAAACTCTAAATCAACGTTGTCTAGCTTAAACAATTTTTGGTATTGCTTTACTAACGCATTTTTAGGTTTTGTAACAATATCAATTAAGGCATCTCTGTCTAATTCTTGCAATGTTGCTATAATTGGTAATCTTCCAACAAACTCTGGTATTAAACCAAACTTCAACAAATCTTGTGGTAATAGTTGTTCAAATACCTTATATTTATCTATATCTTTATTACTTTCAATTTTAGCTCCAAAGCCTATTGATTTTTGACCAATTCTATCTTTTACTATTTTTTCAAGTCCTTCAAAAGCTCCTCCACAAATGAATAATATGTTTGATGTATTTATTTGTATAAATTCTTGATGAGGGTGTTTTCTGCCACCTTGTGGTGGTACTGATGCAACAGTTCCTTCTACTATTTTTAGTAAAGCTTGTTGCACCCCCTCTCCACTAACATCTCTAGTGATTGAAGGATTTTCAGATTTTCTAGAAATTTTATCTATTTCATCAATATATATAATTCCTTTTTCTGCTTTTTCTATGTCATAGTCAGCTGCTTGAATAAGTTTTAGTAAAATATTTTCGACATCTTCACCAACATAACCTGCTTCTGTTAATGTTGTTGCGTCTGCAATTGCAAATGGAACTTGTAATATTTTGGCTAGTGTTTGTGCTAATAAAGTCTTTCCACAACCTGTAGGTCCTAGTAATAAAACATTACTTTTTTGCAATTCTACATCATCAGATTCTTCTTGGTGATTTATTCTTTTGTAATGGTTATATACTGCAACAGATAGTGTTTTTTTAGCTTCATTTTGACCAATTACATACGAGTCTAAAACTTCTTTTATTTCAGCTGGTTTTGGTAGTTTATCTTCGACTTTAGTTGTGTATGTCATTTCTGCATCTTCATATATTTCTTCTTCTAAAATATTGTTACATACTTTTATGCATTCATCACAAATATATACTCCAGGTCCTGCAATAATTCTACCTACTGCTTCTTGTGATTTACCACAAAAAGAACATTTTACGCCTTTAGTTTTATTTGTCATTCTCAGCTAATTTCCTTTCCATTTTTTGTTTTTAATTAAATTCTTTTTTCCATAATGCCATCAATCAATCCATATTTAAGTGCTTCTTCTGCTGTCATGTAATTATCTCTTTCTGTGTCTTTATTAATTATATCTAATGGTTGACCTGTTCTTTCGCTTAAGAACTTATTTAATTTTTCTCTTGTTTTTACCATGTGGTCTGCGTGTATTTTAATTTCTGTTGTTTGTCCTGATAGTCCGCCACCACCAATTAATGGTTGATGAATTAGAATTTCTGCATTTGGTGTTGCAAATCTTTTTCCTTTTTCACCTGCTGCTAAAAGAACTGCTCCCATACTTGCAGCCATACCTATACATATAGTTGAAACTGGACATTTAATATAATTCATTGTATCAACAATTCCCATTCCGTCAGTAATAGATCCTCCTGGGCTATTTATGTATAAGTGAATTTCTTTGTCTGGATCTTCTGATTCAAGAAATAATAATTGTGCAATTACTAAACTTGCTGAAGTTTGATTAACGTCTTCACCTAAAAATATAATTCTATCTTTCAAAAGTCTTGAGAAAATATCATAAGATCTTTCTCCTTTTGCTGTTTGTTCAATAACATAAGGAACTAAACTATTTTGTTCTTTCATATTTATTAATTACCAACCTTTCTCTTTTGATCAATTAAATTAAAACTTATTTTATTTTAGCATTGTTAACGATGAATTCTATTGCTTTTTCTACTTTCATATTATTTTCAATATATTCTTTTATGTATTCATTTTTAGACATTTCTTCTTCAGTTTTGCCATAGTTTTTAGCCATTTCTTTAAGTTTTTCTTCAACTTCTTTTTCTTCTGGTTTTATGTCTTCTGCTTTAATAATTGCTTCTATTACTAATCTAGATTTAACAGCTTTTTTAGCTTGTTCTTTCATTTCTTCTCTAACTTGTGCTTCTGTTTTTCCTGATAGTGTAAAATATTGAGCTAATGTTAAACCTTGGTATTGTAATCTTTGTTCAATGTCTTTCATCATGTTGTCAATTTCAGCATCAATCATTCCAGATGGAATGTCTATTTCTACATTGTCGCTAACAGCTTTTAGCGCAGCATCTTCCATTTCATATTTAGCTTTTTCTTCGTTTGCTTTTTGCATTCTTTCTTTAATACTATTCTTTAATTCAGCTAATGTTTCGAATTCACTAACGTCTTTTGCAAACTCATCATCAATTTTTGGAAGCTCTTTTTTCTTAATTTCATGTAATTTTACTTTAAATACAGCTGGTTTTCCTGCTAGTTCTTTAGAAAAATAATCTTCTGGGAATGTAACTGTAATATCTTTTTCTTCTTCTAATTTCATTCCAACTATTTGATCTTCAAATCCAGGAATAAATGTATTGCTTCCAATTTCTAGTTCATGTTTTTCAGCTTTTCCACCTTCAAAAGGTACACCATCAATAGAACCTTCAAAGTCAATAACTGTTATGTCTCCTTTTTCAACAGGTCTATCTTCTATGCTTACTAATCTTGCATTATGTTCTGCCATGTGTCCTAATTCATGTTCAATATCATGATCAGATACATTATACTCAATTTTCTTTAATTCTATACCTTTATATTTTCCTAATTTTACTTCTGGTTTTATTTGTACTATTGCTGTAAATATAAGGTCTTTTCCTTTTCCAATTTGAGTAATATCTATGTCAGGATTGCTTACAACTTGAATATTATTTTCTTTAATTGCTGTTTCATAAATTTCTGGTACTAGTTCATTAAATGTATCTTCGTGGAATATTTCTGTTCCATATTGTTTTTCTACCATATTCATTGGTGCTTTACCTTTTCTAAATCCAGGTATAGTAAAGTATTTAGCTGTTTTAGCATATACTTTTTTCATTGCTTCATCAAATTTTTCTGCTTCTACTACGAAACTTAATTTTACTTCATTTTTGTTTTCTGTGTTTTCTACTTTTACACTCATTTTATAATCTTCCTTTCAAAAAATAATTAGCTTTTATATTATACCACATTTTTCAAGTATTTCAAGTGTTTATGCTTATATTTTAATCAAATCAAAATTCAAATAGTCTGCACTTACAAGTTTGAAATTTATTCCATCAACGCATCCTTCAATTGCATCTTGATGTGATTTACCATGCAAGTGTCCATAATAGCATTTTTTTATTCCATATTGTTTTAATGTATCAATAAATTCTGATGTTTTATTTTTTTTAGTTATTGGTGGATAATGCATAAATGCTATTATTTCTTTTTCTTTTCCATATTGATTTATTCCTTGTTCTATTGCAAGTTTTAATCTTATATTTTCCCTTTTTATCATTTTACTATCATTTTCTGTATCTAATAAGTTCCATCCTCTGGTACCTATTAAAATCTTATCTTCTATCAAAAAACTATTGTTATATATAAAGTCTATATTTTCAAATTTATTATCTTCCAAAAACTTCTTCATACTTGTAATAGTAGTCCACCAGTAGTCATGATTTCCTTTTAATAATAGTTTTTTACCTGGTAACATATTCAAATATTCAAAATCTTTATATGTGTCTTTTAAATGCATAGACCATGAAAAATCCCCAGGCAACACAACTGTATCCTCTTGTTTTACTTTTGATATCCAATTATTTTTTATTTTATCGCTATGCCCTTCCCAACTTTCTCCAAATATGCTCATTGGCTTATCCTGAGAAAATGATAAGTGCAAGTCAGCTATTACATATATTGCCATGTTTTATTCCTTTTCTTTTTAATTTATTCCTAGATTTGGTATTGCATTTAAAGTCAAATCTGATATATTCCCCGCTGTATATGTATAATATCCTGCTGAAGCAATCATTGCAGCATTATCTGTACATAATACAGGTTCCGGATAATAAACCTGATATCCTTTTTCACCTAATTTCAAAAATTCATTTCTTATATAACTATTTGCAGATACACCTCCTGCTAATGCTATTTTAGTTATATTTAATTCTTTTGCTGCTCTTAGAGTATGGTCTAATAGTACTTCTGTAATAGTTTTTTCAAAGCTATTGCATAAGTCTGCTTTATTAATATCTGGAGTTTTATGGTGTAAATTTATAACTGCTGTTTTTATTCCACTAAAACTAAAATCCAAATTATCTATATGAGTCTTAGGTAACTCAATGGTTGGTTTTCCTTTTTTTGCTAACTTATCAACTTTTGGTCCACCTGGGTACCCTAGTCCTATTACTCTTGCAACCTTGTCAAAAGCCTCTCCAACTGCATCATCTCTTGTTTTAGCTAACACTTCAAACTCAGAATAGCTTTTTATATGTACCAAGTGAGTATGTCCACCTGATATAACTAGACATAAAAATGGAGGTTCTAGTTCTGGGTGACTAATATAATTTGCAGCTATATGTCCATGTATATGGTTTGTTCCAACTAGTGGCTTATTTAAAGAATAACTTAATGCCTTTGCATAAGATACTCCAACCAACAAAGCACCAACTAAACCTGGTCCATAGGTACATGCTATTACATCTATATCATTCATTGTAATATTAGCTTGTTTTATTGCTTCTTTTACAACATTTGAAATAGCTTCTATATGATTTCTAGAAGCTATTTCTGGTACTACTCCTCCAAATTGTTCATGTATTTTTATTTGTGAGTTTATAACATTTGAAAGAACTTCTCTTCCATTTTTTACTATAGAAGCTGAAGTCTCATCACAACTCGATTCTATTCCTAAGGTTAATATATCTTTCATTTTTTAATTTCCTTCTACATAAATATACTAAATAAATTAAATACCATACTACTAATTCCATAACTAACTGCACTTATTATTGGTGATACAATTTCACCTGCAATCGGTGTAATCCAAATAATTAAAAATATTATATAAAAAGTTCTTTCATGGTTTTCAAACCATCTTTTAGCATTGTATGGTAAAAATGCCATTAATACTTTTGATCCGTCTAGTGGTGGTAATGGTATTAAATTAAATACTCCTAATCCTACATTTACTATTACAGCATATTGTAACATTGTAAATATAATTATTCCTATTCTTGAAATATTAACAAAATTAGTTGCAAATATTTGTAAAGCATATAATATTATTGTTAATACTATAGCTAGTAAGAAATTCATAATAGGTCCAGCAGCTGCAACAATTGCTTCACCTGTTTTTGCTGATATTTTTTTATTAAAATTATTTGGATTTATTTCTACTGGTCTTCCCCATCCAATATGTGTAAAAACTAGCAAAACAACTGCAATCGGATCTAAATGTGTAAATGGATTTAAGCTAAGTCTTCCTTGTACCTTTGGAGTATCATCTCCTAGTTTATATGCAACTATAGCATGTGCATATTCATGAAATGTAATTGCTAAAAGTACTCCTGGTATTGTAAATAATATACTTAATAAGTCAAATCCTCCACCCATTACACTTGCCAATACTATAATAGCTAAAATTATATATACATATCTATTATCAAAATTCATATAATATTCAAGCCTTTCATTTTTCAATTTTACATTTAATATTATACCTCAAATTTAAAAATATGTAAACATTTGGAAGATATTAATTTTACTGCAATACATAAAAACGAAAGTAAATAATTATTACTTTCGTTTTTATATTATTGTATATAGTTTTATTTTAGTTTAATGGTTTCATTGTAGGGAATAAAAGTACATCTCTAATAGATGCTGAATCTGTAAGTAGCATTATTAAACGGTCAATTCCCATTCCCATACCGCCTGTTGGAGGCATACCATATTCTAGAGCTTCTATGAAGTCTGTATCCATCATATTTGCTTCCTCATCTCCAGCTTCTCTAGCTTCTACTTGTTTTAAAAATCTTTCATATTGATCTATTGGATCATTTAACTCTGAGTAAGCATTTGCAAATTCTCCTCCTGCAATGAATAATTCAAATCTTTGAGTCATTTTTGGATTATCTTTGCATTTTTTAGTAAGTGGTGAATTTTCAATTGGGTATTCATATAAGAATGTTGGTTGTCTCAATGTTGCTTCAACTTTTTCATCAAATATTTGAACAATTATATCTCCTCTGCTTGTTTTTATAGGGTCTATTTCTACATTTAACTTTTTAGCAGCTTCTTGTGCTTGTTCATCTGTTTCTATAGCATGGAAATCTACTCCTGTAACTTCCTTAATTGCATCTATCATTGTAACTCTTCTAAATGGTGATTCTAAATCTATTTTTTCACCTTGGAACGTAATTTTTCCTGTTCCACATACTCTGTTAGCACATTTTCTAATTATTTCTTCTGTTATATTCATCATACCTTCTAGGTCTGTATATGCTTCATATAGTTCTATACATGTAAATTCTGGATTGTGCTTTATATCCATTCCTTCATTTCTAAAGTTTTTGCCAATTTCATATACTTTATCAAATCCACCTACTATAAGTCTTTTTAAGTATAATTCTGTTGCAATTCTTAGGTACATATCAATATCTAGTGTGTTATGATGAGTAATAAATGGTCTTGCTGATGCTCCACCTGCTATTGTTTGTAGTATTGGTGTTTCAACTTCCATAAAACCTTTTTCATCTAATACTTTTCTAATTTCTTTAATTATTGCTGTTCTCTTTTTAAATGTTTCCTTTACTTCTGGATTCATTATTAAATCAACTGATCTTTGACGATAACGCAAATCAGTGTCTTTTAATCCATGAAATTTTTCTGGTAATGGTCTTAGTGATTTTGATAATAAAGTAACTTCTTTTGCATGTATAGAAATTTCACCAGTTTTAGTTTTAAATACAAAACCGGTAATTCCAATTATATCTCCAATATCATCTTCTTTAAATTGTTTATAGCTTTCTTCTCCTAAATCATTTATACTAACATAGCTTTGTATTCTTCCTTCATTATCTTGAATATGACAGAAAGATGCCTTTCCCATTATACGTTTAGCCATTATTCTACCTGCTATTGTAACATCTTTTCCTTCTAATTCTTCAAAATTATCTTTTATTTGCTTACTATTATGTGTTCTATCAAATTTTATAATTTCAAAAGGATCCTTACCATCAGCTTGTAATTTTACCAACTTTTCTCTTCTTATTTTCATAAGTTGATTTAAATCTAATTCTTGTTCTTGGTTGTTTATATTTTTTTCTTCCATACGCAAACTCTCCTTTTATTTATTATTTACCAATAGTATTATATCTCAAAAAAGCTTATATGTAAACATTCGGAAGAAAATTTTATAAAAACTATTATCATGATGCCTTTCTTAATTCTTTTGCATGTGCTTTAGCTATTTCTGTCACTTCTCCTGATGAAATTCTTGCAATTTCTTCTATTGTCTCATCTTCATTTAATAATTTTATACTTGTATATGTTTTATTTTCTTTCGTTTGTTTGCTTATATAATAATTATAATCTCCTCTAGCTGCAATTGACGGCAAATGTGTAATACAAATTACTTGATGTAATTCTGCAATTGATTTCATTTTTTCAGCCACTGCTTTTGATGCTTTTCCACTAATTCCTGTATCTATTTCATCAAATACTAATGTACTAACTTCATCAACATCTGCAAGTACATTTTTTATTGCAAGCATTATTCTTGCCATTTCTCCTCCTGAAGCGATTTTGGTAAGAGGTTTTAGCCCTTCTCCAACATTTGTGCAAATCATAAATTCAACTTCATCGATTCCATTTTCGCAAAATCTTTCTGTTTTATTTATTTTTATTTCAAATTTAGCATTTGGCATTTCTAAATCTTTTAGTTCTTGATTGATTTTTTTTGATAATGTTTCTGCATATTTAGTTCTGACATTACTCATTTGATTTGCAATTTTAAATAATTCTTGTTCTAAATTCTTTATTTGAATTTTTATTTTGTTATGATATTCATCTAAATTTTCTATTTTATTTATTTCATTTTCAATTTTATTTCTAAACTCTAATATTTCTGTAATTGTATTACCATATTTTCTTTTCAATGAAAAAATCAAATCAAGTCTATTTTCTATTTGATTTCTTTCGTTTTCGTCAAAGTCTACTTCTTCTCTCATATAGCTTAAATCTCTTGCAAGTTCTTGTATATCATAATAACTATTTTTTAATATACTTAATTTTTCACTATACTCTTTCCCACAATCTTGTATTTTTTCTAAACTACGTATTGAATTACTTATGGCAATTATTGCATTTTCATTTAAATTTGTATCTATTTCAAATAAATTATCTTTTAGCTTTTCTGCGTTTTGCATCATTTTATGCTTATTTTGTAATTCTTCTTCTTCATTTTGTTTTAATTTTGCTTGTTCTATTTCATTATATTGGTAACGTAATAAATCTAATCTTCTTTCTTTTTCTTGATCTTCTCCATAAGTATTTTTTAGTTCTTGCTTTAATTTATTATACTCTTCAAGCTTTTTTATGTACTCGCATACACTTTCATTCAATTCTTTCCCAATAAATTTATCTAGATATATTATGTGTTGCATTGGATTTAATATTAGTTGACTATCATGTTGCCCATGTATATCTATAATTTTACTCATAAATTCTTTTAATTCATTTACTGTAATTAATCTACCATTTATTTTGCAAGAATTTCTACCATTTAAATGTATTTCTCTTGATACAATAATATTGCCATCAACAGCCACTTCATTGTTTGGACAATAAAAATTTGCTTCTACATAAGAAAATTCTTCTCCATTTCTAATCATTTCTTTTGAAAATCTTCCACCTGCTAAAATTGCAAGTGAACCAATTATTAACGTTTTTCCAGCTCCTGTTTCACCAGTTAGTACGTTAAACCCATTATTTAAATCAATACTCAAATCATCTATAATTCCAACGTTTTTTATATGTAAAGTAGTAACCATTTAGTCCTCCTTAATACACGAATTAATGTTTGTATATTTGTATTATATACCAAATTTTTGTTTTGTCAATTGCTTTTATTTACTTTTTACAAAAATCATGATCTACTCATTCCATTCACAAGTGTGAAAAATATTAAAAGGAGCGTATTGTGTATGAGTGACATTCTCAAGTTATCTCCGCAGGCTGGCAATAATAAAATTATTGCTAAAATCAAAATGGACGCTTCTCAATCGGCAACTTTTTTGGGAGTTCCTCAAGGTTCTACCAAAAAGGTAAACAAGCGCACTACCGGAAAAAAGGTCGTTACGAAGTTTCGTCAGGTAAAGGCTCCTAAGTAACGCAAAAAAGATGGAAAGTTTTTAAGCTTTCCATCTTTTTCTTTTGGTGACCCCTACGGGAATCGAACCCATGATTCAGCCTTGAGAGGGCTGCGTCTTAACCGCTTGACCAAGGGGCCTTTTAACTTGCTTTATTAATATACCACATTTGTATATTTTAGTCAATACAAGCACATATAAATTTTATATGTTTAATATCTCTTTTAACCTCTCGTCTTGTTTAGTTAAGTACAAATATCCTATTAGAGCTTCAAATGCTGTTGCATACATATAGTCCTGCATACTTGCATTTTTAGCAATATGATGAGTTTGTGTATTTCTTCCTCTTCTAGCAATTTCTTTTTCCTCTTCTGTAAGACTATTTTCAATATCTTTTAATGTTTCTGCCTGTGCTTTAGCCTTTACATATTTTATTGATTTTATATGTAATTCGTGTGGCTTTAATCTTGTAGTATCTACTAATTTTGTACGGATGTATAACTCATATACGCAATCTCCAACATAAGCCCATGTTAATGGTGACATTTGGTTTATTTCTTCTATTTTTTTATTTCTATTAAATATTTCCAATTTCTTCTCCTTCTACTTTTTCAAGAGTAATTCTTCCTAACCTTCCGCTTCTAAAATCATCTATCAAAATATTAGCAACTTTTTCTATGTTTATTTCTTCACCAGAAATAACAGCTCCTCTTTTTTTGCCAATCATATTCATAATTTCTAATACTTTTTCATTTTCTCCTAATTCTTGGTTTTGTGTTATATTTTTTATTTGCTCCTCACTTAGTTTATACCTTTCTATTAAGTTTTGCATATAATTTTTAATCATAGTTTTTAATAGTTCAAAACCAATTTCCTCTGTCTGTAAAACATCATCTTTAATAGTTCCTGTAAAAGCTAAATACATTCCTATTTTCTCATTATTTATTTTAGGCCATAAAACGCCAGGAGTATCTAATAATTCTATTCTATCTGATACTCTTATCCATTGTTTTTTTCTTGTAACACCTGGTTTATTTCCTGTTTGAGCTGCTGTTTTTTTAGCAATTCTATTTATAAATGATGATTTTCCTACGTTTGGTATTCCTAAAATCATTATTCTTATTGATTTTCCAACTCTTCCCTTGCTTTCATACTTGTCGTTATCATAAATTTGCTCTATTTTTTTTGTTACTTCTTGTATTCCTTTTCCTGATACTGAATCAACTAAAACCGCAGGAATATTATTTTTTTCAAAATATTCTATCCACTTCTTATTTTCTTTTTCGCCAGACAAGTCACATTTATTTAAAATAACTAGCCTTTTTTTATTTTTTATAATTTCCTTTATATCAGGATTTTGACTAGCAAGTGGTATACGTGCATCTAATATTTCTGCAACTATGTCAATTAGTTTTAAATCTTCTATTATTTGCTTTTTTGTTTTAGCCATGTGTCCGTGGATACCAGTTGATACTTGTAGATGATAAACTTTTTGTATCTTCGTTCATTTTTTTATTTTTTCTCATTTCTCTTTTTTGGTACATATCCATTATTTATCACTTCTTTCTTTTTTTATTAAGTCGTTTTTCCACTTATATATTATATCATATTTTTTTGTGTTTTAAGATACTCTAATGCAATTTTATATTGTTCATTATATCTAAAAATAATATCTATGCTTCCATCTTCATTGACATATATATTTGAAATATAACTATCAACTATATTTCTGTCTATCTTATCTAGTTTTTTAATATTTTTAAAATGTTCTAATCATTCCAAATTATATGAATTGATTTTTTCCTTATCTAAGTTTTCTTTTGCAATAGAATAATAATTAACTTTGTTATTAGTATTTTTTTGATAATTAGCATAGTTTATCTTACTATTTCTACATGGTTTTTCTTGTATAACTGATAAGCCATATTCCTCACATAAAGAATCTGATAATCTTCTTAATTCTGCATAAGTTTCTCTTTTATCATAATATCTTTTTCCATCTTTAAATGATACAGAGTTTATTACAAAGTGATTATGATAGTGATTACTATTAAGATGTGTACTGACAATAACTTCAAATCTATCTTTCCACATTTCTTCGGCAAGTCTAACTCCAATAGCGTGACATTGTTCTGGTGTGACTTCTCCCTCTGCGAATGATTGAAATAATTCAGTACCATTATATTTTTCTGTACAAGTGTATCTTACAAAATAATCTCTATCAATAGTTGAAATAAAGTTCACTTGTGTTTTATGTTTTAAAAATTCAAATGTCTTATTCATTTTTAAAACATCTCCATTTAATTTTTATACTTTTAATTTTCATGAAGTTCAAATCTATATTTTTGTTTAATTTCTGGATACTTTTCACGATCTACTTCTGACATAAACATATTTAATGGTCTTGAAGCAAAATCAACTCCGTTTGTACATTCAGTTGAATATAAAGGTTTATAAATCATTAATTCTTCCTTATTCTCAGTATGTCTTGCAGTACCAATAATTTCATATAAATATAAATTTGGTTCTTCTTTTAATTGTTCCTCTGTCATTTTTTCTCTCTTAAAATGTTGAACGATATCTCCCTTATTAAATTTTCTTTCCATAAATAATTCCTCCTAATCTAATTTAAAATCTAAATATACATATTTATCCATATCGTATGCTAAATTATTATCTATCAACTTTTTAGCAATTTTACAAGATTCAGACATTCTTTTTCCATTAAATAATGGGTCGATATATCTTACTTTTGCCCCGTGATTTACATAGTAAACATTTTGAGGTTTTTCTTTTGATACTTTTACCTTTTTTGCTTTTTTCCAAATATTAAATATATCTTTATATTTAGATTTTTCAATAACATCTATTACATTGCTTTCTTTTAGTCTATATAAATCTTGCTTTGTTATTTTATTTTCTTCACTTAATTTTTTCAATATATCTGCAATTAGTTGCATAGAATATCTTGTTCTATCTTCACGATAAATAACAGATAATCTGCTAGTGACTTTGACAAAATTCCTAGCAATTTTTTTAGTTTTAAATCCTAGTTCTATTTCTTTTTCTTCATTTGTTTGTATTTCAATATCATCATACATTTCTTTAATATTTTCATAACCTAATAGTTTATAAGTAAATAAAGCATTAGATAAAGAATACTCTAATCTATCAGCAGATAATTTTGGAGTATCATTATCAGCAATAGGATAAATATGATAATTATCTACTTCTGATATTTCAATATTATCTCTTTTTAGCAATTTCATTATTTCATCAGAATTTTTAATAATTTCTGTTGTTAAGTCCTCTGTTGATTCTTGTGTCATATGATCTCCATTTAAGAAATCCACACAATGTTTAAATGCAGGAGTTGCTATATCGTGGAATAAACCTGATAAAGTCTGTTTTTTATCACGAGTAAAATGCCACACTATTAAAGCAACTGCTACTGAATGGTCTAAACTTGAAAAGAAAAAATCACTTTCAAACAAATCAGAATATATAGTACCACAAGTCACACTTATATATTGCTGTGATAACAATTCTTTTGTATCTATATACTCATTTAACCATTCTGGAAAATCTGGCTCTAATATTTTAAAATAATCTTTTATCTCTTTATTAACACTATCTATATATCTCATTTCTATCTCCTTATACAATTTGTTTTAGTTCATTAAAAAATCTTTTTTAGTTATGAGTACATTTCTATTATCAATCATATATGATAAAAATTTATTTTTCTAATACCCTTATCTTTAATTTTTTCAATTAATAATAGATTATGTCCCCAAGGTAATTTGGCAACAAGCTGTTGCCATTTTTCATCTTCAACATTTTCTTCATAGAATAATCTCATTGACCTTATATTTCTTTCAGAAAGGCCTTTCATATTAGGAAAAGTTAATTTAAGTTCTGTTGACACTTGCTTCGTAAAATTATTTCCATATTGTTTGTTTTCTGAAACAATTTTTCCTAATTTAAAATACAACATAATTAAATTACTATTGACTTCCTGCATAGTTTTAATTTACGTATTTATAATTTCTTCTTTAATATTACTAATAATATCTTTATAATTTTTATCTAGCATAATTCACATCCTTTCTATTGTTTTTCATAACTCCCCACTTACCAGTTGATACTCGTAGATGATAAACTTTTTGTATCTTCGTTCATTTTTTTATTTTTTCTCATTTCTCTTTTTTGGTACATATCCATTATTTATCACTTCCATTCTCTATCATTCTTGTTTCATTTAAAAAATTATCAAAGTCTGATTTATATAATTTATCTTGTTTTATTCTATATTTTTCAAATTCGGTTAATGCTTTATCACAGGCAATCTCATGAGATATTTTCCCAGCATTTTTTAATATATCTAAATCGTCTGCCAATAAAAATCTATCTATTCTCTCCACCCAATCTTCCATTGTCATAGGTATATGTCTTTTAGCTCTATTTTCTGCCAAATCCAAAAATGCTGATACAATTAACTCTAAGCTTTCTAACTCCTTTTTACTTAAATAATTTTTAGCTATGACTACATCAGTTTCTAATATTTTGCCATTTGGAGAATTTTTCCAAGTTGTTAGTCCCATATTTTCTTTTTCTGAGGAGGCTCTGTTATATATTATTTCTGCTGCTGTTTGATGAGACACGGCATAATGCATCTTATTTTGCACTTTCTTAAAAAATTTAATAGTTGTTGAGGATTTAGCATCATAATCTACACTTGTGGCATAAATGTCAGTAACCTTTTGATAAAATCTTCTTTCGGATAGTCTTATTTCACGTATTTCTGCAAGTAAAGAATCATAATAATCTTCATCAAAAAATGCACCATTAGCCATTCTCTTTTTATCAATAATATATCCTTTTTTAGAAAATTCTTTTAATATACATGTTGCCCATTTTCTAAACTGAATCGCTTTTTCTGAATTCACTCTATATCCAACTGATATAACCATATCTAAATTATAGTACTGAATATTTCTTTTTACTTCTCTAATTCCTTCTTTTTGAACTAGTGCAAAAATTGCACTAGTTGCCTTTTCTTCTAATTCATATTCATCATAAATATTTTTTATATGTTTTGTTATAACGGTTCTATCAACATTATAAAGCATCGATATAGCATTTTGTGTTAACCATAAGTCGCCATCTTCAAATCTTACTTGTATACCCTTATCATGCGTTTGTCTTTCAAATATTAAAAATTCAGCACTACTACTTCTAATCATCAAATCTTTTTCCATTTTCTCATCTCCTATTCTATTTTTATTAAAATGTGTAATATCTTTTTAAGAAAAAAAACTTTATTTATAAGGAGTTGCGAGTGGTTTGGCAAAAACGTGTCTCTCACAGTTGATACTCGTTGATGGTAAGCCTTTTGTATCCTCGTTCATTTTCTTATTTTTAATATCTTCTAACATTCCTTGTAATTCTGGTCTATCAAAATTAGTACCCGAATAACCATCATCTATATAATAATCAATTAATTTATATTCTCTATGTTCTTTTAAATAATTATCTATAATTAATTTTTGATTAGTTATGCTATTTGATTCTTTTTCATTACTATATTCTTCTTTTGATAAACGAAGATACGCTGCTACCTTATATGTCATCTTATTATTACAACTTTCTATAAAATTTTACAAAGAAGATTTTGTTCTTCTTTTTTTATTTCATTTTCAATTATCCATTTTATATCTTCTATCGATTTATCAATATTAAATATGCCATTACCTACTGGATAATAAACAGGATAAACTTTATATTCGTTTTTATTAATTTGTATTTTGTGACATTTTTTTCTATTTTCAGATACAGATATCTTTTTATTTAAAATAATAGAACTAACTTGGTTTCCAAAAGTAATAATTATTTTTGGTTTAATTATGTTTATTTCTTTGAATAATAAATCAAGATATTTTTTTAACACTTCATCAGGCAACGGTCTTGCATCTATTTGTGTACATTTACCTAAATTAGTAATGAACAATTTATTTTTTTCAATTTCTTCGTAAACATAGTTGCAAAACTCATAATCCCATTCTTTTGGTTTCTTTTCTTGAATTTTGTTAAATGTTTCTTCACTTAATAAATCAACTTTATAGAACAACTTCCATATATTTTTAGTTCCTAACCATGGAGACTTTCTACCTTTCCAAGATTTATCACTGGCAATATTTTTTCCGGTAGGATTCATAAAAACAAAACATATATCAGGATTTTTTTCACATCCACCATTATATATAGAATCTAATTCCTTAGCACCATATTTAACTTGTAATTCATCATAATCTTTTCTTAAATCTTCTATCTTCAAAATATTCACCTTCTTATAAAAAAGTTTCTTTAAGTAGTTCTTACCCAATTTTTCTTATAATTTTTGTTAATTTTTTATTAAAAATTGTAAAAAGAAATTTAATTAAAAGCCTTATAAAATAAGAGTTTTAAAGAGAGTTTATATAAGTCGTTCTTTACCAGTTGATACTTGTACTTGCACAACTTTTTTCATTACTCATTTTACTCACCTACTTTATAATTTAATTGTTTTCTCAATTCTAATAATTTTTCTTTATCTTCTTTATATTTAAATCTTGGTTTTACAAAATTTTTTGAACCTCTTTTTTCAAATGAATATCGTGGAATTAATTGAATATGAAAATGATTCATTGGTCCATCACACATTGTACAAAGATATACACTTTCAGCATTATAAACATCTTTTAAAATATTCATTATTTTTTTAGCTAATACAAATATTTCATTACATGTTTCATCATCTATTTCCATCATATCTTTATAATGTGTTTTAGTGCTTATTGCAGTATGTCCATCTGCTCTTGGATTTCCTACTAAAAAGCATTCGAATTTGTCATTTTCAAATATCATTTTATCAGTATTGTCTCCATATAAAATATGATTGTTCTTTTTATCAAAGCAAGTAGGACAAATTCCTGAATCAACAATATCAGCCACTTCTACTTTTCCACTTTTTATTAAATCAACTATTTCTTCATTTTTTAATTGCTTTAAATTATCCATTTTTTTCTCCTATTTATTAATTATTTTCTTTTAAACTCTATTTTTATTGAGCCATCTTTATTTAAATATATCATATTTATTAAATCAAAAATATACTTTCTATTCAATTTATCTATTTTTATTGCTTGTCTATCATTTATTTCCTTAATTACTTTTTTCTCTAATATATCTTTTCTTAAAGTATTCTTATTATTACATCCTCTTTTTCTTACATGTGAAGAACATGCATAATATGTATATTCTTTACTCTTTCTAATAGTCAAGTTACTATCACATTCTGTACATTTCAAATATCCTGAAAAAATGTCATATTCATTATTTGAATTTACTTTTGCCGAATGTTTAATTATATCTTGCACTCTTTCAAATTGCTCTTTGCTTATTATCTCCATATGATTATTCTTTGTGATTATTAACTCATCTTCTTTTGTCTTTATTAATTTATGATTTTTAAAACTAATTCGTTTTCGCTTTTGTTGAATTAAGTCTCCAGTATATACTTTATTTTTTATAATTCCAGTAATCATACTGACATTCCATTCCCTGTTTTGACTTTCAATTTCTTTTAACCTTTCAAATTCTTTTATTAAATACAGTTTAAATACCGGACTAATTGCTGATGCAAATTCAAATGCAATATCTTTATGTGCATATGTTCCACCATATTTTCCACGCTTTGAATATATTCCAATCGCATTTGTTTTATCACACCATTCAGTAACACTTAATGTAAATGTATGAAGTCCTGCACTTTTTCTAAACCCGTCGAATTCGACGGAATTAAAATATGGATTATAAATAGACTCCCATGTTCCTAAAAATTCCAAAGTAATTCTATTTCTTAACCAGTTTCTTATAATGTCATCAGCTTTCGATTTTCCCTCTTTGTGTTTACCAAAATCAGAAATACAAATATAATCATTATCATCTATGTTTGTAATATTTACTTTAATATTTTAATCAAGTAATACTCCATCTACATCAATTCCAATTTGCATTATTATCGCACCCCATTTCGTTAAATAAAAGTTATCTTTACAATCCCATGAAATCTCCCAATGTCAATTGTTGAGGTTCGCTATATTTTGTTTTTATTTTCGCAATATTTAATAACTCATCCAAATATATTATCTCATGCTTTCCTTTTTGTAGTTCAAGTAATTTTAAAAAGACTTCTGCTGTTAAAAAGCAATCAGAAAGAGCTCTATGCCTATTTTCTGGGATTCGTAATCCCAATGTGCTTGCCAAGGTATCTAATTTGTAATTTGACAATTTTGGTAAAACATGTTTGGCTAATAAAATAGTATCTATTATTGGTGTTTTAGCTATTCCTTTACATTCATCTGTATAATGAGATAAAATATTAGCTTCATATTTAGCATTTTGTGCAATAAATACATAGTCTTTTTTTGAACAAGATTTATCAATTATTCTCATTGCTCTTTTAGCATCTATACCATGCATTAAATCTTGTTCTGTTATACCTGTTTGTGAAGTATCAAAACGCGTTAAGTGTAAACCTTCTGGTGGCTTAATCAGCCAATCAATTGATGCATTATTATCTATTTTTTTTTGTTTTATTCTTAATATTCCTACTTCTATTGGCTCTGGTGGTCTTCCTTTTGGAGTAATCGTTTCAAAATCTATTACTAAAAATTCTGTATCATCTATTAATTTCATTATAAAATCTAATCCTCCTCAACATCTTTTAAAAAGATTTTGTTTTTGAAAGCTCCCTTTCTTCTTGAAAGTTTATAATCTTGTATATTAGCAATAGCATTATTGTTTCTTTTTGACAACCTGTTGACCTCAACAAGTTGTTCATCTATATTAAACCCAGAATTTTTACAAGCATCTTTTGCTTTATTTAAAACCTTTAAAAAATTTCTTCAATCTCTATATTCTAAAACTTTTGAAAGTTCCCTAGCATACCAATATTCACTTTCATGTTCATCTATATGTTTTATATTTTCAAAAATATTGTTAGTATATTTATCTCCAATTTTCTTCATTATTACCTCCTTCTTCATTTTTTATATAAAAGTTTTCCTTAAGTCGTTATTACCTCTATTTTATTTAAAATAACTATCATTTTCCAGTTATAAAATGTAAAAAGGAATAAGACTAAAAGACTTTATTTATAAGACTTCATAGGAAGTTTTCCATAAGTCGGTTTATACCATGATATCGAGATTTTTGGAAACCTTTTTTCATCTTCAGATTTCATTTTTTTCTGCTCTCATTTTTCTTTTTTTGATACATGTCCCTATATATTATTCACTTCCATTCTATCTTTCATTTTTACAACTTCCCATATTATAGCACAATTATTTATTTTTATAAAGTCAATCGCTTGAATAAATTCATCTTGATATCTAAATTTTATCTTAATCCCTCCATTTTCTTCTATATAAATATTGTCTATTAGTTCATATATAGTTTTAGAATTAATTTTTTCTATTTGTTCAAACTCTGTAAATGTACTCATCCACTTTTTATTTGCTATACTATTAGACTTATTATTTTTTAATTTATTATTCAATTCTTTTTTTATTTTGTTTAATTCTTTTATATGTTCGCAATAATCTTTGCGATATTCTTCATATTCAGTTTGATTTATAATTTCATCTGTTAGATCACTTAACAACTCTCTATCTAATTTTAAATATTTTTCCTTTTCTTTTTCTATAATATCAATTCTATTCATTAGAATTTCATAATCATAATCAATTGATTTATTTTTTGAAATCTTATCTATCATTTTCGCTGTATTGTGAACAAGTTCAATTTGTTTATTTATCAGTTGTAAAACTATCGCCTCAATTTGTTCTTCTTTTATTCCATGACTTGTACATGTATTATTTCTTACATAAGAAGAACAATAATAATAAATTTTACTACGACCTTTCTTTCTTGTTAATGTGTTCCCACAATCAGCACATTTTATTTTGCCATAATAAATTGTAAGTTCTGTTGGCTGTTTTCTTTCAAAATTTCTAGCTTTCAATATATCTTGTACTTTTTGATAATCTTCTTTACTTATAATCCCCTCATGTGTATTTTCTACAACTGCCCATTCTTCCTCTTGGTTTGTATATTATTTTATGATTTTTATAACTAACAGTTGTTGTTCTGTTTTGTACTACATTTTCTATATATGTTTCATTAGTTAGTATTTTACCTATTGTAGATTTACTCCAATTATAAAAAATTTCATCTGCATCAGGTTCTAGGCTTATACCTCTTTTCTTTCTTCTTTGAACTTCTTTTCTGCAAAGTATTTTATTATCATTAAGATGTTTACAAATCTTTATTTGCCCTTCTCCTGCTAAATACTTTTCATATATTAGTCTTATATTTACAGCCTCATCTTCATCTATAATAAGTTGATATTTATTGTCTGGATTTTTTTTATATCCATAAGGTGTTGTACCTCCTACAAATTCTCACTTAAGAGCTTTGGTTTTGTAAACACTTTTTACTTTATTTGAAATATCTCTAGCATATTCATCGTTCATTAGATCTTTAAATGGAACAATTACATTATTTATTGATTTTGGGTCTTTATAGCTATCAACATTATCGTTAATCGCTATAAATCTAATATTATATAAAAGGAAATGTTTGCTCTAAATACATTCCTGCCTCTATATAATCTCTCCCAAATCTTGATAAATCTCTTGTTATAATAGCATTTATTAAACCTTTTTCACAGTCTGCTAACATTTTTTGAAATGACGGTCTATCAGTGTTTAATCCTGTGTATCCATCATCTATGTAAAAATCAATTAGTTCAAATTCTTCCCCTAATTCTTCTACTTTTCGTGCAATTATACTTCTTTGACTACTTATACTATCACTTTCTTCTTTATCTCCATCCTCTCTCGATAATCTTAAATATCCTGCTACTTTATATATTGAATTTTGCATATTAGTTGTCCTCCTTTCCGAATAACAACTAATCTTAACAGCTATGATTTATTATACAAAAAAGTTTTATAAAAGGCGAACCCAAAGAATAGTTATTATTTTAAATACTCATCAATTTTCTCGATAGCATATCTAACTAAAATATTATATATTTCATCACTATTAGCATTTTCTTTTGTTTTAGTTATTACAGTGTAATTTTTACCATCCACAATATAAATTTCTTTTTCTGCAACCATTTAATTCACTCCCACTTAAAAATATTAGTGTGTTTTAAAAATTATTACTAATTACAAGTGAAATTATATAAAGTCTTGTAATCATTACTATTCAATTATAATTTTTTAGAGATTTCTTTGTCTCTATATAAATAGGCGAAATGAATTATGCTATTTTCTCAAATATATTTAATTTTTTTTACCAACAAAAAAGAAAGCAGATTTTTCTACTTTCTTGATAGTGAAATTCATTCTCACTCAAAAAAAAATGGGGTGAAAAAAAATTTAATGGTATAGAAATGTTTTTATATCTTTAAAAGTATATATTGGTGGAGTCGGTTGGATTTACACCAACTTTTGCTAATATTACAAATATTAACCGTTTTATTTTATATAACTACGACCCCATATCATCTCTTTCGGGAATAATAATTGCTAATGGATCATTTTGATGTTTTCCAGAATATACTTGAGCTCTTTCAAGCATAGTAGGAGTATATATCATAATAGCATCAGGCATCTTTGTTCTTAGAAACGTTCCTACAATAGCTTCACTTGAAGCAATAATTTTTGAACGTTCTTCAATTTTTTCTAAGCTCCATCCAAATAGTTCATAAAATTTTTTACCTCTTTCAATAATTCGTTTTAGAATAATTTCATCAACAGGCAATGGCTCTATTACTATTCCGTGATATCCTATAATATCCATTAATTCTGGAAATTCCTCACTTAATAAAGAAAATTCCATATTTTCTGGGACATACTTCTTAAAATTTTCTATATTTTTTTCTAAATCATCTAGCATATTAATAGTTTGCTCTGGTTGTTCAAGAGCTACATCAAAAAAAATTGATTTTGGATTATTACATTTATATCCTAATTTTCTAGTTTCTTCTGTTATTTTCATAAGATTTTTTATTCCTATTTTAGTTGTATTACCAACATCATCAGTTCTAAATCCTGCCTTTCCATTTCCTTTTATATATGATGGACAAAATAGAGAATAAAATTGTATTTGTTTATTATCTGAAAAAATCTTACATAGTTTTTTGGTTACTAATTTATTTCTCCAACCTATAGTTTCAAAAGATTGTAGATATCTAAACCACTTCATAATGTTTTCATTAAATTCTGTATAAATTGCAACATTTTTCAAATCATCAAAATTCCATTTTGATATTTTTTCATTATTTAAGAATTCATTTATTTTACTATTTAAATTGCTAATCATAAACATTTCCTTTTTTAATACATTATTCTATAACTTTGGGCATTGGTAAATCAAACTTTACGTGTTTAAATATTTCTATATTTTGTTGTTTGCATAATTCTGTATATTTATCATCCCAAGATAATCTAAATGCATCTTCTTGTTTTAATCCTAATCTTTTTACCCAAAATAATACCGTTTCCTCTGCAGTCTTTAATTTACTTTTGTTTTCTATTTCTAGTGCTATTCCGAAGGGGTATTTATCAACAACAATTTCTATATCTTCATTATAAAAAATGTTTCTATATCTTTCATATGATTCAATATTTTTCATCTTTATAACATTTTCTAATAAAAACACTAAATTGTCAAGTTCTTCAAATTGAAAATTTAATTCTACTTCTTCTTCTTTGTTAACTAAGCCATTTGAAGTATTATTTGTTCTTTTCTTCCAACTAATTTTTGACTTAGATTGTTTTGTTTTAATGTTCTTAGAACATCTTACTCTAAATCTTCCATCAATTTTTTTATTATAAAACGAATCTTCTATGCAAGGATGGTCATATTGAGTAGTTAATTCATAAAAACATCCATCATACTTTAATTCATTATATTTTTTCAATTTTTCAATTAATGTTTCGTACTTATCAAAGCCATAATAATATCTTAATTCCTCTTCCATTATTTATCCTCCTCATTTAACAAATTAAATATAGCTATTTCTTCATCAATTGCAGCTTTTTCATCTGCAAAGCTTAGATTATAGTCATAGTCATCCTCCTCTAGCTGAATATTAGAAATCATACTTAACATAGTTTTATCAGACACATTCGTTATCTTCTTTATAAATTTCAATATAGATTCTTTTTTTCCATAAACATCCATAATATGATTTTCAATATTGGGCATTCTTTTTATATAAACATTCACACCATCTAATTCATTCTCTGAAATGTTATCATATCTATTTTTTTAATATATATAAATTCTTTGTTTTCAAAATATACCCTTAAATTTGATTTAGTAATTTCATTTTCAATTAATTTTGTTTTACCATTTAAAAATGTGGTTTGCTGTAAATATTCTTGACCATTTAAAAATAATGAGCTTTCTTTTTTTATTCCATTTTCAATATATTCTACTAATCTGTAATTTGCATCTAGTTTTATGTTTGGTCCTTTGGCTGTCATATTATATCTATATTTTTGCTCTGAGACAGTTGCACTATATACATATTTTATTTCTAAAAGGGTAGTTAAATTTTCTGTTAACCCTCTTTTTATTTCTCTTTGTATTGTTCTTACACTTTTATTTAATAATTTTGCTATCTCTGAACATGGCCTCTTTTCAATATTATACCATCTTTCTATTTGTGTTTTTTCAACATAATTTAAATGTTGGTATTTCTTTTCTTCTTTTTTTCTGTTATAATTGTTTTGACACATAAATTACAAATTCTTTCAATGTTCTCTTGGCAATTACATTGTATCATTTGTAATCTTATGTGTCTATTTTTATTTCACGGTGTGTCACTTAATTTTCCCATTTATACTTCATAAAATTTATATTGAGTTTTACATACTTTCCTTGTCAAATATTTTATGCTTATTAATATAAACTAAATACATTCACTGTTTATATAATTTAATAGCTCATTTTTTATTTCTTCATTTGATACTTCACTTATACTATTAGCATATTCAAGTACATCCTCTTCCATTGGTAAATTTGATTTGTTAATTTCAAATTCTTCTAATATTGGTATTATTTTTTCTTCCATTGTAGGATAATATTTGTATAATGTATCATAAGCATTTAATGGTTTATCTGGTTTTGTATATCTGGCACTTTCCCAATCTAATACCATTTCAACATAATCTATATAGTCTTTTTCTAGTTCATTTTTATGATGTGACGATAATCTTCTATGTATTTGAGACACATCCTTTTTATCATAAAACAAATACATAAACATTTTATCTAAATCATGATTTTTCATCCTACATAAAATTGCATCTTTATTTTCTTTTATGTACTTATTTGCTAAGTACATAACTACTTTTCTATGTTTATATGTATATTTTAAATTTGATTCATTTTTCATAATATTTTCCATCCTTTTTCCAAACAGGCCTCTTGTATATCATAACTTATATTTCTAGAAAATCATTCCCTTTTTACGTATTTCTTTTAATGTTTTTTCATATTCTTCATCATGGTGTTTTATTAATTTTTCTACACAATCTTTATCTAAAATATATCTTAAATTGTTTATAAGTTCACTATCTCTCATATCATATATCTCCTTAATAAATTTCTATTATTATGATTTATTCATAATTTTTACAAATTGACTTTCGTCAATTTCTTTATGTTCAAGTAAATATTCAACTGCTTTTTGAGTTTTTTCTTTATTTTCTGTCAATATTTTAATTGTTTTATCATAACATTCGGCAAGTATTTTATTAGCTTCCTCATATATGTATTTACCAGTGTCTTTCTCATCTGGAAATGTATATAATCCCATGTCTGACATTCCAAATCTTGTAATCATATTAGTTACAATCTTAGAAGCTTTTTCTAAATCACTACCATTACCAGATTCATGTTCTCCAAAATAAACTATTTCATTACACATTCCACCTAAAAGTCCACATATTCTATTCAAATATTCATTTTTGCTTGATGTATATTTAAAATTAGTATTATTGTATTCAACATATCCTAGTGTTCCAGTACCTTCAGCATTTATAGTAATTTTTTTAATTCCTGGTAATTTTTCTAATATATATCTTATAGTTGCATGTCCAATTTCATGAATTGCTGTTCTTCTTTGAGATTTTTCATCAATAAAATCCGGATTTATCATAGATTCACCAGCAAACATAGTTCTTGTCATATCTTGAATTGATGGTATGCATTCTTTTGTTACTAAAGTAATGTCCCCATCTTTTTTTGCAAGTTTTAATAATGTATTTTGTACAACTTTATCTACAAACCTACCATTTCCATTATTCTCCACATTACAAAAATACTTCATCACTTGTTCAACATTTCCTTTTGCATCATCTTCAATTTTCAAGCCTAATGCTGCTATTTTTCTATAATATATTTCACAATACTCTTCATCTGTATAATCCGGAAAATTAAATATATAACCAACTCTTGATGCAATGCCTGAATTTATATTTAAGAATTCACCCATTTCTTCTTTGTAACCTGCAAATATTACTACAAATTCTCCTTTATGGACTTCCATTGCTTTAATTAAAGTTGCAACTGCTTCTGAACCAAAATCATTTCCTGATTTACTACCTTGTGCTAGAGTATAGGCTTCATCTATAAATAACACTCCTCCCATTGATTTTTCAATTACTTCTGAGGTTTTTTGTGCTGTTTGTCCTACATAACCTGCCACTAAATCTTTTCTTTCAACTTCTACTAGTTTATTTTCATGAATCATTCCTAAATCAAATAAAATTTTTGCAATAATTCTTGCTACAGTTGTTTTTCCCGTACCTGAGTTTCCTGTAAAAATCATGTGTAAATTTTGATTTGGTATAACTAAGTTTTGCTCTTCTGCTTTTTTCAAGAATTTTATATAATTCTCAAATTCTTTAATTTTTTCTTTTAAATCTTTTAGTCCTACCAACTCATTAAGCATTTTATCTGCATCATAATTTGTATAATTTGTATTATTTAATTCTTCTATTGTTGGTATGTCATCTATAGTAATTACTCTTATATCTTTTGTTTCTCTTAATGCGTGTTGCATAACAACTTCCTGAATTAGTTTGTCTATAAAACGTCCATTTCCAAAATTTTTCTTTTTAATAAAATAGTCAAAAATTTTTAATAGTTTTTTATCTACATTCTTATCTACTGAATATCCCATATTTGTCATTTTCATAAAGAACATTTGATTTAATTCATCACTAGTATAATCTTCAAAGTGAAATGTATAACCAATTCTTGAAGATATTCCTGGATTTATATCTAAAAATGTCTTCATTTCATCTTTATATCCTGCAAAAATAACCACTAAATCATCCTTATGATCTTCCATTGCTTTGGTTAAAGTTGCAACCGCTTCAGCTCCATAATCATTTTCTGCTTTATTTCCTTGTGCTAGAGTATAAGCTTCATCTATAAATAAGACCCCTCCCATTGCCTTTGCAATTACTTCTGCTGTTTTCGGTGCTGTTTGTCCAATATAACTTGCAACTAAATCTTTTCTTTCAACTTCTACTAATTTATTTTCTGAAATCAAGCCTAAGTCATATAACATTTTAGCCATAATTCTTGCCACCGTTGTTTTTCCAGTACCAGGATTACCTGTAAAAATCATGTGTAAATTTGATTTATTCATTTCTAATCCTAAGTTTCTAGCTTTTACTGTATATAGTGCATACTTTTCAAATTTTTTAATATTTTCTTTTACTGTATTTAAACCTATTATTTTCTTTAAGCTTTCATCCACAGTTTCTCTTCTATAAATATTATCTGGTAAAACAAAATCTTTTTTACTTATACTATAATTTGCTAAGTATCTTGCTAATTCCTCATTTTGAAATGGAAAGAACTCTGCATTTATACTCACATAATCTATAAATTTTTCTTTAATTTTTTCTCTAAGTTCTGTATCATTTCTTAGCTTGTTCAACATTTCATTATTTAAACTTTTATAATATAACTCAAATAAATCATCTATTGATAAGTTTGAAATTTCATATCTATTATTTTGATATACAAATTTAATTTTTGAATCTAACATTAAAAATTCGTCAATTGACTTTTTGTCAGATGCCAATATAATATAATCTTCTCCAAATAAAGATGTTATCAATTCAATTACTCTATTAATTCTTTTTAAAGTAATATAATTAACATTATCTTCACTATTTATATTTTTATATTCCTTAATAAATTCTTTTATATCTGTTAAAACATACAAATGCTTATTGCTAATAGAAAGTTCTTTTACAGTCCATGTTGTAGTACCTGGAATTTCCAGCTTCTCGTATGTATTTTTGAATGCTAAATTATGAATGCTTAAGTATTCCGGTTCATCATTATCAATTTTATTATTTGCTTTTAGTAATTTGCATATTCTATTGGCCAATTCAATTTTTCCTGTACCTCTTTCACCCTCAATAGATATATGTAATCCTTCTTCTGTATTTATTTTATCTATTAGTTGTTCAATATTTTGAGCTTTATTCTTATATTCTAATATTCTTTCAGTTTCTTGAGCTCTTTTTTGTTTAGCTTCTTCTTCAAATTTACATAACTGTTCTTCTTGTTCTTTCAAAGCCTGTTCTTCTATTTCTTTTTTATTTTCTTCATAATATTTTCTATCTTCTTCAGCTTGTTTCCATTGCCCTGTTTTATCAAGATAAAAAAGATATCCAGCAACATCAAATATACAATATGGTAGTGCACAATTCCAGCTATTACATTTATACAATAATTTTTTTACATTTCTTGTAACATTTCTCCATCCTTTAACAGGAGTATCTTTATACTTTAATATATTTTCAATATTATCCGAATTAAATTTATATACATTACAGTCAAATGGTAGATGTATTTTTGCTGATGCATTTTCTCCGTCTTGGCTTCCTCCTTGTTCTACAAACACCATATTATTTTTAAATAATGCTAATGCTATATCAAATGTTTTCCCTGGAATTTTTTTAACTCCGTCTTCTACAGTCCATCTAAATGTGAAATAATCACTTTCAAATTTATTTCTTCTATATTCTTCTCTATCTTTTAATTTTGTTTCTAATAATCCCTTGTTTTTCAAATATAAAATGTAACCAGCATAGTACTTAGGACATTTACTATATTTACATTTAATACATGAACTGTTTTCATAATCATTTGGTAATGTTGTAAAATTATTTGAACTTTTATTTATCATCTCATTATTTTCTATTTTTTTCTTTAATATAACATCATTTGTTTCTTCCTTTTGAAATCTGTTATCACATAAACTAAGAATTTTACTTGAAATTTCAATTTTATTCTTTTCATTTACAACAACTTGTTTTAATGAAACTTCTCCTTTCTTTAGTATTGTGATACACAGTTCTATAAAATCTAATGAAGCAAATCTTAATCCTTGAACCAAATTCCATTCAAAGTCATAATCAACTATTTCAAGATTTTTTAAAGTACCTATATCTTTTAAAATTTGTTTTGTTTCTTTAGAATATTTATCGACTACATTTTCACTACTATTTGTTGTATTTTCACCATTTTTTTGATTCTTTCCTTCTTTCTCATCTGATGCCTTTACTTCTTTAAGATTATCTCTTGTATTATCTTCACTATTATTATTTTTTTCATAAATTTTAAAAATTTCTTCATTTAAATTATCATGTAAATTTTTATTATATTTCTCTATTAATTTATCTAATTTTCCTTGTTCTATTTCTTTATTCTCTTTGTTTGTTACAATTGCAGTAATATATTTATATAGATTCAAAAATTCTTTTGATATATCTTTATTATCTAATGTATTGTTTATCATTTCTTCATCAAAGTTTACTTTTCCAATATAATCATCACTATTTTTAAGAGAATATTTTAATACTAATTTTTTCAATTCTTGATATATCCAATTTTGCAATTCATATTCAGAATTTTCATTTTTGCTAAGTATTGGATAAGCAAAGTAATATACATTGTTTATAGAAATAATTTTAGGTAATAATATTACTCCTTTTTCTTGAAAGTCATTTTTTTCTTTCCATTTTGCTTTTATTAGTTCCAATTTTTTTAAAACATATTCATCCATATTTTATTTCCTTTCTCTTTCAATTCATTCATATTCTAACATAACAAAAAATATTTTTCAATAAAATTACAATGTACTAAAAAATGCCTCAGATTACTCTAAGACATTTTATTTCTGTCAAATAACATATTTTCTTCTGTAGTATTCATTAAAACGGCTTGAAACATATTAGTATAATACCATTTTTGCTCTTCTTTTGGTTTATTAAAGCTTTTCCAAACTTCTTCCCCTTCTTCTTGATACAAATTGTACAAAGACTCTAAATTGCTGATCTTATCTGCACATTCCACAAGTTTTCCATCCATACTTGCTGTTTTTATTTTATTTATTGCTTCTATTTTTCTTTCTTTCCATGGTAAACTTTTATTTTCTGAAACTTCATCTACTATATTAGCAATTTGAGTTCCAAATTGTTCTTTTATATCTTCTAGTGTGTATTTTGTGTCTTCTACCACATCATGTAATATCCCCGCTATTACGCATTCAGTCTTTGCTCCTGCTCTTTGTAAAATCATTCCAACTGTGAATGGATGAAATATCATATCCACATCTTGTTCTGTTTTTCTTTTTTGACCAGTATGTGCTTTTGTTGCAAAATATATAGCATAATCAATTAGTTCTAATTCGCCTTTTTTCATTTTTAATTAGTCTCCCTATACTTATTTATATAAATACTACTGACAATAATAACATTGTCAGTAGTATTTATGATATTATTTTTATAAAGTTCTATATTGATTTTTATCTGCTCTTTCATCAAGCTTTCTATCATATTCTTTATTTTTATAAAACCAGTCTGTTTGTTTATCCACAGGGTTAACTTTTCTGCTTTTATCAACTAATACATCAAATAAAGCTGCTACTGGTATTACTAAAGCAACCAAACATACAAGCAATCCCATGTATAAGTTTAATGTTCCCGAATTATTTATCATAGTTTCTACATTTTGATACATATATATTCCATAGTAGAATATATGTGATATTAAATATATTATTGCAGATAATAATTTTCTTTTTATAATAAAGCATATACATATAAATGTAATGAATAACAATAATATTTCCATTATCATGTCCATTGGTGGTAAAACAAGCTCTGTTCCCATAGAATATAATGCTGTTGCTACAACTCTATATAACCAAAAGGCAAATGCAAATATAGCAATCAACCAACTAGATAAATTTTTCATATATTTTTCCATCCTTTTTACTAAACAAGTTTCTTATGTATATATGTGGAGTTATCAAACCTGAAAACTTCACACATAATTTTTTATTAGTCTACAAAATTAAATTCATCTTCAAATTTCTCTTTGAATTTTTCAAATACTTTGTTAAGTACATTTTCATCTTCTACACTAACATAAGATTCTTCTTCTTCTGATTCTGTATCTTCTAGTTTTAAGATTACAACCTCTCCTGGTTCTTCTGTTTCTTCTTCATCTACTGGTAAAAGAACAACATATTCTTCTCCTTCATATTCAATTAAGTCTAGAAATTCAAATTCTACTTCATTTCCCTCCTCATCATTAAGTACTAATATATTGTCTAATTCTTCTCCTTCATTTTCATTTTCAACTTTCTTGTTTAGATCTTCACTCATTTTATTTTTTCTCCTCTCGTTTTTTATATATTATAAATATTGTATCTCTACAATGTTAATATCTGTTTAATTTTCTTTATTTATTATTTGTATTTTTATATTGTTTATACATTGTTTTTTCGCTTATTCATATATGTTTCAAGAATATATACTGCTGAAATTGTATCTACTAATTGTTTCTTTTTATTTTTATCAATATTCAAATAGTTCATTGTTTTATGCGCTGCTACTGTAGTTAGTCTTTCATCTATTGTTTCTATTGAAATTTTAGGAAATTTACATTTTAATTTATGTATAAATTTAGTTGTTACTTCTACTCTTTCTGTTTTACTTCCATCCATATTTATTGGCATTCCAATAACAAATGTATCAATTGAATATTGAGATAAAATTTCATCCAACCTTTTTAAGATTAACTTATCATTTCCATTATGGTGAATAGTTTCTAAACCTTGTGCAGTAATTTCTAATTCATCTGTTATAGCTAGTCCTACTCTACTATCTCCATAATCAATTCCTAATTTACGCATTCTATTATTCGTCCAATCCTATATAGTTTTTTACCATTTTTTCTAAAAGTTCATCTCTTTCAATTTGCCTAATTAGATTTCTTGCATCATTATGACTTGTAATATATGTTGGATCTCCTGATAAAATATATCCAACTATTTGATTTATAGGATTATATCCTTTTTCTTCTAAAGCATGATATACTTCTTTTAAGATTTCCCTTGCCTTTATGTTTTTGTCCTTTTCAACTTTAAAGCTAACTGTTTCATCTGATATCATATTGATTTTCCTCCTTATAAATAATTAATTGTATTTTCATTATTTGAAGCTGTATCTAAATACTCTTCTAATTTTTTTGTAAGTCCTTCTAGTGCAGTTCCTTTATAATATGTAGATAATACTACATTTATTTTTGGAATTGCTTCTTTATTTTTGTCTACAGTTATTTTTATGTTTTCAACTTTTTCTTTTACTTGACTCATAAAACTAACAATAGCATCCATTTCAATTCCAGAAAAGACTATAGCAAATTTTGGTCCCATATATCTAACAAATATGTACTCATCAGATAAATCTTGCTTTACTTTTTCGCTTACCGCTGTAATTATTTCATTTCCAGTTTTTCTTCCTAATGTATCATTTATTTCTTCTATGTTTGTAATTTTAAATAAACACACTGTCGAAGTTGTATATTTATCAATTGTTTTTTTACCTTCTCCAAATAGATACTCAGCTGATTTTAATTTTGTAAATTTATCTTCTCTAACTATATTTTCTATTATTTGTTGTTTTTCTACAGTCTTTAATACTGATACAATATTATTTTTTACAACTTCTAGTATTGTTGTATCAATATTATCAAATTCATGAGGTTTACTGCCTTCAATAATCCAATAACCAATATATACATTATCTATGTAAAGTGGGAAAAATATTGCTGATTTAGCTCTTTCAAATTCCATTTTTTGATATGGTAATCTTTCCCCTTCTTTTTCAATTGTAATATATTTTGGAATTGCTGACTGTATACTGTCTTTAAATGTTTCTTCACTTTGTAAGTTTCTTAACACTTCCCAATGTTTTTTATCAACATTTGATGCTTTAATTACATATTCAGTACCATTATATACAACTATTGTAGAATATTTAATATTGTATCTTTCAATTAATATATTATTGATTTTTTGAATTTTTTCATTTACAGAGGTGACTTCGCTTATAGTATTCATAAAATCTTGTAGTATATTTAAATTGGTTATTTTTTGATTTATGCTGTTAAAGTTTTCTATTTTTTTACTTATTGATAAGTTATATGCAAGTAATGCTACAATTATTAGTATTAATATTATTATTATTGCTAATGGCAAAAAGCTCACCCCTTTTTGTAAGAATATTTTAATAGTTATTTTTCATTTTATTTAGTGTGCTATTCATACTAGCTGAGAAATTGTTTCCACTGCTATATGAATTATATGTTTTATTGTTTCTTGTTGTATTATTTTCAACTAAAGGATATACCATATCACTCAATGTATTAAGTGCTGTCATACAATTTCTAGAATATCCATTTAAAGAAATTTTACAATTGATAATTCCATCTAGGTATTTTGCATAAGTTTGTTCTTCAAACGGAATTACACAATATTTAACAGTGTCTTTATTAAATAATTCTGTCATAAATGACATTGATGGGTCATTGTAATATGCCATTCCTCCAATAATTGTCTTCTCTGTTACACTTTTTAAGTTAACCATTTTATTTAAAACTACTCTGATTTTTTCTGGATTCAATGCATTTTTAGCTTTTAAATTTCTTAAAAATGCTGTTAATGGTTGTATAGTTAAAATGTCTAAACTTTGCACTAGATATATTTCTTGTGCTTGTGCAAAATAATTATAGTCTGTATCATAGTCACAATCAATAATTACCAAAGAATAATTTTTAGTCAAAGTTTCTAATATATTAGTGTAATTTGAAGTATCTTGTTTTTTACCTGGTAATGAAGTATATACTGCTAAATTTTTATGTACTTGAATTCCTTTAGCATTTCCAATTTTTAGGTTTTCTATAGATGAATAAGCTATGTTACGTAGGTTTTCATCATTTTCAGTGTATATATAATAAGCATTTTTGTTTTGAGTTAAGTCAAGAATTGCAGTGTTAATTCCTTTTTGTGAAATAATTTCCGCAATATTATTTACTAAGAATGATGTTCCATTTTTTGATGTTCCTATAAATGTAACTACTTTTTTATCCTTTGATATGATGCTCGCTGTACTTGTGTTATTATAATTATTTGTTGTTTGTGTCAAGTCCATGCTATCATTATTTCTTGGAGTTGAAGATATATTATTGTTTTCATTCAAATTAGAAACACCTATATGACTTCTTTCATTTTGATCACCATCTTGTGCAAATAGGAATTCATTATCTATTCCTGGTAAAATTATGTCATTATCTGATTCTTGATTTGTATTGCTTTTTTGTTCTTCATCTCCTAGTTCAAATAAATTTACTGGAGATGATACATCTTCTTCTAAGCCTGGTAAAATATTTGCTTCTTCGCTGTTTTCATCATCTTGTTCTATTATTTCTTCTTGTTGTTTTTTAGGTCTTCCTCTTCCTCTTTTTACAACTGTTGCCTCTTGTTCTTTCACTTCTTGTTCTGCTTTTATTTTTTTAGGTCTTCCTCTTCTTTTTGGTTGTTCTAATTCAACTTCTTGATTTTCTTCAATTTGTTCATCATCTGTTACTATATCTTCAAATAGATCTTCTTCTTCATTTTCATTCTGATATATTGGTTGCGAAATTGTTGGCTCTTCTTTTGGCTTTACACTGTTCACTTTTCTTACTGAATTAGTATTTATTGCTGAAGGTATAATAACTGGTTCAGTTATTACATTTTTTTCTAAGTTTTGTTTTATTATATCTAAATCTTTTGTGTCATCAACTGGTTTTACATTTTTCTGATTCTTATCTTTGTTTTTATCTTTATCCTTTTTATAATTATTATATTGATTGTATTTTCTATCAGGTTTTGAAGGCATTCCTAAAGCAACAACTTCTTGATATTTTGGACTATTAGCTTCTAGTACTGCTTTTACGTTTAGTGGTAGGAATTTAGCAATTAATCTTAATTGTGAATCTGTATATTGGCTCGCAATATGGTCAAAGCTCTCAACATATTGTTCTTCATTCCTTCCAAGTCTTTTATAGTGATTTAAAATATTCTGAATTTCAACTTCACTAACGTCTCCTTCATTTTCTACTTTATAATCCACATCATCAGGATCTATGTGGTAATACACTTTTGCTTCTTTTTTACTACGTGGTCTATTTAATAATTGACACACAGCAGTAATACTCCTATCTTTTCCAATAAGAGCATTATAAACACCTATTCCAAACATTTTAACTAGTAATGGATCTGATTTTTCTCTTCTATCAGCACATATTAAAATTATTGGAATATCATTTCCATTTTGCTTTGTTGCTTCATCGCTAATATTATCCATTTTCTCAAAAATAAATTTATCTATTTGATCATAATTATTATTAGAAAATGGTTGTAAATCTTCACTTATAACAATTCTATCATAAGATTTATCTCTTTGTAATTCTTTAATAATTGCATTAAAATAATACACATTTTTTGCTGAGATAATTTCTTTATATTCTTGTTGATATTTTTTTGTTATTGACTCAGAAATGCTTTCATTATTAACTGCAAATAATACTTTCATTCGTTTTAACCCCTCCAACCTCTTACAACTATCGCAAAGATTAATGGTAGTACTTGACAAATTACCATTACTGTAATAATAGCTACTAGTACACCAAATCCTTTATCTTGAACATCTAGTTTTCTAATACCTATAACATAACGGTAAATTGCTGCTAAAACAATTCCTACAAAACCAAATGGAATGCTATATATTCTAACTATATTTAAAATATATGCAACAAGTCCGTAAGTATTGTCTCCATAAGCTACCTGATAATCTTCTAATGCTTTTAATGCTTTATCTTTTAATCCTACTAGATTAGTTGTAGCTGTTTCTGAGGTTATTGTATTTTCTTGAGCGTTACTTGCATATACAGTAACTGTTCCAAATATGATTAATAATATAAATAATATTGAAATTACTTTCTTCATAAAATACTGCCCCTTTTCATTTTTTCACTTTCATATATTATATCATACAATAAAGTCCAGAAAATATCAAGGAAAAACTGGATATTTTTATAAAAATATCCAGTTGCCTTTATAAGTTATTATATAAATGTTTCATCCAGTAGTATACGCCATTTGCCCAGTTTTTATCTGTTGCATATTTTTTATTAACTCCTGTAAGAGTTTCTCCATTGTAATAACATCCATCAGCAATATTTCCATCATATATTTTTGTACCTTTTGGATTTAAATAGTATTTTGCAAATACTCTTGCTAACAAGTCTATTCCCTCTGAATAATCTGAAAACTCATAAGCACTATTATATGGGTCTCTATCATAAGCTCCATACCCAAATAAATTGTTTTTATTTGATGCTATACTTGATTCTCCCCATCCACTTTCATGTATTGCTACAGCTGCCAAGAATACTCCATTAATATTATATTGTTTTTCAGCATAATAAAAATATTGTGCATTATCTTTAAAAATATTATTTTTGTCTTTTGTTTCATTTGCAAATATTTTTTTAAATTGCTCTAATGATAACTCACTTGGTTTGTTCAATTTCATGTTAAAGCTTAAACTTCTTATCAACTGTTGTTTTGTATATTTGCTGCCTTGCACTATCTCAATTTCATCTTGTTTTAGCTCGTTTGGATTTATGCTTGTAAAACATTCTGCTTTTGCCCATCCTGCATAACTTTGATATTGAATCTTATACCATTCTTTTTTCTTTTCAATTAATTCAACTTTTGTGTTTTTATTTAATGTTATTAATTTTTCGCTTTTTTCATTTGGTTCAATCCTTATTGCAAGAAAACTCGGCGTTATATATATGTCATCTCCAATTTCAGCATTATAATTTATTATATGCCTTCCTGTTCCCACTTCTACTATTTTATTTACTGACGCTTTTGTGACTGTATTTCCAACTATTTTTTCCTCAGTAAGTTTATCTCCTTCATATATTTTTTTAGTTATTTCTTCTTGTTTTCCATCTATTCCTTCTTGTACCACCTGTATCATTCCACTAGGTAACTCAGGATTATTTTGATATTTTGTAATATATTCTAAATCTATTTCTTTTTTTACTATTTCTTCTTTCTTTTTATTTTGAGTATTTTTCTCTAATATTTCATTTATGTCTATGAATTTTTTTTCTATAGTTTCGTATTCTTCTTCAACGTTTTGTGTGGCTGCATAAGCTGTTTTCTTTTGAAAAATAAACATATATGCACACAAACTTACTACTAATCCTATAATTAGTAGTAGACTTATGATTAATACTTGTGTTTTTATTTTATGGTTTATTTTTCTCATTTGTTTCACCTAAATTAATTTTAATATTTAGGTATTTTTTTGTCAATAATTGTCATTCAAAAACATCTTTTACCAATTAACATGAAAAGACACCTAGATATAGCCTAGGTGTCTTTCTATTTCCAATAATTTTTTCCACTCTCTTATTGTTTTTAAATTTGTTTAATTAGCCTCAATAATATTAAGTTGGATTTCAGTATTGTTATTATTTTCCTCTATTATTTTTTCATAATGCTCTTTTTGCAAAATTATAATAGTAGTAAATATAATACATAGTATCAAAATACATGATATAAATAATTTTCTTGTTACCATTCTTTCATTCTTCATATATTTCTCTCCTTTTATATTAAAATAATTTGAGCATTTTCTTCTCCAACTAGCTCTTGAAATTCTTTTAAGATCTCTGGTGTCATATAAATTCCACCTGCTTTATCAAGTTTTTCTCCGTTTTTTATTTGCATTTGCATATTACTTTTTTCTCCATTAAAGAAGTGAATTGCTCCTTTAAGTTTTTCTTTAGTTTCTTCGTTAAGATTTGTAACATTTAGTTCAAATGCCTTTTTCTTGATTTCTGCAAATTCTTTTATTGTTCTAGCTACAATTTTAGGTTCTTCATCTTCTCTAATGCTTAACCTGCCTTCTACTTCAACAATATTGTCATTTACTAATATATCAGAACATTGTCTATAGCAACTATCAAAAACTATAAATTCAGTTGTGCCATATAAATCTTCAATTGTAACAAATGCCATAATTGTATTGTTTTTAGTATATTTCTTTTTAACGCTTGTAACTATGCCTGCATATATTACATTTTGTCCATCTTGATATTCTGTAACTTTCTCATCTTCTTCTATTTCACTTGGTTCTGATAATTCTCTTAGTTTCAAGCTATTTATAGTAGTTTTTGCTTCGATTTGTGCTCTCATTTTTTCCAGTGGATGTCCCGAAATATATATTCCAAGCATTTCTTTTTCCATTGAAAGTTTCTCTTTTTCATCATATTCAGGTTCAATTATATAATTATATTTTATTTCTTCTTTTTGAGTTTCTCCTCCTAAGTCAAACATTGAAACTTGACCATCAAATCCCTTTTTGTCATTGCTTATTGTATCAATAATATTTTCATAAGATGCCATAAATGTTTTTCTTGTTTGTCCTAGTTCATCAAAAGCTCCCGCTTTTATTAAACTTTCAATACATTTTTTATTAACTGTTGTTTCTTTTATTCTTTCACAAAAATCACTAAAATCTTTAAATTCTCCATGTTTTGTTCTTTCTTCTACTATTTCGTCAACAGCAGCTGTTCCCACATTTTTAATACTTCCAAGTCCAAAACGAATTTGATTTTTATCAACTGTAAACCTTGTATAGCTTTTATTTATATCTGGTTTTAATATTTGAATTGATAGTCTTTTGCATTCTTCAATATAACCTGGTACTTTATCTAGATTTCCTAAAAAACTATTAAGCATTGCAGCCATAAATTCTGTTGGATAATATGCTTTTAAATATGCAGTTCTAAATGATATAACTGCATAAGCTGCAGCATGTGACTTATTAAATGCATATTTAGCAAATTCAGCCATTTCGTCAAATATTTTATTTGCAGACTTTTCATCTATACCATTTCTAACGCAACCAGGAACAACAATATTCCCATTTTCATCTATTTGTCCATGTATAAATATTTCTCTTTCCTTTGCCATTACATCTAGCTTTTTCTTACCCATGGCTCTTCTTACTAAGTCAGCTCTGCCTAATGAATAACCAGCTAAGTCTCTAACTATTTGCATAACTTGTTCTTGGTAAACCATACAGCCATAGGTAACTTCAAGAATTGGTTTTAGTGCTGGATGTGTATATACTGCATGTTCTGGATCTTTTTTATTTGCAATATATCTTGGTATTTGATCCATTGGGCCAGGTCTGTATAAAGAAACTCCCGCAATTATATCTTCCAAGCAGTCTGGTTTCAATTCCTTCATGAAGTTTGTCATTCCTTGACTTTCAAACTGGAATATACCAACTGATTCTCCATTTTGCCATAGTTTGTATACCTTAGGATCATTCATCTTTTCGTCAAACTTAACATCTATTCCTTGATTTTGTTTTACCAAGTCTATTGTATCTTGAATAACAGTTAATGTTCTTAATCCTAAGAAATCCATTTTTAAAAGTCCAAGTTCTTCTAGTGTTGTCATTATATATTGTGTTGATATAGCTCCATCTCTTACATAAAGTGGCACATAGCTTACTACTGGTTCTTTTGTAATAACTATACCACAAGCATGTGTTGAAGCCTGTCTTGGCATTCCTTCTAAAGCCATGGCAATATTTAACATTTTTTTAATTTCTTCGTCTGTATCGTAAAGGTCTTTTAATTCTTTGTTTTGCTCCATAGCTTTTTTTATTGTAATATGTATTTCATTTGGTATCATTTTAGCTAGTTTGTCTGCTTCTGCATAAGGCATATCTAATACTCTTGCAACATCACGAATAACCATTCTAGCAGACATCGTTCCAAATGTAATAATCTGTGAAACATGGTCTTTACCATATTTTTGCTCAACATATTCTATAACTTTATCTCTTTTTTCATAGCAAAAGTCAACGTCAAAATCAGGCATACTAATTCTTTCAGGATTTAAAAATCGCTCAAAAATTAGGTTATATTGAATAGGGTCAATATCTGTAATTTCAATACTATATGCAACTATTGAACCAGCCCCTGAACCTCTACCTGGTCCAACTGGTATATTATGTGTTTTAGCATAATGAATATAGTCCCATACAATTAAGAAGTAATCTACATATCCCATTTTTTTAATGACACTTAGTTCATATTCTGTTCTTTCCAATATTTCTTTACTTAGGTTTTCTCCATATCTATTTTTTAGTCCATCATAAGTAAGTTTTTCTAAGTAATCATAGTGAGTTGCAAATTCTTGTGGCACATCATAATTGGGCAAAATTGTATGTCCAAATTCAAATTCTACATTACATTTTTCTGCTATTTTCACTGTATTTTCAATCGCATCTGGTACATTTTTAAAGTAGTCACTCATCTCTTCTGGTGATTTAACATATAACTCATCTGTGTCAAATTTCATTCTGTCTTCATCTGTCATACGTTTTCCAGTTTGTATACAAAGTAAAACCTCATGGTTATATGCATCTTCTCTTTTTAAATAGTGAGCATCATTTGTTGCTACAAGTGGAATATCTAGCTCTCTTGATAATTGTATTAATTTTTGATTTGCTAAAACTTGTTCTTTTATTCCATTGTTTTGGATTTCTAAGTAATAGTCTTCTCCAAATATAGACTTATACCATAAAGCAACTTCTTTTGCTTTTTCCATATCATTTGCAAGTATTGCTTGGTTTACTTCTCCTGCTAAACATGCACTTAAGCATATTATCCCTTCATGATATTTTTCTATTATTTCGTGGTCTATTCTAGGTTTATAATAAAAACCTTCTGTATAACCTAAAGAAACTAAAGTTGCAAGATTTTTATATCCTTGGTTGTCTTTAGCTAATAATATTAAATGATTATATTTTGCATCTAAATTAGGGTCTTTATCTTTTCTATTTCTTGGTGCAACATAAACTTCACAACCTATTATTGGTTTAATGTCATTTGCTTTGCATGCTTTATAAAAGTCAATTGCACCAAACATAGCGCCATGGTCTGTAATTGCCATAGCATTCATTCCTAATTCTTTTGCTCTTACTGGTAAGTCTTTTATTCTATTTGCTCCATCTAGTAGGCTAAATTCACTATGTATATGTAGATGTACAAAATCTGACATTTTATTTTTCTCCTTTTTGTGCTAATATTCTGGCCATTTGTACTCCAGAAGCAGATGCCATCATTAGTCCTCTTGTCATTCCTCCTCCATCTCCTATTGAGTATAATCCTTTTATGTTTGATTCAAAATTGTTATCTATTACAACTTGGTTGCTATAAAATTTTATTTCTGGTGCATATAGTAAATTATCTGGATCAGCAAATCCTTCAACAACTTTATCCATACTACGTATAAAATTTAAAATATCTGTCATTGTTCTATATCCAATTGCATAAGTAATATCTCCTGGTACTGCTGATTTTAAAGTTGGAATAACAGTATTTTGTTTTAATTCTTGTTCCCAAGTTCTTTTTCCTCTATAAATATCTCCCAATCTTTGTACTAGTATGTTGCCTGCACCTAATTCATTTAAATTTTTTGCAACATTTCTTCCATAGTCAATCGGCTTATTAAATGGATATGTAAAATGATGTGAAACAAGAATAGCCAAGTTTGTATTTGTACTTTTTCTTTCTTTATATGAATGTCCATTTACTAAGCTTAGGTTATTATCGTATACTTCTGATGCAACAAATCCGCTTGGATTTTGGCAAAATGTTCTTACTTTGTCTTTAAAAGGTTCTGGTTTTCCTATGAACTTTCCTTCATACATGTAAGTATTTATGTCCTTCATTATTCTATCTGGTAATTCATATCTAACCCCTATATCTACAATTCCAGACTTAGTTTTTATATTATGCTTTTCACACATATTTACTAGCCAGTTAGCACCTTTTCTTCCAACTGCAATAACTACATTATCTGCATATATTTCTTCAAGTTCAGCATCCTCGTTGTTTAATTCTTTAGCTGGCTTTATTCTAACGCCTTTTATTTTTCCTTTTTCAATAATTAAATCTTCAACTATTGTTTGATATTTCATTTCAATGTGATGTTCTGATAAATAATCTTCTAATCTTTTATATAATTCATGTGCTTTTTCTGTTCCTAAATGTCGTATAGGAATATTTATAAGGTTTATCCCTTCTTTTTTTGCTTTATCTGAAATCTTTTTTATTTCTTCTTGGTGTTCTGTTCCTTCAAGTTTAGTATCTGCACCAAAGTCTAAATATATTTTATCTGTATAATCTATTAATCTTTTTGTTTCTTCTACTCCAATATATTCATGTAAAATTCCACCAATATATATGTCATCATCTTCTTTATTATATAAAGATAATTTTCCATCTGAAAACGCTCCAGCTCCAGAAAATCCACTAGTAATATTACAGAATGGTTTGCATTTAATACAATTTCCTGTTTTTTCTATTGGACAATACCTATCTTCTACTTTTTTTCCTTGCTCAATTAATAAAACTTTATGTGCTTTTTTTAATTTTATTAATTCATAAGCCATAAATATTGAACTTGGTCCCATTCCAACTGCTATTACATCATATTTTTCACTCATAAAAATATCCTCCTTATATAATAATTATTCAAGTACAACTTCTTCATACTCACTTTTAACTAAGCATAAAGCAGTCTTACTTGTTTTTCTATTTAATGCCTGCTCTAGTGCTGTTTTGTATATTTCTAATTGTACTTTATATTTATCAAGTATTTTTTCTTTTGCATTTGGTTCATTTGAAATGTAATCTGTTTTAAAATCAATTAACACTAAATTATCGTTTTTATCAATATAATATAAGTCTATAATACCTTGTACTAAAATGTTTTTCTTTGAATTTTCCGCTTCACTTACAACATCTTTTGCAGGTATGTTTATATAAAATGGTTGCTCTTTATGTACTTCTTTTGCTTTCCTTAATTCTTCAAATAATTGTGATTTTGTATATTGATAAATTAAATTTACATCAATTGCATCTGCTTCATTTTGTGTAATTATTTCTTTTTCAACTAAGTTAAGTATCATGTTTTGAATATCTTTTAACTCATAGTCTTTTCTTTCATCTAATCTTTGGATACATAAGTGTACTAAAGTACCTTTTTCTGCACTTGATATTTTCTTATCTTCTTGCATGAATTTGGGTGTATATGATTTTTTGTATTCTACTTCTTCACTTTCTATTCCTTTTAACATTTCCTCTAATTTAATTTTTTCTTGCTTAATTTTTGTAACAGATGATTTAGTAGGAAGTGTTGTGTCTACAATATAGTCATATTTCCATTCTAGTAATTCTTTTAATGCTTGTTCAGATTTTTTATTTTCTTCATCTGATTTATTTTTTAATATTTGTTCTATCTTTTCTTTTAAATCAATTTGCTCAACTACTTCTTCTTTTGCTAAAGCTTTTAACAAGTCTTTTTTATTACTAACATTTAAAGTTATAATATCACTTAATTTGTATGATTCTCCTTTTAGTGTAATCGTTCTTCCTTGATTAAACAAATACACATACATAAGCCAGTCTAAGTATGAATTGGCTTTTTTCATAAGTTTAGCATCTAGTTTTATGTTTTCACTTTCATACATTTCAAGTACTTTATTTTTATCTTGTACATATTTAGTAAAATCTTTACTTTTTCCTGTAATATATAGTTTTTCCTTTGCTCTTGTTAATGCAACATACAAAATTCTTTGTTCTTCTGAAAGTGTTTCCTGTTTCATTTTTAATTTAATTGCATCTTTTGCTATGCTAGAATACTTAATTTTTCTAGTTGTATCCATAATTGTTGGACCAAAGCCAATATCTTGATGTAATAAAATATTGTCATTTAAATCTTGCATATTAAACTTTTTATGAGAGTTGCACAAAAACACAACTGGAAATTCTAGTCCTTTACTTTTATGAATACTCATGATTCTAATTACATCTTCATTTTCTCCAATAAGTTTTGCTGAAGCTAAATCTCCATTCTGTTTTTTTAGTTTATCTATAAATTGTATAAAATTGAATAACCCTTTAAAACTTGCTTTTTCATATTGTTTAGCTTTTTCAAATAATGTTTTAAGGTTTGCTTGTCTCATTGCTCCATTTGGAAGTAGTCCGACATATTGGTAATATCCTGTATCTAAATATATTTGCCATATAAATTCATCTAAAGGCATATATTGTGATATACTTTTCCACTTTTCAAGTTTTTCTAAAAAGCTTTCTATTTTGTTTTTTAAATCTCCTTCACATATTAGCCTTGTTTTTATTAAAGCCTCATAAAAATTACAATTTCTATCTGTTAATCTTATTGTAATTAAATCATTATCTGTAAAATTGCAAATTGATGACCTTAATACTACTACAAGTGGAATATCTTGTAATGGGTTATCAATAATTTTTAGTACTGATAATATTGTTTGTATTTCTACTGTGTCTAAATAAGTTCCTGATGTATCACTAAATACTGGTAATTCCAAATCAGATAGTTCTTTTTCATATATTGGAGATAAATTCGATGTTGCTCTTAGTAAAATTACAATATCTTTTGGTCTAATTTTTCTATAGCCTTGTTTCTTGTCAAATACCATATAATTACTATTTAATAATTCTTGTATTTTGTTTGCTACAAACTTAGCCTCTAATACATCATCTTCAACTCTTTCTTGTTCCTCTTCGTCTTCTTCACCTTCAAAAGCTGTAATTGATTCATCTTCTTTTAAATCTATAATATCTAACTCAGCAATACCTGCATAATTTTTTATTTCTTCTGGTTCCGGGTAATTTGCTCCATAGTTTAAGTATTCGTTTTCGTTGTAATTTATATCTCCTAGTTCTTTGCTCATTATTGATTCAAATACTAAGTTAGTAATATTTAATATGTTTTGCCTACTTCTAAAATTGCGAAATAGCTGTATTTTCAAATTATCTTCTTGTGCCTTTTCTTCTTTATTTTTGTATTCATCATATTTTTGTAAAAATAGCTCTGGCCTTGCTTGTCTAAATTTATATATACTTTGTTTAACATCTCCTACCATAAAAATGTTGTTACCTTTGGAAATGCTTGTTAATATAGCTTCTTGTACCAAGTTACTATCTTGATATTCGTCAATTGCAATTTCTTCAAATTTTTCTTTATATTTTTTTGCAACTTCTGTTGGGTTATTATTTTCATCTAATAATATTTTTAATGCAAAGTGTTCAATATCATTAAAATCAATGCAATTTTTTTCTTTCTTTTTTTCTGCAAAGTTTTTTGTAAACTCTGTTACCAAATTTGAAAGTTTCTCTAGTATTGGAGTAATAATTTTCAAGTCTTTTACTGCTTGTTCTTGTGAACAGCTTAATAGCTTTGCAGTTTTTTCTTTAATATGTTTTTTTACTTTGTCTCTTATTTCTTTTGAATCTTCTTTTAAGTCATTTATTACTTTTTTGTCAACTGGCCATTTACTAAAGTTAAAATTTAATAATTTTATATATAATTCATCCCAAGAATTATATTTTTGCAAATCTTGAAGGTTTATTATATCTTCACTTATTGTTTGATAAAATTTAGTCATTTCAGGATATAACGCCATTTTAGATTTAGTAACTTCAAGTTGCATAATACTCTCTTGTATATCATCGTCTACTGTTTGAATTATAAGTTTTCCCCATATTGTTTGAGATATGTCTTTATCTTTTATTTTTAATAATTCTAATTTTTCTTGTAACCATTTTATTGGAAATGGACTACTTTGTATAAATTTATATATTTTTAATACTAATTCTTGTAAAGCTTCATCTCCACGATAATTTGTATAATTTTCTAAAAGTTCTATAAAATTTTTATCATTTTCAGTATATTTTTGCTCAAATAAATCGTCTAATACTTCTTGTTTAAGAAGATCTATTTCAGCTGTATCTGCAATTTTAAAATTGCTTGGTAAATCAATTTCATAAAAATGATTATGAATAACGTCTAAGCAAAAAGAGTGTATTGTGCATATACTTGCTTTATTTAAAAGTATTATTTGTCTTTGTAAATGAACATTTTCAGGATTTTCTTCTAACTTTTTGTATATTGCTTCTAGTATTCTTTCACGCATTTCACTAGCTGCTGCATTTGTAAATGTTACAACTAATATTTTGTCAATATCCATTTGCTCATCAATTATTTTGTGAATAATACGTTCTACAAGCACAGCAGTTTTACCACTACCTGCTGCAGCAGCTACTAATATGTTTGAATTTTTTTCTTGTATTGCTTGTAATTGTTCATTAGTCCATTTAACTTCTGCCACTTTTTCACTCCTTTTTTCGATGTTTTTTGCATGTTTATTATATATTAAATATTTGAGTTTTTCAATAGATGATTTACATGTGAAAAGCCTACAAACAATTTTGTAGGCTTCTATTTTTATCTATTAACTTTTTTATATTTCACCTGCAGTGTCAGTATCTCTAATTTCAGAACTTGATGTATTTTCAGCCGTTGAACATTTTCCTATAAGAATCATTTGTCTTGTTCCTATTACATCATTTACAATATTGTCGTATTGAGAGTATAGAAAAAATTGTGTAAATAAATCCTTCCGTGATAAAATATAAAAAATATCAAGGAGGGATTTTTCTATGGGTAAAAAAGTAGAAAAAGAAAAAAATGAAATAGTAGAGGAATTTTTTAGAAGGAATGATCAAAAAAATATTAAATCTATGAATGATATATACACAGCCTAGAAAGATTTCTTTGCCCCTGCTTTTCAACAATTGTAGGATGCTGAAATGGAAGCAAAAATTGGTTATTCCAAAAACGAAAGAACAGATAATAATAATTATCGAAATGGACATTATCCAGAAAGAACTGTAGCAACAGAAATGAGAGATATTTCAGAAAAAGTTCCTAGAGATAGAAACGGAGAAATTGATTCCGATTTAGTGCCTAAATATTCAAGAACAGCAAATGGCTTTGATGAAAAAGTAATATCTATGTATGCATTAGGAATGTCTGATAAGGACATTCAAGAACAAATAAAGGAGATATTTGGCTGTAATCTTTCACCAGATATGATAAGTGATATAACAGATAAAATTATACCTGAAGTACAAGAATGGCAAAAAAGGAAATTAGAAAGTGTATACCCTATAGTATTTATTGATGCTACACATTTTCATGTTAGAGATAATGGACAGATAGTAAAAAAAGCAGCCTATGTTGTGTTAGGAATTGATAAAGATGGAATGAAAAAAGTTTTAACAATAACAATTGGAGAAAATGAAAGTGCAAAATATTGGATGACTGTATTAAATGAGCTTAAAAATCGCGGAGTACAAGATATTTTAGTATTATGTGCAGATGGATTGACAGGGCTTAAAGATGCAATATCAGCAATATACCCTAAGACGGAATATCAAAGATGTATAGTGCATCAAATAAGGAACTCTTTAAAGTATGTACCATATACAGATAGAAAAGAATTAATGATTTAAAAACAGTTTACAAAGCAAGTACAGAGGAATTAGGGTATACTAACTTATTAGAGTTGGAAGAAAAATGGAAACATAAATATCCTGGTGCGATTCAAAGTTGGATAGATAACTGGGATGTACTTTCAGTATTCTTTAAATTTTCTGCTGAAATAAGAAAAATAATGTATACAACAAATGCGATAGAGAGCTTAAACAGTATCTATAAACGAATAAATCGAAACAGAAATGTATTTCCAACAGACATGTCTTTATTAAAAGTGTTATATCTATCAACATTAAAAGCAGAGAAAAAATGGTCAAGAATGGTTGATAAATGGGATTTATGCTTATCTCAATTTAGAATTATGTATGAAGGCAGAATATAAAATAAAGCCTAAAAATAATAGGCTTAAGAAGGATTTTTCTTAAGCCCTATTAAACTTACACAACTTTTTCTAAAGTATTGATCTTTTAGAAAAATATTATTTAAATAATGTTAATAATAAAAATATTAAATTTTTTCAAGTTATCAATCGGAAGGAAATCCGATTTACACAAGATTTTCTATAGGCTCATAAATTTATAAATGCTATATAATTTTCTCTTATTATATAGCATTATTATTTAATTTATATGAAATATATTTTTTATTTTATTTATTAACTTTTTGAAAATTGATTCCTTATATTCTACCAAAGCAAACTCTTTTTCAATATTCTTTTCCTCTATTACACTTTCTTGAGTGCGCTTTTTAAAAATATTATCTGGATTATATTTTTCTTGTAAATCTTCTTGATATTTCTTTTCATTATTAGAATATATTTCTATCAATTCTTGTTTTTTATCTTCTTTACACCAATATTGTAAATTCAAACTAGCTATAATTGCTATTGTCTTTCTTTTTAAATTTTGTTCTTTAATAGGAATATTTGTATTTATTGTCGGAATATAATTTTTGTCCATTTCACGCTCAAAAAATTTTCTTAACTTAACAGGAATTTTATTTGACATTTCTTCGCCAATTAATTCTAAAAATTTATTTACTTCTGAATATGCTTGTCTTGTTTCAATATTCATACTTTATTCTCCTATGCTCATTCCAAAATCTTGGTGTGGCTGTTGTTCCTGTATAAAATCTCTTTCAGCTTGGTTTATTTCTCCATTAACTTCGCTTATTTCATCTGCTCTTATTTCAATTTTTTGACTTTGTTCAACAACATCCTCAATTAATTGTTCTCCTTGTGCGTTTTCACTTTCCTGTGCATATACTTGTTCTTCTACTACATCAGATTGTTCTTCTGTTGTTTGCTCACCTTCTTCATGTTGCATTTGTTCTTCTTGATGCTGTGCCTCCCATAATTTTTCTAACATCTCTTGTTTCATTTGAAATATTTCTTGTTTAAAATCATTAGTAGAAAATTCCGTATAATTCCCTTCATTAGCTCCATTTATTATTTGAACATTTCTAACCGCAACATTTGTTAAAATTTCCTCCATTGCATCATTTAAAATTCTATGTGTTTCTTGCCTTTGTACAACATTTTCAGTTGGAGTATTTTCTAATATAGAACGTAAATCTTCTTGTGATAATGGATAATTTTTATTAACAAATTCATTTATGTATTTTTTTAAATCTAAATAATAATCTATTGTTCCATTTTCTTCCATTTCTCTTATGTTCATAATTTTCACTCCCATATTATCTCTCTTTACTTTTGATTATACCATAAAAAATATAAATATAAAGATTTTAGAATAAATTTTTTAAAACATTTTATAAAATCCTATTCTCTCTCTAAATCCCATTCCATTTCTCTTTCTTCTTTTTTAATTTGTTTTTCTGGGTCTAAAAAAGTATTAGTTTCTTTTTGAAAATCTCTAATTAAATTATCTTCTGCACCCATATCAAATTTTTCGCAAATCCAATGTATGAATTTATCAATAGTTTCATAGAATTTATCTATTATTCTGTGTAATTTGCTATAACTATCTCTACCTCTCCAAAAATCTCTTGCACAAATTTTATCTACTGCATTGCCTTGTTCATCTTTTGTATGAATTACTGGTATAAACGTCAAGTGCATATGTGGTGTTGTTTCATCTAAATGTACTGCTGCAGATATTATATTTCTTTCCCCTAGATTTTTATAATTACATACAAACTTATAACTCTCTCTAAAATATCTTTTTGTTTCTTCTAAACCTATTTTCTTAAAAAATTCGTTATCTGATGTAATCATCATTTGGCACATTATAATACTATTTTTTCTTAAATTACCTTGTAAATCATATTCCTTTTTCATTCTATCAAATTTTCTAATGTATGCTGTTTCATTTTCCTTACAATAGAAATTTAAATGTGTCCTCGTTGTATCAATATCCTTATTTGAATGATTTTTTGCTTTCCTATCATTGTGAACATATGCTCCGTATGATTCAGCTCTTGTTAATTTTCATTTCTTATTATTGCATAACTCATATCTTCTTTTTCCTCCTTCTTTGCTCAAGATATACTTTGTATGTCTAACATACTAGTCAAACAAGTTTGACCGTATGGCAGGGAAATTACATTTTCTCACACCCCATTGCCTAAAAATTTGCTACTCGCAATTTTTTAGTTTTTTACTTAAATTCGCATTTTGCAATTTAGGTAAAAGAAAAAGTCAAGAAAAACATTTTTCAGATTTTTTCTTGACTTTATGAAACCTTGCTCGGTTTCAAACTTCCACGCAAAAATAAGAACCTGACCCGACATAGCAATCCAAGATTGCAGTCTGGTACCCCAGAACCTTGTTGTCTGCGACAATAATAAAAGCAGATATTTTTCAAAAATCTCCACTTTTATTATTTTTATATATAGTAATTGCCTATGATGTTCTTTATTTAAAAACATTATAATAGAATAAATGTGTTTTTCTTTATCACTTAAATTTGTGTCTGTTAATATTTCTATTGGAATTCATAAACCTTTTAAATTTAAATTTGACATTTGCCCTCTCCCTCCTCTCTTGTTTCGTTTTATTTTGGCTTTAGTTCCTTTTTTTATAAAGTTATATAGTTTTATATCTTTAAATTGTAGATAAAAAATTTCCATAAAAAAATCGCTTTAGAGTTTTTAATCTAAAACGATTTTTGTTTTTAAATTGTCCAGGTGTTTGGATAATTCAATTACATATTTACTTTTTCTAATTGTGCAACCGCCGTTGCACAATTATCTTGACACTGTCGAGAAAATTTAATGTATTATTCCTCATTATCTTGCTGTTTTTCTATTTCTTCAATATCCTTAATATGCAATTCAATTTTTTCTGCTTTTGGTAATTGTGATTGTAAATATTCTGGTATATCTTGTAAAAGCTTATATTCACTTACTCCAACAGGTTTATTTATATCTTTTAGTTAGTTATTATTTTATATTTATCTTCTTTTTTAAAATACTATAAATTTAATTTTTTTCAATAATTTTTATTATTTTTTAACAATATTTTTCTTTTTTTATATAATAAAATAAGCAAGAATATTTTTAATTTTGTTCTTGCTTATTTTTTATAATATATTTATACCATGTATTAATGTATATAGCTATTGTCATTGGAAACACTAATACTACTTTATTATTATAATTCAATGCATTTTTAAAGTTACAATGTAAAATTGATAAGAAAGCTCTCGTCATTCCACAATTCCAACATTCTTTGCCTAATATTAGTTTATATATGCATAGATTTTCCATTATCTTACTGTTTATTGGTATTGCATATAAAACTGACAATATTGTTGCATTAATTATAATAAATAATACTATTTTAGTTATTTGTGATTTTGTTTCCATCTTTATCAGTGAAGCTTCCTGTTATAATCATTATAAGATCTACTAAAGTCCATATTCCGCATCCGCCAAGAGTAATTAATTGTAATATTCCTGTTCCAATTTTTCCTGCATAAAATCTATGAACTCCTATTCCTCCCAAAAATATACATAGTAATAAAGTTACTAACCAATCTTTTTCGCTTTTCATTTTTACATCCTCCTTATTATTTTATAAGGGTATTGTATATTTTTTTTCGAATATTGTAAATAGTTTTTTATAAAAAAATCAGATTAATTTTACACTTTATTTTATATAAAGTTCTGGGTTTAATTGTTCATTATTTTTTATAATTTCAAAGTGAAGATGTGGCTCATCTGATACTTCAAATGCAGAAGTAGTTCCAACTGTTCCTATACTTTGTCCTTGTTTAACTTTTTCACCTTCTACAACAAATTCAGTTGATAAAAGATTTGAATATACAGTTTTATATCCATTTGTATGTTCTATAATAACTGTTAATCCATAACGTGGATCATTTTTTATTGACTTTACAGTTCCCTCTGCAGATGCTTTTACAACTGTTGTTTTATCAGCTGAAATATCAATTCCGCTATGTGTTGTCCACACATCTAAAGTATTAGAATATACCAATTTATTATCTGCAAATTCCTTCATTATTGAACCTTCTACTGGCATTTTAAATTCCGGATCTTTTACAGTAACTGTCTTAGTTTCATTTTTAGATTCTGTATCTTTAACTGTTGTTTTATTTTCATTCTTTTTTGTGTCTATTTTTTCATCTTTCATAGTACTTGTATTAACAGCAATTTTATTTGAATCTTCTATATCGTTTTTTGCTTCATCAACTGTTTTACCATAAGATGTACTTGTTTCTTCTATTGCAGTGATTGTTCCTAATGAATTTGTATTTATTTTACTAAGTTCATTTGTTTTATTTAATGTATTTCCATAAACAAAAAAAGTTATAACAAAAGCTATTATTGCCAAAGCCAGTATAGTACCTGCAATATATAACATTTTTTTAGTATCTATTCTCTCTGTAAACCTTCCTCTATAGTTTCTTCTCATAATAATTCCTCCTTAATTTTTCTTTAGTATAATTATTTACAAGTTTGAGAAATTTATACAAAAATGTTAAATATCTTGTACTTTTACTCCAGAATAAAAATGATGGATTATTTCTTCATAACTTTTGCCTTGTTTTGCTAAGCTATCTGCACCAGTTTGACTCATCCCTACCCCATGACCATAGCCAGTTACTTCAAATATAATGTTATCTTTTTCAATTGTTACTTTGAAATTTGCTGACCTTAAACTAAGTAGAGTCCTAACTTCTACTCCTGATAATTCCAAATTTCCTATTTTAATCAACTTTACTCTATTACCTTCTGTATATTCTTTTATTTTTATACATTCTTCTTTAGAAAAGTCTATTTTAAAATTACTATGAACTTTTTTTATTTTTTCCTCAAATTCTTTTTTAGTAAATGTTGCTTTTGATGAATACTGATTATATGCATCCTCTCCAGATGTTTCAACTGATTTTAGGTATGGGTATCCGCTTCCTCCCCATACATTCAAAGGTGCTTCTGTATAACCACCACTATTTGAATGAAAAAAAGCATTTATTGGCTTACCATTGTATGTTATCATTTTTCCTTTTGTTTCATTTACTGCACTTACAATTTTATTCCAGTATTCAGTTCTGTTTTCTTCTTTCCATCTTTCTAATCTTTTCTCCTTCGAAATCCATGCTTGGCAACAAGTTGATGAATCACATATATTAGCGTTTCCATGTTTTTTTCCACCATTTATAATTTTATATAAAGTATATGTTCTAGCAACGACAGCCTGAGCTTTCAATGCTTCTTTTTCAAAACTTGCCGGCATTTCACTACTTACTACTCCATACAAATATTCATCTAACCCTAGTTCTTCTACTTTGTTGGTTGATGTATGTAATAGTTTTACAGTGTTGTATTGCTTATAATCATAATCTGCCACTGTTTGCTGTTCTTCTTTATTTTCTGTATTGTTTGAAATTGTCGGCTTTGCTTTACTAGTAAATATTATTGGAATGGAAAAACACAATATCAAAAATATTAGAATATATGCTAAAAATCTTTTCAATTTACTCTCCTTTACTATGAGCAATTTATTTAACTTTTACATCAATAGTAATATGATACTTTTCGCAGGGATGGAACGGAGAAAAGTTTTCATATTACTATTGCTAATTCATTTTAATTAAATTGCTAATTTTACCCTCATATTTTCTAGCACTCGTTTTTCTATACGAGAAACCTGCACTTGAGTAATACCCATAATCTTAGCAATTTCAGTTTGTGTTTTTCCTTTATAATATCTCAAAAAAATTATTTGTTTTTCATTATCTTTCAAATTATTAATAGCCTGTTGAATACAAAGTTTATTCGTTAAAACATTTGCCTCATCAATATGATTTGACATTTTATCCAATAAACTCAATCCATCATTTTCATCATCTCCCAATTGTTCATCTATTGAATATATTGGCTGAAATGCCTCTAATGATAGAGTAATCTCCTCCTTAGATGTTCCAAGTAATTTAGAAAGTTCTTCTATTTTAATTTCTTGGCCTGTTTTTCTATAATATTCATTTTTGGTCTCTAAAGCTTTTATTGCAAGTTCTTTTAAACTTCTACTAATTCTTATAGGTCCATTATCTCTAATATATCTTTTAACTTCACCTAAAATATATGGAACTGCATAAGTAGATAATCGAACCTCAAAATTGCTATCAAATCTTTTTATGCATTTTATAAACCCCATTACACCTATTTGGTATAAGTCTTCTAATTCATAACCTCTATCTTGAAAACGCTTAACAATGCTCCAAATAAGACCTTTATTAGATTCTATTAAGTATTGCATTACATTTTTATCACCTTGTTGTGCTTTTATAATGTCTTCTATCTTATTTTCAAATTCTTCTTGCATAAAAAAATGCCTCCTATCTTAATTGATTAGAGCATTTTTTTCTTCTTCTATTATTTCGTTATCTTCTTTTTTTATTCTTTTTTTCATTACTACTTTTGTACCTATTCCAACTACTGAATGAATTTCTATTTCATCCATAAAGCTCTCCATTATAGTAAAGCCCATTCCAGACCTTTCTAAATTTCCCTTTGTTGTATATAAAGGTTTTCTTGCAAGTTCTACATCTTCAATTCCTTTTCCATTATCAGAAATTTCTATTTCAAGTACATTGTCAAGTAATGTAGCTCTTAATTTTATTATTCCTTCTGCATCTTCATAAGCATGGACTATGCAATTTGTAACAGCTTCTGATACAGCAGTTTTTATATCTGCCAACTCTTCAATTGTTGGATCTAATTGTGCAGCAAATGCTGCTACTGTAATACGAGCAAAAGCTTCATTTCTTGATTTACTTATAAATTGAAGCTCCATTTCATTATCATACCTACTTTTCATTTTTTCCCCTCCTTAACTTACTTTACCATTTTGAGTAATTGGAATTATTCTAGTAATTCCACTCATTTCTAATACCTTTTCAATTGACTTACTTGTATTTTTTATTTCTGTAATTCCTCCAAGCATTTTAGTTAGTTTGTATCTTCCTATCAATAGTCCTATTCCTGCGCTGTCCATAAAAGAAACCTTACTAAAATCAAACACAACTTTTCTAGGCATAAATCTCGTAATTTCATTATCCATTTTCCTCCTTATTATTTCTGTTGTATGATGGTCTATTTCATCTGTAATTTGAATATATAAGCAATTATCTAGTTTATCAAATTCACTTGTCATACGTGTACCTCCTTATTGTTATTGCTTGTCCTATTATACATTTTTTTCCAGTTTATTGCTAGAGTGAAAACTAGGAGGTTTTGTCGTTTTTTAGGAAGTTTTCGACATTTTTTTCTTTAGGAATTTGTTGATTTTTCAGAATATTTTTCTTGATTTTATGATAAAATAATGATAAAATATTATTATAATTTTAGGAGGATTTAATTATGATAAATATAAGACCTGTTTCAGATTTAAGAAACAAATATCCAGAAATTGAGGAACTAGTATTAAAAGAAGATGAAGCTGTTTATCTAACAAAAAACGGTTATGGTTCTATGGTTGTAATGAGTTTACAAAAGTATTCAAAACTTATAAGTGATGTAGAGTACAATGAATATATTGAAAGTGCACTTGATGAAGCTGATGCTGTTGCAGAAGATAAAAATACTAAATATCTTACACATGAAGAAGTTTTTGATACACTAAGGAGGAAACTAAGTGAATAAAAAATATAAAGTAATATATTTGCCATTATTTTATAAAGATTTAGAAAGTATTGTTGATTATATAGCTTATAATTTTAGTAATATCTCAGCTGCTCAAAACTTGCTTAATGTGCTTCAAACTGCTATAGAAACTAGAGCTATTAGTCCAACTTCCTATGAGAAATACTATTCAAATAGAAAAAGAAAGAATACATACTATAGAATTTATGTAAAAAATTATGTTATTTTTTATGTTGTTCATAATGATATTATGGAAGTAAGGAGAATTTTATATAATAAAAGGAATTTAGATACTTTAATCAACTAAAAAAATTCCCAGTCAAACTGGGAATTTTTTATTATAAACTTTTGATTCTTTCTTCAACTTTTTCTAGCATTTCTTTATATTTAGCAAGTTTTGCTTTTTCTTCATTTATTTTTGATTCTGGTGCTTTGTTTACAAAACCAGGATTTGAAAGCATTTTTTCTCCTCTTGCAACTTCAGAAAGTAGTTTTGCTCTTTCACCTTGTAGTCTTTGTTTTTCTGCTTCTAAATCAACCAATTCTTCAAATGGTATATATACTTCTATTCCATCTGCTAAAACTGACATTGCATTTTGAGGTATATTTTCTTTGTTTTCTTGTATATCTATTTCATTTGCAAATCCTAATTTTTGTATCATTGCACTTGATTCTTTTAACATATCATTTGCTGTTTTTGTTACAAATATCAATTTAGATTTTTTACTTGGATGAACATTTAAGTTTGTACGTAAATTTCTAATTCCAACTATTATTGTTTTTAATTTTTCTACTTGCTCTTCTTCTTTTTCAAATGATAGGCTTTCTGTATATTCTGGCCATTTTGAAATCATTATGCTTTCATCATTATGGTATAGTTGCATATATATTTTTTCTGTTACAAATGGCATTACTGGATGTAATAATTTTAATGAATCTTTTAATACTTTGTTTAAAGTATATTGTGCAGCAAATTTTGTTGTGCAATTTTCATCATATAAACGAGATTTTACCATTTCAATATACCAGTCACAGAATTCATTCCAAATGAAATCATATACTTTTTGTGTTGCAATTCCAAGCTCAAAGTTCTCTAAGTTATTAGTTACTTCTTTAACTAATTTATTTAATTTAGATAAAATCCATTTATCTTCATAACATAAGTTTTCTGGCAATCTATCTTCTGCCAATTTTGAACCATCTTTCGGCATATTGCTTAAAACAAATTTTGATGCATTCCATAACTTGTTTGCAAAGTTTGATGCTGATTCTAATTTTTCAGGCATATATCTAATATCATTTCCTGGTGATATTCCTAAAACTAGTGAAAATCTTAAAGCATCTGTACCATATTTTGCAATAATCTCTAATGGATCAATTCCATTGCCTAAACTCTTAGACATTTTTCTTCCTAAGCTATCACGTACTATTCCATGAATAAATACTTTGTTAAATGGTACTTGACCTGTATGTTCTAGTGCTGAGAATATCATTCTTGCTACCCAGAAGAATATTATATCATAACCTGTAATTAATGTACTTGTTGGATAGAAGTATTTGTAGTCTTCGGTTTGCTCTGGCCAACCTAATGTTGAAAATGGCCATAATGCCGAACTAAACCATGTATCTAATGTATCTTCATCTTGTTTTAAATTTGTGCTTCCACATTTTGTACATTTATGTGGCTCTTCTTTTGATACTATAACTTCTCCACATTTTTGACAATAATATGCTGGTATTCTGTGACCCCACCATAATTGTCTTGAAATACACCAATCTTGAATATTTTCCATCCAGTTGTAATAAATCTTATCAAATCTTTCAGGTACAAATTCTACTTTTCCTGTTCTAACTGCTTCAATAGCTGGTTTAGCCAAAGGTTCCATTTTTACAAACCATTGCTCTGAAATATGTGGTTCAATTGTATGATGACAACGATAGCATTTTCCTACATTGTGAGTATAGTCCTCTATTTTTACTAAGTATCCTTCTCTTTGTAGTCTTTCAACTATTTTTTCTCTTGCTTCATACATATCCATACCTTTGTATTCAGGTACTAAATTATTCATTTTAAATTCTTCATCAAATACAGGTATAATTTCTAAGTTGTGTTTTAAAGCTGCTTGATAATCATTTGGATCATGTGCAGGTGTAAGTTTTACAGCACCTGTTCCAAATTCTTTTTCTACAAATTCATCTGCTATAATAGGAATTTCTTTATTCATAATTGGTAATATTACAGTTTTTCCTACTAAGTCTTTATATCTTTCATCATCTGGATGTACTGCAACACCAGTATCTCCTAACATTGTTTCTGGTCTTGTAGTTGCTACTATAACAAATTTACCTTCTTCTCCTTTTACAGGATATTTAACATGCCATAAATGTGTTGGCTCTTCTTCATATTCTACTTCTGCATCTGAAATTGAAGTATTGCAATATGGGCACCAGTTTATCATTCTTTTTCCTTTATAAATTAGTCCTTTATAATATAAATCAACAAATACATCTTTTACAGCATTAGATAAACCTTCGTCCATTGTAAATCTTTCTCTAGACCAATCACAAGAACAACCTAATTTTTTAAGCTGATTTAATATAGTTCCACCATATTCTTCTTTCCATTCCCATGCTCTTTTTAAGAAACCATCTCTACCTAGATCTTCTTTTGTAATCCCTTCAACTTTTAGTTTTTCAACTATTTTAGCTTCTGTTGCAATTGAAGCATGGTCTGTTCCTGGAACCCATAAAGTATTAAAACCTTGCATTCTTTTATATCTAATTAAAATATCTTGCAAGGTCTCATCAAGAGCATGACCCATGTGTAATTTACCAGTAATATTTGGTGGTGGAATTACTATTGTATATGGCTTTTTAGTTTTGTCATCAGATGGTTTAAAATAACCCTTTTCATTCCAATTTTTATAAATTTCCTCTTCAAAAGTTTGTGGTTCAAACTTTCCTTCTAACTCGTGCATCTCACATTCCTCCTTATTAAAACAAAAATCCTCGCCCTGAAATAAGGGCGAGGTATTATTCTCACGGTACCACCTTAATTTAACAATTTTATTGTTAATCTTAGTTACTTTTAACGCAAGTTATACGGATAAATTTACTGCTATTTCAATTTATCAGCTCCAAAGCTACCTTCAGTTTTCTATACTATCAGAAGCTTTCAGCCGGTGACTTCTGTTCTCTTTATAGTTAGTTAAAACTTACTCCTCTTTTTCTTTGCCTTTAAAACTATAATTTATATTACCACATTTTGGTATTTATTTCAATAGTTTTTATAAAATATATGCATGTTAGCACAAAATTTGTTGTTTTTTCTTTACTTATATATTTTTGAATGTTATACTTTACTTAGATATTTATACAAAAGAGAGGTGATATTATGTTAGAAGTTCCAAATGAAAAAGCTGAAGTTGTTAGTAATGCTACAATCTACGCTGTTAAAATTTTAAACGAAGTTAAGGCAAGTTATGCAGCTTTTGCCGAGAAAGATTTTGGCACTGATTCAGATTCATTTTTCAATCAATCAAATAATATTGAAGTTTCTGACTTTTCATCTCAAAACAACACAATTAATTCTAATGTAGTAGAACCCAAAAATGAAAATATACCTGAACCTAATTGCTTAGCCTTAGTTGTACGTAAAGACTATAATTTAACAATTGTAAAAAATATTTTTACAACTACTGGAAGGCTTTCATGGAAAATTGCTTTCATTACAGCTGTTATAAATATTTTAAATATGTTATTTTAAAAGCGAAAACAAGTATTATTACTTATTTTCGCTTTTAATTATTGTTTATCTTTTTGTGCTGAAAAATACGCTACAATTTTTCTTATTAATTTTATTATTTTATTATTTGATATAACAGCAAGTGTGTTACTATCTCTTCTTCTACTAATTTTAATTTTTTTTCTGTCATATTTACTTATTAATTCTTCTAACTTAATATCATAAAAACTTCCAAATAAAAATCTTTCTTGTGTACTTATTCCCATTAAGCCTCTATAGCAAACTGCTTTATCCATATAATAATCTACTTCTTGGTAAGTTGTAAGTTTTGGTAAAATCTTTTCAAAAAATGTACTAAAAATTTTATTTTGTGTGTCAATATACATTGCTGAAATTTCTTCTTGATATATTTTTATTTTTTCTGGATTATTTTCTGTACTTAGTTTATTATTTATATCAATTATAATATCAAATTGATTTATGATTCTTTTAGTGTTTGATTCAAATGTGTTTAATAATTCATCTTCTAGTTTTCTTCCATCATTTAAAATTCCTTTTACCAAAACATCTTCGCCTATTAAATACACTATTTGTTCTATTAAATTAGTTAAAAGTGGATAATAATTTGGACTTATCGTTTTTACTCTAACCCCATATTTTTCAAGCATTGTAGTATTATTTTCTACTGTCTTTGCTGATATATATTGTACTGCTGCTTCATTTATTCCTAAACCGAATACTGAAAATCTTCCAAAATTACATAGACCAATTTTATCAAGCTTTCCATGTTTATTTCTGCTGTCTTGAATATAATGTATGCATTCATGTATCATTTGCTCATTTACAGTCGTTAAGTCAAGTGCTCTATCAAAATAAATACTATTATTTTCATATATATAATTTACACTTGAAATTTGTTTTGTAATCCTTACAGTATACATATTACAATTTATAAGTTGAGCAAAAATATTGTTGTAATCATTATATATTATTGGAAATGCTGATGTTAACGCTTCTGTTACATTAAACGCAATAGCTCTTACATATTCATTACTTAGTTTTTCTATTTGTTCAATTCCTAAATTCTGTAACTTCTTTTGTAAATTCATTTTTGTTCTTTTCTCCATTTTTTCTTTATTATATTATAATTAATAAATTGTTTCAAGTTTATATTTAATCTTTTATTTCAAAATCAGATGCATATCCTATATTCTCACCTATTAGTTCTATTTCTGTACTTTCTCCCACTTTTATATTGTTTAAATAATATCTATATTTTGTAACAACTTGTTTTTCATCATTTAAAAATACTATAGTTACCTTTTTAGCCTTAAATTCTTTTGATGTTGTATTTTGTATTGTTGCTTTTAATTCAATATCTTTTTCATTTTTATTTATTATAATATTTTTTATCTTCATTCCATTATATTCTTTTTCTTCTTCTAACTTTTTTTCATTTTCTTCCATTTTCGCTTCTATTTCCTTTTGTTCATTTTCTACTTGTTGTTCTTGCATTTTTTTCCACATATATATGGCAGATAAAATTATTAATAATGTAATTAGAATTATACCAATTATCAATCGTCTTTTCTTTCTTCTCTGCCTATTTTTTTCCATTCTCATAAAGTTATACTCCTTTTATCTTTAAAATACAGGTAGTGTGGAAACTACCTGTATTTATTATTTTAATTATTTGCTATACCTTGTACTGTATAAGATATATAAAGCTCTTTATTTAATGTATTAATGTCTGTTATTGTCCAAGTAAATCCTACACCATCTGTATATTTTAGTCCATCAATTCCATTTCTTAATTTATTTAATGTATATGCTGTAGGTGTACCATTTCCTATTTTAACTTGTATATCACTTATAATTGTTTTTGTTTCTGGTATATTTATTGTTACAGGCACATCTTCTGCCATATATATATGCTCAGATGAGGTTGCTTGTTTAAATATATCATCAAATGTTGAATTAATGTCTTTTGTATTTATATAGCTTCCACTTGATGCTATGTTGTTTAATAAATATTCCGCATAAGTTTTAACTTTCATATAATGATATGTTATTGTTCTATCTTTTACATATTTTGTACCATCAAATATTCCTTGTAATTCTGCTGGTACATCTCTTTCAACATATTGTACTTCATTTCCAGCAATTCCTACTCCTATTGAATATATTGTTGTATTAGGTTTAGCCTTTAGCTCTTGTGCTTTTTGGATTATTTGTGGTCTAAGGTTATTTTCATAATTCTTGTCATCACTTCTATTTGAGCTTGTTACTAAATGATTTCCTGGTTCTCCATCTTTTGTATAGAAAGTTGGTGCACCATCTGTTAAGAATACAACTATTGTATTTCTATTAGGATTATCTCCTACAGCATCAATTGTTTTTTCTAATGCTTTATAGAAGTTTGTTCCTCCATCTGCTTTTAGATTTTTAATTGCTTTTAATGCTTGAGCTTTTTGGTTATATTGATATGTTGTTGGTTCACTAGCTGTTTTTGAGTATGTTATAAGTGTTAATGTAGAATCTGTTTGTACACTAAATAATTTATTTGTTAAATTTTTAGCTGCAGATTTTAAATTAGTTAGTCTACTATTTTCCTTCATACTTCCTGAAACATCTAGTACTAAAATCATATCTAATGAATTTACTGTTTCTGCTGTTGTTTTTACACAAACTTTTTTAACTACTGTAGTTGTTGCATCTTTTTCTTCACCATTTACAATTGCAACATTTCTAATAACAGTTTTTACCGATGTTCCTTCATTTACTGTAACTCTAAATTCTAATGTAACTGTTGCATTTGCTGCTAATGTTGATTTATATGTTACTTTTCCATTTTCATATTTAGCTTTTGTTGAAGTACTTCCATTTACTTTTATGCTTCCATCTACAAATGTTACTGGTAAATTAGATAAATCATCACTTATTTCAATATCTGATTCCACATCTGACTTATTTGTAGCTGTTATTGTATAAATAATTGTGTCTCCAACTTCTGCTTTTGTTGAATCTTGACCTGGTATTACATTTCCTTTGTTGTCTCTTTTTAATATTGTAGTTGCTGTTTTACTAGATTCTATTATTGGTTTTGTAACTGTAATTGTTGTTTCATCTGTTTTATTACCATCTACTTTTACTTCATTAGTTATAGTGGTTTCTTTCTCTACTTCACTTATAGTTGCAGTAATTTTTATTCTTCTGGTTTCATCTTTGCCAAGTTCTTTTACATTCCATGTAATAGTTGTTTCATTTAATTGTACAGTATCATTTTTTCCTGTTTCTGTTTCCACAAAAGATACATCTTTTAATCCTTTTGGAATCTCATCTGTAATAGTTGCATCTCCTGATACATTTCCGTTGTTTGTAACATTTATTATATATTCAACTTTATCGCCTTCAACAAGTTTCTTTCCTTTTGAGTTATTTGTTTTTGTTGCTGTTATGTTAGGCTCTTCATAATATACTTTTATTACATTTTGCGCAGAATCTGCTACTAATGTAAGTGGTAAACCAGTATCTCTTACAAATTTAAATTTACCTTTTTCTTTTAATTCATAACCACCATTTATAACTGTTCCAATCTCTTTTTCCTCTGATGTAACTGTTTCACTTGAGTCAAGTACATTATTATAGTAATGTTCAATAGTGTAATATGTTACAACTTTTGTTGTTACTTCATTAGAGTCTTTGTCATTTACTTTTGCTTTATTAATTACACTTGATAATTCTATATTTTCATTTACTGTTACTTCAAAGCTTACTGTTGCTGTTCCTGCTCCATTTGTACTTGCTTTTGGAACATCTACCTTAATTCCTTCTTTTAAGTCTTTTTCAGTTAATTCGGCTTTTTCAACTCCATTAACTTTAATACTTCCTTTAACAAACTCTGTTCCTGTTGGAGCACTATCTTTTACTATAACTTTTCCTGATACTTCACTAGAATTTATAAGTGTTATAGTATATAAAATGTTCTCTCCTACTTTTACTGTTTCTTTATCTGCTTCTTTGCTAAATGTTATAACTGGTGTTTTAACTTCATCTGTTGGAATTTCGTTTACAGTAGCTTCATTTGTTAGCATTCCTGTTGTTCCTTCTTTTACTATTACTTCAAAGCTTACTGTTGCTGTTCCTGCTCCATTTGTACTTGCTTTTGGAACATCTACCTTAATTCCTTCTTTTAAGTCTTTTTCAGTTAATTCGGCTTTTTCAACTCCATTAACTTTAATGCTTCCTTTAACAAACTCTGTTCCTGTTGGAACTTCGTCTTTTATTATTGCTTTTCCATCAGCTTTTCCTGTATTTGTAGCATTTATTGTATATGTTAATTTTTCTCCTGCGACTACTGCAGTTTTATTAGCTACTTTTTCACTGCTAATTATTGGTTTATTGAATTCTGTTTTTGTTTCATTTGATGGTTTTTCATTTACATAAGCTGTATTTTTTATAATGTCTCCATCATTTAAGCTGTTTTCAGTATTTACTCTTACTTCAAAAGATAATTTTACTGTACTATTTGCTGAAACTTCAACTTCTATTCCATATTTTAAATTTTGTTCTGTTAATACATTGTTATCTTTATCTTTAAGTTGAACTTCATTTAGTTCAATGCTTCCATCAACAAATGTTGTCTCTGCTGGAATGTTATCTCTAACTGTAACTTTTCCTGATACTTCACTAGTATTTTCTAATGTTATTGTATATATTAATCTTTCCCCAGCTTTTACTACTTGTTTATTTACTTCTTTATTAAATGTTATTACTGGTGTTTTTACTTCTTCTGTTGGAGTTTCATTAACTTTTGCTTCGTTTGTAAGTTTTCCTATTGTTCCTTTTTCTACTATTACTCTAAAACTTACTGTTGCTGTTCCTGCTCCATTATCACTTGTTTTTGGAACGTCTACTTCTATTCCTTCTTTTAAGTCTTTTTCAGTTAATTCTGCTTTTTCTACTCCATTAACTTTAATGCTTCCTTCAACAAATTTTGTTCCTTTTGGAGCTTCATCTTTTATTATTGCTTTTCCATCAGCTTTTCCTGTATTTGTAACATTTATTATATATGTTAGCTCTTCTCCTTCAACTACCGCAGTCTTATTAGCTATTTTTTCACTGCTAATTACTGGTTTATTGAATTCTGTTTCTGTTTCTTCTGATGGTTTTTCATTTACATAAGCGGTATTTTTAATAATGTCTCCATCATTTAATCTATTTTGTTCATTTACTGTTACTTCAAATGTTACTGTTACTTCACTGTTTTCTTTAACTTCAACTTCTATTCCGTTTTTTAAGTTTTCTTCAGTTAATTCAGCTTTTTCAACTCCATTAACTTTAATGCTTCCTTCAACAAATGTTGTATTTTCTGGAGCTTCATCTTTTACAATAACTTTTCCTGATACTTCGCTAGAATTTACAAGTGTTATAGTGTATAGAATTTTTTCTCCTGCTTTTACAGTTGATTGTTCTGCTTTTTTACTAAATGTTATAACTGGTGTTTTAACTTCATCTGTTGGAATTTCGTTTACAGTAGCTTTATTTGTTAGCATTCCTGTTGTTCCTTGTTTTACTATTACTTCAAAACTTACTGTTGCTGTTCCTGCTTCATTTTCATTTGCCTTTGAAACATCTACTTCAATTCCTTCTTTTAAGTCTTTTTCAGTTAAGCTTGATTTAATGCTTCCATTAATTGCAATACTTCCTTCAACAAGCTCTGTTCCTGTTGGAACTTCATCTTTTACTGTTGCTGTTCCATCTGCTTTTCCTGTATTTGTTACTTTTATTGTATATGTTAATTTTTCTCCTGCAACTACTGCAGTTTTATCAGCTATTTTTTCGCTGTTAATTACTGGTTTATTGAATTCTGTTTCTATTTCTTCTGATGGTTCTTCATTTACATAAGCTGTATTTTTAATAATGTCTCCATCGTTTAAACTATTTTGTTCATTTACTGTTACTTCAAATGTTAGTGTTACTTCACTGTTTTCTTTAACTTCAACTTCTATTCCGTTTTTTAAGTTTTCTTCAGTTAATTCAGCTTTTTCAACTCCATTAACTTTAATGCTTCCATCAACAAATGTTGTATTTTCTGGAGCTTTATCTTTTACTATAACTTTTCCTGATACTTCGCTAGAATTTACAAGTGTTATAGTGTATAGGATTCTTTCTCCTGCTTTTACAGTTGATTGTTCTGCGTTTTTAAAGAATATTATTACAGGTGTTTTAACCTCTTCTGTTGGAATCTCATTTACTGTTGCTTTGTTTTCTACTACACCTACTAATTCTTTTTTATCATTTTCATCAGATTCCAAGCCATTTACTCTTACTTGAAATACTAATTCTGTTTTTCCATCACCTTGTTCATTTTGTTTTGAAACATTTACTTCTATTCCATTTTGTAAATCTTCTGCTGTATAATTTGTATTTTCATTATTTACTTTTATACTTCCTTCAACAAATGTTGTTCCTGTTGGAATTGTATCTTTTATAACTGCTTTTCCATCAGCTCTTCCGCTATTTGTTGCAGTAATAGTATATGTAATAATTTCTCCTTCTACAACTGCTGTTTTATCAGCTGTTTTGCTAGCAGTTATAATTGGACGTACTATTCCAAGGTTACTTGTTGTAGTATTAGCTAAAATATTTGTTGGTGTCCATTCTACCATATAGTCTTCACTCACTAATACTGTTCTTTCTTCAACCTCTTCTGTTACAAATTCTCCACTTGGTACTTGACCATTTTCCTGGTTAGGTGTTCCGTTGTTATTTGTATTTGGTTGATTGCCTTGGTTTTGGTTTCCTTGTGATTGATTTCCATTATTATCTCCTTGGTTATCTGGAGTTAATGGTTGCTCTGGATTTTGTTCTGGATTTCCTTGTTGTCCGCCTTCTGTTTGTGTTTGCTCTCCAGTTGTTATATTATCTTGTGTGAATGCTCTTGCAGTTTCGTCATTTCCTTTTATGTAGAAATAACCTACTGTAGAAATACCTGCTAGTAATGCAACAATTACACTAGCAATTATAATATTTCTTTTACTCTTATAGCTGAGTGTTGCTTTCATTGTTTTGGTGCCCCCTTTTTACCAAATTTTAAATATTTTCTCTCGCTTTTACTACAAGTCTATTATTTCTTCCATTAATGCAAGTTATAAGTGTAATTTCTCTTGTATTTTCTTTCACGCTTTGTACACACTTTACATCATTTGGATCAATTATATATTTGTCAAACACTTTATATTCTATTGTTTTTCCATCTAAATCTGTCATTTTAATGGTATCTTCTATATTTAGCTTATTTGTATTGCTAAACATTGTTCCATCAAAATAGTTATGTCCTGCCATTGTAAAATTACCAATATCATTTACATTGTTTCCCCAAAACTTTGTAATTGATAATGCCATTGTTTCGTCGCTTGTTTGATTTATTATTGGATATTCAATATTTATTTTTGGAATTTCAATTATTCCTACTATATCGTACCCTTTATACTTTGTAATGGTTTTTTCATCATTTTCTGACTCTTTTATTTCTTCTAATTTAACCTTTATATCTGCTACTGTATTAATTAATTCTTTTTCTTTAATTTGATTGTTTATACGTTTAAAGGCAATTATTGAAATAACTACTAAAAGTATAAGTGCTAATATTATTAAAATTATATTATAAATTTTTTTTTTCATTTTTTACTCATTTTTGTTTGATTTGTTATTTTTTACTTTCAAAATCGCTACTGTAACAATTAATACTATTAGTATAGCAGCTGTAATATATAAAGCTAAGCTTTCACCAGTAATTGGTAATTTTGTTATTACTTTATTAATTATTTTTTTATTTTCATATTCAGGTGTGTAATCATCATTACATGTCATAATTTGTACATCTGTTGTTTGTTCATTTTTTATCCAAACAAGATATTGTTCACCTTTTTTTGATTCTTGAGGTTGTTTTATCACATTGTTTTCTGCAACATTCCATCCATCGCTTGGTTTTAATTCTTCATATAATGATTTAAATTGTCCATATATAGATAATTTGTCATATGTATTTTTTTCATCTAGCTTATTCATTTCATTTGCTAAATTAATTAGTTCTTCAACTTTTGATTCTTCTGTAGATTTTAACATTTTATAAGAATATTCTGTTTCTGAATTATCTTCAATGTTAATTGTTCCCATTCTACGAGTGATTTTAACTCCGTCAACAGTTTCTGCTGGTAAATTTAGTTCTCCAAATTTTACAGGTATTTTTTTTGTTGCATTATTTAATTCTTGAATATCTTCTTCTGTTAATGCATCTTTTAAGTTTATTTTTTCTGCCTCAACCTTGTATTCTGTTCCTTGCTTTACCCATAAATATGTTTCTTTTTTTCCGTCAAAATAATTATTGTATATTGTTTCATCAATATATGCAATATTATTTCCATTATCTTCTTGATCTAAAGCTGAATTTGTAAATACTAGGTTTTCTTTTGATTCATCTTTTTTATTAGCAAAAGAAAATTCAAATTCGCTACCTATTAAATTTGAAACATAAATTATGTACTCTTTTTCACTCTTTTTAATCATTTGTACATTTTCACTTTTAGCAAGTGAAAAACTTTGTAATAATGTTATTGTTATAATTGTTACTGCTAAAAATAACATTACTTTTTGTGCTAAACTTTTTTTCATGTTTTACACCCCTCCATAAAATTTTAATATCTTTTTATAAGCATAGGTATTATATCACTGTGTTCACATTTTGTAAACAAATTTTTCCATTTTTTATCTTTTTTCCCTTCTTCCGTAGGTTTTTTTATGTTTAACATAATATAGCATAAATACACTTTAAATCATTTATTTTTTTATAATTCAAAGTGTATTTATACTAATTTAAATATATTATTTTATCTCATCAATATTATCAAAAATTTCTTTACATTCTCTCCAATTTGATATTTTTAAATTGCTATATTCTTCACCTAATTTGGTAATAATCTTTTTTGTTTCATCTTTTGAATTCAGATCTACAGCAATTACATTTTTGATGTTTTCTTCTTTTCCATAAATCACCCTAAATAATAGAGCTCTTAAAAACCCTTCTATTTTGTCAGCTTGATTCTTTACAGCTATTATTACATAAATTCCATTTGGATTCAGATTGGTATATGTATATGTATAAATTATTGTTTTTATGATTTCAATTAAACCATATAATGCCAATACCCATATTATCGCATTAAATATAAAATTCCACATATTCTTTCTCCTTTTGGTTTATTTTATGTTAGACATATTTTTTTGTTACAGTTTTGACAATCTCTATGAAAGAGTGTATACTAAAATACATGAAAGAAATTGTTGTTAATAAAAAATATGATGGAAAAAAATTGAATAGTTTTCTACTAGATAATTTTGATGGTCTTAAATTAAATACCTTGTACAAGGCTTTACGAAAAAAAGATATTAGAATAAATAATCTTAAAATTTCCGATAATGTTATTGTACATTTTGGCGATGTTATAAAAGTGTTTATTCCTGACGAGCAATTATTTAGTAAAGTAGAGCTTGATATAAATATTGTTTATGAAGATAATAATATAGTAGTTGTAAATAAGCCTGCTGAAATTGAAGTAGTCGGTGACAATAGCTTAACAACTGAACTTTGTAAATATTATAACAGTAATTTTATTGCACCTTGTCATCGTCTAGATAGAAATACTACTGGATTAGTTTTATTTGCTAAAAATGAGGAAGCTTTAAATATTTTATTAGACAAATTTAAGAATCACGAAATTGAAAAACATTATCAAGCATTAGTTTATGGTATTCCTCGTAAAAAAGAAGATACCTTAACTGCATATCTTTTTAAGGATGCAAAAAAATCTTTGGTATATATTTCTGATGTTCCTAAAAAGAGTTATGAAAAAATTATTACTTCTTATAAAGTAATTAGCTCTAATAGTAAAAATAATACCAGTTTGCTAGATGTTAATTTACATACTGGTAAAACTCATCAGATAAGGGCTCATTTGGCTCATATTGGTTACCCTATTATCGGTGATGGGAAATATGGTGATAGAGAAATTAATAAGAAATTTAAATATAAATATCAACAGCTTTGTAGTTGTTCATTGAAGTTTTGTTTTAAGACTGATGCTGGTATTTTAAATTATTTGAATAATAAAAACGTGCCAATGGGGACGGAGAATATTGGCACATTTTAGAATTTAATTTTGTTATTCTTCATTAATAGTCAAATGTGCCAATATTCTCCGTCCCCATTGGCACGTTTTTCTATTTTATTATCTCTTCAAATTCTTCTGCTGAGATAATTTCTTTTTGTATTAAAACTTGTGCAACTGCATGTAATTTATCCATGTTATTATTTAAAATACTTTGAGCTTTTGCATAAGCTGTATCCAACATTATCTTAACTTCAGCTCCAATTGCATCTCCAAATTTTTCTCCTAGTAATTGTAATTCATAAGGATCTTTGTCTGTGTTTATTGATATTGGTCCTAGATTATCACTCATTCCATATTTTATAATCATGTCTTTTGCAATTTGAGTTGCTACTTCAATATCATTACTTGCACCTGTTGATATATCATTTAATACTAATTTCTCAGCAGCTCTTCCACCCAATAATGCAATCAATTTTTCTTCCATTTCTTTCTTCGAAATGTAATATTTATCTTCATTTGTTTTATACATAGTATATCCACCAGCTACTCCACGTGGTATTATTGATACTTCTTTTATGTCTTTTTGAGTTTCTAGTTGACTACTTACTATTGCATGTCCAGCTTCATGAAAAGCTGTTAATCTTTTATCTCTTTCTGATATAACTCTGCTTTGTTTTTCAAGTCCAACTGTTACCTTCTTAACAGCATCTTCAATATCATTTTGTGTTATTGCTTTATGTTCTTTAATTGTTGCTATAATCGCAGCTTCATTTAATATATTAGCAAGCTCTGCGCCAGTAAATCCTGCTGTATCTCCTGCAATATCTTTCATACTAACATTTTCTGCAAACTTTTTGTCTTTTGCATGAATATTTAGTATTTCTTCTCTTCCTTTCATGTCTGGAAGTGCTATTGTAATTTGTCTATCAAATCTTCCTGGTCTTAGTAATGCTTTATCTAGCATTTCTGGTCTATTTGTTGCAGCTAAAACTATAATTGTTTCTTCTGTATCAAATCCATCCATTTCAACTAGTAATTGATTTAATGTTTGGTTATTTTCAGTTTCTGCACCACTTCCACTTGCTCTTCTTGAACCAATTGCATCTATCTCATCAATAAAAACTATACATGGAGCGACTTTTTTTGCTTTTTCAAATAACTTTCTAACACGTGAAGCTCCTAATCCTGCAAACATTTCTATAAATTCAGAACCACTCATTGAAATAAATGGTACCTTTGCTTCTCCTGCAATTGCTTTAGCAATCAAAGTTTTTCCTGTACCTGGTTGTCCACATAATAGAACTCCTCTAGGAATTTTAGCACCCATCTCATAGAATTTTTTTGGCTCTTTTAGAAAGTCAACTATTTCTATCATTTCATTTTTTTCTTCATCTAAACCTGCAACATCATTAAATTTTATTTTAGATTTTGTTGTTTCAGCATCATATATTTTTCCCTTATCTCCAAGTCCTTGCATTTTAAATACTGCAACAAATAATATTATTAAAAGAATTGTTGGTAATAATGAAAATAAATATTGGAATGTAGTATAAAACATATTTTGTTGTTTTTGAATTAGTTCAATTTCATTGCCTTTTAATTTTTGGTCTTGAATTAATTCTATAAAAGCTTGTGTATTTGGCACTATTGCTTCTTTTTCTTCTTCTACATCTTTTATTTTTACCTTAATAGTAGTACTTCCTACTGTCATTTCAACCTTTTCAATTACGCCATCATCAATTTGTTTAATAAGGTCTGTATAGCTAATAGTTTTTTCCTCTTTATCTTTTTTAGAATTCATCCAAAAAATACCTGCTACTATGGCTATAATCAGTATAATACCAGCAATTATAAAATAAATAGATGTTTTTTTGTTTTGCTTTGGCTTGTTATCATTGCTCATTTTAAAGTTTCTCCTTTATTCTTAAAACTCCTCTGTTTTTATATTAGCTTGTGGCTCTGGATTTTCTCCAGTTTTAGGTGTTTTTTTATTTTCTTGTTTTTTCTTCTTTTGTTCTTGTCTTTCTTTCTCGTCTTTTTTACGAATTTTTTCCTTTTCTTCTTCTTCCTTTTTTTGTCTTTCTTTCTCTTCTATTTCTTGTCTAACTTTTTCTTGCTCTTCTAAAATCTTCGAAAGCTCTATTTGTTTTTTTATTATTTCAGATCTAATTATCAATATTGCAGCAATAACATAAATGCATGTAATTGCCATATATAAAATAGAAAAATATTTAATTGTATAACCTGTTAAAATATTAACAATCATATAAATTAAATTTAATATAATTGGTAAAGTCATACTATATATAGCAACATTGTATACATTTTTATATCTGATTCTTAAGTTAACCGAAATTCCTGTTATATATCCTAAAAAAGAATATAATATAGCATCTAGTAATGTAGTTGATAAATATATAATAAACATATAAACAAACATCACTATATAGAAAGATATATATATACTATAAACATTATTCGAAGAAAAAACACTTATTATGTCTTGTTTATTTAATTTTACTAAATTAAATTTATCTGAAACTTCTTCTAATGATATTGTTGTAAATGTACCTGTAATACTTCTAATCATTACTGTGTCTCTTAGAATTATAATTCCATTATAATAACTTTTTATATCATCTTTATATTTTTCTAATTTTTCATTGCTTATATTTTCTTCAGTATCTATAATAATTTTGCCATCATATAGTTTGTCCGTTTGAATAACATTACTTTCCTTACCAGAAATTAATAATTTTCCATTATCAAATTCCAAAGTTTCTATATTTTCTTCAATATATTTTTTTACTTCTGTTACCTTTTGACTAAATTTATATGTCAACGCAAAGCTTAAGAAGAAAGCAAAAATTAGCATTAAGATAATTACATAAAATATTGTTTTTCTTGTTTTTTGTACAATTAATTTTTGATATTCTTCTAATCCAAATATACTTATTTTTAGTTTTTTCCAAAATGAAATTTTTACTTCTTCTTCCACTTTAATTTCCCTTCTTTTACACTTTTTCTATTGTCATTCCTTCTTTTGTATCTTTAACTATATATCCTTTTTCTTTTAATTCATCTCTTATTTGGTCTGATAATGACCAATCTTTATTTTCTCTAGCTTCTTTTCTTTTTTCAATCAAATCTTGAATATCTTCTGGTAATTCTACATTTTTACTTTCTTCTAAATATTTTTTACTATTTTCTAAATCTAATCCAAGTACTTTATCAAATTTTAATAGAAGTTCTGCAAAGTGATTTGATTTATGTTCATTTCTTACTATTTCCCATACAATTCCCATTGCAGCAGGCATATTCAAATCATCATTTATTGTTTCCAAAAATTTATTTTCATATTCCTTTATTTCTTGTTCATCTATATTTTCTGTTCCTTGTTGATGTTTTACAAATCCTTCTCTTAGTCTTGTTAAAGCTTTTTGAGTTGCTAAAGCAGTGTCAAATGTAAAATTTAATTTTGTACGATAGTGTGCTGTAAAGCAGAACAACTTATATGCAAGTGGTTCAATTCCTTTTTCTTGTAGTTGGTCTAATATGTAAGTATTTCCTAAAGACTTTGACATCTTTCCACCATCAACTTGTAAAAATTCAACATGCATCCATGTTTTAGCAGGTATTTTTCCTGTTAGCCCTTTACTTTGTGCAATTTCATTTTCATGATGTGTTGGAATATGATCAATTCCACCTGTATGAATATCAAATTGATCTCCAAGATATTTTCTTCCCATTGCAGAGCACTCTATATGCCATCCAGGATATGATAATCCCCAAGGACTCTCCCATTTCATAATATGGTTTTCAGGTGCTTTTATCCATAAAGCAAAGTCATAAGGATTTTTCTTTTCAGTATCAACATCAACCCTTGCTCCTGCAATTTGGTCATCTAACTTTCTATTAGATAAAACTGGATATTTATCTAATTTTGATATATCAAAATATATTCCTTTGCTTGTTTCATAAGCATATCCGTTCTTTATTAATCCTTGAACAAATTCTAGCATTTCTTGTATATGATCTGTAGCTTTTGCAATAATTTCAGGTTTTTCAATATTTAATCTTGCCATATCAATAAAAAATTTATGTGTATAAAAATTAGCAATTTCATAAGGATCCTTATTTTCTTTTCTTGCTGCTTTTTCCATTTTATCTTCGCCTTCATCAGCGTCAGACTCCAAATGTCCTACATCTGTAATATTCATTACATGTTTTAATTCATAGCCATTATATTCTAGTACTCTTCTTAAAGTATCCATAAAAACATAAGTTCTAAAATTACCAATATGTGCATAGCTATATACTGTAGGTCCACAAGAATACATTCGAACTGTATTTCCTTCTATTGGTTTAAAGTCTTCTTTTGTTTTAGTTAATGTATTATATAATTGTATTGCCATAAGCATCCTCCTATTTTATGGGGTTGTTGTGTTACCCGATGTACTATTGTTTTCATTATTTTCATTATTTTCATTGTTTTCCTCTGGTAGTTTTTCCGTGTTTAAGTCTGGTGGTGTAGTTTGTTTTCTGTTTACTGTAATTACAATATTAGTACCTCTAATAACCTTTGCTCCCTCTTCTAGGCTTTGTTTAATAACTATTCCATCATCTTGATCTTCATGTGTTTCATAAATAATTTGAACATTTAGTATTGACAATTTTGCTTTCGCTTCAGCTTCTGTTTTACCTACTAAATTTGGTATTATTATTGTACTATTCTCTTCTGTGTGAATACTACATTTTTCAGTTGGTACTGCATATTTGTCTTTTCCTAAGACTGTCCAGTTACTATTATTTTCTTTTTCTGGTTTTGCTGTATATACTTTTTCTTCAGTCTCTAAGCAATATTCTGTTGCAACTTTTTTAGATTCTTTACATATTTTTACTACCTCATGACCATCACATGCTTTTGGTGTATTTCCCTTAGTAAAATATTCTGTATATGTTCTATTACACTCTTTTGTTGCTATTTTGCCACTGTCTCTGCAAACCACAGCTGTTACAACACCATCTGGCTTTTTAAAACGTTTTTTCTCTAATCCTTTATGTACATTTTTCATTATATTAGCCCATATACTTCTAGCTGCCCAAATTTGATATAATTCAATTTCTCCTGCATCAAATCCATACCATGTTGCACCTGCATAATATGGCGTGTATCCACAAAGCCATACATTTGTATCACTATCTGTAGTTCCTGTTTTACAAGCTACATCCATTCCAGATATTGCACAAGCATTTGCAGTTCCACTATAACCTGTAACAACATCTGTTAATATATCTGATATAATAAAAGCATTTGCTTCTGAAATAACTCTTCTGTTCTCTTGTTTTGGTTCTACAACAGTTTTTCCTTCACTGTCTGTTAATTTTGTATAAAATGTTGGTTCTATATATACGCCCTTATTTGCTAATGTTGCATACGCAGCTGCCATTTGTAATGTACTTGATCCATGTGTCGCTCCACCAATTCCTAATGTAAGCATTGAGTCTTCTTCTTTTGTATATGTTGTAAGTCCAAATTCATGTAAATAATCAATTGCTTTATTAATTCCAACTGTATATAGTACTTTCATATTTACTATATTTGATGAAACCTCAATAGCTTTTCTAACTGTACATAAACCTTGATATCCACCTGCATTTTTAGGAATATAAGTTAATCCTTTAAACTGTGTTCTTGTATCGTCAAAAACTGTTGAAGCTGTTATTGCTTTTTCTTCTAATCCAGGTGCAATGTCAACAAGTGGCTTTATTGATGAACCTGTTTGTCTTTCACTCATTGCATAATTATGATTTGTTCCTTGATCACTTCCTAGTGCTCCACCCATTGCAACAACTTTTCCTGTTGTTGGTTCTATAATTGTTGTTCCAGCTTGAGTTCTATATACTATTTTCTTTCCATTTTCATCTTTCTTACCACTATTTTTAGTTTGTACATATCTTTCTTTTACCATTTCTTTTAAAACAGCATTTTGAATTGATGTTACTTGTGTTGTATATAGTTTATACCCTCCAGATTGAATCATAGCTTTTGCTTCTTTAAAGTCTATATCTTTTGCTTCTGCTAAATCTTTTGCTGCATCATTAACAGCTTCATATACAAAGTATGAAATCTCACCAATTTGTATTTTTCCTTTTTTGAATTTTAAGCCTTTTTCAACTTTTTCTACTGCCTCATTATAAAGTTTTTCTGCCTCTTCAGGATTATCACTAATTCTGTTTTGTTCTTTCATAAAACGTAATACTAATTTAGTTCTTGATTCTATTAATTCACTATGGTCATTTTCTTTGTCATAAGGATCATACATGTTTGGTCCATCATTTATTCCTGCTAAAAATGCAGACTCTGCTAAATCCAAGTCTTTTGCTGATTTTGCGAAATAATATTGTGCACCATATTCTACACCATGAAGATCATTTCCACCAACAAATATTATATTTAAATATTTTTCAATAATCTGGTTTTTAGTTAGCATACTTTCAATTTTATACGCTCTTGACATTTCACGAATCTTTCTTTCAATTCCAGCGGTTCCAGTATCAGCTTTATCTTTCATTATGTTTTTTACTAATTGTTGTGTAATTGTACTTCCTCCACCAACATCCGAACTTCCTTTATTTAGTAAATAGCTCAATGTTGCCTTTCCAGTTCTTAAAATATCTACTCCAGAATGCTCATAAAATCTTTTATCCTCAATTGCTATGTATGCATTTGCAGTGTATTTTCCCATTTGATCTAATGTAATTACTTTTCTATTTTCATTTCCTTCTGAAGCTGATAATACAGCTATTTGTTTTCCTTCTGAATCATATACTTCTGAGTTTCCACTTGCAATTAGTTCTTCTCTAGTAATCGCCCATTTATCACTAAAGAATATTCCAGCCAATACACCTCCACCTACAAGCATTAATAAAAGAACTAATATTATAAATATTAGTATTACTTTTCTAAGTTTTGGATGCTTTCTTACTTTTATTGTATCTGCCTTATTTTCTCTTCTACTTCTTTTTATTTTATATTGTTTAGTATCACTTGAGTGCTTCTGTTTGTTTCCCATAAGATATCCTCCCTTGGATAAATTTTAACATGTATATTATATAATATATTCCCAAAAAAGCAAAGTATTTTAATAAATTTTTAAGGTTTTCCAACATATAAAAACCACTAATAACATTTACTGTATATATTAGTGGTTTTTTATAGTTAATATATAATTAAATTTTATCCAAACAAACCTTTTTTCTTAATTGGTGGCTGTTCATTCATAGTTTTTGCAAGTTGCATTAGCAAGTCTCTTTGTTCTGATGTTAATTTTTTAGGAACTTGTACTTGTACAGTAAATACAAAGTCACCTTGTGCACTACTGTTTACACCTTTAAATCCTTTATTTCTTATAACAAACTTTGTACCAGTTTGAGTTGCGTCTGGAATTTTATAAGTTTCAGTTGTTCCATCCACCATTGGTATTTTAAGTTCTGCTCCTAATGTAGCTTGAGTAAATGTAATTGGTACATCACAAAGGACATTATTGCCTTTTCTGCTATAAATGCTATGTCTTTTTACATGTATCAATACATATAAATCTCCCTTTAGTCCACCATTTGTTCCTGGCTCGCCTTCTCCTTGCATTACTATTGTTTGACCATCATCAACACCCGCAGGAATTTTTACCGTTAAACGTACCTGATTTCTAACTGTTCCTTTACCTTTACAAGTTTCACAAGGATTTGTAATAACTTTACCTGTACCATGGCAATTTGTACATGTTCTAGTTGTTTGCATTTGTCCAAGTATTGTAGTTTGTACTTGTTTAATCTGTCCACTTCCATGACATACACTACATGTTTCAGGATGTGTTCCTGGTTTCGTTCCTTCTCCATGGCAAGTATTGCAAGTTTCATTTCTATTTATTGTTACATATCTTTCTGTTCCTAAGAAAGATTCTTCAAAACTTATATCTATATCATAGCGTAAATCTGCACCTTTTTTAGGTCCATTTTTTCTTGTACCTCTAGAAGAACCTCCAAATCCTCCACCAAAGAAAGAAGAAAATATATCTCCTAAATCTCCAAAATCACTAAATCCATCAAAACCTGTTGAATATGTATATGTACCACCAAATGGTCCTCCGGCTCCGCCTCCGAAGCCTTGAGGTCCATCTGCTCCAAATTGGTCATACATCTTTCTTTTTTGAGGGTTTGACAAAGTTTCATAAGCTTCATTTACTTCTTTAAACTTTTTCTCTGCCTCTTCTTTGTTATCAGGGTTAGCATCTGGATGGTATTGTTTTGCAAGTTTTCTATATGCCTTTTTTAATTCTTCATCAGTTGCATTTTTATTTATGCCTAATACCTCATAATAGTCCTTTTTTGTAGCCATTATTCATTTCCTTCATTATTATTATTTTCTGTATTTGTTTCCGAATTTGCATCATTTGGATTTGCTTGTGCTTGTTGTCCAGCTGATGTTTGCTTATATAATTGTTCTGTTATAGAGTAGAATACTGTTGTTAATTTTTCTGTTGCAGATTTAATTGCTTCAACATCAGAACCTTCTAATGCTTTTTTAACATTAGCAATTTCAGTTTCTGCTTTTGCTTTTTCTTCTCCACTAATTTTGTCTCCAAGTTCATCAATTGTTTTTTGACTGTTATATACTAAGCTTTCTGCATTATTTCTAACTTCAATTTCTTCTTTTCTCTTTTTATCTTCTGCAGCATGTGCCTCAGCATCTTTAACAGCTTTTTCAATATCTTCATCAGATAGATTTGTACTTGCTGTAATAGCTACTTGTTGGCTATTTCCTGTGGCCATATCTTTTGCAGATACGTGTACAATTCCGTTTGCATCAATATCAAATGTTACTTCGATTTGTGGCACTCCACGAGGTGCTGCTGGAATTCCTGTTAATTGGAATCTTCCTAATGTTTTGTTATCTGCAGCCATTTCACGCTCACCTTGTAATACGTGAATTTCAACACTTGTTTGACCATCTGCTGCTGTTGAGAATATTTGTGATTTTTTAGTTGGTATTGTTGTGTTTCTTTCAATTAATTTTGTAAATACTCCACCTAATGTTTCAATACCTAATGATAATGGTGTTACATCTAGTAATACTAGGTCTTTTACATCACCTGATAAAACACCACCTTGAATAGCTGCACCAATAGCAACACATTCGTCTGGGTTGATACCTTTGTCTGGTTCTTTTCCTGTAATTTTCTTAACTGCTTCTTGAACAGCTGGAACTCTTGTAGATCCACCTACTAATAATACCTTGTGTAAGTCATTTGCTGTAACTCCAGCATCTTTCATAGCTTTTTCTACTGGTATTTTAGTAGCTTCAATTAAGTCACTAATTAACTCTTCAAATTTTGCTCTTGTTAATGTAATGTCTAAGTGTTTTGGTCCTGTTGCATCTGCTGTAATAAATGGTAAGTTGATTTGTGTTTGTTGCATTCCAGAAAGCTCTATTTTGGCTTTTTCTGCTGCTTCTTTTAGTCTTTGCATTGCCATTTTGTCTGTTTTTAAGTCAATACCACTTGATTTTTTGAATTCTGATACTAAATATTCAATAATTCTATCGTCGAAGTCATCTCCACCTAATTTTGTATTTCCGTTTGTTGCAAGTACTTCAAATACACCGTCTCCAATATCTAGGATGGAAACATCAAATGTTCCTCCACCTAAGTCATATACCATTATTTTTTGATCTTGGTCTTCTTTGTCCATACCAAATGCTAAAGCTGCTGCTGTTGGTTCGTTTATAATTCTTAATACTTCTAGTCCAGCAATTTTACCAGCATCTTTTGTTGCTTGTCTTTGACTATCGCTAAAATAAGCAGGTACTGTAATAACAGCTTGTGTAACTGGTTGGCCTAAATAGTTTTCTGCATCTGTTTTTAATTTTTGTAATATCATTGCTGATATTTCTTGTGGAGAGAATTCGTCTCCTTCAATTTTTACTTTTTTGTTTGATCCCATATCTCTTTTAATTGAGATTACAGTGTTTTCTGGATTAGTAACTGCTTGACGTTTTGCAATTTGTCCTACTAATCTTTCTCCATTTTTTGAAAATGCAACAACAGATGGCGTTGTTCTATTTCCTTCTGCGTTAGGAATAACAACTGGCTCTCCTCCTTCCATTACTGCTACACATGAGTTTGTTGTTCCTAAGTCAATTCCTATAATTTTTCCCATAATAATTTACTTCCTTTCTAAATTTATATATATTTTAAAATTAATATCTATTTAATTACTAAACAAATCAAAAGCGAGTATAACGAGGCAAACGAGTAAATTTTCTTGAGATTATACAAATGTATATCGAAAGAAAATTTATGAAGTTTAACAAAGTTAGATGATGCTTTTCATTTGTTTAATTGGCTACAACTACCATAGAATGACGAATAACTCTATCACCTATTTTATAGCCTTTTCTATATTCTTCTTTTACTTCTTTTTCTCCTAAGTTTTCATCTACTACTAAACTTACAGCTTCATGAAGTTCTGGATCAAAAGTTTTTCCAATTGCTTCAATTTCAGTTACTCCATTTGCTTTTAGTACATCTTTAAATTGTTTTAAAACAAGTTCTACCCCTTGTTTATAGCCTTCATCTTCTGTTTGGCTTGCTACTGCTTTTTCTAGATTATCTATTACTGGTAAAAAGTTAGATACTACATCAGCCATAACCGAGCTATACATTCCAACTTTCTCTTTTTCATTTCTTTTTTTATAATTATCAAATTCAGCAGCAATTCTTTTTAATCTGTCATTTGTTTCATCTAATTGAATTTTAAGAGTTTCATTTTCTTTTTTTATTTCAATTATTTCATCATTTTGTTTTGATTCTTTAGTTTCTTGTTTGACTTCTTTTTTACCTTTTTCCATTGCATGTTTTCCTTCTGCCATTTCATTTCTCCTTTCTTTATTGTCCATTTAATTTTTTACTAATATATTTCATAACCGAAATAACTTTTGAGTAATCCATTCTTTTTGGTCCTATAATTCCAATAGTTCCTAAGTCTTTATCTTGATATCTATGCTTAAATGTTATTATACTGAAATCTTTTAATTGTTCATTTTCATTTTCATCACCAATATACACATTTATATCTTTTGCAAATCCCGTATTTAATAAGTCTAACATAACTTGTTTTGTGTCTATTAGATTTACAAAGTTTTTAGCTACTTCTAGACTTTTAAATTCTGGAAGCTCGAATACTTTGTTGGTTCCTTCTAAATAAACTTTTGCTTCTTCATTTATTACTTTATCAAGTTGTTGCATTATTGGTTTTATAACATTTAAACTATAGTTCATTTCTGAAAAGATGTATTCTTCTAAAGGTCTATCTATTTCGTCTATAGGCTTTCCTTTAAGCTTATTATTAAATATGAAATTTAATGTATTTACTTGTTCTTCTGTAATATCTTCATCAAATTTAATAATTGTTTCTTTTATAATTCCGGTATCTGTAAGTATAACTGCCATTAACATTCTAGTTCCTAGCAAAACAAATTTTACTTCTTCTATGTTTTGAAGATTTGTTTTAGGTCCAATTGCAACTGATGTATAATGTGTTACTTCTGATAATGTATTTGTAGCTATTTTAGTTAATTCTTCGATTTCATTAACTCGGGTTTCTAATTTAGATTGTATGTATTTTATTTCTTCTAAACTAATATCATCATCTTTTAATAATTCGTCTACATATAATCTATACCCTTTAGCTGAAGGCACTCTTCCGGCTTGATGTATGTTGTTTATCTAGGTATCCATTTTTTTCTAGTTCTGCCATTTCATTTCTAATAGTCGCACTACTATAATCTAGGTTGTACCTTTGTACCAAAGAACCAGAGCTTACAGGTTCTGCTGTGTTAATATATTCTTCTATAATTGCTTGTAGAATTTGTTTTTTTCTATCATCCAACACCTTTTCACCTTCTAATTTTTATTTTTAGCACTCTTTATCTTTGTTTGCTAAACCACATATATATTATATCCATTTTTAGCAATTGTCAATACATATTGCTAAAAAGTTATGTGAAAATTTTGTGAAAAAAATACCCTAAAATAAGCAATATTTTTAGGGTATTTTTCTATGTATATATTAGTTTAAACAAATTCTTCCCAAACTATATTTGCTAAATCTAGTCCTTTATTAGTTAATTTAATCATATCTCCATCTATTTCTAGTAATTCTTCATTCACAAGTTTTTCAAGTTCACTATGATATAAAAAAACCGGGTTTGCTACAAATTTTATTTTAAATTCTTGTATACTAACTCCATCTATCTTTCTTAGACCTAATAGCATATATTCTTTTTGCATTGCTTCCATATCTTGTTTTTCATGGAATACTAAATTTTCTTCTGTTTTGTCTTCATCATAATTTTTTATATATTGTTCTATATTTTCTATGTTTGAATATCTAATTCCATTTGTATATGAATGTGCAGCTATTCCAAAACCTATATATTCCTTTTGATTCCAACAGTCTAAATTGTGTTTTGATTCATAGCCTTTTTTAGCAAAATTAGATATTTCATAATGAATATAATTATTCTGTTCTAATGTTTGTTTTACAGCCCAATACATTTTTCTCTCTAAATCTTCATTTGGTAATTCTAAACCTTCTTCTACTTTTTTAAATAGTGGAGTATTTTCCTCTAAAATTAAAGAATATACTGAAATATGCTCAGGTTCCATTGATACTATTTCTTCTATTGAGTCTTTTACTTCTTCTAACGTTTGGTTTGGAAGTCCTATCATTAAATCCACATTTATATTTTTAAATCCCGCTTCTCTTGCAAATCTGAAAGTATCTAAAAAGTCTAAATATGTGTGTATTCTTCCAATTTCTTTTAATAAATGTTCATGTGTAGATTGTAAACCTATACTTAGTCTATTTATTCCAGCCCTTTTGTAATCTTCTAATTTTTCCAAAGTGACTGTTCCAGGATTAACTTCTATTGTAATTTCTGCTTTTTCGTCAATTTCAAAATTTAGTTTTATATCTTCTATAATTTGAACAATATATTTACTATCAATTAATGATGGCGTTCCACCGCCAATATATATTGTTTTAACTAAAAACAAATCATCTTTGCCATTTTCAAAATCAATTTTATTATTATTTCCAACTTCTATAATTTCTTTTAATACACATTGAATATACCTTTTTATAAAGCTTTCTTTATTTGCATAAGAGCAAAAATCACAATAACTACATTTTTGCTTACAGAATGGGATGTGTATGTATAGTCCAATTTGTTTTCTTCGCATAATTTTATTCCTTTCTTATTTTTTAGATTAACAGTTATATAATTTTTAGATTTAATTAAATTGTTAGAGTAGGAACAGCGACTTTCCGGCTTCAAAAATAATATAACTGTTAATCTTTGTGTCTACTCTATTGTTTAAATTTAGAAACAAATTGTTCTATGTTTTGAAAGCGATGATTTACTCCTGATTTTCCTATTGGTTTTGATAGCATTTTTCCTATTTCACTTAAAGTTGCTTCTGGATTTTTAATTCTTAACTCTGCCACTTCTTGTAATTGTTCAGGCATTTTTTCAAACTGTCCTATTTGTTTTAGAAAGTTTATATCTTCTATTTGTTTTATTGCAGCTTCAACTGTTTTATTTAAATTTGCTGTTTCACAATTTACTTTTCTATTAACATTGTTTCTAATTTCTCTATATACACGTATTTCTTCAAATTTAAGCACAGCTGTGCTTGCCCCAATTAGTGCTAAAAATTTTGAAATTTGTTCTCCATCTTTTGTATATATTGCTTGTCCGTTTTTCTTTTCTATTTTTTTAAAATTTATCTCATATTTACTTAAAATTTCAAGTATTATACTTGCATTTTCTTCAGATGAAAAAATTATTTCTAAGTGATAATTATTTTTAGGGTTATTTACTGATCCTCCTCCTAAAAAACTTCCTCTTACAAATGCTTTTTCTAGTATTTCTTGATTACTAACTTTGTTAATTATGCCTTCTAACATCACTGTATTGTTCATATATGTAATTTCTGAAATATCTGGCTTATTTACACTAATGCAAAATTTCTTTCCGATTATTTCTATTTTATGATTTGAGTATTGTAAATTATTTAATAATTTACTAAATCGATTTATACTGTATTCACTTTCGGTACAAAATTTTATTTTATTTTTCTCTGCTGATATATTATTAGTTATTATATATCCAAGTAATTCATATTTTACTGCTTCTTTGTTTGCTAAATTGTTTAATTTACTTATTTCTTCTTTTACTTCACCTGAAAAAGACATTTAGCCCTCCTTTTGAAAAACAACAACTCTATTATTTCCTTCAAAATCTTTTATTGGTTCATTTGTTATTAATTTTAAATTGTTACACTCTAATTTTGTAACAATTTTTCCTTGGTTATATCCTATTTCTAGTAATAAATATCCATTTGGCCTTAGGTATTTATGTGACTCATTTAATATTTTTCTATAAAATTCTAATCCATCTTTTCCACCATCTAAGGCTATATGTGGTTCTGCTTGTACATCTTTGCTCAACTTTTTTATTGTTTCAGTTTCAATATATGGTGGATTTGATACTATAACATCAAACTTTTTTTCTGACAATTCATTAAACAAATCGGATTTTAAAATCTCTAAATTTATCACTTCATTTGTTTTTGCATTTTTTTTAGTTATTTCAAGTGCTTTTAGACTGATATCTGTTGCAGTTATTTCCAAATCATTACAATAATGGCCAATTGAAATTGCTATTGCTCCACTTCCTGTACATAAATCCAATACTTCAACTTTTTTTCCGTTTTTTGATAATTGATTTATAATTTTTATTGTTTGTTCAACTAAAACTTCAGTGTCTGGTTGTGGAATTAAAACATTTTCATCTACATAAAACTCAAGTCCCATAAACTGTTGATTATGAGTTATGTATTGTATTGGTAATCCATCTATTATTTTATTTATGCTTTTTTCATATTCATCAATTTGATTCTGATTTACAATTTTTTCACTATTAATAATTATTTCTTGTCTAGTTTGATTTAATATATATTGTAAAAGCATTCTTGCTTTTATACCTGCATCTTGTATGTTTTCTTGTTTTAAAGCATTTTCTCCAAATCTTATTAATTCAATTTGTTTCATTTTTTTCACCTTGTTATATTATATCATTTACTTATTTTGTTTTTCAATAATTTTATATAGCTTAAAGGACTAGATATTTAAGCTTTTCATCTAGTCCTTAAAATTATATAAATCAAAGCCCCGCCTTAGCCGTAAGGTGAATGAAATTTTAAGGACCTGCTTACACAGGTGGGTATCTTGTTAAATGCTCCTGGGTTTCTTACAATAGTTGGTAAGCCTACACGCCACATTTAAAGGCAGATTCCCGTTTAGAATTTGTTGGTTCTAAAATTCCAGTCTACACGCACTATGCAGGGAAAAATAAATTCTATTTAATTATTAGATATATATTATCATAAAGCATATAAAATTACAATTGATTTTTTTACCAAATTTCATTATTTTTATTATTACTTTTGTAGTACATATCCTTTTATTGTAAAATAACTAATTTTCGTCGGTTTTTGATCAGTATATCTCATTCGTAAATTTGTTATATAAAAGTCTCTGTTTTCATCTATTTTTATTACATTATTTGTTTCTACGTATCCCTTTTCATTATTCTCTTCTATCACTTTAGAAATATATTCTTCTAAGTTAATTGTAACTGAACCTATGAATTTAATATTTCTAAAATTTTCAAGTTTTTGGTTATATTCTGATGCAGCAATTGCTTGCAAATACCTATATCCTCCAATTGGTATGATTGGTTCTTCCTTACCATAAGATTTTGAGTATTCAACATTTTTATATTGTACATAATCATTATAATAGTTTCTATTATCTTTTGTACTTTTATCCATTTCATCTTCACTTACATAGTTTGGTATATATTTATCAGAATCATTTTGTCTTTTTAAGTAATCATAAGCACTTTTAGCTATTTCTTTATTTTCATCTGATAATTCATCAAAACTTTGTCCTGTTCTCCAAGCCTTTTTTAATCTGTTTGATTGACTTATATTAGAAGCTGATTGTACATTCACAATTGGAAGCATTGTAGATATTGCTATTATCACTGATACTGCTGTTATTGTATGTATTAAATATTTCCTTTCTTTATATAAAGACAAGAATATTGCTATTATTTCAAATACTATAAACATTATTCCTATATATCTACTTGGTGTAAGTCCATTTCCATCAATACGAGCATATATCGAATAAATTTGTAATAATACAAATGGAATAAAAGATATTGGCAATATTTTGCAAAATTTTTCTATTATTTTTGCTTCTTCTCTAAATGCATGTATTGCCGTCCATACAGGAAATGCTACAATAAACAACCCTGCTAATATTCTAAATATTGAATTTGCTGGTATTTCTCTTATTATAATTATTTTAGCCATATACATATAAATTATTGCCGTAGCTAATATTGTTAGTGGCAACATTATATATAATATAATTGCTTTTATAAATTTTGAAACTTCATTTTTTACATCTGTTATAGCAACTAAACTTGCTGGTAACATCCATAACCCTAACAATGCAATTTGCAATCTTCCTATCAAGTTGAAGTTATTTGTATCATTTAAAATCAATGCAATAAATATAAATAATATTAATGTTAAGCCAATGTTTAAAATTGAATATATTATTCCAACACCAAAAAGATTTTTAAATGTTTTTACAACATATTCTCCCACGTCAACTTCTGAATTTCTTATTACTTGTATTACTCCAATTAAAAATACTATTATTATATATCCTATTCCAAACCTAACAGCTGAAAGATTTTCTGTATACATTAGTTTTTCTAATCCTATTGCTACTCCTATACTTACTATGTAGGCTATTCCCCTTTGGCTCATTTTCTTAAAATATGTTTCACAAGTAAAAAAATTCACAGCACATATAACTATTACTGTTAACAATTTATCTGTTATTGTTGGTAAATTTTCTAATGCAAATACCAAAAATAAAGTTGTTAATAATATTATTATATTAGTTGCTGTATATTGTTTAAAACTGTTTTTGTAATTCGAAACTATCCCTTTTAAAAATTCTTTTATTTTCGACATAAAATTACCCTTTCAATAAATTTATATTTATAATATTATATCTTTTACTTTTTTTCAATAATTCAAGTTTATTTTTATCAAAATCTATTTTCTTTTTTTCTTGTTTATGATATTTTAATTTTATCAAATAATTTAGGAGTTTATATGAAAAATAAAAATAATTTTATAACATTTCTTAAATGCAATTGGGCAAAAATTGTTTTAATTACTTTTAGTCTTATAACTATCATTATTATATCTATTTTTTTCATTCCAAATTTGGTTAGAAAACTAAACTTCTCAAATAGCGTTTCTAATTTTGAAAAAAAATCTTCTATATTTTATTTAGATAAAATATACTGTTACAGTAGTGCAACTGGTATAAATAATTCTGAAGGAAAGGCAATGTGGGATGTTAATGTAAGTCAATATACTGATATTGCTTTATACTTAGGTATAAATAATGTAAAAAATAACTTAGAAAATAATTTAGAGGAAAATCTACAAGTCGTCGATACTTCAGCCAAATATAGTATTTCTAAAATCTATATTGATAAAATAAATTTTTCAAATACTAATACTGGTAACTTAAATTTAAATTATATTCCAATTTTAAATTTTGGTTTAATATCAGATGATGAACTTGCAATTTCTAATGAACAACAAAGTAAAATTAATTTTAATATAGTTGATAGTACGGATTCTCTATTAAATGATATTGTTTTGGAACCTAGTATTGACAATCACTTTATTTTGCCAATTACTCTTCGTTATTTAAATCAAAATATAAAAAATGGGCATGTTATAAATAATATTGAAGATAGTCTATCTTTTGATGGTTCAATATTAAAACGTTCTTCTATACCTTTATCATCTATAAAAAATGATGTTTCTTTTACAATTCATATCATTAATGAATTAAATGAAGACTATTCATATCAGGTTGTATTACAAGTTCCTTTACAAAATGCTGATGGAAATAAAACTATTTATGATGGTAGTTATTCTGAAGAAATAAATCTAAATGATTGTTATTTTTATTAATAAAAAAGTAGTATCTTTATAATCTAGATACTACTTTTAGTATATTATTTCTCTTTTTAATAATTTATTTTTTATTGTTCCTATTCCTACAACTACATTGTTAACCTTTATTTGGTATAAACCATCATCGTTATTATTTGTTAATTGTACTCCATTTAGAAATAATTTTAATTTTTCCTCTTTTAATTCAACGATCGAATATTTTTCAAAAAAGTTTTGCACTGTTATTAAATGTTGATTCAAGAACTTTTCATTTTCCTTATTTTTTTCTAGTTCTTCAACTGTAAAAGCCTGATTTAAATTAAACTGTCCAACTTGAACTCTATTTAATTCTTTCATATACCCTATTGTTCCTAATTTTTCTGCAATATTCTCACACAAAGTTCTAATATATGTTCCTTTTGAGCAATGTACTTTAAATTCAATTGTTTTGTCTTTTTCATTTATATCTAATAATTCAATATTATATATTTCTATTTCTCTTTTTGGTATTTCAACTTCTACACCTTTTCTCGCATATTCATATAGTTTTTTTCCATTCACTTTAATTGCAGAATAAATTGGTGGTGTTTGTATTTGCTTTCCTATTTGACATTCTAAAACTCGTTGCACATTTTCTTTATTCAATAGTTTTCCATCAACAATTCTTTCTTCTAGTATACTTCCTTCACTGTCTAAAGTATCTGTTTTCTTTCCAAGTTGAATTGTAGCTATATATGTTTTATCATGATTTATTAAATATTTTGAAAGTTTAGTTCCTTGACCAAGAAGAAGTGGTAACACACCAGTTGCCATCGGATCTAATGTTCCTGTATGTCCCACTTTTTCACCACATATCTTTTTTACTTTTGCCACCACATCATGTGATGTATATTGTTTTGGTTTATTAATTATTAAAATTCCATCCATATTATAATAATCTCATTACTTCTTTTATTACTTTATCTTTTACTTGTTCCATATTGCTTTGAATTATGCACCCTGCTGCTCTTGGATGTCCTCCTCCGCCAAATACAACACATGCATCAGAAACATTCACATAATCATTTGAGCGAAGTGATACTTTACATCCTCTTTCTGTTTGACGTATAAATATTGAAACTTCAACGCCTTCAACATCTCTTCCTATTTCAACAATTCCTTCATGGTCTCCACTTTCAGCATGTACATTTTTTTCATCTTCTTCTGTTATATATGTATATGCAATTTTCCCATCTGCTAAAAATTCAATTCTATTATTTGCAATTCTATGTAACTCAAAATTAGCTTTTGTTTTTGTTTGTAATACTTGGTGATATACTTTTGATACATTAACTCCCTTATTTAAAAGCCATGCTACAAATTCAAAAGTTTCTGCTGTAACCCCTTGATATTTGAATCCACCTGTATCTGTTATAATTCCTGCTAATATACATGTACCAATTTCTTTTGTAATTTCTATTCCAAAATATTCTAGAATTACTAATAAAATCTGTGCACAAGCTGGCGCATCAGGATTAACATAGTTATAGTCTCCAAACATTGTATTTGTACCATGATGATCAATACACACCTTTTCTTTTGCATTTTCAAAATATTGTGCAAAACCATTTAACATTTTTATTGATGCACAATCAAGTGAAATTGCTAAGTCATAGTGTTCTATATTTGTTTCAGTTTTTATTTCATTTATTCCTGGTAAACAATCAAATACCTTTGGATGTTCTGGAATTACTAAGTCTGGATTTTTTCCATAAGCCTTTAGCGCATGGTACATAGCCAAACTGCTTCCCATTGCATCTCCATCTGGATTTTCATGTGTTAATATTACTATTTTTTCTGCTTTATTAATTTGTTCTAAAATATTATCTAAAGTCATTTTTTACCTCTATTCTTATTTATTCTTTTCTTTTTTCAATTCATTTAAAATACTATCAATTTTTGCACCATATTCTAATGAATCATCTAATTCAAATATAAGCTCTGGTGTAATTCTTAAATTGATATTTTTTGCAACTTGGCTACGAATAAATCCTGAAGATTCTTTTAATCCTTCCATAGTTTTTCCAATGCTTTTAGAGTTTAAAATGCTTACATAGATTTTTGCATATTTAAAATCAGGTGTTATTTTAGCTTTTGTTACACTAATTAGCCCTGTTACTTTTGAGTTTTTAAGCTCAAAAGTAAGTACATGGCTAATTTCTTTTTTTAATTCTTCATTAACTCTGTTAAGTCTTGCCTCATTCTTTGGCATTATTTTCTCTCCTTTTAACGTTTAACTTCTTCCATTACATAAAATTCTAATGTATCGTCTTCTTTAACATCATTATAATTTTCAATTTGAAGACCACATTCAAAGCCTTTTGTAACTTCTTTTGCATCATCTTTGAATCTTTTTAATGATATTAATTTTCCATCATGTATTACTACATTTTCACGTATTACCCTAACTCCTGCATTTCTTTCAATCTTTCCATCTAGTACAAATACACCAGCAATTGTTCCAACTCCTGAAACTTTAAATGTTTGTCTTACAACTGCATTACCTATTACTTTTTCTTCATATACTGGATCTAGCATTCCTTTCATAGCTGCTTGAACATCTTCAATTGCTTGATATATAACAGAGTATTGTTTAATTTCTACTCCTTCTTTTTCAGCCATGTCTTTTGCAGTATTAACTGGTCTTACGTTAAATGCAATAATAATACATTTTCCTGCTTTTGCAAGTTGAACATCAGATTCTGTTACAGCTCCTGCTACAGCATGTATTACCTTAACTTTTACTTCGTCATTAGATAATTTTTCAAGTGATTGTTTTAATGCTTGAGCTGTACCTTGTACATCTGCTTTTACTATAATGTTTAATTGTTTTAGGTTTTCACTTTCCATTTTTTCAAATAGGTTACTTAATGTAACTTTACTATTTTCATTTATTATTTGTTCTCTTTCTTGACGTTTTCTTCTTTCAATTAAGTGTTTAGCCATTTTTTCGTCTTTTACTTCATAGAAAGTATCGCCTGCTTCTGGAACTTCTGTTAATCCCATAATTTCAACAGGTGTTGAAGGTCCTGCCTTTTTAACTCTTTGACCTTTGTCATTTTTCATTACACGAATTCTACCAATAGATTTACCAACAACAATTGTGTCGCCTTCATCTAAAGTTCCTCTTTGTACAAGCATTGATGCAATAGGTCCTTTTGATTTGTCAAGTCTTGCTTCAATAACTGTTCCTTTAGCTTGTTTATTAGGGTTTGCTTTTAATTCTTTCATATCAGCTACTAATAATACCATTTCTAATAAATTATCAATGTTTATTTTCTTCTTAGCAGATATTGGAACATAAATTGTATCTCCACCCCATTCTTCTGGAACTAGTTCATATTCCATTAACTCTTGTTTTATTTTTTCAACATTTGCTCCTGGCAAATCAATTTTATTAATTGCAACAATAATTGGAATTCCTGCTGCTTTTGCATGGTTTATAGCTTCAACTGTTTGTGGCATAACACCATCATCTGCTGCAACAATAAGAATTGCAATATCTGTAATTTGAGCACCTCTAGCACGCATTGCTGTAAATGCTTCATGACCAGGCGTATCTAAGAATGTTATTTCTCTTCCACTTATATTTACTTTATAAGCACCAATATGTTGAGTAATTCCTCCTGCTTCACCTTCAATAACATTTGTACTACGAATAGCATCCAAAAGTGATGTTTTACCATGATCAACGTGCCCCATAACAACAACTACTGGTGGTCTTGGTTCTAATTCTTCTGCTGTGTCTTCAGTATCATCAAATAAAATATCTTCTTCTTTTACTTCTTCTTTTTTATTTGCTGTAATTCCAAATTCTTGAGCTACTAAAAATGCTGTATCAAAGTCAACTGTGTTATTAATTGTAGCCATAATTCCGTAGTTAAATAATTTTTTTATAACTTCTCCACTTGTCTTTTTCATTTCTGCAGCTAAATCTTTTACTGTAATCATTTCTGGAATTGTAATTTCTGTTAATTCAAATATTTTTTGTTTTGTTCTTTCTTCGTCTTTTTGTGGTTTACGTTTATTTTTCTTTCCTCTTGCTGTTGTAAGGTCATAGTAATCAAGCATTCCGCCATCTTGTTCATTAAACATACGAGATAATTTATCTACTTGCTTTAAATCTTTTAATTTTCCTTCATTAAACTCTTCACTAAAACGATCACCTTTTTTAACTTTAGCTCCTTTTTTAGCTTTATTATCTTCATAGCGGTTTGCTTTTTCTTTATCTATTGCTCTTGTACTAATGTCTCTTTTATCTTCCTTTTCAACTATTTCAGTAGCCATTATATCTTTAATATTTTTGTCAATTCCATAATTGTCTAAAGGTCTTCCATTATTATTTCTATTAAATGGTCTTTGTCCGTTTCTATTTTGGTTATTAAATTTATTATCTCCATTTTGACGGTTATTATTAAAACGGTTATTATTGCCTTGGCGATTGTCAAACCTATTGTCTCTTTGACGATTTTCATAGTTTCCGTTATTTTGATTATTTCCAAATCTATTTGGACGATTATTATCATAACGGTTTTGGTAATTGTTTGATCCTGAATTATTATTTTGGCGATTTTCATAACGATTTCCTTGGTATTGATTATTTGTTTTTTCACGATTAGGGTAATTGTTTTTATTTTCTGCATTTGAAGTAACTGTAGGTTTTACTTCTACAGGTTTTGTTTCTTGTTTAATTTCTTCTTTCTTTTCTTCAACCTTTTTTTCTTCTACTTTAGGTTCTTCTTTTTTCTCTTCTTTTATTGGTTCAGGAGCTTTTTCTTCTTTTTTATTTGTTTTTAATCCAAATAGCTCACTTACAGTCATTGGTTTTACAGGTTGTTTTCTATAAACAATATTAAAATCTTTATTGTTTTTTCTTTCAACAAAACCAACATCTTTTCTTTCTGTTTTTTCTTGTTTCTTTTCTTGTTTTTCCTCATCAGCTAATATAACTTCACGTCTTATAATAACTGGTGTAGCTTCTTTTTTAGTATTTTTTTCTTTCTTTTCTTTATTTTTTTCTTGCTCCATACTTTTTTGTGATTTTACTCCCTTATTCTCAAAAATATTTTTTATTTTTTGTATTTGCTCTTCTTCCAAAGAACTTAAATGACTTGTTACCTCAATACCTACTTCTTTTGCTTTTTTTATTAGTTCTTTACTTTCTAAACCTAATTCTTTAGCAAGTTCATGTACTTTAAGTTTACCCAATCATTTCACCCCCATTAATTATTTTGTTCATCGCCTTTGCAAAACCAATATCTTTAATTCCCAAAACAGCCTTATTGGATTTTCCAATTGAATTACTAATTTCATTAATTGTAAGTTTTTCGTATATATTAATATTAAATTCTTTACATTTTTCTTTAAATGTATTTTTAGTTCTATCAGATGCATCTACTGCTAATATTAATAATTTAACATTTCTTTTTTCTATTTCCTGTATACATGCATCTGTTCCAGCCACTATTTTTCCAGCTTTAGTTGCTAGTCCTATTAAACCACATATTTTTTGATTATTAACCAAATTTTATACTCCTTGATTTATAGTATTTTTTAGACTTTCATAAACACTCTCTTCTATTTTAGTTTCAAATGTTTTTTCTAATTTTTTAGAACGTATTGCTAAATTCAAACATTCTGATTTATCACATATATATGCACCTCTACCTGGTAATTTACCTGTTTTATCAAGTTTTATTTCACCTGATTGAGTTTTTACTATACGTATAAGTTCTGTTTTGCTTTTTTGTGTTCCACATCCAATACAAGTTCTACTAGGTATTTTTTTCAAAATGTTCACATCCTTTATTTTTAATGTATTTATACTTTTTATTCATTATTCCTCTGTTTTTGTTTCTTCATCTGACTCTTCTTGTTGTTTTGATAACATTTCTCTAAATTGAGTTTCACTCTTTATGTCTATTTTCCATCCTGTTAGTCTAGCTGCAAGTCTTGCATTTTGACCAGCTTTGCCAATTGCTAATGATAATTGATCATCTGGTACAATTACTTGTGCAAATTTTTCATCTTCATGAGCATCAACTGCCATAACCTGCGCAGGTAGTAGTGCTGCAGAAATATATATTGCTGGATCTTGATTCCATTCAATAACATCAATTTTTTCTCCATGAAGTTCATTTATAATGTTTTGAATACGAATTCCCTTTTGTCCAACACAAGAACCAACTGGATCAATATTTTCATTAGGTGAATATACTGCAACTTTGCTTCTGTTTCCAGCATCTCTTGATACACTTTTTATTTCAATAACTCCCTCATAAATTTCAGGAATTTCAAGTTCAAATAATTTTCTTACAAAATCGCTACAAGCTCTTGAAACAGTAACTTGTGGAGCACCTTTTAATCCTTTTTCTACATTCATAATATATGCTCTAATTTTGTCATTTACATGGTAATGTTCTGTTGGAACTTGTTCTTTAGCTGGCATAACAGCTTCTAATTTTCCTAAATCTAATACTACTATGTTACCATCTGCTTTTTGAACTATACCAGAAACTATTTCGCCTTTTCTTTCATTAAATTCATCAAATACTAAATTTCTAGATTCTTCTCTAATTTTTTGAACTATAATTTGTTTTGCTGTTTGAGCTGCTATTCTTCCAAAGTTTTTAGGCATTAATTCAATTTCAGCTTTATCTCCAACTAATAATTTGCTGTCTATATTTTTTGCATCTGATAATAAAATTTGTGTATTAGGATTTTCTACTTCTTCTACAACATCTTTTACAGCATATATATGGATTTCTCCTGTTTGTCCATCCATAGTAACTTTAACATTTTCTTCTGAATCAAAGTTTCTTTTATATGCTGTTACTAAAGCAGTTTCTATAGATTCTAATATTGCTTCTTTTTTTATTCCTTTTTCTTTTTCAAGTTCGTCTAAAGCCATCATTAATTCAGTATTATCAATTGCAAGTATATTTGCCTTCTTTTTCATTTTTCAAATTCCTCCCTTATTACCAATTAAATTTAATTTTTATATTTGAAATATTTTTTCTTTCTATTTTTATTTCTTCATTTGATTCTATTTCTAATGTTATATTATTTTCATCAAAACTTTTTAAAATTCCTGATATATTTTTAGTTGTATTATTTTTTTTCTTTTTTTCATTTATTTCATCTTGTTTCAAGGTTATAGGACTATATAAATTGATATCAACTTCTTTACCAATACTTGCTTCAAAATGCTTATTTTTTCTAAGCCTTCTTTCCACACCTGGTGAAGAAACTTCTAAAAAATATTGATCTTTTATATAATTTGCTTCATCTAATATAGGGTTTATCGCATCATTTACTTTTTCGCAATCATCTAAACTAATACCATTTGGTGTGTCTATAAAAATTCGTAAGTAAAAGTCTTTTGCCTCTTTTTCGTAAATAACATCATAAAGCTCATATCCAAGCTTTTCTATTGTTTCACTAATTAAAGTTTCAATTTTTTCTTCCATGTTAGTTTTTAGACGTTTCTTTAACTGATATCTTGCCAGTTTTTAACTCATTTTGCTACCAATTAACGTCTTTTCTCCTCTCTTCATGATAGAAGAGTGGGATTTGTTCCCACTCTTCTTGTAATTCAATATGCATTATTATTATACCCTACTTTTATAGCAATTGCAAGTATTTTTAAGCATTTTATTCTTTTTTTGTCCTGAGTATGTTGTTTTTCTTGTTTTTTCACGTATTTTATGGCATAATATGTACGTGAGGTTATAATTATGGACGCTATTTTAAATAAATTAGAATATAATGAAATAATAAAAAATTTAGGTGGATATTGTAAAACTTATTTAGGGAAAAATTTGTGTGAGCAATTAGTCCCTAATTTTTCTTATGAACAAGTTGATGTTTTGCTTAACGAAACAAAACAAGCTGATACCCTTTTACATCAAAAAGGTATTCCACCATTTTACGAAACTGAAGAATTAGAAAAATATATTAAAGTTTTAGAAAGTAATCAAACTTTATCTATAAAAGGATTACTTAATTTTGCTGTGCTTTTAAAAATGTGCAGAGAATTAAAAGAATATTTTTATGATGATTCTTCTGTTACTTTTGAATATCTAGAAAAATATTTTAGCTTTCTTTATTCAAACCCTTCTATTGAAAAAAATATTTTTGATAAAATAATTGATGAAAATACTGTTGCTGATAATGCATCTAGTAAGCTTGCTAGCTTACGAAGAAACAGAAAGAACTTTGAGCAAGAAGTTAAAGATAAGTTAAATGGATTTATTCATTCTAGCACTTATGCTAAATATATAATGGAACCAATTGTTACAATTCGTAATAATAGATATGTTATACCTGTTAAAGAAGAATATAGAAGTTATATAAAAGGATTTATTCATGATACTTCTAGTAGTGGCTCTACTTTATATATTGAGCCAACAAGCATATTTGAATTAAACAATAAAATTAATCATATAAAAATTGAAGAAGATATTGAGATTGAAAGAATTTTGCAAATACTTTCTTCTTCATTATATGAATATGTTGATCAATTAAAAAACAATTTAGCTCTTATTGCTAGTATTGATTTGATTTTTGCAAAAGCTAATTTTGGAATTGACAGTTTTGGAATTATTCCTGTTTTAAATAATAACAAATACATTGATTTATATAAAGCAAAACATCCTTTAATTGACAAGGATAAGGTTGTTCCTATAGATATTTCTTTAGGTAAAGACTATGTTTCACTTTTAATTACTGGCCCAAATACGGGTGGAAAAACAGTTGCCTTAAAAACTGTTGGTTTGTTACTTTTAATGGCATATTCTGGTATTCCTATTCCTTGTAGTGAAAGTAGTAGCATAAGTGTTTTTTCACATATATTTGCTGACATTGGTGATGAGCAAAGTATACAAGAATCTCTTAGTACATTTTCTGCACATATAAAAAATATTGTTGAAATTACTAATATAACTGATAATAATAGTTTGGTTTTATTAGATGAACTGGGTTCTGGCACAGACCCTTTAGAAGGTGCTGCACTTGCAATTAGTATTTTAAGTTATTTAAAAGATATTGGAAGCATAGTTTGTTGCACTACACACTACCAAGAATTAAAAGAATATGCATTAATAACAGATGGATTTGAAAATGCAAGTTTTGAATTTGATATAGAAAATCTAAAACCAACATATAAGCTATTAGTTGGTATTCCTGGAAAAAGCAATGCTTTTGCTATTAGTAAAAGACTTGGCTTAAATGAGCAAATATTAAATGTAGCAAATAGCCATTTAAAAGATGATAAAATACCAATTGAAGAATTATTAAAAAGTATTTATGATAATAAATTAGAAATCGAAAAACAAAAAGAAGAAACCGAAAAAAATTTAAGGCAGATTGAACTTTTGAGAAAAAGCTTAGAGCAAAAACAAGACGATGTTTTAGAAAAAAGAGCACAATTGCTTGAAGATGCTAAATTAGAAGCACGTGATATTTTGCTTTCCGCTAAAGAAGAAGCTACAGAAATTATACATGAGCTTAATAGTTCTTCTGATATAAAACAGGCAAATAATTTAAGAAATAAACTAAATGATAAATTAAAAGCTATAAATTCTATTCATTATACTGAGCAAAATAATAGTTTTGAAGCATTAGCTGAGTCAGATGTAAAAGATGGCTTAAATGTTTACATTGCTTCTCTTGGTTCAAATGGATATATTGTTGGTAATAAAATTAATAAATCCAATGAGGTCCAAGTTCAAGTTGGCAACATGAAAATGAATATTAAACTTTCAGATTTAAGGAAAAGTTTAACTAATAGTGTTAAAGTTAAAGAATCTGGAAAAGTTACTACAAATAAAGAATCAAAGGCTAAAACTGTTTCTCCAGAAATAAATGTTATTGGGCAAAATGTTGATGAAGCTATTTACGTTATTGATAAATATTTAGATAATTGTGCATCTGCAAATATTTCACCTGTTAGAATTGTTCACGGAAAAGGCACTGGTAAGCTTCGCGAAGGCATTCATTCATTTTTGAAAAAAAATCCTCATGTAAAAAGTTTTCGTATAGGTACATTTGGTGAGGGCGAAATGGGTGTAACTGTAGTTGAAATTAAATAATATGAATAGTTGCTTCTTCATACGTGCATTTTGCTATACAAATACACACAATTCAGTGTAACTTAACCCTTGTATATAACATTTTCCTATACAATAAAAAATCCTTCCATAAAAGAAGGACTTTTTTATTAAAACACTAGACTTTTTTTTAGCTTATTGATATAATTTTTGCCATACTTCTGATGTTTGATAATTATCATCATCATGTTAGTGAAAGTTTAAAGAAGGGTTTAAAATGAAAAAAATATCAATTATAAGTGCATGCACTGACTTAGGTCTAAAGATTGATGGTGCTGAGCTTGGGGCACAAGCCTTAACAGAAGGTTTAAAACCAAGCAATATTTCTCAAAATTATATTTTGAAAGGTAGCAAAAAAAGTGAAGAATCTCACTCAAATTCCGATTCAAATGATATTAATAGTTTTGTATCAAAATTTGATGATTTGTTACTAGAAATGCATGAAATTCATTTTGAAGAAAATATGAATAATGCAGAAAAGGATGCATACTACACAAAAATGCATAACTTAGTTTTAGCAGTTAAAGCGCTAGATTCAAAAAACGAAAAAAGAAACTTAGAAGAAATCAATGAATTTAATCAAAAGTTATACAACATAACTCGTAAAGTTATTCAAAATGGTGAATTTCCTTTGCTTGTAGGTGGAGACCATATTACTGCAATTGGTTCAAGCTTAGGTTCTATAAAAGAAAACAAAAATATGGGAATTATATGGTTTGATTCACATGCTGATTTCAATACCTACCCTACTTCTGTTACTGGTAACTTACACGGTTTGCCTCTAGCAGTTGCTACACATTATGAAAAAAGTATATTAGCTGATTTTCATGATGGTCCATTTTACAATTTCAAAAATGCTGTTATTGTTGGTGGTAGAGATATTGATCCATGGGAATGGGGTAATGTATTAGATGCAGGTGTTACTGTATTTTCTACTGAAGATATTAAAAAATATGGAGTTGAAGAAATTTGTAAAAAAGCTTTTGCTATTGCTTCAAACGGAACAGATGGAGTACATATTAGTTTTGATTTAGATTTAATAGATCCTACTGTTGCCCCTGGTGTTTCAATTCCAGCTAAAAATGGCATTAATTTAGAAGAAACTTATGCTTTAGCAGATGAGATTACAAAGTATAGTAATATTATTAAATCAGCTGATTTAGTTGAATATAATCCATTATTTGATAAAAATAATGTTACAAAAGAAATTGCTACAAATATTTTAAATAAATGGATTGAAAAATTTTAAAAAATAGATTACAGAATTTATGCTGTAATCTATTTTTTTATTAAATATTATCAAAACCTGGTATTTTTGCTCACTTTGTGGTACAATATATGTGCTAAATTTTAAGGAGGTAAAATTATGTTAGAACTTAAAAATGTTTCTTATTTTAGGGACAATAAACAAATTTTAGATAACATAAGTTTAAAAATAGATAATAGCAAGTTAGTTGCAATAACTGGGCCTAATGGTTCTGGAAAGTCCACTCTTGCTAAGATTATTATGGGAATTTTAAAACCCGATTCTGGTAGTATTTTTTTTGATGGAAAAGACATTACTGCTATGGGAATTACTGATAGGGCTAAACTTGGAATTGGTTTTGCATTTCAACAACCAGTAAAATTCAAAGGTTTAACTGTTAGAGATTTAATAGAATTAAGTTCTGGTAATACTATAAATGTTTCAGAAGCATGTAATTATCTTTCTGATGTAGGTTTATGTGCAAAAGACTATTTAAACAGAGAAGTTAGTAATTCACTTTCTGGTGGTGAATTAAAACGTATTGAAATTGCTATGCTTGCAGCTAAAAAATCTAAGCTTACTGTATTTGATGAACCTGAGGCTGGTATTGATTTATGGAGCTTTAATAGCTTAATTTCTGTATTTGAAAAAATGCATTCTGAAATTAGTAATTCTTCAATAGTTATTATTTCTCATCAAGAAAAAATTTTAAATATTGCAGATGAAATTATTTTACTTGTTGATGGAAAAGTACAAGCCGTTGGTCAAAAAGAAGAGGTTCTTCCCCTACTTTTAAAAAACACTCAAAAGCCATGTAAAGTGATGCTTGAAAAAGGAGGTAACTAATATGAGTAATGAAATTGAAAATAAATTAGATGCAATTGAAAAAAATCTATTAAAAACCATTGCTGATATCGAAAAAACTCCAATTGGTGCATACAATATTCGTGAAAATGGTAAAGGTGTTGCTAGAAATACTACTGCCAATATTGATATTGTCACAAAACAAGACAAACCTGGTATTGATATTATTATTAAACCAAATACTAAAAATGAAAGTGTACACATTCCAGTTATATTAACTGAAGCAGGTTTTAATGATGTTGTATACAATGATTTTTATGTTGGAGAAAATGCTGATGTTGTAATTGTAGCAGGTTGTGGTATTCATAACAGCTCTTGTGAAACTTCAGAACATGATGGTATTCATACATTCCACTTATCAAAAGGAGCTAAGGTAAAATACATTGAAAAACATTATGGAGAAGGTAATGGAACTGGAGATAGAATCTTAAACCCTCAAACAATTGTAAATCTTGAAGAAGGTTCTACATTAGAAATGGAAACTATTCAAATTGAAGGTGTTTCTTCTACAGTTCGTGAAACCAAAGGTGAACTTGGCGATAATACAAGTTTAGTTATTACAGAAAGAGTTATGACTTCTGCAAATCAAATAGCTAAAAGCATTTTTGATATTGACTTAAATGGTGAAAATTCTAGTGTACATGTTGCTTCTCGTGCTATTGCAAGAGACAACTCTGTTCAAGAATTTAGTTCAAATGTTAATGGAAATAACAAATGCTTTGGACATGTTGAATGTGATGCAATTATTATGGATAAGGCAAAAGTTACTTCTACTCCTAAAATAGTAGCAAATGATATTGATGCAAGTTTGCTTCATGAAGCTGCCATTGGAAAAATTGCAGGAGAACAACTTATTAAACTTATGACTCTTGGTCTTACAGAAAAAGAAGCTGAAGAGCAAATTATAAGTGGATTTTTAAAATAAATTATAAATGTCAACTAATTTTTAGTTGGCATTTTTTGTTGTGCCTACATATTATATAAAAAAATATGGAGGTATTGTTTTGAAAAAGAATATATTTATTGGTTGTGGTACAGCCTTAGTTACCCCTTTTACTGAAGATGGCGTTGATTTTGACACATTAAAAAAACTTATTGATTTTCAAATTCAACAAGGTACTGATGCTCTTATTATTCTTGGTACAACTGGTGAATCTTCTACAATGACCTTAGAAGAAAAAAAGCAAGTTGCTAAATTTGCTATTGATAATGTACATAGACAAATTCCTGTTATTATTGGTGCTGGTGGAAATAACACAAAAGATGTAATTGAATTTAATAAATATGCTGAAAGCATTGGTGCAGATGGTTTACTACTTGTTACACCATATTATAATAAAACTACTCAAAATGGCTTAATTATGCATTACACAGAAATAGCTAAAAATACTTCTTTGCCAATTATTTTATATAATGTTCCTAGTAGAACAGGTTTAAACATAGAACCAAAAACTTGTTTAGAACTTTCTAAAATTTCTAATATTGTAGCTATAAAAGAAGCAAGTGGTAATATATCTCAAATAGCTAAAATTGCCAGTTTATGTAGAGATAATTTACATATTTATTCTGGCAATGATGACCAAACCCTCCCTATTTTATCTTTAGGCGGAATTGGTGTTATTTCTGTACTTTCAAATATTGCTCCTAAACTTGTTCATAATATGGTTTTTGATTACCTGAGTGGTAATTATACTTTATCAAAGGACTCTCAAATAAAATCAATTTCTTTAATAGATAGTCTATTTTGTGAAACCAACCCTATTCCTGTAAAATCTGCTTTGTCTATGATGGGCTATGATAGTATGAAAGTTCGTTTACCTTTAGTTACAATGTCTTTAGAAAAACAGAAAATTTTAGAAACTGAAATGCAAAAATTTAATTTGATATAGATTTAATTTAATAGCAAAAAGAGGCTGCATTTGCAACCTCCTGAACAACCTCTTCAATCATTTCTTGAATTTCGTTTGTCTGCTCTCTTACCACTCTATTAATGATTTCATGCATGCATGTCTTAATTGATTTGTTGACTTCTGTCAATTTATTAAAATTATATTAAATTAGTATCATTTTTGATGTTACTGTGATATAATTTAAGTATATTAAGAAAAGGGGATTTTACCTTATGATAACAAAAGATTTAATAGCTGAAAATACTTCATTAGAAGAATTTTTCTCTATTATAAATGACTTATTAAAAAGTTCAAAAGTTCAAGAAATGAAAATATATAATCAACATGCAGGTACTTCTTGTTATAAGCACTGTATGCAAGTTGCTTATTACACATATATAGTTTGTAAACGTTTAAATTTAGATTACATATCAGCTACTCGTGGTGCAATGCTTCATGATTTATTTTTATATGACTGGCATACTCACATTAGAGAAGATAAAAGCTGGAAAGGTCAACATGCATTTATGCACCCTAAAATTGCTTTAAGAAATGCAACTCAAATATTTAATTTAAATGATATTGAAAAAGACGTAATAGTTAATCACATGTGGCCAGTTACTATTAAAATTCCTCACTATAAAGAAACAGTTGTAGTAACTTTTGCTGATAAATATAGTACTATTTTTGAAACATCTCGTCACTTATCACAAATTTTTCATTCAAAAACTTTCTATAAATATGCTTATGTATTTTTAAGTTTGGTTGTTTTTAGAATAATATAAATTTAATTGAATATATTATAATTACTGGGACGTAGTTAAAATCATTATTTACTTTCTAACATAAAATATGATTTTACTTCGTCCCTAAAATTATATTCTTGGAGGTTTTTATGATAAAAATATTAATAAATGGTGTTAATGGAAAAATGGGAACTGAAGTTGCAAAACAAATAAAAAAACATCCTAATATGTATTTATTAGGTGGATTCGACAGACATATAATTCATAATCTTGGTTTTCCTGTTTATAATGATTTTAATAATATTTTTGAATTACCTAATGTTGTTATAGATTTCTCTGCACCAGAATCAACAATAAATTTTCTTAATTTTGCTAAAAGCAAAAAGATTGCACTTGTCATAGCCACAACAGGTTTTAACCAAGAACAAAAGGATCAAATTTTAGAAGCTTCTGATGAGATTCCTATTTTTCTCTCAGCTAATATGTCTTATGAAATTTCTTTAATGAAAGATATTGTAAGTAATTTGTCGCAAAAATTGCCAAATTCAGAAATTGAAATAATCGAAACACATCACAGTGAAAAAACTGATAGTCCAAGCGGGACCGCATTGTCAATTGCAGATGCAATCCAGTCTGCAAATAATAATAAATATTTTTATAAATTCGATAGAATGCAAAAGCATGAAAAAAGAAATCCAAATGAAATTGGATTTTCTAGTATTCGTGGCGGAAACATTATTGGTGAACATAGTGTTATGTTTTTTAATGAAAATGAATGCCTTGAAATTAAACATACAGCATATTCACGTAGTATTTTTGCTGAAGGTGCATTAAAAGCTGCCGAATTTATAGTAAAACAGTCATCAGGTTATTATGTCAGCTTGTAAGCACTTATTTAACTATCATTAAAATATATTTACTATTTTTAAAGCAGATTTATCTTTTATATGCTCTAATATAAATATACAATTATCTAAATTTTCTATTGCAAACTCATAATTTTCTGTTTCTACATCAGCTTTCAATTTTGTAAGCTCTGTGGTTACTTTTTCTAGTTCATCATGTTCTATATAATAAGCTAAAGTTTCTGACCTTTTGTCCCAAGTGTCATTTATTTTGCCTATATGATTTTGTGCATCCTCCTGCCTTACATTTTTATTCGAAATTTCATTTCTGAACACATCAAGTTCTTCGCTTATTGTTTCTACTGTCTTATTTGTGTTATTTTGAGTTATAATGTTTCCTACTATAACTAACATTATTATTATAATTATAATAATCAGTTCTTTATACATACTTTATTCCTTTCATTTTTTAGCCTTTTTCTGGCAGAATATTTGCCCTTTACCATCATAAGTTACTATTAAGGCCTCTTTTGGTATCATATTGAATTTTTCAACCTGCTTTTTTAACCATATTTCATTTTTTCCAATTTTTCTTAAATTTTCATTTAAAGTCTTTCCATCAATTACTAAATCATAAGGAAGTCCTTCATACTCTGGTTCTATATTAAAATCTTCTGGTGTAGTTGTACGTTTATTTGGTTTTTGTATAACTGTGACCTGCCCACTTGTTTCTAATATTGCATATTCAACATCTCCTAAATTTACTACATTATTTCCTCTTAGTCTTTCTTCTAGTTCATTTATTGTAAATCTTTCTTTTTTTAGTGCTTTTTCATCTATTTTACCTCTGTATATCAAAATAGTTGGTCTTCCACATAAAATTTCTCTTCCTCTTATACTTTTAATATTTATAATAGAAATTACAAGATGCATTACTAATAAACCTAAAATTGGTATAATTCCATTTGTAATTGGTATTCCAACATCTGTCATAGGTATTGATGCTAAATCTGCAATCATAATTGAAATTGCAAGCTCGAATGGTTGCAATTGTCCTATTTCTCTTTTTCCCATTAATCTCATAACTACTAAAACAAGTATGTATAATACAATGGATCTTATTAAAGTTATTATCATTTTTAATTTCCTCTCATATTATTTTTATATAATTTTGAGTCAAAACAAAAAAAATTATTCATTATTTGAATAATTTTTATTTTTAAGTAAATAATAAAATTAGAAAACCATGTAAATTCATTTTTGGAAATTCTTAAAGTTAAGGAGGATTTAGACATGTCAAATGCAAATACTAGTACTCAATCTAATACAAAAAGTACCGTATGGCAAATTATTGGTAGATTAGTAACAGCTGCAATTGTTCTTGGTATCACTGCTTTTTTTACACCTGGATTTAGAATAAGTAGTTTCTGGGCTCTAGCTGCTGCTGCAATTGTTCTTACTGTTATCGACTACTTAATTACAAAATTTACTGGTCTACATGCTAGTTCTTTTGGTAAAGGATTTGTGGGATTTGTACTCTCAGCTATAGTATTATATGTAACTCAATATTTTGTTGCAGGTTATACAGTTTCTTGGATGGCTGCAATAGTTGGCGCTATAGTTTATGGTGTAATAGATTATTTTATACCTGGCGACCAACAATAATATCAGTTCGAAACCGTTTCTTCAACTGATACTTTTGACAAGTTGAGGGACAGATCTTTTATTTTAAGATCTGTCCCTCTTAGTGACATTTATATCAGTTAAAGAAATTTTTATAAACTGATATTATTTATTTTTGTTCCATTCTTCTTTATTTGTTTGTCTCTCTCTTGCTATACTTAGTGCTTCTGATGGTACATCTTGGGTAATTGTTGAACCTGCTGCTACTAGTACATGATCTCCTAATGTTACTGGTGCCACTAAGTTTACGTTTGATCCTATAAAGCAGTTATCTCCTATTTTTGTTTTATGTTTATTCTTTCCATCATAATTACATGTGATTGTTCCACATCCAATATTACATTTTGTTCCTATTTCACAGTCACCCATATATGATAAGTGTGGTACTTTAGATCCATCTGCAATAATTGCTTTTTTAATTTCTACAAAGCTTCCAACTTTTACTTTGTCTGCTAATTTACAGCCTTCACGAATATACGCATTTGGTCCAATGTTGCAATCTTCACCAATTACAACTCCAGATTTGATTGTTGTATTTGGGTGAATTACTGTATCCATTCCTATTTCTACATCTTCATATATATATGTTGTGTTTATATCTTCTATTGTTACACCATTATTCATGTGCATTGTGTTAATTTTTATTCTTAAAATTCTTGTTAGCATTTCTAATTGAAGTTTTGTATTAAGGCTTAAAATTTCTGTATTGTCTTCTACTAAAACTCCTCCTATATTTTTTCCTGATGCAACTAACATTTTTATAGTATCTGTTAAATAATATAGTCCCATACTGTTTTTCTTTAATGTTCCAATTACTTTAGTTAATTCAGAAATTTCATAGCAATATACACCTGCATTTACTTCTAATACCTTTTTTTCATCTTCTGTTAATTCTTTTTCTTCTATAATTTCTGTGATTCTATTATTTTCTCTAATAACTCTTCCATATCCTGTTGGTTCACTTATAATTCCCGTAAGTATTGTAACCGCTTCATTTTCTTTTTCAGATTTTTCTACCAATTCTTTAATAGTTTCAGGAGTGATTAATGGTATATTTCCATTTGCAATTACTACTCTTCCTGTTTTACTTTCCAAATAGCTTGTTGCTTGCATTATTGCATGACCTGTTCCTAAACAGCCCTTTTGTTCTAAGTATGTTACTTCATCTTTTAAAATTCCTTCTATTTCGTCTCTGTTTTCACCAACTATAACTGTAACATCTTCTATTCCGGCTTTTTTCATGCTGTCAACAACTCTTTTTATAACAGCCTTTCCATATAGTTCTTGTGCTAATTTTGATTTTTTTGATTTCATTCTGTCATCTGTTCCTGCTGCCATTACTAAACCTATTACATTTTCCATAATAAAATTTCTCCTTTATTTATATTTTTCATTGTATAATTTAACAGCTGTTTCTGGGCTGTCGTTTCCTGTACGATTTTTTACTGGCGCAAACTCATCTTCTCTTTTTACTCTCATTATTGTCATATCATCATATCTTGTAAAAGCATCAAATATAAAAGTTTCAAACTTAAACACATTTGGCTCATCAGGCTCTATAAATTTACCATTTGCATTTAAATATCCTGATTTCTTAAAAGCTGCGTGGTATGGTAATTTAGCATTTGCTAAATTTTCTAATACACTTCTGTTATATAAGTATGTACCTATATTAACTTCTCCATACATTAACTCTCCATTTTCATCTAATTCTTCTGCCATTTCTTCAGGTAAATCAATGTATTCTATTATTTTAGGCTTTCCATTCATTTTGCAAAATACTCCCACCTTTTCTTGTGGATTAGCTTTTGCTACTGATTTTGAAGCAATTACATTATTTTCTTTAATTGTTAATCCCAATAAAATTGGATCTACAAAGTTTGATAAAATATTGTCTATTCCACTTATAAAAATCCATTCTATTTGATTTTGTTTTAATTCTTGTAGCATACCTGATTTTGATAATGCTTCATATATTCCACCATTTCCATCTGCTGCTTCTTTTATTTTAGCATTTTCATCTAAAATTATTTTTCCTTGTGTATCTATTAATGGTAATTCTCCTTGTTTAAAAAATTTAATTTTATCTTTATTATACCCAAAATAATTGTTTTTTTCTAAGAATAAAATAGTATCTTGGTGATTTTCTTTACTTGTCATTACATACCAAGGAATTGTAACATTATATTGTTTTTCAGCTTTTTTTAGTCTGTCTATAATTATTTCAAATATGTATTTTTTGCCATTTATAGTATCTAAGGCATACGTACCTTTAGGTCCATTATGCCCTAACCTAGTTCCTTGTCCTCCTGCCATTGTTATAACTGCATAATGTCCTTGTTTTATAACTTGTTCTCCTATTTCAAACAGGCTTAGCTGTTCTTCTTTCGTTAATTTTGTTTTATCTGTATATGGAATATGTTCTATTTTCTTTTCCTCTATACATTTTTCTTCTTTTGTGCTTTCATATAAGCTTTTTAATTGCTCAAAGTCTATATTTTCTATTTGTTTTTCTAATTCCTCTTGTTGCTTATTATTTAAATCATATTTTAATATATGTTCTTGATTGTATTTTTTTAATTTTGAAATAGCTTCTTCTTTCATTCCTATCCCACCTCAGTATTATATATTATTCAGAATACCTTGTATTTGATTATTGTTATATCACAAAAGATAAAAATTGGCAAGATGTTACATTTTTTTTAAAAAACATATTCCATTTTGCTTTAGAATATAGTATAATAAAGATGTTATAAGATTAAAGGAGAATTATTTATGTGGTATTTTTGGTTAATTTTAGCAGGTATTTTTGTTATTGCCGAAATAGCTACTGTAGGCTTTCTGATCTTTTGGTTAAGTTTAGGTAGTTTATGTGCTATGCTGACCAGCTTTTTTACTGATAACATAATTATTCAAACCGCAGTATTTGTAGTTACATCTGTATTATTTATTTTTTTAACAAGACCTTTAGCAAAAAAACTTGCAAAAACTGATAATACTTTGGTTACTAATGCCTTTTCTATTATTGGTAAAAAGGCAATTGTTATCAAAGAAATCAATCCAACTTTAGGAGTTGGTCAAATTAAAATAGATGGTCAGGTATGGACTGCAAAATCTACTAACGAAGAAATCATTAGTGAGGGAACTGAAGTATTAATTTTAAATATCGACGGTGTAAAAGCTGTAGTTTCAACTGACCTTACTAATTTAAAAACTGAACAAAAAGTTTAGTCATTAATATTTATTTATATATTTTTAAGGAGGATTTTTATTATGTTGTGGGTTTTAATCGCATTATTAGTTATTATTTTAATTATTGCATTTAATACAATTAAAGTAGTAAAACAATCTGAAGTTTATATTATTGAAAGACTTGGTAAATTTCATAAAGTAGCTGATGCCGGTCTTACAGTTATTATTCCATTTGTAGACCATGTACGTAGCATAGTAAGTTTAAAACAACAAACAATGGATATTCCACCACAAGGTGTTATTACTCAAGATAACGTTACTATCACTATTGATACTGTTGTGTTCTACAAAATTACAGATCCTGCAAGAGCAGTTTATGAAATTCAAAATTTAAAGAAAGGTATTGAATACCTTGCAATTACTACAATTCGTGATATTGTTGGTAAAATGGACTTAGATGATACATTTAGTTCTAGAGATGCTATTAACGATAGATTAAGAGTTATTCTTGATGAAGCAACAGATCAATGGGGTTGTAAAGTTGATAGAGTTGAAATTAAAGATATTACTCCTCCAGCAGACATTAGAGATGCAATGGAAAAACAAATGAATGCTGAGAGAAATAAAAGAGCTTTAATTTTACAAGCTGAAGGTGAAAGACAATCTGCTATTACTTTAGCAGAAGGTAAAAAAGAAGCTGCTATTTTAGAGGCTGAGGCTGACAAAGAAGCTAAAATAAGAAGAGCAATTGGTGAGGCTGAAGCTATAAAACAAGTTGCTGAAGCTAAAGCACAAGAAATTCACATGGTTTATGATGCAATGATGAAAGCTAAACCTGATGAAAAATTAGTTCAATTAAAATCATTAGAAACTTTAAAAGAAGTTGCTAATGGAGAAGCTAATAAAGTATTTATTCCATTTGAAGCAACAAATACATTAAGCAGTTTAGGTGCTATTACAGAAGTTATTAAAGATAAAAAATAATATAAAATACCAGATTAATTTATCTGGTATTTTTTTATTCAACTGTATCATCTTTTATATAATATTTCGTACCTAACATTTTATCTGGCAAGTATTGTTGTTCTACCCAATGGTTTGGATAATCATGTGGATATTTATAACCTACTCCATATCCTTCTTTTGACATTCCTTCTGCAGGTGCATTTCTAATGTGCATTGGTATTGTTCCAGTGTCTTTATTAGCAACATCTTCTAATGCTTTATTAATTCCTAAATAAGCGGCATTTGATTTTTTTGATGTTGCAACATAAACTGTTGCTTCTGCTAAAATAATTCTGGCTTCTGGCATTCCTACCATAGTTACTGCTTGCATTGCTGATGTTGCTACTACTAATGCATTTGGATTTGCCATTCCAACATCTTCTGCAGCTGCTATAACTATTCTTCTTGCCATAAATACAGGGTCCTCACCTGCATTTAATGCTCTTGCCAAGTAAAATAATGCAGCATCAACGTCACTACCACGCATTGATTTTATAAATGCACTAATATTATCATAATGACTATCACCTTTTTTATCAAATACAGCTTTTCTTGTTTGTACACATTCTTTTAATATTTCATCTGTAATATTTATTATTCCATTCGAGTCCATTTGAGTTGTTAAAACTGCAACTTCTAACCCATTTAAAGCGGTTCTTACATCTCCACCAGATGTTATTGCAAGTTTTTTTAATGTACTATCTTCTATTTTTATGTTGTAATTTCCTAATCCGTCCTCAGATGTTAAAGATTTTTTTAATACTTTAAATATATCTTCATCTTTTAGTGGTTGTAAATGAAATACCATTGATCTTGATATTAAAGCTTTATTTACTTCAAAATATGGATTTTCTGTAGTAGCTCCTATTAAAATTATAGTTCCATTTTCCACATAAGGAAGTAATGCGTCTTGTTGTAATTTATTAAAACGATGAATTTCGTCTATAAATAAAATACATTTTCCAGATGGGTTTAACAAAGCATTTTGTGCTGTTTCAACCGCATTTTTTATATCTGATATTCCTGATGTTACCGCATTTATTTTTAAAAACTTACATTTCGTTGTATTACTAATAACTCTGGCAAGTGAAGTTTTACCACATCCAGGTGGCCCCCAAAGTATAATACTAGATAATCTATCTGCTTTTATTGTACGATATAAAATTTTATCTTTTCCTAAAATGTGTTCTTGCCCTACATAGTCATCTAATGTTTTTGGACTCATTCTATAAGCAAGTGGTTTACTCATGTCCATTGTTCAAAGCTCCTTTTATTCTTTATTATTAATAGTAATATAATGTTTTACTATATTATTATAAATAAATTTTAAAATTAATATTTTTAGAGTAGGTACAGCGACTTTGACATATATTTTTTCGTGCTTTAGTCGAGAAAAAATATATTCAAAGTGCAAGCGACGTGCCGAGTAAATTAATATAATATAAATATTATAAAAACATTATATTACTATTATAATTTCTTAGATAAGTTAGCAAGTCCTTTTCTTATAATATCTTCTACTGATAATGAAGTTAATTCTACATTTTGTAATGCTTCTACTATTTCACGTTTGCTATAACCAAGCACTTGTAATGCACTTATTGCTTCTGCAACCTTTTCATCCTCTTTTATAACTTTTTCAATATTTGAAGCCTCTTCTCCTTCTGCAACTGCTATTTCTTGGTCTTTTTTCAATTTATCTTTTAATTCTAATATTGCCCTTTGAGCTGTTTTAGGTCCAATTCCCGGCACTTTTTTTAATATTGCTACATCGTTTGATATAACTGCTAGTGCAAATTGTGATGGTGTTATATTAGATAATATTCCTAATGCACCTTTTGCACCTATTCCGCTAACACTTAATAATAATTCAAACATACGCAATTCTTCATTTGTCAAAAAGCCATATAAGCTAACATCATCTTCTCTAACTCTCATAAATGTATGTATTTGTACTTTATCTCCAATATTTCCAGTCTTTGCTATTGTAGATTCTGGCATAAATATTTTATAACCTAATCCACCTGCTTCTACTACTATATATCCTTTTGTTTTAATTTCTAAAATTCCTTTAATATATGCTAACATTTTTACTCTCCTTTTTTACATCAAACACATTTTATCATAAAATAAAAAATTTGCAAGCGTTTTTACAAATTTTTGTTCGGAACATGTTGACAGTTATTTTTATAAAATGCTATAATATTACTGTTAAAATATAGTTTTTAAAATATTAAAATGGAGTATAAAAATGAATAATTGGCTTAATAGAACTGAATATTTAATTGGAATAGACAATATATCTAAATTAAAAAAATCTCATGTTGCAGTATTTGGCTGTGGTGGTGTCGGTTCTTATGTAATTGAAGCCTTAGCACGTAGTGGAGTTGGCTCTCTTACTTTAATTGATAAAGATGTTGTTGATATTACAAATATAAATCGTCAGCTTATTGCAGATACTACCACTATCGGAATGCCTAAAGTTGAAGTTGAAAAAGAAAGACTACTTAGAATAAATCCTACCTTAAGAGTAACTACATATCAAATGTTTTATGATGCTTCACATGCAGATGAAATTTTAAATACCAATTTTGATTATGTAATTGATGCAATTGATTGTGTTACTTCTAAAATCAATTTAGTAGAAGAATGTTTTAAACGTAAAATTCCTATTATTTGCTCTATGGGAACTGGAAATAAATTAGATCCTACAAAATTCGAAATTTCTGACATCTCAAAAACTTCAGTATGTCCATTGGCTAAAGTTATGAGAAAAGAACTTAGTAAGCGTGGTATTAAACATTTAAAGGTGGTTTATTCTAAAGAAGAGCCAAAACGTTTTGATGAAACTAATAAAAGAACTCCTGCCAGCATTAGTTTTGTTCCGTCTGTTGCTGGTTTAGTTTTAGCTAGCGAAGTTATTAAAGATTTAATTAATACATAATAAAATTACTAGTAATAATAGCTTCTTCTGGTAACTTTTGTTATGAATTTTCACAAAACACTTGTATTTTATTGCAATATGTGTTAAACTTATACTTAGTCAATTTTAGATTTCACATAGGAGGTGCAGTTCAATGGCAAAATGTGATATTTGTGGAAAATCATTAGCTCATGGAAACAAACTTAGTATTGCTCGTTCTCACATTAGTAGAAGAACAACTAGAGCTTTTAAACCAAACTTAAGAACAGTTAAAGCTGTTGTTAATGGTGAAACTCAAACAATACACGCTTGTGCAAAATGCTTACGTTCTGGGAAAGTTGCTAGAGCTTAGTTTGTGAGTTGTAATATACATAAAAAATAAGGCTATGTAAACAATAGCCTCTTTTTTGTGTGTCATTTTTCTTTTATTCCAAATAGTAATTTAACAATACCTCTTAAACATTTTGGAACTTTTTTCACAACAATCGTCATTTACTATCCACTCTCCTTCTTAACATGATAACCACATTAGACCAACGATTACAATTAATAGACCTATTGTAAATAGCCAACCTGATATTGGAAGTAATAAAACAAGTAATATTCCTATTCCTAAGCCTATAAGACATACACCAATTGTTTTTTTCAATGCGCAAAACATCGTTATTACCTCCTCTTCTCTTTTGTATATTATATTATTATTTATTTAATTTTGTTACCATTTTATGTTCTTAGTTATATTTGTAATTTTTTTGTTTTTATGTTTTAATATGTATATATATAAGTAAAGGATTTTAGTTTATGAAAAAAGATATAGTTATAAAAATTTTTGAATTATTAAAGAAGGAATATCCTAATGCTAAATGTAGTTTGAACTTTAACTCACCTTTTGAGATTCTTGTTGCAGTTGCACTTTCAGCTCAATGCACTGACGAAAGAGTTAATAAAGTAACTGCAGAAATTTTTCCAACATACAACACCCCAGAGGATTTTGCAAATTTACCAATAGAAAATATTGAAAAAATGATTCATTCATGTGGCTTTTATAGAAATAAAGCCAAGAATTTAAAACTTGCTTCTCAAAAAATTATAAACGATTTCAATGGTAATGTTCCATGTACAATGGAAGAACTAATGTCTATTCCTGGTATAGGTCGAAAAAGTGCTAATGTAATAATGCTTGAGGCTTTTAACAATCCTCAAGGAATTGCAGTTGATACTCATGTTAAAAGACTTTCTAATCGTATTGGATTTTCAAGCGAAAAAGAACCAGAAAAAATCGAAAAGGATTTATTAAAAATATTTCCAAAAGAATATTATGTTGATGCAAATCATATTTTGGTTTTACATGGCAGACATGTTTGTAAAGCTCAAAATCCTAATTGTGAAAATTGTTGTATTAATAATTTATGTAAGTCATTTAAATAATTGACTTTATAGTATAAATGTTATATATTAATCTTACAATTATTAAGGAGGTTTTTTATGAAAAAAACATTTAAAATTATATGTTTAATTTCTATTTTGCTAACAGTATTTTCTTCTGTTTGTATGGCTCAAGATTCAGTTGCAGATCAAGAAAATAATGTATTGGCTACAACATCTTCAGCAAAAGTTGAAGAGCAACCTATATCTATTTCAGATACAAATGGAGATGTATATGAAAGAGGTAGTTCACTATTATTAAATGGCTCTATAAATGGAAATTCTTTTTTATTTGGTACAAAAGTTACTATTTCTGGTCATGTTAGTGGTGATTTGTTTGTATTAGCAGAATCTTTAGTTGTTGAGGATAGTGCAGTAATATCTGGCAATCTATTTGCTATTGCTCAACAAATTACAATAAATGGTTCTATTAATGATGTTTATGTTTTATCTAGAGAATTTACATTGTCAAAAAATGCATTTATTGCAAGAGATTTAAAATTATACTCATCTAATTCATCTTTTGAAGGAAAAGTTGGAAGAGATTTATATATAGCAGGTTCTTTTTCATTTGCAGATAAATCTCAAAACTTAGTTGGTAGAGATTTTTATTATTCAGCTCAAGAAGAATTAGAAATTCCTGACGGAATTATTGTAGGTAATATAAATTTCTCAAAAATTACTCATGAAGAACCAACAACTGCTGAACTTGTTCAAAAATACATTACAAGCTTCATTGCATTATTATTATATGCTGTTGTTGTAATTGCATTAGCTACATTCATTACTCCAGGATTTGCTAAAAAAGCTACTTATAGCATGAGCAAAAAATCATTCATAACTGCTACAATTGGAATTATATCATTATTAATTATTCCATTTTTATCAATTTTCTTACTTATAACAGGATTTTTAACTTATGTTGGATTAGCTTTATTAATAGTTTATCTATTAATTATTTCTATTACTATTTCAATTTTAGGAATGGCAATTGGAAACTACTTTGCAAATAAATTAAAAAATAAAACTAAAGGCAAATTTATTTTACTTTCTATTGCTTCAGTGGCAGTGCTATGGTTATTACAACAAATTCCATATATTGGAGGATATGTTTCAATTTTCACTGTTGTTTTCGGATTAGGAATATTTGTATTTTCTTTATTTGTAAAAAAAGAAACTCTTGAAAAAGTTGAAAATAAATAATTATAAAAAAGTGATGTAACATTTTTAAATTACATCACTTTTTATTATATATATTGCAAAAGTTCACAGTTATTGTAGCGCTTTTTTTATTTCATTTATATTTTTCATCACACTTTGATATCCATATTCATAACATTTGTCTAATTTTTTTATGTCTAACAATCCAACTTTATCTGTATATACATTTAATACATAATCACTTTTCTTTAAACTTTCTTCAGATATTTTATTTCCCATAATATCAATTGTTTTCATTGCAATATCCATTAAGTTGCTATCTTTCTCAATTTTATCTGCATCAAATTTCACTGCCAAAACCTTGTCTACGCCTTGTTTTCTTACTTCTTCAACTGGTACATTATCCAAAACTCCTCCATCCATAAATGCATATTCGTCAATTTTACATGGCATAAATACTGCCGGAAAACTGCTACTTGCTCTTACTGCTTTTCCCACTGTAACATCTTTAATATATTTTGATTTATCTTCTTCATTTCTAGGAATATTATTAGTGAATATATATTCCTTTGGCTTCATAATATCTACTGTAGTAATTACCAGCGGCATTTGAATCTGATTGATTTTTTCTATTTTTCTTTCTTCAGCTATTTTATTATATACTTTTTCTATTGCTTCTCCATTATTAAAACCTGTAAGTGTCATTTTTTTATTGAACGAATATTTTAATAATTTTGATAGAAAAGGCATTTTGTTTACCCCTATTATCTCTTTTGCGTGTTTCTTAAATAATATATGTATTTCTTCAGGTTCAATTCCCATGGCATATAAGCTTGCAACCATTCCTCCTGCACTTGTTCCTCCTATAACATCTATTTTAATATTATTTTCTTCAAGTGCTTTTAATACTCCTGCATGAGCAATTCCACGTATTCCTCCACCAGATAAGGCAATTCCAATTTTCATAACATTCTCCTATATTTTCTATATTATTTTATTGAAATTATTCCCTATTTGACACTTTTCTAAACAATGTTTTATTATGCAAAAAAATACACCTTTAATAAGGTGTATTTTTCTATTCTGCTGTGTATGGTAATACAGCTATTTGTCTAGCTCTTTTAACGGCTAGTGTAATATCTCTTTGATGAATTGCACATGCTCCAGTTGCTCTTCTTGGAAGTATTTTTCCTTTTTCATTAACGAATTTTCTTAATTGATCTGCATTTTTATAATCTAATTTTAAGTTTTTATCTGCACATAATGGGCATACCTTTTTTCTAGCTTTTCTAAATTTAGGATTATAGTCTTCATCATTGTTTCTCATATTTCTTTTATTATTTTTTTTGTCTGCCATTTTCTTTCCCCCCTATCCTAATTAAAATGGTAGGTCATCTCCTGAAGAAATTTCAAAATCAGAACTAGAGTCTGTAGAAGGCATTGTTCCAAAAGTTGAGTCAAAGCTGTTTGCAGCTCCTTCTCCTTCTCTTTTACTATCTGCAAAATATGCTTCTTCAGCAATAACTTCTGTTACATAACGTTTTTGACCTTGTTCATCATCCCAAGTTCTTGTTTGTATTCTTCCTATTATTCCAACTTGTTGACCTTTTTTAAAATATTTGCTACAGAATTCACCTAATTTGCTCCATGCAACTATATTAATGAAATCTGCCTGTCTTTCCTCTCCTGGTCTAGTAAATCTACGATTTACAGCTAAACTAAAAGAAGCTACTAATGTGTTGTTTGTTTGTGTGTATCTTACTTCTGGATCTCTTGTTAAGCGTCCCATTAAAATTACTTTGTTCATTCTTACACCTCACATTTTTTGTAATAAATTATTCTGCTTTTATTGTAATAAATTTAATTACTTCATCCATAATTCTGTAATTTCTTTCTAGTTCAGAAATTAAGTTTGGATTAGCATCAAAGTTGATAACAACATAGTAACCTTCTTTATTTTTCTTTACTTCATAAGCTAATTTTTTCTTACCAAGGTCTTCAACTTTTTCAACTTTACCATCATTATTGATTATATCTGTAAATTTTTGAGATAATTCTTTTACTTTATCTTCTTCTACAGCTGGATCAATAATGACAACACTTTCGTATTTGTTCATTATATTCACCTCCTCATGGATTACAACCTGCAATTAATTGCAAGTAAGGAATATTTTCCTTTTTAACGTTACTATTATACTATTTTTCTCCTTTAATTTCAAGTGTTTCATAAAAAAAAGTTTACTTTAGTAATCACCATCACTCATTTTTATTACTTCTTTTGATAATTTATATACAAATTCTAACATATTATAATATTCTTCAGTCTTTTCTCTATCTATAAGCACTTTTGAACTAATTGTAGCTTCAAACATAGTTCCGCAATGTATTCTTATATAAACTATGTCTTCATAAATGCAAATATCAAAAGGACATTTTAGGTACTTTCTATATTCTAATAAAAGTTCCATAACATCATGTGTTAGAATTTGCATTCCAATTATATCATTATTTGAGCTTACATCAAAATATTTTTCAAATTCTGATGAATCCATTTCTAATCTTTCTTTTTTTCGAATTGTTCCATTTTGTTTTATTGTTAAATTATTTTTTATTGACTTGTCAATTTTAATTTTAATAAATAAGCCATGAAATCTTGTCACTCTATCTGTATGTGTGTGTCCATCGCTATCTGTATACGTAGTTTCATAAACTGTTTTTACCTCTGCCATTTTCAAATCATATTTATTGTCTAATTTAGCATCCACATAATCATCTGAATAATATCTATTATAGTTTTCGTCATATTTTCCTTCGTCATATATTTTGCTAGGTAGAGGCTTTTCTGGAATATAATCAACCTCATCAAAAAAGTTTTTTATTATCTTTTCGACTACTTTTGTCTTATATACTGAATTATATTTTCTTGTTTTGCTCTGTATAAGTGCATTTACAATCACTCCTATAATTAAGTCGTAAAAAAGTATTGTTGCTATTACTATAAAAACATCTCTGACACTTCGAATTGCCTCACTAAATCTCAAGGCAACTAATATATCAACTATAATAAGAACTACTAATATAACTATTTTTCTTTTTGTTTTTTCTTTTTTTGAATCTTCCCATATTTTCAATAATTCATTATCTTTTTTATTAGTTAGTTCATTATATAACTCTATAAATTCTTTTTTCATATTTCTACCTTATAATTTTATATTAATATTTTCTTTTTTGTATTCTTCAATTTGAAATAGTTCTGCTTTTTTAAATCCAAATACTGCCGCAATTATATTATTTGGAATGGATTCTATTTTTGTATTGTAATTTGTTACATCATTATTGTAAATTCTTCTTGCTGCTTGAAGTTGGCTCTCTACCTTGCTCAAGTTTTTTTGTAAATTCAAATATTGCTCACTCGCTTTAAGCTCAGGGTAATTTTCTGCTACTACTAAAATTTTATTAATAATATTATTAAGTTCTGTTGCTTTTTCTATGTCTAGTCCTTTGTTTTGATTATATACACTTCTAAGTTCTGTAATTTTATTTAAAGTTTCTGATTCGTACTTTGTATATGATTTTACACATTCAACTAAATTCGGTATTAAATCAAACCTTTGATTTAAATATACATCTATTCCAGATTCAGATTGATTCACTTTATTTCTTAGTTTTATAAGTTTATTATACATTTTTAAAATTGCAATTATAAGAAATAAAAATATTATTGAAAAAATAATTATTAATTCCATATATTTGCTCCGTTTCTTAATATATTTTTTTCTTCAAGTTTATTAAACTCTTCTAACATTTTATCTTGTTGTTCTATTATTTTATTTTTAACATCTTCTTGTTTTTCTATAGAATTATTTATCTCATTTTTTTCTTCATTAATATTATTTTGTTGTTCCATTACGTTTTCTTTTATATTATTAAATAAATCAATGATATCTTTTTGTGTTTGCATTGTACGATCTTTTATATCGTTATATTCTTTAAGTACTATATTTGATACTATAACTTTTACTCCTATTACTAATATTGCCAATACAGCTATAACTGCAATTACTATAATAATTGTATTTTTGTTATTTCCATTACCTTTATTTTTCTTACTAATATCAATTTCATCATTTGTCAACTCTTCTATACTTATATTAAACAAAGTACTAATCTCTTTAAGTTTTTCCATATCTGGTTTTGATTGTCCAAGTTCCCACTTAGATATTGTCTGTCTTGTAACATCTAACTTTTCTCCAAGTTCTTCTTGTGATAATAATTTTTCTTTTCTTAATTTAATTAATTTTTCTTCAAATTTCATGTTTAATCCTCCAATTATTTTTTATGATTTTATGTTACTATATTTTCACAAAAAAGTCTAGCAATTTTAAGTGGAACTTTGTCAATTATTTTTAACTTTTCATAATTAATTGTCTATATATCAACATGACCTCCTTTTACTGCACTTATTATTCTACATTTTACCTTATATTCCTTTTCATTTTTTATGTTTAAATACCATAAATATGTTAATATTATTAAAATTGCTATATTATGTATTTTTAAAATTATTATAGACGTAATTATTGTAATTATTATAACTGTTACTTTAGATATATTATTTATTTTTTCATAAGCTAATTTTGTTCCATCTTTTATCATTATTATTTCTTTTACTATTCTTCCACCATCTAGTGGATATATTGGTAATAAATTAAATATTGCCAACATCAAATTTGCATATATTATTGTTTCTTTTTGTGCCACAATGTTTTCAGGCATAAAAAAAGCAATTATTGCAATAAATATATTAACCAGTGGCCCTGCAAACGCAATTGCTATTTTTTTTATACAAATTTCATTACCTTTTTGTATTTTAATATTATAATCCTGTATATTATTTTTAAATAATATTTGAAATCCTACTGGCGTTATTTTTATACTTTTTAATTTGAGTCCCAAACATATTCCACACACTAAGTGTCCTAATTCATGTACTAATGCTAATATCATCAATAAAGCATATATTTTAATTTGTTTAGTAAAATAAAATATAATTGCAAATAAAAAGATTTTTAGGTCAATTTTTACGCTCATTCTTCACTCCTTTTATAACTTTTAGTAAAATAAAACACTGATTACTTTAAAAGTTTAGCACTAGAGCTGGATCAACTGTTCTTGTGCTTCTTCTTATTTCAAAGTGCAAATGTGGACCTGTAGTTTTTCCAGTATTTCCTGATAAAGCTATTTTTTGTCCTTTTTTAATTTTTGCACCTTTTTTCACTAAAATTTTACTGCAATGTGCATAAATAGTTGTTATATCCTTATTTACAATTTTTACATGAGTTCCATATTCTCCTTCATTTGATACTAATGTAACTTTACCTTCCATCGCCGCAACAACAGTAGTTCCTATAACCACTCCCAAATCTATACCATAATGATCTGCAGAAACAATTTTATCCTCTTCTCTTTTTCCATAGCTTGAAGTAACTTTTGCTTTTACTGGTAATTGCATTTTAAAATTCTTTTTTATGTATTCTGCATCGAGTTCCATTTGACTTTTTTTAGTTTTTTCATCAACTTGAGTATTTTCATTAGAGCTTGCCCCACCTATTCCTGTGGTTGTATTATTCTCTTGTTTATTTTGATTATTATTTTCTTTATTATTTTTTTCGTCTTCTTTCTTGTTCTGTTCATTATCATCATTGTTTTGTTCATTGTTAGTATTTTCCAAATTGGTTTCTTCATTGTTCGTAAAAATTTTAAATTTATCTTTATTATTTTTCCAAAACTCATTTATATTTGAAGAAATTATCGTGAAATTAATGTCTGTATTTAAAAATTCTTTTGTTTTATTTATAATATTTTCAGAAAATAAATAATTTGCTTCTTTAATTAATGAAAAAATTAAGTAAATTAAAATACATATTAATATTTGTATTGCCATCTTTCTATATAAAGAAAATTGCCTTTTTTCAGTTTTATCTCTAACCTGAGAACTAGGCATTCTTATATCACCATTATTTAATTTTCTACGGTAGTATATTTCCTCTGCTCTTCTTATTCTTTCTTCTTGTGATAATATTCTTTCCAAAAAAATACACCTCTTCCTTTGTAGTTTTATGTTTCATTTATATGTGAGGAAGAAATGTTTTATTCTTAAAATATAAAATTTATCAGTATGCTAATTGCCAGACTAACCACTAATGCTTGATTTATAGATTTTAGCTTTTTACATTTTTTATTTAATTTTTGTATTGATTGATTTTCTTTTTTATTTTTATTTTCAATATTTGAAATATAATCTGCTATTAGCATTTGAGCTTCTTTAATTATATAATCTTTCGAGTTTTTTATTTTTGGTGTTTCCGAGCTGTTTTCTTTTTTATCTTTTGATGCAGGTTCTAATTTAGGTATTTTTTGGTTTTCCTTTAAAACCACTATTGCTTCTTCTATTAAATTAGACGGCAAATCTTTTATTACCACAATATTTTTCAAATCACCTGTATTCATTTTATCCTATCCTTTCTTATGTGTTTATATTTCAATTTTTTCCATTTTAGTTTTTTTTATACAGATAATTCAAAGACAATCTGAACAATTTTATAAGCAACTTTATTTGCTATTTGTTCTATTTGGTATATACTATAATTTGGCATATATTCTTTTGCACCAATTACAGTTTTTATATTTATATTTGCAGGAATATATATACTATGATTAAATGCTTTACCTATTTCCATACCACCTCTATTTACATAAGTATTTCCTATATCTTCCTTTCTTCCAATGGCAGAATCTATTAAAATTATTTGATTTTTATTTTCCATTTTTTTTAGAAAATATTCAACATTTTTTAGATGAATCGGATTTTCCATTGTTCCATAAACGTTTATATTCTCATTTTTATAAAAGACCTGCTTAAGTTTTTTACCTACTCTAGGGCCAAATGAATCTGATATTATTCTATTAGTTCCAATACATACAAAAGTATAGTCTATTTTTTTCATATTATATTTTTATTATTCTTTATCCAAAGAAATTACTATTTTTATATTCTTACTTTTTTGATATTTTTTTATAATATCTTCTGAAAAACCAGCAACTTCATTTGAAATAACTATTGTATCATAGTTATTCTTTATTAATTCTTTCATTTTTTTATCAGTCTGTTCTAAATCTGATAAATAAAAAACATCAAACCCTAAAGCTTCTGGTAGACGAAAACTCTTTTTATCTTGATCATATTTAATCCATGATATTTTCATTCTAATCACCATTACTTATTGTTTGATGTTTATTTTTAAATTATTCTATTTTCTTTTTATTTTTTTATTTTAACTTTCCTGCGGAGGATTTAATATAGCTTGAACATCTTCATCCTTTTTTAGCTCTTCTGATGCAATATATTCTTTTGCTCTTTTATCTTGTTTTATAGCTGCTAAGACAATTTCTTTATCTTGTCTTAATCTATTACTTGCATATTTTAATATTAACCCTTTGTTGGTTACCGCAGACAAAACAGCTTCTTTGTCATCTCTTATTTCTTTTGAAGCATAGTATAAAATTTGACCATCTATCTTTAACCCTGATAGCATTATTTCCCTATTAGCTCTTAATTTTTCACTTGCATAACATGCTGTCCATCCCACTCTAGATACAGATTCCATTACTATTTTTTCATTATTTTTTAACCTTTTACTTGCAAATTCTAAAGATATTGGGTTCTGTTTTACTGCTTCCATTACAACTTCTTCATCATCTTGTAATCTTGCAGATGCAAAGTCTAATAATTTTCCGTCTTTTTTTATCATATTTAAAACATATTCTTTATTGTCTGCTTGGTCCACATCAAATTCATCCATTTTTATTTCTCCATATTAATTATCTTTCCATAACCAATTCCATTTTCTTTCATAGTTTTTATAACACTCATTATATCTTTTGTATCTCCATTTTTTATTTGTACTATTTCAATATGTCCACCATTTGTTAAGCAGTGATATTGTGATTCTAATTTTATTTTATCTATTACAGAAATTTTATATCCTTCCGGTATATGAAAAGAGTTAGTATAACGATTTTTATCTGTTATACCCTTTAGTTTTCCATAAATAGCCTGATCTAATTTAATAAATTTATTTGATATTTCCTCTTTAGGCGTTGCAACTAGATTAAAATTCAAATTATACTTTTCAGAATATTCATCACATTTTTTTCTCATGAATTCTACAATTTTAATTCCTAGTTTTTGAGCATCTTTTGATTCTCCTTGATGTTCTCCTGTTAAAGCTTTCAAGCATTCTGCTAATCCACTAAATCCTATATTTAAAATACCATGCTTTAGTGCTTTTCTCAAATTATCATTGTCTTTTAATCGTTCACTGTCTATCCAAACATTTTGTTCTAGTAAAAAAGGAAAATTATATATATTTTTTTTGCATTGTATTTCATATCTTTCTAACAATTGATCTTTTACTAAGTCCATTTTTTCTTCAAGTTCAAAAAAGAATCCTTTTAAATCTGTTTTATTATTTGAAATAGTTCCATGCTTTATTCCTAATCTTGGTAAATTTATTGTTGTTGCTGATAGAACTCCTCTACCAACAGATATTGCTTTATTAGAATCAACTACATTTTCTAGTATTCTATTACCTATTCCTGTATATGAAACTTCTGTATCATAGTCTCCTTGTTTATAATCATTTATATTAAATTCTGCATCTAAAAATGAAAAATTAATATTTTTTCTTTTTACCGTTACAGAACATGCCAATTCAAGCAAGTCATAATTTACATCTTTTTCATTATAGTTTGTACCTTTTTTTATTTTAAAAATTGCTACTGGAAAAGCACATTCTTCTCCATTTCCAAGTCCATTATTAATTGCTTTTAATATTGATTTAATTACCATTCTACCTTCTGGTGATGTATCTGTTCCAAAATTGATACATGAAAATGGTAACTTATTTCCTGCTCTTGAATGAATTGTATTTAAGTCATATATAAATGATTCCATTGCTTGATCTGTTAGTTTTTTAGTTTTTTCAATTGCTTTAGTATAAGCAATTTTAAACATTCTTTTAAGCTCTTGTGAATCTCTGCAATATTTATCAAATATATTTGAATCAAACTCAATAGTATTTATTTTATCAATTTCTCTTTCTATTCCATTTACAGCTATAAATTTATCAAAATCTGTTAACTCTAAATAATCGAAAATCAATTGTTTTAACTGCTTTTTAAATGTTTTAAGAACTCCTGGTGCCATATAATAATCAAATGAAGGTATACTTTGTTCACCATATTGATCATTTTGATTTGCTTGTATTGCAACTGTTGCTAAATTCGAGTATGCAATTATTCCATTTGGCTCTTTTATATAATTATTTCCTATATAAAAACCATCATCATATAATTTACTTATATCAATTTGACATGAACTGGTAGTACCTGTTGGAATAAAGTTCATTCCATGAATATATATGTCTCCATTTTCATGTGCTTCTGAAAATTTCTTTTTCATTAAATATGTTATAGCAAACTGCCTTGAGATTGCACTTGCATATTGAAACATATTGCCCATAGTTGTTTCACTATCATTATTTTTTTCTCTTTTGTTTTCTTCTACATTAGCTGACTTAAGTCCTAAGTTTTCCAGTGCTTTTAGAAATTTATGTTGCTTTTTTTCATCAAAAAATAATTGCCTTGATTGTGCTCTTTTTTCACGATAGCTAGCAAAAGCACCATATACATCTTGATATCCGTTATTTTTCAGTTCTTCTTCTATTAAATCTTGAATTTCTTCAATTTTTATTTTTTCTGAATCTATTTTTTGTATTCTTCCTAATACCTTACTGTATACTTTATTAACATCTGTCTCATTATATTTAGCTGTTTTAGAATCTTCATTTCCTACAATGTCTCCAAATCCTTTTTGAATAGCAAGTGCAATTTTTGCACCATCAAACTCAACCTTTTTTCCGTCTCTTTTTACAACTATTTTTTTAGCAACTTTTTCTGGAACTTCAATTAACATTATTGATCCTCCTCGCTTTGAGCTATGTTAATTATATATTCCATATAATTATTAGTCAATAGAGTTTTTGTTAAACAAAGCAGTCAATTTTTTTAAAAACACATTTTTGTACACTTATAATATATTTGTTTTTGTGTACACTATGTAATAGGTGATTGAAATGGAAAAATTAAAAATTTTAAACTTTTCTAAAAGGAATGATACTATTACTAGAACTATAAGAATAAGTGGAAAAACTTTTGATAAAATAAGTGATCTTGCTGAAAAAAATAATATAAGTTTTAATAGCGTCATAAATCAAATTATTGAATTTGGTCTTGAAAATCTTGAAGAAGAATAAACAACAAGAAAGACATACTCTTTTTCTAAATTAGAGTATGTCTTATTATTTTTATGCACTTTTTAATTCAAGCCTTAATTTGTCGCTAATCATCGCTATAAATTCTGAATTTGTTGGCTTTCCTTTGGCTGCTGATACTGTGTAGCCAAATATGTTTTCAACTGCACTTTGCTCTCCTCTTCCCCATGCTACTTCTATTGCATGACGGATTGCTCTTTCTACTCTGCTTGGGGTGGTTTTATATTTACATGCAATTTCTGGATAAAGTTGTTTTGTAATTTGATTTATTACTTCGGTATCTTTAACTACCATCATTATTGCTTCTCTTAAATATTGATATCCTTTTATATGAGCTGGTACTCCAACTTCGTGAATGATATTAGTTACAAGTGCTTCTAAGTTTTCTTCGTTTTTCTTTTGATCTGGTGCAATGTCTATATATTGTGACTTTATTTCTCTAGTAACAAATCCACCTTTAAACTGAACAGGTTGATAATTTTTTAACTCCTTCATTCTTTTTATTAATACATTAATATCAAAAGGTTTTACAATGTAATATTGTGCTCCTAGTGCTATTGCTTTTTGAGTTATTTTGTCTTGTCCTACTGCAGATAATATAATTGATAATGGTCTTTTTTCTAAATTAGTTTCTCCTAATTTTTCTAAGACTCCAAGTCCATCAAGATGTGGCATTATTATATCAAGTAGTAATATATCTGGCTTTAAATTTACTGCCATATCATAGGCTTCATTACCATCTCTAGCAATTCCAACAATCTGAATTTGTTCCTCTTTTTCTAAATAATTTGATAATGTCATAGTAAAGTCACTATTGTCATCTGCTACTAATACTGTAATTTTTTCATTCACTTCTATTTCCCCCTATTTTTAAATTTGTAAAATTTTTACATTTTTTTTACTTTCATGATTATATTATGAATATAAAAATTTTGCAATAGGTTTTTGGAAAATTCTTCCATTTTTGTATTTTTTTAGTTATTATTCGTTATATATATTTCCTTTGTGACTTCTATGTTACTTATATTATATTGTTTTTTTATAGTTTCATTTACTATTTTTTCTTTTTGTGCGGTCGTAACCTGTATTTTACAAGTTATATTTTCTTCGTACTCAACGCTTGCTATTTTTATATCATTCTTTTGACAATAATACTGAAATTCTCCTAATTTGTTATATGATAAAGTTATTAAAATTTCTTCTCCACTTTGAATATCAACTATTTTGGCTTTTTCAAGTGCTTGTTTTGTAGCTTCAGTATATGCCCTTACAAGACCTCCAGTTCCTAACAGAATTCCTCCAAAGTATCTAGTTACTATTGCAAGACAATTTGCTAAATCTAATTTTGAAAGTAAGCCTAACATTGGCGCTCCTGCTGTTCCACTTGGTTCACCATCATCACTAAACTTTTCTACAACTGAATCTTGTACACAAATACGGTAAGCAAAACAACTATGTCTTGCGTCATTGTACTTTTTCTTTATTTCTTTTATTTTTTCTTCAGCTTGTTCTACTGATTCAACATAATATAAATTACCAATAAATTTTGATCTTTTTTCTACAACTTCAGCCTCTGTGTTGCTTGTAATAGTTTTCATAAATTTCCTTTCCTTACATTCCAGCTGTATACCCTGTAGACCATGCAATTTGCAAATTAAATCCTCCAGTATATGCATCTACATCAATAATCTCTCCTGCAAAATATAGTCCATGTATTATTTTTGATTCCATTGTTTTAGGATTTATTTCTTTTACAGAAATTCCTCCAGAGGTTACAATTGCTTCATTAATTGGTCTAAATCCATTTATTTTTATTCTAAAATCTTGAAGTAACTTTACTAAATTTTTTCTTTCTTGTTTGGTTATAGAATTTACTTTTTTATTTTCATCTATTCCAGACATTCTAATTATAGGTTCTATTAGCTTTTTAGGTAATAATTCATTTAAACTATTTTTAAATTCCTTATTTTTTTGTGCTTCAAAATCCCTTAATATTCTATTTTCTAGTTTTTCTTCTGTAAGTGCTGGTTTTAAATTTATGCTTAATTCAATTTTTCCTTCTTTTAATAATTCCTCAACATTTTTATATCTTAGTAAGTGTGCTGATCCACTTAAAATTATTGGACCTGATACACCCCAATGTGTAAATAACATTTCTCCAAAATCATCATATATTATTTTATTTTTTTGTGTGTCTATCAATTTTATTGATACATTTATTAAGCTAAGTCCTTGTAATTCTTTGCATATTTCTAGTGATTCTCTTTGAGCTGTTAATGGTATTAGTGATGGCTTAATCTTAGTTATAGTATGTCCAAGTTCTTTTGCTAGTTCATACCCATCACCATTTGAACCTGTTACCGGATAACTCATACCACCGGTAGCTAAAATTACTTTATCAGCATTTATAGTTCTAACTTTTCCATCTATAACTGCCTGCACTCCTACAATTTTTTCATTCTCTGTTAAGATTTTCTCCACTTTTGCATTTGTTTCAATTTTTACATTTGACCTTTTTAATAACCTTACTAATACATTTAAAACATCTTTTGAGCTATCTGTAATTGGAAAAATTCTATGTCCTCTTTCTTCTTTTACTTTTAAACCCTCTTCTTCAAGCATTTTTATTATATCTTTATTTGTAAAATTATTAAAACTACTATACAAAAATATACCATTTCCTGGTACGTTTTGTATAAAATCTTCAATCGGAAGTGAACTTGTAATATTACATCTGCCTTTTCCAGTTATTAATAGTTTTTTTCCTAATGAATCCATTTTTTCTAAAAGTATAACACTATTTCCGAATATTACTTGCTTCAATAGCTGACATCATTCCTGCTGGTCCGCCACCTATTACAATCGTTTTCATCTTTTACCTCTTCTCATATATAGTTATTAATTTTCTAACATATAACTAACTGCTTTTAATACTCCAAATTTTCCATATTCATAAGTAAGTCCACCTTGCATAAAGGCCATATATGGCTCTCTAATTGGTGCATCACATGATAATTCTATTGACGAACCTTGTGTAAATGCACCTGCTGCCATAATTACTTGATCTGTATAACCTGGCATATCCCATGGCTCAGGTATAGAGTTGCTATCTATTGGAGAACCCATTTGTATTCCCTGACAAAATTTTATAAGTTTTTGTTTGTCTCCAAAAGTAATTGTTTGCACAATATCTGTTCTTTTTTGGTCAAATTTTGGATTTGCAATATAACCTAAATTTTCTAATAATTTACTTGCAAACACTGCTGTTTTTAAACTACTTGCCACAACATGTGGAGCAAAAAATAGACCTTGTAATATTTGTTTATTCATTCCTAAAGTTGGTCCAACTTCTTTTCCTAAACCTGGTGCAGTTAATCTTTCAGCAGCTAATTCAACTAATTCTTTTTTTCCAGCTATGTATGCCCCATTTGGTGCAATTCCTCCACCTAAATTTTTTATTAAAGATCCAACTATTACATCTGCTCCTAAATCTGTTGGTTCTATTTTTTCTACTAGCTCTCCATAACAGTTATCAACCATTATTATAACTTTTTCATTTACTTCACGTATTGTTTTTATTACCTTTTGAATTTTATCTAATGTAATACTATCTCTTAACGAATATCCTCTAGAACGTTGAATTTCAATTAATTTTATATCATTTTTTGATACTCTTTCTTTTACTTTCTCATAGTCAAAGTCATTTTCAATCATATCAATCTGTTCATATTTTACTCCATAAGATTTTAATGAACTTGGATTATCTACAATACCTATAACTTCATCTAATGTATCATAAGGTTTTCCACTTATACTTAAAAATATATCATTTGGCCTTAAGAATGCAAATAGAGCAACTGTTAGTGCATGAGTCCCTGAAATAAATTGTCCTCTTACTAAACTATCTTCTGTATTCAAAACTTCTGCAAAAATTTTTTCAATTGTCTCTCTTCCAACATCAGAATATCCATATCCTGTTGTACTATTAAAGTGCATTTCTGATAGATTATATTTTTGAAATGCAGATAAAATTTTTAAGCTATTATATTCACATACTTCTTCTATTTTTTTAAATTGTTCTTTAACCTGTTCTTCTGTTTTATGTGCTAATTCAATTACTTCTTCATTTATTCCAAATTGTTTATACATTTTTTCTCCTTATACTTTATCACTAAATCTAGCATCTCCATACCATGCATTTACTCTATAATATTTTCCTATAAATTCTGGCATGTTCCATTTTAACTCATATATTGGTTCTTGTACTATATGTCCTTCTTGATCTATTACTCCCCATTTGCCATCTTTTTTTATTCCCGCAAATCCATATTTGTTAAAGTCTGTTACCACTTCATATTTATTTTGTACTTTTAAATTACCATTTTTATCAACAAATCCCCACTTGCCATTTACATTTTTAGCAAATAGATTGTTTTCTTTAAATAATTCTTGTGCTTTTAATATATTTCCATCTTTGTCAAGATATTTAAAATCATTTTCTGAAAATAATAATATATACTCTTTATCATCTTTTACTTCTTTTATAGTTGCATTACTCATTGTTGTTATTTTTTTCATATTTAGATTATATAGTTCTATTGATTTATTAGTTTCTGCTTGTAATATGTTTGTTTCATTAATTCTTGAAATACTATCATATTTAAGTTCTATAACAGATTTTCCATTAATATCTACAACACCATTTTTTGAGTCACGTGCTACTATAAAATAATCTCCTGGTAAATACTCCATATAATTATAATCATTATTTATAATTACATTTTCATTTGCATCTACGACTTTATAAATATTATTTTTATCAATTGTTATATAATAGTTAGAATTCTCTGTTTTTATTTTACTGTTTATATCTGTTTCTATTTTATTGCCTTGTAAATCAAATACTTCTATTACATTATCTTTTACAGCATTTATATATATTCCACCGGTATAAACACTTGAATATTCTGGATATAAAATTGTTTTTCCTTCTCTTGTAGTAGCTCCGTATTTTCCATTTCTTTGAATTATAAATACATCACTTAGTACATTATATTGTATATCTTCATATTCGTAGTTTACTATTTCCTTGTTATTTTTTAATAATCCTGCTTGTCCATCCTTAAATGCTATAAAGTATATATTTTTGTCATCGCTTATTTCTGTTACTCTTTCTAATTGTGTAAAAATAGGTTTTACAATTTTAGAACCTCTATAATTAATATATCCATATCTATATCCATCATCTGTTTTTTTGCTAACAATAAAACCTGCTTTTTCATTATTTTGGTCCTCATTATAATAATTATCAGAGGTTACACTTTCATACTCACATTTAATAATAGTCTTTCCTTTCATGTTGATTATGCCTTCTTGTTCGTTTTGTTTTACTAAAAATGTTCCTTCTTTATAATTAATACTAGAAATCTCATCATAAATTGGTTTAGTTATTTCTTTTCCTTGTAAGTCAATCAACCCATATTTTCCATTTTCTTTATAAGTTAATACACTTCTTTCATAAGGTGTTGAGTTTATATTAGTAAAAATCGCAACTGCTTGTACATTATTATAATTTGATAGGATTTCTTCTTTCTTGCCATTATATACAACAGTAGCATACTCTTTTGTATCTTGATTGTATTCTTTTATACATATAAATATATCCTTAGATGGATTTGGAATTTGAACTGCTTCATAATCTGCATCAATTACAATATTACCACTTTTATCAATTACTCCATATTTACCATTTTGTTCCAAAATAAAATAATTATATTCACTAATTTCTTCTATTTTATAATGTAAGTTTAATTCATTCACAATTGCCATTATTCCAATTGCAAGTACAATTATTGTTAATACTGATATTATAATCCATCTAATTCTTTTGTTCATATTTTATACCTCTTAATTTTCTTTATTTTCATTTATTTCTTGTTTATTTTTACAAACTTTTACCCATCTGATTCTTTTGTCTTCATATTCTTGAATTTTATATGTCAATTTTTCATCTTCTATTACAGGATATTCTCCTTCTTCTGGAAGTCTACCCAACTTTTCTATTAAATACCCTGACAGTGTTTCATAGTCTCCTTCTGGAAGTTCTACATTAAGAATTTTCTTTAATTCATATAAACTTATGCTTCCATCAATTAAGTACGTGTTTTCATCTAATTTCTTATATTCAAACTCTATGTCATCATACTCATCAAATATATTGCCAACAAGTTCTTCTAAGATATCTTCCATTGTTAGCACTCCTGCTGTGCCACCATATTCATCAACTACAATTGCCATTTGCATTTTATTTGCTTGTAGTTCTTTAAATATTTCATCTATTGGTTTTGTTTCTGGAACAAAATATGCTTCCCTTATAATATCTGCTATTTTTATTTTTTTCCTCATACTGACTGATTTTAATATATCTTTTAAAAATAAAATTCCTTCAATATTGTCTATGCTATCTCTATAAACTGGTATTCTACTATATTTATACTCATCAATCTCATCTAAAATTTCGTATAAATCTTGTTCAATTTCAATTGCATACATATCTGTTCTATGTGTCATTATTTCAGATGCTACAATGTCATTAAACTCAAACACATTGTTTATTAATTCTTTTTCATTTTCTTCAATTGACCCTTTTTCTTCACCTTGGTCTACCATCATTTTTATTTCTTCTTCTGTAACAATTTCTTCCTCTTGTTCTCCTACTCCAAATATTTTTGAAACAATATTTGTTGCCCATGTTAACAATTTTACAAATGGTGCAGTTATTACAGATATTGCTTTTATTACCCCAATTGTTGCATAAGATATTTTTTCATAATACTTCATTGCTAATCTTTTAGGTACTAATTCTCCAAATACAAGTGTGAAGAATGATAAAATTATTGTTATTATTACAATTGATATGTTTTGCCATACATTTATACTAATAAATGGCATTAGTTCATTTAATTTTGGAGCCAACATTCCTGCAAAAGCGTCTGATGCAAATGCACTTGATAAAAAGCCAGCTAATGTAATTCCAATTTGAATAGTAGCTAAAAACTTGCTCGGATTCTTGAGCATTTTTTGAATTTGTTTTGCTTTTTTATTGCCCTCTTTAGCCTTTTTTTCAATTTTAGCATCATTTAATGAAATGAATGCGATTTCAGTAGCTGCAAAATATGCATTAAGCAAAATTAAAATAACCAAAAAAATTAATTGTGAAGCCATAAAAAACCCCTTTCAAATTACTATATATTTCCCAAATAATTATATCTTCTCTCTGTACTCCTGTCAATAAAATAGGTTATAATTTTCAACTGATTTTCCGCTTCATTTATTCATATTTTTAAAACCCTGTTTTAGGTAATTTTTTATTTCCGACTAATATTTCATTTTCTTCTTGTGGTGTTTCATTTGGTTTTTCATCTTGCTTTTCATAATTTTCAACTACTATAACTGTTTTTTGATTTAGTTTAATCTCTAACATTATTAATTCATCATACCCATAATAACCTTCTGGAGCTTTTATTTCCTCTAAATAGTATATTCCTGGTAACAAATGTTGTAGTTCAATTATTCCCTCATCATCTGTTATTAATTCAGAATATAATATTTGTTTATTTTCATCTAATAAATTAAATTTAGCATTTTTTAATGGAAGTTTTGTTTCTCCATCTTGTTTTTTTATTTCAATTTTGGTTTTATTTTCTTGGTAACTTTGTTTCAATGAAGTACCTGCTATTTCATATTCTCCAACTGTAACAGCATAATTTTGCCATTCTTTGTTTGGGCTTTTCCCATAAAAAATTGGCAATGTTTTTAATTCTGTTGTAGCTGTTATTGTAAATTCTCCCGCTTTATCTATATCTGCTATTGGAATTAAAATTTTAAATTTTTCTTTTTGAGTGAATTCAGTTCTTTCTTTATTGTAAACATCTGTGACTTTAATTCTTACATAATTGTCATTTTTTAAAGAAATTTTATAATTTTTAGTTACTGTTGGCGCATTAATAGAATATGTTTTACTTATATAATTTGAATCTATTGGATCAACTTCCCATATACTACTGTCTGGTTTTATATCTAGTGTTGCTACAGTTTTCGTTTCCTTAGAATTTCTTGCTGCTGTTATTATTTTATTTATTGCTTTAACTGTTCTTTTATTTGAATCTGAATTTGTATGTACAGAAAATTTGCTTAAATCATAATTATACATTGCATCATATACTGCCATTTTGGTAGCTGCATACGCTTCTTCCATACTATTACATCCTAATTCTTCTGGTGTCTTAAATGGATATCCATTTGTTATTGCTCTCCATATTTTTTGATTACTTAGCATTTCACTTATATCCACTGCATAACTAAAATCTATTTCTACTCCTCTTTTTCCTTTATCTAAACAGTATACTGGATACTCTATTCCTTCTTTTTCATATACTTGTATTTCAACACCAATTCCTATTCCATCATAATTAAATAATACCACTTCTCCCTTTGAGTAGGGTTCTATAGTTTCTGCTATTGTTGCTGCCTTTATTTTATTTATATTAATTATTCCTCCAAAATTAGTTATACACACTAAAGTTATTATTAAAATCTTTATTATTTTACTACCTTTTTTCATATTAAATTCCTTTCTATATTTTATAACTTGCAACTTCTAATGCTTGAATACATCTTCTGTATTCTTCTCTATTTTCTTCACATGTAATTAAAGTAATTCTATTATCTTTAGTAGCTCCTAAATAACTCCAATCTGTATCTTTTATTACTTTATTAGTTTGTACTTTATAAACCTTCTTTCCATTTGTTGTTGTATAAATTATTTCATCTCCAATTTTCAAGTATTTTATTTTTTCAAAAAAATTACAATTATACCCTCTATTATGAGCAGCTAACCCAACATTTCCTATCCACTTTTCAGTCGTTTCAAAATGCCCTACTGCTTTTAATAAGATATTTGAAGATGTTCCTTCCATAATATGAACATCTAAATTTATTTTAGGAATTTGAATTCTCCACTTGATCTTTTGGTTTTCTTTAATTGTATTTCTTTGACTTTTACTCATTTGTGTATTATTTTTTTCTTTAATATTATTAACTTGTAAATTATTTTCTTTATCATCTTTAATGTTTATATATTCGTGGCTATTTATAGGTATTGTTTTAGAATAAATATAGTTTGAATAAAACTTATTTGTATTTAAATAAAAAATAGAATTTATGGTTGGAAATATTACTAAATTATAAATTAGCAATATTAATAAAGTTAATGATAACATTAACAGTTTCAGTTCTCTTATAGTATATGTAAACACATAATTTGCACCTGCCTTTATTGTTTTTGAAATTTATTAGAGATATAAAATTTCTTGAAATAAAATTTTTTTGAAAATCATGATTAAAAAATAAATTTTATATTTGCATTTTACCTTATAAATACTAATTTGTAAAGAATTTTCGTATGACAGTATTCGACAAAAAGTCTTTTTAGTTTCCTTTAAAGCCTTTTCCCCAAGTTTCTCTTGCATTACTTATTACTATAAATGCTTTTGGATCAATCTTAGTTGCTATTTGTTTCAGTTTTGCGACTTCATTTCTTGAACACACACATAAAAGCATTGTTTTTTCCTCATTTGTGTACATTCCTTTTGAATATATTCCTGTACTTCCCCTTTTTAGTTTGTTATCAATTTCTTTTGAAATCTCATCATATTTTTGTGAAATAATATACACCATTTTAGTGAAATTTACTCCTTCAAAAACAATATCTATCATTTTGCCCATTAAATAGATGCTAATGGCTGAGTATAATCCTATTTCTATTTTTTTAAAAAATAATACATTTAGTCCAATTATTATTACATCAACTGCAACAATATTATTACTTGTGCTAATATATGGTTTATATGCTTTTGCAATACATGTTATTAAGTCTGTTCCTCCTGTAGACGCATTTGCTTTTAAAACCAATGCTAATCCAAATCCGATAAAAATTCCACCATATATACATGCTAAAAACCTGTCATTTGTAAGTGGTGGTACTTTTTCAAATATATCTATAAATATAGAAAGTAATGTAGTTCCTAAAATTGATTTTATTATTAATTTTTTTCCTATTTTAAAAAACGCCCATATAAAAAAAGGAACATTTAAAGCAAAGATAACTGTTCCTAGTGGTAACTTAAATAAATAGTAAAATATTGTAGCAATACCTGTAAATCCTCCAGAAGATAATTGGTTTGGTAATAAAAACAAAGCTGTACCAATTGCCATTATTATACAACCTATTGTTAAACATATTATTTCTTTAAAATTCTCTCTTATTTTTAAGATATTTTTGGTTTTGACATAATTCATAAAATCACCTATTACTACTAATTATTAGCAATAATAAGTGATTTTATACTTTAGTTTTTATTTTTTAACTCTTCTAGAATATCTTCATAAGTCTTATCAATTTTTATTTCGAATTTGCCTTTTTTTATATTTTCATCTGGTTTTACAACTACATCAACATCATAAAGTTCTTTTAATTTTAGGACATTTTCTTTTTTATGACCTATAATATTGTTTATATTATCTGGATTTGCAGTAATTGTTACTTGCATGACTTTTATATTGATTTGCTTTATTTTTTGTACAATCTCATCATACCACATTCTTGATTCTACTAATTGTCTAAATGCTGGATGATATGGACCTGCAATTACCTGACTACCTTTTTCTGTTGGGTCTGTAATTTCTTCTGTATTTTGAAGTCCAATTCTTATTACTTCTATTTTAGCTTTATTAAATAGCTTCATTATTTCTTCTGAACGCTCTACTGCTTGTTCTACAGTTAATGGCAAATAATCCCCTGATTCATATTCTTTAGCTAATGGAGTGTTTTTTATTACAAGTACAGGATAAATTCTCACAATTTTAGGTTTAAGTTTTATCAACGCTTTTGCTGTATTAATCTCATCTAGTTTTGTACTTTCTGGTAGTCCAATCATCATTTGATGTCCTAGTATAAATCCATAAAATCTAATAAGTTTAGATGCTTTTTTTACATCTTCAAAAGTATGTCCTCTTTGACATCTTGCCAAAATGTAATCATTAGCGGATTGTACTCCTAATTCTATTGTTTGTACATGATATTTTTTTAATCTTTTTAATATTAGTTTATCTATATAGTCTGGTCTTGTAGATATTCTAATGCTTTTTACTTTTCCTTGTCTAATGAATTCATTTGCAGCTTCTAACAATTCAATTTGCTTTTTTTCTTCTATTGCTGTAAAACTCCCACCATAAAATGCTACCTCTACATATTTTAAGTCATCCTTAAAGTTTTTTAAGTAAAATTCTATTGTCTCTTTTACATCTTTTGCAGTCACCTGTTTTGTTTGTCCACTGATTTCCCTTTGATTGCAAAATGAGCATTGATGAGGACATCCTAAATGTGGTACAAATATTGGTATAATATATTCTTTTTTCATCTTTTCCTCCTTGCCAATTTTGTAACATAAATTAAATGACCTTTATTAATTATTCTTTTGTATTTTTTTCAATCTGAAGTAGTGCTTTTTCAGCTGCTTTCATTTCTGCTTGTTTTTTTGTTTTTCCTTCTCCTACAGCAAGTGGTTGATCTTCACAATATACTTCAACAACAAATGTTTTATCATGATCTGGTCCACTTGTTTTAAGTACTTTATAGCTAATATGAACTGTTCCATTTTCTTGCAATTTTTCTTGAAGCACAGTTTTGTGGTCTTTCATGCCAACATTTTTACTTGAAAATTTTACTGCTTCTTTTAAATTAGTTATTATAAATTTTTCTGCTTCTTCTAATCCTCCATCAAAGTATATTGCCGCAATAACCGCTTCAACACTATCGGCTAAAATAGCTGGTTTTGTATATCCATGACTTACTGCTTCACTTTTTCCTAAGTATAAGAAATCACTAAAATGATGTCTTTGTGCTACTAAATATAAGCTATCTTCGCATACCACCTCTGCCCTCACTTTAGTCATTTCTCCTTCTTTTAATTGTGGGTAATTATTGTATATATATTTACTTGATAAAAATTCTAAAATGCTATCTCCTAAGAACTCTAATTTTTCATTGCTTTCTACATGATGTTCATACGCATAAGATGTATGTGTTAAAGCATTTTTTAGTAATTTTTTATCTTTAAATGTATATCCAATGCTTTTTTCTAATTCTTCCATATTTTTCTTCCTTCTGAAGGTATAATTTAAATGTTTTTCCTTCCTATTTATTATACATTATTTTGCATAAAATGCAAATGAAATTTAACTAATTAACATTGTTTTCATTACTGCCAAATAAAAAATACAAAATATTCACATTTTTTTCACAAATGTGTTGTATGATATCTATAGTTTAAGATAAAATATATTTATACAAATTTTGGAGGTAATTTTCAATGAGTGAAGAAAACAATAGTCAAGAATTTAAAAGTGTAAGTCCAACAACAACAGAAGCTAATTACAAAGCATTTAATGGTTCGGACAGGAAAAAAAAATCAAATGGAGCAGGTTTTGGAAAAGTAGTTATTTTACCTTTTGTATGTGGTGTACTTGGTGCAACAATTACACTTGGTGCATGTATAAATGTTCCAAGCATTAAACAAGCATTTTTAGAAAAATTGGTTATTACCGATTCATCTAATACTACAAATGATTCAAATGAAAATAGTTCTAATTTTAATACACAACTTATATCTCTACAAGGTTACTCAGACACAGCTATTGGAGTTGCAAAAAAGGTTCAACCATCTATAGTTGCTATTAGTGTTGAATATTCTGTTAATTCAATTTTTAACCGTTCTTCTGGAACAGTAACAGCCAAAGGATCTGGAATTATTATAAGCGAAGATGGATATATTTTAACAAATAACCATGTTGTAAATTCTACAACTTCAAGTTCTAATTCCTTTTATGAAATCGAAAAAGCAAATAAAGTTACTGTAAAATTATATAATGATGATACTGAATATACAGGAAAAATTATAGGTACAGATTCACAAACTGACTTAGCAGTTATTAAAATCGATAAAGATGGCTTAACTGTTGCAGAACTTGGTGATTCTAGTTCAGTACAAGTTGGTGAATTTGCAATGGCTATTGGTAGCCCTTTAGGATTAGATAATAGTGTAACTGCTGGTATTATTAGTGCTGTTAATAGAGATGTTACTGATAGTGATGGAAATAAATACACAGCAATTCAAACAGATGCTGCAATAAATTCTGGTAATAGTGGTGGCGCATTAGTTAATAGTAAAGGGCAAGTAATTGGTGTGAATACTTTAAAACTTTCTGGTACTGGAGTAGAAGGAGTCGGATTTGCCATTCCAATTAATTCTACAAAAAGTATATATGAACAACTTATTCAGTATAGCAAAGTAAAAAGACCTTATATTGGAATTGATGGAATTGACTTAGATGAAAATACAGCTAAAGCTAATAACTTAGTAGTTGGTGTCTATATAAAAACTATAGAAGACTTTTCAGCTGGTGAAAAAGCTGGATTAAAAGTTGGAGACGTTATAATTGAAGCTGATGGAACTAAAATTACTACAATGGATGAATTAAATGATATAAAAAATAAAAAACAAATTGGAGATACGATAACTCTTAAAATTTATCGTGATGGAAAAGAAAAGAGTGTAACAATCACTTTACAAGAACACCCATAATTTCTTAAACATTTACGGATACAGCCATTTGAATATTGGCTGTATTTATTTTTATACTTCAATAGTCAAATTTTATAAAGTCAATAGCTAAAAATCAAAGAAAAAACGAGTAATTCAAAGAAATAGAGAGTAAATGAGTAGTATTCTCAGAATAAAGGATTGCCAATTTTACATACTTAACTCAAAAATGGTATTTATAAGTATAACTTGTTTGAAATTGTGCACAATATGTAGTATAATAGAAGATGTCGTGCAAAGAAAAAAGCTAAAAAAGGAGTGTGAAATTTATTTTAAACAAGCAAATTAAATACTGCACAAAAGAATGGTTTAAACTAATTAACTTAGTAGCAATTGCTTTATTTATTATCATGACAGTTATTTTTATGAAATACAAACTAGTATGTAGTGTTAGTATTTCAGGTGAACATATAGGATATGTTCAAAATAAAGAATTAGTTGAAGAAAAAGTAAATGATATGTTAGCATTAGAAGGAACAAACAATATAGCATTTGTTGATTGTATAGTTCCAGAATATAATTTAGCTTTCATTAATAATAATATAGACGTAAATGACAACTCTGTTTTAGCAAAAATTGAAGAAAACACAAAAATGACATACAAATATTATGCTGTAACTTTAAACGGTAAACAGAAATCAGTTGTAGATTCATTAGAAGAGGCCGAAAAATTAGTTACTGATATGAAAGAAAAGTATGAAGATAATATAAAATTTACAATTGGTATAAATGAGTTATATACACAAGATTCAAACGAGTATGAAACTGTTGACATTAAAGTAGCTTCAAAAGAAGTTAATACAGAGCTTAAAAAAATTGATGATGCTTCTGTAAATGGTGTTTATCTAGCTCAAAAACCAATTTCTGGTGTTATTACTTCACGTTTTGGTAGTAGAGAAAGTATACGTAGTTACCCTCATAATGGACTAGATATTGCTGCACCATATGGTACACAAATTAAAGCAGCTTGTGATGGTAAAGTTACGTTTTCTGGTGATAATGGAAGTTATGGTAATTTAATTATTGTTGACTGTGGTAATGGTGTACAAATTTATTATGGTCACTGTAGTAAATTATATTCAAAGGTTGGAGACAAAGTTAACGCTGGTGATATAATCGCTACCGTTGGTTCAACTGGTAATTCAACTGGTAACCACTTACACTTTGAAATTAAAATTAATGGTGTTAGTGTAAATCCACAAAACTATATTTATAAATAGAAATGTGCCATTAGTGGCAGAGAATTTTGACACGAAATAAATAGGGAGCTTATTAAAAAAGCTCCCTATTATGATATTCGTAAATAGGTTTTTGTGCCAAAATCCTCCGTCCCCAATGGCACATTTTTATTTTGCAGATTAATCACTTTAAATTCACACAAAGGACAAATTCTATTGTTATATTATGTATGTAGTCAATAATTAGTTACTCCGTTATTGACTACAGATTAGTAAAACATCCCCTTTTATTTTCAAAAGTAGCCACATGAAAGTGGCTACTTTTTTTTATCTTCCGCCCATTCCGGCCTCCGCCACCTCCAGAGAAGCCTCCTCCAAAGCCTCCTCCTGATGAGAAGTTACTTCCATCATAACCACTTCTAGCAGCTTCTGCACTCATTCCTCCCATATATACTCTATTTACTGATGTATTAAGTGTATTTAGGAATGAATTATTTAATGAGCCATGATATAGTATATGCATATATGCATAATCATATCCATCCATGTTTTGTAATTCTGGATATTTAATTTTTAATTGTTTTAATACCTTATCTGCAATTCCAAAGGCTGTTGCAAATACCAAGTATTTTTCCCATAGTTTTAAATCTGGAACTTCTCTTTCATTTAATAAAGAAAAGTCTTCCATATATTTTTTAAGACCTACCCATTTTGCCTTTTCTTCTAGTCCTTTATCTGTTAGTTCATTTACTTTTTTAGCCATACTGAAATGTGGTATAGAATTAAGTATTAAAAGGATTGCTGGTATTGTTAGCCATGGGAAAAGTGGTATTGTAACAATTACTCCAGTTATTCCAAATGTAACATATAATATTGCTTTAGTAGTAGACTGATTAACTTTCCTTTCATTTTCATTTGAGTAATTTTTTAATACTATTTGATGTGATTTTACTTCAACTTCTATTGCTTCTATTTTTTTCATAAAAATTTCACATTTATCTTTTGCATATTTTTCAAATTCTTTCATTGTAAAAGTAGCAATTTCACCAACTTTATTTGTTTTTCTTGTAACATCCTTAAGCATACTTAATACTGTAACTTCATCCTTTGTTAATGTTTCTAATTGTTCTGTATTATTCAAAATATTTATTCTTACTTGTGGTTTTGCCTTTGTTTTATCTTCTGAAAATGCTATATATTTTTTTAATGATAATTGTAATAAAGTTGCTGATAATATTTTCGATATATTTTTTCTAAAACTTCCATTTCTATGGTAATATAAATATGCTGCGTCTCCTGCTGAAGCCTCTTTGTTTGGAATATCTCTAAAATAGTCTAGTTTAGGCATTTTTCTTTTTTCCGTTTGTCTTGCTTTAATTCCATTTTTTATTAGATTGTATATTAAAAATATAGTTAGTGCAATTGTTGCTATAATATAAGCTACAGCTATAATTTTTTCAATACGTTTTGATCTTTCTATATCTTTTATATATTTTTCTCTTTCTCTATTTGCTTGATCAGCCCAACTTTGTTCTTCTGCTAAAATTTCTGAAAATTTTGATTTATCAACTCTTTTATTTTTTGAGAATAAGTCTTCTAAAACTGCTATTCTAGCTTCTACCATTACACCTGTATCTAAATAGTCAACATCTAAATACACCTTATCTTCACTTACTGTAATATTGCCATTATATGGGCCATGAGCCCAACCTCTTATATTATTCTTTTCTGCTACTGCTTTTGGTAATTTAATTGTTCCTGTTAGTTTTGTTACAGGTATTTCATTGTCTGTACCAACCAATTGCCAATATAACTCTGAGCAGTCTGCATAAGTTTTTATTACATCTACTACCTTGTATTTAACTTGATAATTTCTTGTTTCCGTTCCATTTACTGAAACTCCCCAAGCAATTTCAAATTTATTGCTACTAATTGGTAATCCATAATAACAATTTTTAGTAACATGATACATTTCTTTATCAATTTGAGTTAATTTTTGTTTATTCCCAGAACTAACTCTATAAACTTCTACATTTGTTATTTTTTTAAATTTAGAACTATCTAAATAGAAATCTTTAAACATTGTATTAGTATCAGTAATTTTTGCATTCCAATTTTCAACTACATCCATACTTCCATCTTCATTTAGTTGAATTTCGAAATCTAACTTATTTAGCTTAATACTCCCTGCCTTTACTTGATTTCCAATTAAAAGGCTGAAAAAAAACACTAATAACATTATTAACATTTTAGTTAGATAGTGATACCTTTTCATTATATATCCCCTTTCTCATATTTTACTATTTACATTTTATATAATATATTTATAAATATCAATATTTTTTATACAAAAAATAGAGTGCCAAAACTGACACTCTACCGGAGTTAGAACATTCGCAAAAAGAAATCTTTCATATAGTATCGAATGCGCTCCACCAGTGCTTCCTCAGTGTCATACTCCATAAGACATTTGACACTTTCCATTTCAATAATTGCATTATCAATATTTCTTCTGTTTGCATTATAATTTTTCTTAGACAACTTAGCTTTTTCTTTCAGATGTTGATGAGGCATATAGGTTTCAAAGCCGTTGGCTTCAGTGTAAACTCTCAAGTTCTATACGCTTGCACGTTTTACTAATATTCCTTTATTTTCGAACTTTGAATCAGTCTTGTCAAACATCTTCTGCAATTCAATTATTATTAATGGTAATATAGATATTCCAAATGTATATAACCATTGTGTTTGTGTTAATGGTACAAGTTTAAATATTTCTGCCACTGATGGAATCACAACCACAACAACTTGTAATATAGCACCTAAGATAAATGCTCCCATTAAATATTTATTTTCAAATAATCCAACTTTAAATATAGACTCATCACTTTTTATATTAAAACTGTGTATTAGTTCTAATAATCCTAAGCTCACAAAAGCCATTGTTCTTGCAACTTCTGTTCCATATAAATAATTTCCTAAACTAAATGCCACTAATGTTAAAGCACCTAACATTATTCCCTCTGCAATTATTTTTTGCCATAATCCGTCTGCAAAAATTCCCTTTTTATTATCTCTAGGTTTTTTATTCATTATATCCGCTTCTGGCTTTTCTAATCCTAAAGCAATTGCTGGGAGTGAATCAGTTACTAAGTTTATCCACAATAGTTGAATAGCTAAAAGTGGAGATTTTAAACCTAATAACAATCCCAAAAATATGGTAACAATTTCTCCTATATTTGTTGCAATTAAAAAATGTACAGCCTTTTTTATATTATCAAATATATTTCTTCCTTGTTTAACAGCTTCAACAATTGTAACAAAATTATCATCTGTCAAGACCATGTCTGCTGCATTTTTAGCAACATCTGTGCCATTTTTTCCCATTGCAATTCCAATATCAGCATTTTTTAATGCTGGTGCGTCGTTTACACCATCTCCTGTCATTGCTACCACCGCACCTGTTGACTGATATGCTTTAACTATTCTAACTTTATGTTCTGGTGTTACTCTTGCAAAAACAGAATAATTCATAATGTTTTTTTGTAATATGCTTTGCGGTATTTTATCTAGTTCTTCACCTGTAATTGCTAAATCACTGCCTCTTAATATGCCTAAATCTTTTGCAATTGCTTTTGCTGTTATTATATGATCTCCTGTAATCATTACAGTTTTTATTCCAGCTTTTTTACAGGTTGTAACAGCTTCTTTTACTCCTTCTCTTGGTGGATCTATCATTCCTATTAGTCCAATAAAAATCAGATTTTTTTCTATATTCTCACTATCAATCTTGCTTGGCAGACTTGGTATATCTAAATATGCTATTGCTAATACTCTTAAGGCCTCATCTGCCATTTTATTATTTTGATTTTCTATCAATTTAGTTTTTGAATAATCTAATGTGGTTACATTTCCATTTTCATATACTTTGTTACATCTTTTTAATAATATATCTGGTGCACCTTTTGTTATAACTCTATATCCAGTTGGTATTTTATGAATTGTTGTCATCATTTTTCTACTTGAGTCAAATGGAATATCTTTTACACGTTTCATTACATTATATAACTCAATTTTGTTTTGTCCTTCATCTAAAGCTTTGTTAACTATTGCCTTTTCAGTTGGTTCTCCTGTTAGTTCTATTTTTCCATTTTCTCTTGATATTTCCACATCTGTGCACATTGTAGTCATACCAATTAACCATTTTATATATTCTTTATCATTAGTTTCTCCATTTATATTTGCTATTTTAGTAACTTGCATTTTATTTTGTGTTAGAGTTCCTGTCTTATCTGAGCATATAACACTACTACTGCCTAGTGTTTCAACTGCTGGTAACTTTCTAATTATGCTATTTTTCTTTGCCATTTTTGTTACACCAATTGATAACATAATTGTTACTATTGCAGGCAGTCCTTCTGGTATTGCTGCTACAGCTAATCCTACTGATGTCATAAACATTTCTATCGGTTCAATTTTCTTTAAAAGTCCAATTATAAATATCAATAAACAAATTCCTAAACATGCAATTCCTAACGTTTTTCCTACTTCTCCTAATTTCTTTTGAATTGGTGTTTCAGGTGCTTCATTTGTAATAATCATTTTTGCAATTTTGCCTACTTTTGTATTCATTCCTGTTTCTGTTACAATTGCCTCTCCATGTCCATTAACTACTATTGTAGTTGAAAATGCCATATTTACCATGTCTCCTAATGCTGTTTTTTCTTTTAGCATGCAATTGGCGTCTTTTAAAACTGGTACAGTTTCACCTGTTAAACTAGATTCCTCTATTTTTAAGTTAGAACTTGAAATTAATCTACAATCTGCTGGTACATAATTTCCCGCTTCTAGTAGTACAATATCTCCTGGAACTATTTGCTCACTTTTTATAGTGCATATTTTACCATCTCTTTTTACTTTACAAGTGGGTGCAGTCATTTTCTTAAGCGCTTCTAATGATTTTTCCGCCTTTGCCTCTTGCACTAATCCCATAATAGCATTAAATACTACAATTGCAATTATTATAATTGAATCAAAATAATCATTACTTCCTTCTAGTTTTGCTACTACTGCTGAAATAATTGAGGTAATTATTAATATAATTATCATAAAATCATTAAATTGTTTTACGAATTTTATAATTATACTCTCTTTTTTCTTTTCTTCTAGCTTATTCAGTCCAAATTTATTTTGCTTGTCCTCTACTTGTTTTTCGTTTAAACCAAACTCAATATTAGTTTGCATTTGCCTTTCTACTTCTTTCGTAGATAATGTGTACCACATAATTATCCTCCTTTGTTTTAAGTTAGTTAATTATATGATGCTTGTACTTGGTTTATGTAAAAAATACAAATTTTAAAAATTTCTATACAGTGCAAACTGCTAGAAATTCTAATAAATCGCGTATTTGTCTTCTACAAAAAAATAAATGCAAACACTTTTGTATTTACATTTATTCCTATAATTTTATTTACAGTCTTCTACTTTTTCTATGTTTTCTTCTAATAGCTCTGGCTTTTTTAGGTATTTGTTAAATAACTTTACAGAGTTTGCAAAATAGTATCCGTCACAAATTCTTTCATCACACACAAAGGCAAGTGATATACATTTTTCCTCTTTAAAAGTATCATCATCATATATGTAGCTTTTTTTCTTTTTTCCCATTGCTAAAAATATTCCTGTCGTTCCAAAGTCATATAAATGGTGATATATTGCATCTATTCCAAGTGAAGCCACATTTGTTAAAAATGCACTTGTATGGAATGGACTTGCCTTTATAATAGCCTTTGGTAAAATTCCATGCTTATCTAAAAACATTATTGTGCTTACTGCAAATTTCAAAACAAAATTTGGTATTATCGATAAAGTTCTGGCTAACGCATCTGTATCATTATTTTTTTCAACATTTTTGTTTTCATTAATAACACTTCCTAATTTTTCTTTTATTTCAAAAATGTTTTCTTTACCTGTAAATGGTAATTTTATTGTAGTTTCTATTCCATCATCAGTTAAATTCTTTTTTATAGCTAATGATATAAATATCTCATTTCTTGCATAAGTTCTACCATTCATTACAAATCTATTATGCCTTGGTCTCTGAGCCATAAGCCTTACTAATGCTGAATATACTATGTCCATATATGAAATTTTAATGTTTTCTTCAGCTTTTTTATCAATATAATTATCAATTTCTTTTATAGGCATATCATAAGTATAATAAACTTGTGAATCACTTCTTGTTCTCATTACCTGCGGAATAATCTTAAAAAACGGCGGAATATTTTTTATCTTTCTTCCATCTGATCTATATCCAAACATAAACATCCTCCCTATTTTCATTTATTATTATATAATGTATTTAGACAAATTTCAACAAAATTTTTTGCCTTACTTTTGTATTTATATTTGTATTGCATTTTGTTATATTTTGATATAAAATATTATCAAATTTATATGACTAGGAGCACTTATGAAACGTTATTTATTAAAAGATTATATTGATATTTTAAAAAAAGAAAACTTAGTAGAAAATGTTTGCTTATGTGATAACATATTAAATACTTCAATTGAAAAATTAGAACATAATTCAAAAGAAGTTGCTAATAACACTTTATATATTTGTAAAGGTTTAAACTATAAACCTGAATATTTAAATGAAGCAATTGTAAATGGTGCTACTGCATATATTGCAGAACCTGAAAATGTAACAAACCCAGATTTTCCACATATTGTTGTAAATGATATAAGAAAAGCTTTAGCTGCTGTTTCTTGTATGTATTATGATTTTCCAGCTGACAAAATAAATATGATTGGTCTTACTGGTACAAAAGGAAAGTCAACAACTGCTTATTACATAAAAAGTATTTTAGATGATTACATGAAAGAACACAATTTACCAGATACTGCAATAGTTTCTTCTATTGATACCTATGATGGTAAAGAATGTAAAGAATCATTAATTACCAGCCCAGAATCTATTGATTTGCAAGAACACATTGCAAATGCTGTTGATTGTAAAATGCAAAATTTAGTTATGGAAGTTAGTAGCCAAGCTTTAAAACTAGATAGAGTTCATGATGTTTTATATAAAGTTGGTGTATTTTTAAATATTTCAGAAGACCATATTAGTACAATTGAACATCCTAATTTTGAAGACTATTTTGCTTATAAATTAAAGTTTTTTGCCCAAGTTGAAAACGCTTGTGTAAATTTAGACTCAGACTATATTGACCGTATTTTAGAAAATGCCCAAAAATCTAAAAAGATTATTACATTTAGCACTAAAAATGAAAAAGCTGATGTATTTGCTTATGATATTAAAAAATTAACTCACACATCAATTTCTTTTAGAGTTAAAACAGCTAAATTTGATGAAGAGATATTACTAACAATGCCTGGATTATTTAATGTAGAAAATGCTTTAGCTGCAATTGCTACTGCAATGGTTTTAGACATTCCATTTAAAAACATTTATAATGGTCTAAAAGTAGCTAGAGCCAGTGGTAGAATGGAAGCACATGTTAGCAAAGATGGAAATATTATTGTTATTGTTGACTATGCTCATAATAAATTAAGTTTCCAAAAATTATATGAATCTACAAAACAAGAATATCCTGATAAAAATATAATTACAGTATTTGGTTGCCCTGGTGGAAAAGCTCAACTTCGTAGAAGGGATTTAGGTACTCTTTCTGGTATTCATTCAAAAGTTAGTTACTTAACAGCTGAAGATCCTGGTCCAGAAGAAACTGTTGATATTTGCAAAGAAATTGCTGAGTATGTTGCTAAAGAACATGGAAATTACAAAATTATTGAAGACCGTGGAGAAGCTATAAAAGAAGCTATTTTAGATAATCCAAATAGTGTTGTTTTAATTACTGGAAAGGGTAATGAAACAAGACAAAAATATGGCAAAAAATATTTACCTTGTTTGACAGATACTCAATATGCATTAGAAGCATTAGAAGAATATAATAAAAAAATATGATAATAATTTAACAGAAGGTTTTGTTGTAAGTAGAGAAAATGTTGCTAACTTTTTAGAAAAAAACTATCTATTCTTGGTTTAAATTATAAAGAAGCTGAAGAATTTATTATTTACTGGTTACCAAAATTAGAACAAAAAGATTATGTATATATTAGATTTCAAACTATGAATGAAATAGAAGAAAACATGCCATTGTTAGTTACTCCTTCTCCTGATACATTAATTAGAATAATAATGGAAAAGATTTTCCCCCTTATATTTTTCTTCTACTTCAGAATCTACTCTTAGATCTTTTCCCTTCATTTATCAATTCTATTCTCTCCTTTGCATAATAGATATCTAATGTATGTGCTACATATAATAATTTAGCATCTAATTCATTATCGCCATACTACTCTTTTCCTACATCTAATAATATAACAAAATAAAATTCTAATCTTTTTACTAAATATGATAGAATAATACTTACTCTCACATTATAATCTTTAGATTCGTCCAAAATCAGGGTAGCATATATTCCTTGTCTTGTTATCTTTTTATGTAATTTTCTTGTTTCTTGTAATGTTTTAGTTATTACTGCTATATTAGTCCTTTTATCTTGTACCAATTCATTAATTCTATTAGCAATTGGTGTTGCCAGTTGTCCTTCTGTTTGTTTATTAATAACTGGAACTGGATTCCTCTTCTTATTACTGATTCTGTTAATCTTGTATGTATTTGAACTCTAATTTTATCAATAAAGTCACTTCATCTTTTTTTGTATTTTCCATTATTGTTTACCATATTAGCTAATTTATCTTTAGAACTTTCTATCTTTACTCCAGCCTCTATAACTTGTTCAGCAAACTCCTCAAAATTACATTGATTTACATCATTAACTCCTAAATCTAGTAATATATTATATATACAATCTAAGAAAAATCTATTAGTTGCAATCATCCTAAAATGTTTTGATTGTAATTGCTTAGCATATGTATAATCTAAGCTAGCAATTGTTGCTTTCTAATATACACCAATTAAGTTATTATCATCATCAACATTCGCTTTACCAATATGAATTTCACTTGTTTCTCTGGAATCAATTCTTTCAAAATAAGGCTTATATTTTGAACTTTCTTAACCTCTTTTTATCTAAATACATTGCTGCCAAATTTGCTTACAGATATAGATTTTCATGTAAATGTTCTATACTACCTGTAATTGTTTCAATTTGTTCTTTTACTATTTCTATTGTTTCTTTTATTCTTTTTTCTTCTGCAAGTTTAATATCTAATTTTTTCCACTTTTCACCCCTTATTATTTAATTTTACTTCTTATATTGACTATACTTCTAAAAATTGTTATCATTATAATAATAATTTTAGAAGGAGACTTGAATTATTATGTATTATAGATATAGTAATTTAGACATATTAAAAGAAATTAAAACACCATACTCTTATATAGAAAAGTTAAATATTTTATTAATTCGTCATGGTGAATCTGAAGTAAATGCACTACAAGCTAATTATAAAAATTTAGGTCAACCATTAACTGAAAATCTAAAAATAGAGGATTCATTGGTTAAATTGACTGACACCGGCATTGAACAAGCTAACCAATTAGGTATATCGTTAAAAAAGTATATGCAAAAGCAAGGTATTTCTAATAATGACGTTTTAGTACTAGTTTCTCCATATGAACGAGCCAGGCAAACCTTTGAGATTGCCAATAAACATTTAGACTTTATAGAAAGTGCGCAAAATATTGTTGTATTAAACTCTTTAATTGAACAATTTTTTGGTGCATTTCATATGATTAGTAGAGATGTTAAGAAGTCTACATATCCTAAAGTATATGAAGAATGTACTAGAAACACATTAACATATTTTAAACCTACATTTTTGGGTGAATCTCCATTCGATGTATGCAATAGACTTTGGAGTGCAATATATTTTATAAAAGATTATACTAATGAAAATAACATTAAAAATGTATTTATTTTTGGTCATGGTAACGCAAATAAGTGTATGCTTATGAATCTTTTAAATTTGCCACCAGAATTCTACAATGACTTTCCAAAAGCAACTAATTCTTCTATTATTAATATTAATAATGGTAAATTTATTCCTTTTAACTCTTAGAACTATATTTTATATAGTTCTTTAATTAGTTAAATTTCTTCCTCCATCTATATTAAAAATACTACCTGTTGTATAATCACTAAATTCTTTTAATTTTTGTAAATTTTTTTAAATAAGTTAGATTTTTTATTTATTTCTATATTAAACTCTTGCTTAAAGTAGTGTGACATATTTTCTCTTGTTCCTATAATAAAATTTTCTTTATCTATAAATAAATCACATATATTCAAAATAATATACCATTTTTCACATCCTATGAGCCCAATATCTTTTATCTTTTTTACCTACATACTGATATATTTTCCTTATTTTTTTGAAATTGTCGATTCACTTTTAGGTATCATAAATTTCTATAGATTTTTTACTCTTCTTCCAAATTTACATAAAAACATGGTAATGAGAAAAATTTCTTATTACCATATTCTTAGTTTACTTATTTTTCAGCAGTTTCTTAAAATGACATTCTTTTTTTGCTATACAACAAGGTTAGGCTACCTTAGTTTCGCTCGTGCAAAGCGATTGGCATGTATTTCGCACTTGCTTCGAAGGTATGCTTAGTGGAATGCCTTTCTTATTTTAATTTAATTGATAATAGCTTACTTATTCCGTTTTCTTCCATAGTTACACCATATACTGAGTCTCCTGCTTCCATTGTTCCTTTTCTGTGTGTTATTACTAAGAATTGTGTTTGCTTGCAGAACTTCTTTAAATATTCTGCAAATCTATAAACATTAACATCATCTAATGCAGCTTCAATTTCGTCTAATATGCAGAATGGTGCTGGATTTATTTTTAATATTGCAAATAATAGTGCTATTGCTGTAAATGCCTTTTCTCCACCTGATAATAGCATCATGTTTTGAAGTTTTTTGCCTGGTGGTTGAACTCTAATATCAATTCCACATTCTAAAATATTCTCTTCATTTTCTAATATTAGTTCTGCTTTTCCACCATTAAATAGCTCTGTAAATACTTCATTAAAGTTTTTATTTATAAGCTCAAATTTTTCTTTAAATTGATTTTGCATTGTTGTTGTCATATCGCCTATAATTTTTCTTAGTTTAGATGCTGTATTTTCCAAATCTAAGCGTTGTTCAGACATGAAGTCATATCTTTCCTTAGTCTTTTTATATTCTTCAATAGAATCAATATTTATGCTTCCTAAGTCTTTTATCTTATTGCGCAAACTATTTACTTGTTTTTGTGCTGTTGCCACATTATTAGGCTTTTGATATTCTTCTGTACTATTTGGTGTTAGTTCATATTCATTCCATAAGCTTTCAACTACTTGTTGTAAATCTTGCTCTAATTTTGTTTTCTTAACATCAAGTTTTATAATTTGCTCTTTCAAACTTTCTAATGTAGAAAATTGACTTTGAATTTCATTTTCTGTATTTACTAATTTTTCATTTTTAGCAATTCTTTCTTGTTTTAGCTCTTCAACTTTAGTTCCACTATTTGTTACTTCTTGTTTGATTTGTTCTATTTGAGCATTATATTCTGTAATAGTTTGTTCTAGTTTAGTATTTTCTTCATTTATTGCTAATATATTTTGATTTTTGTTTTCAATACTTTGCTCATTATTTTTAATATCTTGTGAAATTCTTTCAACCATTTCTTCAATTGAGCTTTCACTTTCGTCAAAAGATGTAACAGATATTTTTAAATTAGTAATATCAAAATTCAAATCATCAATATATTTTTGATTATCTTTGTTGTTTAGTGCAAATTCCTCTATTACTTTGTTTAACTCTTCTATTTGTTGTGTTAGAGTTTGTATTTTCGTTTCCTTTTGCTCTTTTAAAAGTCTATTTTCTTCTTTTTGTTTCTCTGTTTGTGTAACTTCTTCTTTTAATTTAGCAAGCCTATTTTCCAAACGAGTAATATTTTCCTCAACTGCAACCATTTTTTGTTTTTCTGTTGCATATATTATTTCAATTTCTTGTAATTCTTTTTCAAGTTTAGCTGTCTCCTCAATACTATCTCCAATAGAAGATGCATACTCTTCTTTTTCTGCTGTTTTGTCAGCAATTTGTTTTTCTAGTTTTTTAAGTTCTTTTTCTAGGTCTTCAATTTCTCTGCTTCTTCCTAAAATATTTACTGTTTTAGTTTGTACACTTCCGCCTGAAATAGAACCACTAGAACTTATGATGTCACCTTTTAGAGTTACTATTCTAAATGAATATTTATCTTTTTTAGCAAGTGCAATAGCTGTGTCCATATCTTCAACAACTACTGTTCGTCCTAATAAGCTTAAAATTATTTGCTCATATTCTTTTTTACTTTTTACTAAATCTGAGGCAATTCCAATTACTCCATCCATTTTAGTTAATTTATCTAACTTTTTGCCTTGAACAGATGCTATTGGTAAAAATGATGCTCTTCCTAAACTGTTTGATCTTAAATATTCAATCATTTTTTTAGCATCTTGTTCTGTTGATGTTACAACATTTTGCAATGCTTGCCCTAAACACATTTCAATTGCTGTTTCATATTCTTTTTCAACTGAAATTAAGTTTGCTAAAACACCATGAATTCCTTTATTTAAATTTGAGTCTTTATCACATGCTACTAATAAAGATTTAACTGTTTTATTATATCCTTCTTTTTCTTTTTCAGTTTCAATTAAGAATTGATGTCTTGCTTGTTTCATTCTTTGTGTATATGTAAGTTTTGAAATTTCATCTTCATATTGTTTTAGTTTTTGCATATTTTGTTCTTTGGCTTGAACACTTTTCTCTAGCTTTTCTACTGCAATATTTCTTTTTGATTCTATATCATAAAATCCTTTTGAAATTTCATTTTTACCATATCTTGTAGAATCTAACTCAGATATAACTGAATCAATTTCATTTTTTAGTTGCTTTTTACGTTTTTCTAAGTTCTCATAATTAACATCTTGTGTATTTATTTCTGCTGCCAATTCATATTTTTTGTCTATATTATCTTGAACAATTTGCTTTTTGCCTTCTATTTCTAATTCTTTAGCAGATAATTTTTTTGACAATTCTGCAAGTTCTGCCTCTTTTTCTGCTAACTCTTTTTCAAACTTTTCTTTATTAGATGTTAAATTTGTTTTCTTTTCTAATTTTTGTTTTTGTTCCTCTTTTAGTTCTTCTATTCTGCTTTTTACTTCTAATATTTCAGCTTCAAGTCTTTGCTTATTTGCATTATTGTTTTGTATTCTTTCATTTGATATTCCTATTTCAGAGTTTATTTTTTCTATTTTATTTGAACTTTCAAACCCTATATTTTGCATATTTTCAATTTGAGCTGTAATATCATCTACAACTTGTCTTAATTCTTCTTTAGAAGCTTGTAGTGCTTCCATTTTGCTATCTTCCGCTTCTTTTTGAGAAGTAATAATATCTTCATCTTTTACAAGTTGTTCTAGCTTTTCTTTATATGTATTAATGTTATATATAAATAGCCCAACCTCAATAGATTTAAGTTCTTCTCTTAAATCTAAAAATTGTTTTGCTTTATCTGATTGTAATTTCAAAGGCTCAATATTTGCTTCAATTTCAGCTAATATATCATTTATACGAAGTAAGTTTAATTTTGTTTGCTCTAACTTTTTCTCTGATTCTTGCTTTCTAGTTCTATATTTAACTATTCCAGCTGCCTCTTCAAAAATGTGTCTTCTATCTTCTGATTTATTACTTAAAATCTCATCAATTTTACCTTGCCCTATTATGCTATACCCGTCTTTGCCAATACCTGTATCCATAAATAGTTCTAAAATATCTTTTAAACGGCAAGGAACCTTGTTTATAAAGTAACCTGTTTCCCCGCTACGATATATTTTTCTCGTAACTGTTACCTCTGAGTATTCAATAGGAAGTTTGTTATCATTGTTATCAATTACAATTGATACTTCTGCAAATCCTAATGATTTTCTTGCTTGTGTTCCTGCAAAAATGATGTCTTCAGATTTTGCACCTCTTAAAGACTTCATACTTTGCTCTCCTAATACCCAGCGTATTGCATCTGATATATTACTTTTTCCAGAACCATTTGGTCCAATTACTGTTGTAATTCCTGGTTTAAATTCTAATACTGTTTTATCTGCAAAAGACTTAAATCCTTGCATTTCTATTCTTTTTAAATACATTTGTTATTTCACCTTTTCTAATGTTTCTGAAAATTAAGATAAATGCCTTTCTAGTATTTTATTGCACTTCATAATTACTTCATTAACATCTACATTTTTTATTTGTCTATTTTCCATTAAAATATTGCCTTTTACAATTGTAGTATCAACACTTCTTCCTGATGTATTATATACTAAATTTGCAATTTTATTTAAGTTAGGAAGCATTGTAATATTATCTAATTTTTCTTCTATATTTACTAAAATTATATCTGCATCTTTCCCAACTTCAATACTTCCTATTTTATTGTCTAATTGTAATAATTTAGCTCCATTTATTGTTGCCATTTTAACCGCATCTTTAGCTGTAATTCTTTCTTCGTTTTCATGAATTCCACCTTGAGCTAAACATGCCACTCTCATAGCTTCAAACATATCCATATTACTTCCTGAACCTTGGCCGTCTGTTCCTAGAGCAACATTTAACCCTTGTTTTAAATATTTAGTTGTATCAGCTATTTTACATCCTAATCTTAAATTTGATATAGGGTTATGTGCAATTCCACAGTCCATGGTTTTTAAAACCTCTATATCTTCATCTGTTAATTTTACACAATGTGCTAATATTGTATGTACATCTTTAAAGTAGTCTCTTAATACTTGAATTGCTGGTCTCCCATGTTTATTTTTTATATCTTCTATTTCATCTATGCTTTCTAAAAAATGTACATGTATTGGTAAATTATATTCTTTTGCTAAACTTGTACATGCTTCTAATGCTTTATCAGAACAAGTATATAAAGAATGTGGAGCAACAGAATATGTAATTAGATCATTATTTTCATCTCTAGACTCATAAAATTCTCTAAACTCATTTATTCTTGTTTGTAAATCACCGCCCATGTCTACAATTGGTCTTGTAATAACTGCTCTTACTCCTGTATTCACAGCTGCTTCTCTAATTTGCTCTGGCATAAAATACTGATCATTTACACATGTTGTTCCTGTACTTATCATTTCAATATATGATAACATACTAGCCCAGTATATGTCTTCTCTTGTTAGTTTATCTTCTATTGGCCAGATTTTATCATTTAACCATTCATATAACTTGCATCCTTCAGTAGTTTCTCTAAATATGCTCATTGGTATATGTGCATGCGTGTTTATTAAACCTGGCATAACTATATGATTTTGTGCATCTATAACTTTGTCTGCATTATCTTGTATGTTTCTTTCAATTTTTACTATTTTTCCATTTTCTATTAAAATATCTTTATTTTCAATTACAATGTTTTCATTTTTTAAAAGTAGTACTTTTCCATTTTTTATTAAAATTTTATTCATACTTCCACCTCTTCCTTTGGCAATTATATCATAATGTCTAATTTTTATGCAATATAACCTGCATGGAAATTTAAGCATAAAAAAAAACGAATTTTAAGAATTTATGTGCAGTGTAAACTGCTATAAATTCTAATAATTCGCATATTTATCTTATACGTAAAATCCTCCTACTAGGAGAATCTTACTAGAATATAAAAAATAGTATAGTCTATAACTATACCATTCATTATATTTTTTCTTATGCAACATGTTCTTTAATATATTCAACAACATCGCCTACTGTAACTATTTTTTCTGCATCGGCATCTGGAATTTCCATATCAAATTCCTCTTCTAACGCCATAATTAATTCAACAATGTCTAATGAATCAGCTCCTAAATCATCAATAAAAGATGCCTCCATAGTAACTGCTGTATCTGTTACACCTATTTGTTCTATAATTGTCTCTTTTACTTTTTCAAAAACTTCTTCTGAACTCATGATACTTTAGCCACCTCCTTTATTTTTTTGCTTTAACTCTTTACTAAAAGATAATACATGTAAGTATAATTGTCAAGCAAATTCGAAAAATATTTTCATTTTTATATATTTATATTCCACATTTTATTAGTTTTGCAAGTTTTCTTCATTTTCTTTTGTAAATTCTTCTTTTAATTTCTCAACAGCTTGATTTTTAACAAATTGTTCAGCTTGTTTTATAGTAAACTCAAATACCTTTGCGTCACTGCTTCCATGTGCCTTTACAACTGGTTTTTTTACACCTAAAAACAATGCTCCACCATATTCTTTATAATCTACACTTTTAGCAAATCTTTTTATTGCTGGCATACTTGGAAGTGCTGCTATTTTAGATAATAAATTCTTTTTTAAGCTTTCTGATAATGTTCTTTTTACGAATTTCCCTAATCCCTCTACTGCTTTCAAAAAATTATTTCCTGTAAATCCGTCTGTTACAACTATATCAACATTTCCAGAAAAAGCATCTCTTCCTTCTACATTTCCAATGAAATTAATTCCAAGTTCTCCGCTTTTTTCTTTTAAAAGCTTATATGAGTCCTTCATTAATTCATTACCTTTTGTTTCTTCTGTACCAATATTTAATAATCCAACTTTTGGACTTTTTACTCCTATTGTTGTTTCTAAATAAATACTTGCCATTTGTGCAAATTGTAAAAGATTTGTTGGTTTACAGTTTGTATTAGCTCCACAGTCCATTAAAACTAACCTACTTTTATATGCTGGTAAAATTCCGGCTAGTGCTGGTCTGTCAACACCTTTTATTCTTCCAACTAAAAGTGTTGCACCTGTAAGTAATGCTCCTGAGTTTCCAGCAGAAATAAATACATCTCCCTTACCTTCTTTAAGTAAATTAAAACCTACAACCATAGATGAGTCTTTTTTATGTTTTATTGCTAAAGTAGGTGTATCCTCCATTTCTATAGTTTCTGTTGTATGATGTATTTTTATTTTTGGTGATACATCTGAGATATCATCTTTTTTATAAAATTCTTTTACTTTTGAATTAATAATATCTTTATCTCCAATTAATAAAATTTCAGCATCAATTTGATTTATGGCTCTTACAGCTCCCTTTATTGTTGCATCAGGTGCATTATCTCCACCCATAGCATCTAGTAATATTACCATTGTTTATTTTTCTCTCCTTTAGTTATATCAAACATAATTAATTATATATTTACTTTTCTATTTTATAACTTATATTGTTTAAAGTCAATTAAAAATTATCAATAAGAAAAGCATTTTTCCGATCAATTGTAATTAATCATTACTCTTATTTTTCTCATGAGTTTAATTATTTAAAAAATTTATATGTGTATATATTGTTGTTCTGTACAAAAAAAGAGTACTTTTAAACTAGTACTCTTTTTGGAATATATAGTTATATTTAAAACTATGCTAATTCTATTGTAGCACCAACTTCTTCGAATTTAGCTTTTAATTCTTCTGCTTCTGCTTTAGCTACATTTTCTTTAACTGTTTTAGGAGCTCCATCAACTAAATCTTTAGCTTCTTTTAATCCTAATCCTGTAGCATCTCTAACTACTTTAATTACTTGGATTTTGTTTGCTCCAGCTTCTTTTAATACTACATTAAATGAAGATTTTTCTTCAGCTGCTCCAGCTGCTGCTCCTGCTGCAGGTGCTGCAACTGCTGCTGCAGATACTCCATATTTTTCTTCAATTCCTTTTACTAATTCTGCTAATTCAACAACTGTTAAAGTGTCGATAGTTTCTAATAATTCATCAATTTTTGCCATTTTAAAATGACCTCCTTCTTTATTTTTAATAATTTTTTATTTTAATCAACTTAGAATAATCATATTCTAAACTTTATAATTTGTTTAGGCGTTAGCTTTTTGTTCCCTAACTGCATCAAGCGCAACAGCCAATTTTGTAATATTTCCAAGTAAAGCACCTGCCAATTTTGCCATAAGTTCTTGTCTTGATGGTAATTTTGCTAAAGTTATAATTTCTTCAGCTGTCATTACTTTACCTTCTATAATTCCACCTTTAATTTTGTAGAATTCATTGTTTTTAGAGAAGTTGTATATTACTTTAGATGGTTCTAAATAATCTTCAGTTCCAATTACAATTGCAGTTGGTCCCTCTAGTAAATCATCTAGTCCACTTTCTCCATTTGCGTCTAATGCTCTTTTTATAATGTTGTTTTTAATAACTTTGTATTCACTATTTGTATTTCTTAAATCTGCTCTTAATTTTGTTACATCAGCAACATTAATTCCTCTGTAATCTGTTAAAAGAATTATTTTTGCTTCTTTTAATTTTTCAGCTAGTTTACTAACTTCTTCTTCTTTTTGTTTTAAAATGTTCTCACTTGCCATTTTTTCACCTCCCAAATTTTATATGAATGCAATTTAATCTAAAAAAACATCCAATCAATAATGCCTATTCTTACTAAGACAAAGATTGATTGGATGATATTTCCGTTTCTTTCTTTACCTCGGTAAGACTTAAGTGTATGCTTACTTTCTTCGGCAATATTTATTTATTTTTGATCAATATACATACTTGGTCCCATTGTAGTAGATATAGCTACACTCTTAATATATTGTCCTTTTGCAGCTGCTGGTTTTGCTTTTATAATAGCATTTACAACTGTTTCATAGTTTTCAAGTAGTTTATCTGCTCCAAATGATACCTTTCCAAAACCTAGGTGAACAATATTATTTTTATCAAGTCTGTATTCAACTTTTCCTGATTTAATTTCTTGGATTGCTTTTGTAACATCCATTGTTACAGTTCCTGATTTAGGGTTTGGCATTAAACCTTTTGGTCCTAATACTTTACCTAATCTACCTACAACACCCATCATATCTGGAGTTGCAACTATAACATCATAATCAAACCAATTTTCTTTTTCAATTTTTGGTATTAATTCTTCTGCTCCAACAAAATCAGCTCCAGCTTTTGTAGCTTCGTCTGCTTTTGGTCCTTTAGCAAATACTAATACTTTTTGAGTTTTACCAGTACCATTTGGAAGTACTGTTGTTCCTCTTACTTGTTGATCAGCTTGTTTTGAATCTACACCTAATTTCATGTGTAATTCTACTGTTTCATCAAATTTTGTTTTTGGCATTTTTTCAATTGTATCTAGTGCTTCTTTAGCAGTATACAATTTTTTTCTATCAACTAGCTTTTCAGCTTCTTGATATCTCTTTCCTTTTTTCATTTTTACCCTCCTTTGGTTCAATCGAAAATCACTATTTGATTTTCTCCCAATTTATTTTTTAGTCTTCTACAACTACACCCATAGATCTAGCAGTTCCTGCTACCATACTCATAGCTGCTTCTAATGATGCTGCATTTAAGTCTGGCATTTTCTTTTTAGCAATTTCTTCAACTTGTGCTTTATTTAATTTTGCAACTTTATCTCTATTAGGTTTTCCTGAACCCTTTTCAATTTTTGCAGCTTGTTTAATTAAAACTGCCATTGGTGGTTCTTTAGTAATAAATTCAAATGATTTATCTTTATAAACAGTTATAACAACTGGAATAATAGTTCCTGCCATTTGTGCTGTTTTGTCATTGAATTGTTTTACAAAGTCCATAATATTAACACCACTACCACCTAATGCTGGTCCAACTGGTGGAGCAGGTGATGCTTTACCTCCTGGAATTTGCAATTTTATAATATTACTAACTTCTTTCTCTGCCATTGTTATAGCACCTCCTTTATTGTTTTGTAATATGTATATTAATCTAAAATTTTGATTTATAGCACTCTATTTATGTTATAAAACAAAACCTAAATTACAAATTATTGTAATTTTAATTTATAACTTCTTATTAGTTTTTTAACCATCTCAAAATTTTCTTCAACATACACACGTATAGCTTTAAAAAATTTTGCCTGGTTTCCTCGTACTACTCATTCTAAATTAAAATTAAATTTTTTGGACTTGAGAAAATTCAAGTTCAACAGGTGTTTCCCTTCCAAACATTGAAACTAATACTTTAACTTTATGTTTTTCTTTATTGATTTCTGTAACAGTTCCTGTAAAATCTGTTAATGGTCCATCCATAATACGAACTGTATCATTAATATTATAATCTACATTTACTTCTACTTGTTCAAATCCCATCTTTCTAATTTCCTCATCAGTTAATGGAATTGGATCTGTACCAGAACCAACAAATCCTGTAACACCTCTAGTATTTCTTACTATATACCATGTTTTTTCTGTTACAATCATTTTAACTAAAACATAACCAGGAAAAACTTTTTTTAAGTTTGTTTTTCTTTGTCCTTCTTTAATTTCTATTTGTTCCTCCATTGGTACAATAATATCAAAAAAGAACTCTTCTAATTCTCTATTTTTAATAGTTTTTTCTAAGTCTGTTTTTACCTTGTTTTCATAACCAGAATATGTATGTACAACATACCATCTTGGTACTAATTCTTCTTGTTGAGACATATTTTTAGCCTCCTTATTATTCATTTACTGTATTATTTTCAGCCTCATTATTAGAATTTTCTGCATTTAAAATATTATCTATTGCATCATTTGCCTCATTGTTAGAATCTTGTTGTTTATGAGATTCAACAAAATCTTTTACTCTATTGATCCCTTGTTTGTTGACAATTTCAAATATTAAATCTAACGCAAATACAATAACAGCCGTAATAAGTACAATTACAATAACAGCAACAGTATTATTTACAAGTTGCTTTGGTGTTGGCCAAATTACTCTTTTTAATTCTGCCTTAAAATCTTTAAAAAAGTGTTTGTTTTCTTTCTTTTCTTTTTTGTCATTTTTAGATACTTCTTTTTTAGGCATCTTATTTCCCCCTTAAAAGGCTTATTTTGTTTCTTTATGTGTTGTACGTTTTTTGCAGAATTTGCAATATTTAACAACTTCTAATCTGTCTGTATTATTTTTTTTGTTTTTTTCTGTTAAATAATTTCTTCTTTTACATTCTGTACATTCTAATGTAATTGGTTCTCTTGCTCCTTTTGTAGCCATTTAACACACCTCCAGCTTTATGCTTTTTCAATTTCATTTTTTTAAGCGTATGTTTCTCACATACGCTTAAATATCATACCATGTTTTTCTAAATATGTCAACTATTCTGGCATATTTTCTTCATTTTCTTTTCTTTTTTTGGACTGAATAACCAAATTTCCCAACTTGTTTTCCTAACGTAAAATATTTTCCATTTGCATAAGTAATTAAATCACATTTGGTTATATCAAAAGCTCCTTTATCATCAATATATTTTTCATCAGCATCAATTGATAAAATTTCTGCTATAAACATATCATGACTTCCCATTTCTTTTATTTCTGTAACCTTACATTCTATTGAAACTGGGCTCTCTTTTATAAGTGGACATTTTACAAATTTGGCTTTTTCTTTTGTTAAGTGCATTTCTTTAAACTTATCAACTTTTGCTCCTGATTTAACTCCACACCAATCTGTCGCAAAAGCTAAATTTTTATTTGTTAAGTTTATTGCAAATTCTTTGTTTCTAGATATTATATCGTGTGAATATCTTTCTTTTCTTACTGATATATAGCACATTGGTTTATCAGTATTTATTATTCCCGTCCATGCAACAGTAATAATATTATTTTTATTCATATCTCCTGACGTTACCATTACAACTGGTAAAGGATATATAAATGTACCTGGTTTCCATATAACTTTACCCATAAATTATCTAGATTCTTCCTCTCTTTTTTCTTTATTTTGTTTTTGTAGTTCACTTTGATATAGCATAACAGCAGAAAGATCTTCAGAATCATATTCAATACAGTACTTATCATTTATTCTATAAGTATATACCCCTGCTACTGTTTCTTGTTCTCCTCTAGCTAATTTGTTGTTTTGTCTTGATATCATTCCAATATATCCACCTGCATTTGAATATTACTTTACATTCTTCAACTTCTTTTTCTTTCATTTTTCCTGTTGTTATCTTTGACTGGTTTGCCAACAACAATTGATACCCGCTATATCCCCTGTTAATTTTATCCTGTGTTTGTTCTCCTTTGTATAAAATCTCTTAATATCATTTCTAAAAAATGTCTTTTATTGATAAACATATTACTCATTATTTTCTATCTTTCAATTATATTTTACAGTTCTATTATACTATAAACATAAAAAAATACAAGTTATAAATTATAATTTGTCACTTATAATCTTTAACTTGTATTTTTATAAAAATAAAAAAACTGGCGACAACCTATTTTCTCAGCAGGGTAACCCGCAAATATCGTCGGCACATTGGAGCTTGACTTCTGTGTTCGGTATGGGAACAGGTATTTCCTCCATGTAATCATCACCAGAAATGTTTAGTGTACTTTGCCTTTATATACTTCGTTCTACTTTGTCAAACTTCACTAAATTTTATTCAATATACATATGTATTATTTCATAAAATTTTACTTGTTTTCCTCGTATAACTTGTATCTAAAGTCAAATATATTTTTAAATACACTCAAAAATATATAGAGAAAGTCTTTTTCTTCCTTTCAGTAAACTTTCCAACCTTCCAATTTTCTTCTTAACCTTGCTATTTCATATATATTAGTGGTTAAGCCCTCGATTTATTAGTATTGGTCAGCTCAATACATTACTGTACTTACACCTCCAACCTATCAACCACATAGTCTTTATGGAATCTTACTATCTTACGATATGAGATATCTTATCTTGAGGTGGGCTTCACACTTAGATGCTTTCAGCGTTTATCCCGTCCATACTTGGCTACTCAGCCGTGCCACTGGTGTGACAACTGATACACCATCGGTATGTCCATCCTGGTCCTCTCGTACTAAGGACAGCTCCTCTCAAATATCTTCCGCCTGCGACAGATAAGGACCGAACTGTCTCACGACGTTCTGAACCCAGCTCGCGTACCGCTTTAATGGGCGAACAGCCCAACCCTTGGAACGTACTTCCGCTCCAGGATGCGATGAGCCGACATCGAGGTGCCAAACCTCCCCGTCGATGTGAACTCTTGGGGGAGATAAGCCTGTTATCCCCAGGGTAACTTTTGTCCGTTGAGCGATGGCTTTTCCATTCAATATCCACCGGATCACTAAGCCCTACTTTCGTATCTGCTCGATATGTCTATCTTCCAGTTAAGCTCCCTTCTGCCTTTACACTCTTTCGTGCGATTTCTGTCCGCACTGAGGGAACCTTTGGGCGCCTCCGTTACTCTTTTGGAGGCGACCGCCCCAGTCAAACTGCCCGTCTGACATTGTCCTCTGGCCAGATCATGACCACTAGTTAGAATTCCAACAAATTAAGGGTGGTATCCCAACGGTGACTCCGGAAAAGCTGACGCCTTTCTTTCTTTGTCTCCCACCTATCCTGTACATAACTTATCGAAACCCAGTATCAAACTGCAGTAAAGCTCCATGGGGTCTTTCTGTCTTGTCGCAG
>ENA-ORTU01000033-ORTU01000033.1-human-gut-metagenome-genome-assembly--contig:-NODE-33-length-185601-cov-24.172027_pt1 | contig 185601 bp, 158 predicted proteins | sample MGYA00241910_ERZ509184 | MGnify/ENA primary metagenome ERZ509184 (study PRJEB26280, sample SAMEA2338847) | human gut metagenome | biome: human gut; feature: human-associated habitat; material... | reverse complement strand
CCCGTACGTCAGTTTAGCAAACTGGTGGTTTCAGCCACTCACCCAAACTTCCTTCCTTTTCGGAGGCGTTATCTCTCAAACGCGGTGCAAAGATAAGCGGATTAATCGAGATGTGCAAATCTTTTGCGCTTTTTTTTAGATATATTTTTGTGCTGGAATAATAAAGTATTGATAGTAAGCGTTTAATATTTAAAATTATTTTCTTTCCCAAAACTCTAAATATTGTATGACTACCTTTATGGGAGTATGATGTTTTTTGATTTTCTAATAAACATCTCAATTTTTCGTATATATCATTGCTTTCAAGACGAACATTGATGATAGGGCGAAGTTTTGGTTTTTCCTAAAAGGGTGTATTATTCTTCGGGTTTCTATTATTCATGGCCCATGCGCTATGGTCGGGGAACAAAAGTATAATTTGATCGAATATAACATCATATCCGCCCATTCATCTAGGTTGTAGCCGGTATAAGGGCTGTATAAATTCTCCTTATCGGGTTGAATTATTCATTAGATAATCGGCTGTGTGGAGCATAGAGCATCGTTTGGCAATACATTTACGTTGTGCTCCAAATTTTTCAGAATTAGTGTCAGCGTCTAATTCTGTTATACGATACATATTCTCAAGCGGCTTATCTATGGAATCGCTTATTTTATAAACAAAAAGATAAGATTTTTAGTTTTTGCTAAAATGAAAAGATTGTTTGTGCTATTCTTTTTCAGAGAAAAATAATTCATATCTTTACAACGAATATAGATGATGGTTAACTGTTTTATGATAAAATAATGATAAAATGAAGAAGATTTTTGTGGTAGTATCAGCCATGATGGGGTTAATGACTTCATGCAATCAAACAGTGGAAAAATCTGTGACCGGTATCGTTTGTGATGCCACTATGAATGGAGTAACTGTGGTTACGGTAGATAATGATACTGTTTTTGTAAGTACGTTAGATGCGAAAGATGCCGGTTACACGGGAAACAGCTTTGCGTTGAATGATACCTTGACTGTTGATTATAAGGTGATGGATGGTATTAATGTAGCGGAAAGTTGGCAGGTAAAACCTGTTGTTGCAGAACTGATAATTGGTGCGTGGACTAAGCCTATTAGTGGTATGGATGGAGAAGATGGCTTTTTGCTGGCGGCAGATGGAAAAGCAGCTTCGATTAATTCTGCGACACTTGTGTATAAGAGTTGGAAACGTGAAGGAGATAAATTAATCATGGATATCGAAAGTATAGGTAATGGTCAAACGATTGCTTCTACTGACACGATGAATGTTTTGAAACTTGATAAAGATTCATTGATTTTGGATAATGGGGGAATGATAATGCGTTATCACAGAGTCCGGGAATAATTTAATCATTGCATTCAGATGAAATTTTCTGATGCGGATTACATGGGAATTGCGGTGGGTGCAACCTATTCTTTATGTAATCCGCACTTAAACAGGAAGTTTATGAATCTTGTGTGGCTGATAGGGTGTTTATCGCTCTTTTTGTAAACGAATAATCATTACTCGCTTGGTAGTATTTGTTATCCTGAAGCGATTGTCACTTCTTTCTCCTACCAGCCAGATAATCTTTTCGTCTGAGCATACAACATATTGATTCTCTTTTTCGAATAAAGAGAATTTGCGGTCGGTGAGATAATCACTTACATTCTTTTTTCCTGTCATGCCAAAAGGAACAAATTTATCTCCTTTTTGCCATTTGCGAATAATGAGAGGTCTTATTACCTTGTCTGCATCCAGGCAAGCTACATCTTTTTCTTTAGGAATAATAAAATCATCCGATAAATCCAGCGTCTTGATGCAAAGCTGTGGAGTTGGGTCGGTTGTGCTTTCTATGGTTCTGGTTTGAAGCAACAGATATTCTCTGTCTCGTACAGCTTCCCATTCGGGAGAAATAAATCTTTTTCCCGGCTGTCCTGATAAGCTGTGGAAAATATCTTTTATTTGTAAAGGTTTAAATCCTAGTGGATACAATATTTCAAACAGTAATGAGGCGGGGGCAACTTCTGTCAACAAGCGTTCTACATGAATAGCTTTTAGGTTGTTGCCATTTCTTTTTATAACTCTGTTTTTGGCCTCGGCCATTTCTTTGTTGTAAACGAGAGAGGTTTCTGCCAGTCGGTTTGCTGTTTCTGCAATACTCTCACTGACAGATGGATTTAGTTCTCCCAACATTGGAAGAATATTCAAGCGGATTTTGTTCCGCATATATTCATCTTGCAGATTAGTGCTGTCTGTTACGTAATCTTGATGTAAGTGCTCAAGATATTGTAGAATATCCTGTCGACTCACATTCAGTAGCGGACGGACAATATGACCGTTTAGCGGGGCTATTCCTTTCAGGCCGTTGATGCCTGTTCCCCGAATTAAGTTTAATAAGAATGTTTCTACACTGTCATCTCTATGGTGGGCTACGGCAATAACGGAAGCATCACACTCCTGCCTTAATTTTTCAAACCATTCATATCGCATTTCTCGAGCTGCCATTTCGATGGAAATGCGATGCTTTGTGGCGTACGTTTGAGTATCAAAATGTACCACATGTAATAAAATATTTAGTTCATTACATAAGCCTCGTACAAAGTTTTCGTCTCGGTCTGACTCCTTGCCGCGCAAGTGAAAATTGCAATGGGCAGCTTCGCAGGTATATCCTAAAGCTAATAGCACACGTAATAAAGCGACAGAATCAGCACCGCCGCTTAGTGCCACTAAAATCTTATCTTTTTGAAAAAATAAAGATTTTTCTTCTATAAATCTATTGACGTCTAAATGAAACATATTACAAAGATAATGCTTCTTTGAGATTATAGAAAGCGAATACCTGTTTTCTTTCATCCGCCGGTTTGCATATTGCTATTTTTATTTATGATGAAATTCTTTATTTAAAAACAGTCTAAACAACTTGCATACCTCTAAGTAATGAACTATATTTGCAGAAAATTTTAAAGAAAATGCGTTTATCTGAATTGAATACAGGAGAAAAAGGCGTAATAGTCAAAGTGTTAGGTCACGGAGGCTTTCGTAAGCGTATCGTAGAGATGGGCTTTATAAAAGGCAAAACCGTGGAAGTAATTTTAAACGCCCCCCTGAAAGACCCGATAAAATACAGACTGCTAGATTACGAGATTTCTCTTCGCCGGCAAGAAGCCGAGATGATAGAGGTAGTGAGTGAACAAGAAGCACGTACCACTCAAAGTCCTTATCACGGCTCCATAACAGAAGAAATAACAGTGCCCGAAGCTGAAATGGTGGCATTGGCCAAAGGAAAACGACGTACCATAAATGTGGCACTGGTAGGTAATCCTAATTGCGGAAAAACTTCGCTGTTTAATATTGCATCCGGTGCTCACGAGCACGTAGGAAATTATAGTGGCGTCACTGTGGATGCCAAAGAAGGTTTTTTTGATTTTCAGGGATACCATTTCCGTATTGTGGATTTACCCGGTACTTATTCTTTGTCAGCCTATACTCCTGAAGAAATATATGTGCGCAAACATATTATTGATGAGACTCCCGATGTGATTATCAACGTGGTAGATGCTTCGAATCTGGAGCGGAATTTTTATCTCACTACTCAGCTTATTGATATGAACGTGAGAATGGTTATCGCTCTGAATATGTATGATGAACTTGAGGCAAGTGGCAACAAACTGGATTATCTCAAGCTGAGCCAGTTGTTTGGCGTACCTATGGTGCCTACTGTCTGTCGTAAAGGAGAAGGTGTCGATAAGCTTTTCCATGTGATTATCGGCATCTATGAGGGCAGTGATTTTCTGACTCAAAAGAAGGCGGAAATCCGTACGGAAGTATTGGAGGATTTGCGTGATTGGCATGAAACTTATGTTCCTGATCATAAATTTGGCAGTCACAGTGAAGAAGAACACATTAGGCCGCGTGGTATTTTCCGTCATATTCATATAAATCATGGACCTGAATTGGAACGCAGCATTCAAGCTGTGAAGAAATTAATCAGTGTCAACGAGCAAATCCGACACAAATATTCTACTCGTTTCCTGGCCATTAAATTGTTGGAAGACGATAAGGATATCGAACTTTTTGTTGAGACACTTCCCAATGGTGGTGAAATTTTAGCTTTGCGTGACAAAGAAGTTCAGCGTATTTATAATGTGATGAATGAAGATAGTGAACAGGCCATTACTGATGCCAAGTATGGTTTCATAACCGGAGCGTTGAAAGAAACATTTACAGACAATCACATGGAAAAGGAGCAGACCACTCGTGTGATTGATAGTATTGTGACTCATCGTATTTGGGGATATCCTATCTTTTTCCTTTTCCTTTATATCATGTTCGAAGGAACATTCGTATTGGGGGATTACCCTATGCAGGGAATTGAGTGGTTGGTAGATCAATTGGGAAATCTGATTCGTAATAATATGGCCGAAGGTCCATTGAAGGATATGCTGGTAGACGGTATCATTGGCGGGGTAGGCGGAGTTATCGTATTCTTGCCCAATATTCTTATTCTATATTTCTTCATATCTGTTATGGAGGATTCAGGATATATGGCACGTGCTGCATTTATTATGGATAAGATTATGCACCGAATGGGATTACACGGAAAGTCGTTCATACCTCTTATCATGGGATTCGGATGCAATGTGCCGGCTATTATGGCATCACGTACCATTGAAGACCGTAAGTGCAGGCTTATTACGATGCTGGTCAATCCGCTGATGTCATGTAGTGCTCGTTTACCTATTTATTTAGTAATGGTAGGAGCTTTTTTCCCAAATCAGGCTAGTTTTGTATTATTGTGCATTTACGCCACAGGAATTATATTGGCGGTTCTCATGGCACGTCTTTTCAGTAAGTTTCTGGTGAAAGGCGATGATGCGCCTTTTGTGATGGAACTCCCTCCTTATCGTATGCCGACAACGAAAAGTATTTTGCGCCATACTTGGGAAAAGGGGGCTCAATATCTGAAGAAAATGGGGGGTATTATTATGATTGCTTCTATCATTATCTGGTTCTTGGGATATTATCCGCAACATGATGCTTATGAAACAGTGGCAGAACAGCAAGAAAACTCATATATTGGTCAGATAGGTAAAGCAGTGGAGCCGGTAATCGAACCTTTGGGATTTGATTGGAAACTTGGCATCGGACTTATTTCCGGAGTCGGGGCAAAAGAACTGGTGGTTAGCACATTGGGAGTTCTTTATACGAATGAAGAGGATGTGGAAAATGTGAATCTTTCCAATCGTATTCCTATCACGCCACTTGCTGCTTTGGCTTATATGCTTTTTGTGCTAATATATTTTCCGTGTATAGCTACTTTGGCTGCTATAAAACAAGAATCGGGCAGTTGGAAATGGGCATTATTTGCTGCGGGCTATACCACGGTTTTAGCGTGGTGCATTGCTTTTGTTGTTTATCAACTGGGAAATTTGATTATTTAGTGAACTCATTTTTATTCTTATTGTTTTTTAAGCATGGAATTACAACAAATCATAGTTTTAGTCATTGTTTTCTTGTGTATGATATGGGCTGGTCTTCGTATCTTTTTGTATTTCAAGAGGATAAAGAATAACGAGAATCCCTGTGAAGGATGTACTTCGGACTGTTCCATTAAGTCCATTCGCACCAATCAGAAGTGTAATTGCGAAAAAAATGCAGGAAAATGAAGAAAAAAACATCAAAATAGTTGCAGGTTCAAAAAAAAGTCGTACCTTTGCAACCGCAATCGAGAAACAACGGTTGCAAAGAAAAAAGGTTCCTTGGATGAGTGGCTTAGTCAGCGGTCTGCAAAACCGTGTACGGCGGTTCGAATCCGCCAGGAACCTCCAAAAGCAAGAAAGGATTAGAATGAAAATTTCTAATCCTTTTGTTTTTCAACTATTTACGTCCTCTGTGGTGGAAGGATTGGAAGAAGAATTTTCATAGTTTTCAGCTTTTGTTTTACAATTGTTTTACAGTAAAACGGAGAAAAATTGTAATGAAAGCTACGATTAAGATTGAGTTGCGCAAAGATTACGCAACCAAAGAAGGCAAACAGATGGTTTGTCTGCGTTACACTGCCTACCGCCGTTCTACTTTAATCAGTATGAACATAGCGGTATTACCTAAGCATTGGAATAAAGTATCGAATACGGTACGTGCTTCCGAACCTCGTTGTTACTACTACAACAAAGCCATCAGTGAAGTTTATCAGAAGGCAGACACGATTGTTATGGAGAATTTCTTTGCTCCGTTGTCTCTGTCCCAATTCTTAGAACGCCTGAAAGATAAGCATCACGGCAATACGGATTTCTATGTTTTCATAGAGAATGAGATAGAGCAGCTAAAGCAATCCCGTGCAGCCGGAACGATTTCTAACTATTACAAGCTAATCAATACCATGAAAGAATGGAAACATGCCCTTTCTTTTGGTGAGATTACTTTGGATTTTATCCAGCAGTTCCACAATCATGAATTGGAAGTTGGCAATATTCTTTCCACTGTTTATAAGAAGCACTCTAACTTGAAATTTCTTATCGGTATCGCTGTTGATAAGGAGAAGCTGGCAAAGACCCCTATGAGAAGTTCGAAATCAAAAAGAATATTAAGGCTCAAAATAACGATGTGCTTACAGAGGAAGAACTCAAAAAACTACAAGCTGTGTACGATAAGAAAGAATACAGTAAAGGAAAGCAGGAAGTATTGAGAGAATTTCTGTTTAGCTGCTATACCAGCTTATCTTTTGCAGAGTTCTCTGTACTGACTTACTCGGACATCAAACCGATAACGGTTGATACAGGCGAAACGTACCTTATATTATGTAATGAGCGCACCAAAACCAGCGTGACTTACAAAATACCCATTGTTTCTCCTGTAGTGGTGGCTCTACTTGGAAATGGCGAACCTTGCCAAAAGATTTTCTTGCCTATCTCCAATCAGCCGACAAACCGTTATCTGAAAGATATAATGGCAGATTTGAAGATTGATAAGACAATGACCTTTCACCGGGCACGGCATAGTTTCCGAACTATTGCTGCAAAGAAAGGCATCCGTGACGGGATAGCAGAACGAATAATGGGGCACGCAGAAGGTAACGACATCAAGGATATTTATACACACTTACACGATGAGGATATTGTGAAAGAAATGCGAGATAAGTGGGTGGTGTAATATGAGTGCATTTTCCACACTTTCCGCATTTTAATGAATAATACACTGTAAATCTGTTGCTTGGTAATGCAAATGAAGTGCGGATGAAATAAAACTGACGAAGAAAAAAGTAATAGTTAGTCTTTTCCTTTTCGTCAGTTTTTCGTCTCAAAGTAACAATCTAACATATTGATTGAGATAAGAAATACAAGATTTTTTGTGTTTTTCCAAGTTATTTCAAATATAATTCTTACCTTTGCAACCGATAATTTAAAATGTTCACGATTTATGTGTTGTGCTTCCGTGTAAATACCATATTGCGAGTTCGCATCTCTAACCTTTGAGATGCCAATGGTACTAAATAGGCAGCCCTTGTCTATCAGAAGTTTAGTGTCTTGTCGGAATATGGGCAATCTCAGTTTTATTTAATTTATTTTTTATCAACTGTATATTGGTCTATCAGTTTACTGATGGCTGGTAGCTGATATAGTAATAATATTTGAGATTATGATTTACCCGAATAATTTTGAACAGAGAATTGGAATTGATACAGTTCGTCAATATATTATAGAAAAGTGTTTATGCTCTCTTGGAGAAGAGAAAGTAACAAATATGAGTTTCTCAACAGACTTTGCCACCCTTGAAAAATGGTTAGAGCAAACAGGAGAGTTTGCGCAGATTATACGAAATAAAGAGGATTTTCCTACAGATAATTTTTTGGATGTCCGTGATTCTTTACACAAGATAAAGAATGATGTTACCGCTTGGCTCTCAGAAGAAGAAATTTCAAACTTAATGAATTCATTGCAAGCAATCAATAATATAGTAAACTATTTGCATGCGGCAAAGACAGACAAAGGGGAGTTTAAATACCCTGCTTTAACTATAATGGCAGACAGTATCAAAATTTTTCCTGTAATTATAGATAAGGCAAACTCTATATTAGATAAATCATCACACCAAGTTAAAGATAATGCCTCACGTCAGCTTGCAGATATCCGCAGAAATAAGATGGAAGCAACAAAAGCTGTATCACGTAATATGCAAAATGCTATACGTGATGCCCAGAAAGCTGGTTTGTTAGGAAAAGATGCAAGTATCAGTTTGCGTGACGGACATATGGTAATCCCTGTTGATGCCGCTAATAAACGAAAAATCAAAGGACGTGTACATGACGGTTCAGGGAGTGGAAAAACTGTATTTATTGAGCCCGAAGCTGTTGCAGAAGCCAACAACCGACTTCGAGAATTAGAAGCCGATGAACGTCGTGAGGTTGTGAAAATTCTTATAGAATTTACCGACCTTATCCGCCCGCATTTATCAGACCTTTCCCATTCATACAACTTTATGGGAGATATTGATTTCATCCGTGCAAAAGCATTATTTGGAGTACGTATAAATGGCATTAAACCGATTTTTGAGAACAAACAGCAAGTAGAATGGGCGCAAGCTATACATCCCTTATTGAACATACAGCTATTTCAACAGGGAAAGCAAGCGCATCCTTTAGATATTGTTCTAAACGAAAAAAATAGATTACTAATCGTTTCAGGAGCAAATGCCGGGGGGAAGTCTCTTTGTCTGAAAACAGTTGCACTCTTACAGTATATGTTGCAATGCGGATTACTTATTCCTGTACATGAAAATTCGCGAACCGGAATATTTGACCATATATTTGTAGATATAGGTGACGGGCAAAGTATTGAGAATAGTCTTAGTACATATACTTCACACCTTACAAATATGAAATATTTTGTGGAGCAATGTGATAATAAGACGCTAATCTTAATCGATGAATTCGGAAGTGGAACAGAGCCACAAATAGGTGGTGCTATTGCCGAAACTTTGCTTGACAGGTTTAATCGAAAAGGTAGCTTCGGAGTTATCACTACACATTTTCAAAACTTAAAACATTTCGCCTATGAGACTGATGGTATTATTAATGGCGCAATGCTTTACGATGCTGAACGTATGCAACCCCTTTATAGACTTTCTATTGGTAATCCGGGTAGCTCTTTTGCCGTTGAGGTCGCAACACGGATTGGTTTATCGAAAGATATTATTATCGAATCTTCCGCAAAGTTAGGAGAAGATTTTATTAATATGGATAGTTTTTTACAGTCTATAGCCCGTGATAAGATTTTTTGGGAAGATAGAAGAAAAGAGATTTTAGGGAATAGTAATTCAGAATTTGGGAAAGAAGCAACTTTATCTGCTACAATGAAGGCAGGTAAACTGACTAAAGAACAATCCTTGAAAAATACCATAATAGAAAAAGGAGATATTGTTAGATTGAAGGGACAAACCGCCACCGGAAATGTCTTAGAGATACAAGGTAAGCAAGTGATAGTTGCCTTTGGATTACTTAAAAGCACTGTTGCTTTAGACAGATTAGAATTAATAAGCAAAAGAAAATCTTAAAAAAGAAAAGATAATAGCGGCAAGGGGGTATATTCAGTTTTGAAATTTACCCCCTTACTATTATATCTCAAAAGAAACATTTAGCTATGTGGGATATTCTTGACACCAAACTATATGCAATATTATCAAATCCTTTATATAAAAGTAGCTCGGATTCTGAAGGGGAATTAAAAGATGTATATAAAGAATTTATGGAAACATTAATTTTATATTTAGATACAGAAAACGATAATAGAAAACGTATTCGTACGCTCAATATAACACAAGTAGAATTTGAAATGATAAAATCTTTGGAATTATCATATGGGAATAAAGGAGATATTTTAAAAATAGTTTATTCAGATAAAGTATTATTGTTGATTAACAAAGAATTAGAACTAATATATCGCCAAATGCAATATCCAAAATATTTCATTAATATAGAAACAAAATGGCAATCTCCTTTATATCTGAATCCGAGTGTTATTAATTACACAGATGTTATGGAAAATATTTGTGGGCTTTATTATTCAAACAGCATTAATGGTATCGATGGAAAAAATATTCCTTTTAGTATGTTAGCTAATGGCTTTGAACTTTTATTTAATTTCAAATTTGCGGATATATACAAAAAAAGAGATGAAGTGCTTAAGCGGAAACCCGATAAACGTACTGGCTTTTTAAGTCGTATAAGCATGGCTATTAGTCAGAAGAGCAAAGAAAATGGTTTTTTATGAGATATGATTACCTGTTGGTTTTCAATGATATATAAAATATTTATCAGGGAGTAGATGGTCTGTTTCCCGTCTTTTTTAAACCCTATTTTCTGAACTTTGCTTCATCAATCGATTGACAAACAAGTATGTATAATCAGAAAAATGAAGCAACTATGTATATAGGAACTATGATTTCAAGGAGTGGATGCAGAAGCTGTTCGACAAGCTGGACGAGCTTTGCAAAGATGTACGGGCACTGCATACAGCCGACAAGGTGCTGCCCGAAGATGACAACCTGCTGGATAATCAGGACTTGTGCCTGCTGTTCAAGGTGAGTATCAAGACCTTGCAGCGATACCGTGCCATTGGTGTACTGCCTTACTTTACCCTTAGTGGAAAAGTGTATTACCGTGCTTCGGATGTACGGGCATTCATTAAGGAACGGTTCAATGCTGTTACGCAGCGCAAGTTCGAGAAAGAACACTGCGCCAAAAAGAAGAAGTGAAATAGACAAGCCGAAGTGGTGGGTATCAACCGCTCCGGCTTTCTGCTTCTTATGGCTTCCCTAACTTGTTCGCCTGTTCCTTTAGATGTTTGGCTTGCTCGTCCAGCAGCCTTGCCCTTTCCAGTGCTTCCGCTTGCTTTCGACTTCGGTATTCAAAATCAATCACCGTATCAGTCAGGCTTTGGATAAAAGCGTTATCCCGTTCCCGGCTGAAATTCATTTCCAGCAAATTGATGTCGCTTCCCTCTGCTTCTCCTTTCATCAGGAGATAACGGTATTTTATATCATTGTCCTGTAACTGCTGCATACGTTCTACAAAACGAATGTTCAACGCCAGCGATACAAGGCAAACGATACATCCTGCTGAAAAAAGAAAGAATTTCGGTTGCAGGAACGGAGTTATCCGGCTTAGAATTCTATCGTAGCGTGAAACGGGTTCCGCCTTTTCAGGCTGCTGCGCATCTGCCGGAAATAATACCTTTAACCGCTCCTTAAAATACCTGTGCGAAGCCACAATCATTCCCTTTATATCTTCAAGGTCTTGTTTCTGATTTTCAGATTGCCTTTTCCTGATACTGCCGATTTGGTTTAGAATCTCCTGCATTGTGTTTTCGAAAATAGTGGGGTGGTTCCGTATCTCCAAAATGCGCTGTTCGATAACATCCAATCGGTTTATCGTTTCCTCCCTGCTGGCAGGTGTAACCTGCTGTTCCTGCTTCTCTTTCAATTCCGTAACCATAGAGAGAAGCCCCTCTAAAATCAAATTCTCTTCCATATGTCTATAACTTAAATTGTCGTTTCTTTTTCTTCTTCTTTCTCAAATCGGGATTGTCGGGTATTTCATCAACCGGAGAGAATGAAGCGGAAAACAGACCGCCTAAACCTGTGACAAATGAATTATCCGCTTTGTCGGGCATGGTTACTGGTTCCCGAATGGATTCACCAACCGTCTGCCTGTTGCTTCCGGCAGTAGTCAGCCCTGCATCCTCAAAATATCTATCCAGTTTTGAATAGCTGAAATTCCTGTCTATCTCCGAGCCCTTGAACGTGTGTTCACCTTTGGAAAAGGAAATGCCCTGTATTTCATCCGTCTGCCCTTTGTACTTGAACTGAATGCTAATACTTTTTTCAGCTAACTGCCGTTGTAGCTGTTGCCAGTTCTTGGATTTACCGATTTCATTCTTTACAGCCGTGTAAATCTCGTATTTTGTTTTGTCCGGCTCTCTCAAACGGTGTTGCTTTACCTGTTCTTTTCCACCAGCAAAGTAAAGCCCGTGTTTGGTTTTCAGCTTCTTGCAAATCTGTTCGTTCCGGTACATATCGTTTTTATCCGAAATTGTTTTTCCGTTGTTGTCTATCCGGTTGAATACGATATGCACGTGCGGATGCTCCCTGTCTTGGTGGCGCACGATGATGTACTGCGTATCAGTGATTTTCATTTCACGCATATATTCCTGCGCCAATTGTATCATCTTTTCGTCCGTCAGCTTTGGCACATTCACTGCCGAATAACTTAGCGCAATGTGTCCGACTGGCTTCTTTAAGTTGGGATTCATTTCGGTTTGCATACAGAAACTTCGTATGATGTGCCGACTACTTTCCGCTAACACTCCCTCGGCATGAAGTAAGGCTGCCTGTTCCTTACCCAGTACATAGTTTACACAACCCTTAAATCCGCTTCCCTTTTTTATTTTTCCAATCATCCGAAAGTTGGTTTATGATTTCAACGATTCTATTTTTCAGTTTCACCAGTTCCACCGCCACCAGTGCGAACCCTCCGGCATTGGCACGGTGTGCCAGTTGGTTGATGTTGTTGGCTTCTCCTGCCAGCTTGCGGATGGTGTCAGCATCCTGCCTGTTTAGTCGGGGTGTTATCTCTGCCGAAACAACCGCCTGCCGGACGTACTCGCTGACGGGCAGACCGGATTCTCCGGCTCGCTTCTTGATGGCGTAGTATTGAAGCTCGGTCAGCTTCGTACTGACTACTCTCTTTTGTTTGTCTATCCGGCTCTTTGCCGGGCGGCCTCCTGACTTGTTCCTTGTCTCTGTCATATGTTTTACTTATTGGGTGGTATCTTTAAAATTGCGACCAACGGGAGAAATTTTCTTTGCTGTCAGGCAAAGCAAGGGGTTTCGGTCTACCGAAACATAACCTTGCTCTCCTAAATTACACTGCTTGCCATTGGTACGCCTTGCCTGTTCTCCTACCTACAGCCGTCTGCCCCTTTTTCTTTTTTCACCGGGAGATTGTTCGTTTTTCTCTTCCTGCTTCGGTTGCTTGGCAGACTGCGTTTGCTTCTCCGGCTGCGCTAGTTTGCTCGGCTGTTGTATCCTCTCTGTCGGCTGGCTGGACTTTTGGCATAGCTAGTCGTTCAAGTCTTTGTGTCCGCTGTACAGGTGTGAGGCATCACGCACACGCCAGCCGTATTCCTTTAGTATGTCTTGGGTGGCTTTACGTCCGGCTTCGTCATTATCCAAAAGGTAGTGTATCTTTTCGTACTCGCCTAACGGGTATAATGCTTTATCCATATTGGCGGTCGAGTTCAGGATGATGTAATCCTGCCAGTCGATACAGGGATAAGCCGGGCTGTTCTTGTGCCGAATAGTCAGAAAAGAAAGGTAGTCCATAAATCCCTCGAACACGAAACAGGCATCGTTCCTTTTTCCTGCAAACTGTATGCGTGTAATGTTTTTGGGAAAGGTGCAGCCTTTGTAACCGGGATTGCGTAGTTCATACCCTCCTGCATTGTTCTTGAAAGCGAGTGCAAAAAGTGACTTTCCATTTACACGATAATACATTTCCTGCACATAGTCCGCTGCCACTTCGGGCGCAATTCCCCGGTTTTTCAGATAATTGGTAAGTGCCGGATTCTGTAACGGCTGGATGCTACAGATTTCTACCGGGCTGGCTGGTCGCTTCCTTTCCTCCCTTGCCGGATTCCTTTCGGTGATATTTTCCCTTGAAAAGAAAAGGTATCGGCGGAGTAATAGCCATGTTCCAGTCGGCTGATAGCCCCGTAAGCATTGCAGTCGTGTTGTTTCATCACAAGGTCAATAAGCGAGCCACCTTCACCCGTTCCAAAGTCACACCAAAGGTTTACACCGTAATCCACCTTGAAACTGGGTGTATCGTCTTGCCTAAACGGGCTGTGGTACATACCGTAATAAAGTTTATCCACTACGGGCAGAATGCCCAATGATTCCAAATAGTCCTTGATATTTATATTGTTAGCTTCCTGATAGGTCATAATCTTTATCTTCGCCATTTTTTAACGGTGGCATAAAGTGTGGCGATTTCTACTTTTATGCGCACATATACATTATTGATAATCAATTGAAAATAAGCCAAAATGTGGAAAGTGTGAGAAATGCGGACTTTATTATATCAGCTTCTTATATCTTCCATGCTTGACATTTTCAAATAGTTTTCCTTTCTTATCTGCCAAAAAGCGTTTGAATGAATCTGCTGAAATATTTTGCTTTTGAGCAACAGTAATGCCTTCGCTTGTAGTGAACTCCACAGGTAAAGCATTATATAACGAAAGTTTATCTGTCGGTAACTGTTCTAACATAGCCGATGAGTTTGTTATACCTTGTACCCTTTTGGCTGTAATGCGGAAATATTCAACGATTGATATTGCACCTTCAACACTTGTACTGTCTATTTCCTTTTTATCGCTTTCATCACAAGCCCACCGTGAGAGCTGTAATATCAAACTAAAGCGGATAACATATATATCCAGCTTGCTATATACGCCAACTAACACTTCATCCATTTCGCTATTACATAAATCTGTATTCTTATGCTGCCAATGATAAAGCAGTGTACGGGCTTCCGTATTAAAAGGAAGTTGGGTAGGTACAAGTTCCCCGTCTTCATCTGTAATGCACTGGATGTCTGTTAGTTTCTTTACAATGGAGTTCCAAAGAGGAACTATGTGTGTGGATAATTCAAGCTCGTTCCAGTACTCTTTTTTCAGATTAGGTGGGAAGACAAACAAAATACGGTCGATAAAACCGTTCTCACTCCTTTCCCCTTTCGCCAGTTCTTTGAGTAGTCCTTTTTGTATCGTGCCAATTACAGATATAAAAGAATGTTTGATGAATGCGGAGTTCTTATTTCCTTGTCTATCAAGTATAATAGGTTTTCCACTGAACACGGATAGCCAAAATTGTTCTTCCGAACCGCTATTATAGCGATTGAAATTTTTTAGCTATGACATCAGTTCGTCCACATACAGGCAGATTCCTCTTTTATTATCCTGATGAATGGTGATAAGCCGTTCAGGAGTAATATCCGACACAATAAACTTTTCTAATACGGGTTCTGTCGCTTGCTCCTTATCTTCTTTCTCTTTTTTACAAGCAAGAATGTATTTTTCATATTCTCTTCGCTCTTTCTGATATTTTACGGATGATTTAATATCCAGTTCAAACAATGGCTGCATGGCAAAACTAAGCGGATGGCTCTTGTTTACTCCTGAACGTCCGATGATTGCCATGTACAAGATGGCACGTTCATTCCAGCCTTCCTTTACCTTTGCTACAAAATTGTTGCCTATATCTACGGATAAGGTAAAGCATATAGCGGAAGCAATAAAGTCTGTAGGATAGTTCAGAGTGGCTTTCGTTTCGTTTATAATTTCCCTTATCAATTTAGGAAAAATAGAAATAGGAAAGCTATCCTCCTTTTTTAGCTCTGATATGCAGATATTTGTTTCTTTGGATATTGTCATGTCAGTTCATTTGCCGGGTAGCGTTCCTTTGCAGAAACGCTACCTTACTCTTTCAGGTGGTGGATGAAAAAGAATTTTAGTTCAACTTTTAGTTTAGCAATTAGCTCTACTTGTGTTGTTGTACTCTTTAATAGAACTCTCAAAAATTCGGTTATCAGCAGTAGCCTTTAGTACACCTGCTGCCACAAGGTCTGAAATTTTCTTGTGTGATCGTCCCATCATTCTGGCTACTTGATTAATACTATAAGTCTTCTCTACATCCGATTCAGGAGGCTTTGGCAACTTCTTATCCAAGACTCTTTCCATTATCTTTTCGATAGCGGATTCTGTAGTTACAATTACTGTTTCCATGCTTCTACTTTTTTAGTTAGAAAATCTGTTTACTATTTGAATACTAAATTTTATTTCTTATCTTTGATGCTGCAAATATAGAAATAATATATCTAAAGCTAAACTATTTGTTTAGTATTTGACTTTTGAATACAATTATATGGTTCATCTTGAAAGAATAAAGGAGTTGTGTGAAAAGAAAAACGTAACAATGAAACAGGCTGCTGTTGAATTGGGCATGACAGAGCAGAGCTTGCACAAAATCATTAAGGCAAACTCTACTAAAATAGACACATTATTAAGTATGGCTCAATACTTTAATGTAGAACCAGCCTATTTTTTTGATAACTATTCTGCCGGTGCATCAGATGGGGGTTGTATCAGTAAGGAAGAACTGGAAGGACTTATTAAAAAGGTGATAGCTTACTCTATTCACGGTTTTGGAATGGTGAAACTTGAATGGGATGCTAAAGAACAAAAGTTTAATTCTTATTTTGATGTACTAAAAAAGCAGTATAGTCCTGATGCTTCGGATTTAAAGTACATTTCCTCTTTACTGGAAACAGATGTTCATATCACCGACAAGACAACTCCTAAAGATGTGGCACGGGTATTGATGACCAAAGATGAATTTGATTTCACTTCTACCTATTATTACGGCATCCGAAAAATGGAAGTACAGGAAGAGCTTCAAAAGCTCACTGCTTTTTTGGATAAGCATAATATTCCTATCTCTGATTCCATCAAGAAAGATATTGATGAACTTAAAGGCAGGATTAAGTATTATGAAGGTAAGAGTATTATAGGAAATAACAAGATTTGACCATAAACAATGGAACAGATATTTAATGAAGAGCAGCAGGAAAAAGCGCAATTCATTTTGAATCATCCTTTGGCAAAGCTATCGGATTTGCGTTCAAATGAAATAAAGGACTTAGCCGTTGTATGGTGTTACTATTCAGGAAAAATTGAGGGTAACACTTATACTTATGTGGAAACAGAAGCATTGCTTAAAGATGGCATCACCTCTGAAAAGAAATATGAGGATGCCAAGATGTTGAAGAATTTATATAATACTTTCATTTCCGAACTGGAATATATCAATAAAGGAAAAAATCAGGAAATGATAGATGAGCGTACTTTATTCAGAGTGCATCAATCCATATCTACAGGGTTGGTTTCTGATGAAGAATCAGGCTTTTTAAGGACAAGGGCTGTTCGTATTAGCGGCACGGAATATATACCGCCAAAGGATTTGCATGATATTCGGGCAAAGTTGAATGAAATACTTTATCTGCAAGAACAATATACAAATCCATTGGAGCGAGCCGTTTATATTCATTGTAACATTGCCAAACTACAACCTTTTATAGACGGGAACAAACGTACCTCCCGAATGATGGAAAGCATTGCATTGATGAACGCTGATATTATCCCTGTTTATTCTTCAAGGGATGCCGATATACTGAATTACAGGAAAGGGCTGATTGGCTTTTATGAAACAGGAAGTTATTCTCCGTATGCCGATTATTTCCTAAATAAGCAAGTAGAACGAATTAAAGAAATAGAATAACCATGAGTGAAGATATGAATGTTATGCTGAAAGAGGTGGATGTCCAGAAAGAACAGCTATCGGCTTTACGTCCATTGCCCGAAGAAGCCTTGAAAAAGATTCAAGATGCTTTGGATATTGAATACACCTACGAAAGTAATCGTATAGAAGGTAACACGCTCACTTTACAGGAAACAGCCCTTGTAGTGAATGAAGGCGTTACTATTTCGGGGAAATCCATGCGTGAACATTTGGAAGCAATCAATCATGCAGAAGCTATCAGCTATATTAAAGATATTGCCAAACAAGATATAGAGATAAGCGAACGAACCATCAAAGAGATACACGCCCTTATTCTTCATGGAATAGACCGAGAAAATGCCAGAAGATACCGCACCGTTCCTGTTATGATTTCAGGTAGTACACATATGCCACCGCAACCGTATCTGATAGAGCAGCAAATGGAAGATTTCATTCTCCGTTTCAAGCAAATGGAAGCAGAAAAGGTGCATCCAGTTCTTATTGCTGCCTACCTGCATGACGAACTGGTGCGGATTCATCCGTTTATAGATGGTAACGGGCGTACCTCTCGTTTGTTGATGAACTTGTATCTTCTTCGTCATGGCTATGTTATTATTACCTTGAAAGGTAGTAATGATGCAAAGGTAAACTACTACAAAGCTTTGGAGAAGTCACATACGGAACAGCTGCCGGAAGATTTTAAGAAGTTGGTTGTTGAAGCCGAGATAGCTGCTTTACGGAAGTATTTGTCTATCATGGCTTAACATTGAAGATTTAGATATGACTAAAAATACATTCAATAGTAATCATGCGTAAATATCATTGCATATGTTGTATTTTAATTCTGACAGTCAATTAGTATTCATTGCGTATGTTTTTCATGTCAATAGATTTTTTTACGATCATTTCATCTGATTAATCAGTGTTTGATTTGATAAAAACAGGTTTTTAATATATGTATACTTATCTCATATTGCTGAATTATGTGAATATTATTTTAGGAATTATAAGTTGATTTTTTAATTATTTCTTCCATGACATCTTTTATATTTTAAACCACTTCCACAAGGGCAGGGATCATTTCTGCCTACTTTTTTATCAACTGTAATTATTTGTCTTTTGTTGTTTTTTTGTGTGTAATCCATAGCTATTTTTTCTATAATTTCATCATAGAACCAGTCAGAAGAATCGTATAAAATTATATCTGTGAAATTTGTTGAATTAGTGAAACTTGCTAATCCAATCCATTTATTTGCCTTAGCTTCATATTTCTTTATCTCGCATTGGCAAAATAATTCTTTATATAAAACATGAGGATTAAATGTGTAACATGTTAGATATGTTATTCCCCAATTATACTCCTCTTCATTAAACAATAGAGTGGCACTAATATTCTTTTTCTTGTCAATACTATTCTTTTTTACAGTTTTGATAGATTCCATTAAATTGTTTATCGTATCACCATTTAAATCTAACAGATTAAAAATAATATCGGTGATATGTGGCTCTTTATACTGTTTAATTTCATCACATAACGCACTAAACTCTGTATTTACCCAGCGCTTTTTTATATCATCCCCTTGATCTGATATTTCAATTTCTGCTAAATAAGGGTAGAAATTACGATCTATTGCGCTTGCATAGGAATTATCTAATACACAGTATGTGTATTTTTTGTCAATCCACAATTTATTGAGTAGGTGATGACCAAGATAATTAATTTCTTCTCCTGTATGGTAATAGTCAACTGTTGCAATGCGCTGGCGTATATAATACATAAAATCATAAGGGTCTTTTAAATAGAAAGATATTAAATGCAAATCGAATACACTAAAAACGACAGGAGCAGGTTCATTTTCTTTTCGATTTAGTAAAATGTGAACCTGATGGGTTAAGGCAGGATAATTTTCTATAGTAATACATAGTAAATATACCTCATTAATTTGCTCTGCAAAATTTAGCTCTGTCCCATCTTTAAGTATAAATCGTGCGCTGTTTGATAGTATATTTTTACGGCTTAATAAACCTTGGTCGTAAGCATCTTGAACTGCACCTTTAAAATCTTTCTGTAAACTATCATCGTTTCCCGTTTTAGCCAATTCGGTGAGTTTCTTAGATTTTACTTGAATACATAGCGCCTTATTACCTAATAAACAAAGTATATCAATATCTGTTTTAGTGTTTTTCTTTGATGTTTTTATTAATATATTTTTATATATATTATTTTCGCCAAACACCGGCATTAATAAATCATACACCATATCTTCTCCTGCATCTCCTTTATGTGAACCTGCTTTCTTTCTATAACTTTCATCAGAAATAAGCCAATAATAAGGAGTTTCATATATTGACTCGAAAAGAAGATAAAGAAGCGGAATAAAATATTTATTTTCAGATAGTTTTATAATAGGAGTACTTTGGAAAATATTTTGTTGTCCAGGTTCTATGAACTGTTGATTACATGTAGGAGTAATCTCAAAAGAGAAATTATAAAAGAAATCATCAATACCTTTACAATCATTTAAATCATTTTTGTCAACAATAAATAGGGATAAAATGTTTTTACAAAACTCTTTGAGACCTTTTTCTCTTTCTGACTCATTTTTGGAATAGCAATTTATATCAAACAGTTTCCTGTACTGATATAAATCTATTGCTTCAAGAAGTTCATCAACATTATTTTTATTCTTCTTCCCTTTTTTAGATTTCATCATCAATTCTTTAGCTTTCTGTAATGAAACAAAATCAATAACTCGACTTTTTTCTGAAAGTATATGTTTAATTCGAAATGCTATATTTTTGACTTCTTCAACAACAAACCCTCTGTTATTTTGTAGCCATCCAGCATCATACTTATATTTAGCACCAAGAAATTTCATATATTCATAGTCATATATGGAATCGGCTGCATAAAATATTGCTTCGCGCATGCTTGCAGCCTTGCCAAATATATCTTTTGTATCATCAAGGCTTTCTCCCTTTTCTTGTTTCTCCATATTTTGCTTTATATATTCCAGACAAGGAGCATTCATTGCAAAATGCAAATCTTCCAAGAGTTTGTAAGTATGCTTTTTCATGTGAAGTAATTCTTCTATGTTTTCTGGAGTATCTTCTAAACTACTATTGTTCTGAACCCAATATCCTAATAGGAGTGCTGCTTCCTTTGTCGAAACGCGTTCGTAAGGATTTAAGTTTTGCAAATCCAAGACGTTTATATGAAAATCATCCAAAAGTATCATTAGCAGAGAATAAAAGTATCCTTTCTGATTAACTAATTCTTTTAGTTTTTTTAAGCTATTCTTTATATCAAAGTTGTTGTTTGTGGGCTCCATTTATCTTTCCATTATTAAAAAGTTACCAATTAAGATTTTAAACAAAAGTAATGAAAAACTTCCCAATATCAATGAATATATTCAATTTTCAGTTTATACTTTTGACTAGTGATTAAGTGTTTGCTGGTTTGTAATAGTTTTTTTGATTATGTACTTTTTGGGTGGAGAGTTCTTAAAATGATATAATTTAAAAAAATGGAGTGAATTTTACAGAAATAGATAAATCAAAATATGGTAATGGTATCAAGGTGAAATATTTAAGAAGAAATAGAATAATTCTTTCCATTTTTTCTTTGCAAATCAAAATTATCATTTTATCTTTGTGCTTATTAATAAACGATTTAAACAGAATATTTGTTTTACAATTGTTTTACAGTAGCGAAGCTAAATAGATTCTAATCAATTGGAAATAAAGAGATTATCTTGGTGGTTTAAAATCCGCCAGGAACCTCTAAAGCCAAAGAAGGATTAGAAATTTTCATTCTAATCCTTCTTTGGCTTTTAGGGGCTCAGCCGATTTTTTGGATTGGTAGGTAGGGCTCAGTTTGAAAACTTGGGGGAATTAGTTAGGGTCAGTCATTATTCTTGGAGATTTAACATATCAATCAAATACTTGTCCCCTGATGTTGTCTCCTCCGGTTTTCAATCCCTGCATGTGTTTTTGAGTTTCCTAAGCCGTTTCATTAGCCGGACCAAGCGTTTTCGTCCTTTCGGTTATGCCTGTTTGTCTGTCGAATTACTACAGTCTGCGGCAGCGGACTGTATAGTCCACTGCCGCAGACTGTAATAATCTTCCGTTTAAAAGACCTTACCCGCCCCCGGGAAACGGCTTATTCTTCCCTTTGCTTGTGATATGACACTTAAATCCCCAAGAATAATAAGTGACCCGAATTTTCTCAAAATATTATGTCCACACACTTTTTTGACTTGATCCGAAAAAAGTTTCAAAGCCTCAAAAAAAACTATTTTTATTTTGTAATTTCAAAATAATATTCTAAATTTGCACCGCCTTAAAGAAAAAGAGAAAGGCCTGATTAAAAATGGCGGTATCGTCTAGTGGCCTAGGACGCGGCCCTCTCACGGCTGAAACTCGGGTTCGAGTCCCGGTTCCGCTACTAAAAAGCTAATAAGTTAATAACAAACTTATTAGCTTTTTCTTTTTTTTAAACGTCCTTGTCTTTGGGATGTAACGTGCAAAAATGTGCTCTTTGACGCGGGAGCGATACGGTATCATGGCATTCCCATATCTGGTAAGCTTTAGGGGTAATCTGAAGATTGGTTTAACTTAAAAGTATTGAGGGGGGGCTTTGATAGCTTTCACACAGAATCCTTATGGATAGAAGGTTTCAATATCTGTTATGTGTGAAAGGAGATTATATTGACTTTACCGATGGGTAGAATTCCTTTCATCGACATAATATTACTTTCTCTTAGAAAGCATGTTGTGTCTTTCGGAAAGCATGTTGTTTTTCGCTGCAATACTATAATAGGAACTTTCGAAGTTTTTGATTTAATTTCCCGGGGAGGATAAACGGAACCGGACAGAAGCTTTGGCGGTCCGGTCCTAAGGGGCTGAATAAAAAATCCGAGCTTTAGGGAAACTCGGATTTTTAAGCTTTTAGAAAAAAGTCTTTCTATGTGGTGTATAATTTCACAAACATAGATGGATGTGGAGGAACTTTTTTTCTTTTTACTTGCAATATTTCTGAATTAAGCTGTCCACTACAGTGTCTCCTAATTCTTTTGCTTTGGCAAAGTTCGTACAAGCTTCTTTGTTATTCTTTTGCTGCACCTGACAGTATCCCAGCATACGATATGCTGCAGCTGCTTTAGGATCGAGGGAAATTGCTTTCTTTAATGCTTCTACAGCTTCATTAAATTGTCCTACACGCAGATGTACAGAACCTTTTTCTATCCACATTTCTACATTTTCAGGAGACATTTCTACGGCTTTGTTGATGTCGTTGATGGCTTGTTGATACATTTTGCATTGAATTTCGGCTTGTTCACGTTGTAGATAGAAAGCAGCGGTGACACGCCCTCCGATGGCATCGTAAAATTTATCATAGTCAACCACCGCTTCACGATATTTGCCTGTTTGTGCTTTCATCTCGGCGCGTTCGTAAAAATAAGGAGCAGCTTCGGAAGTGTAAGGAGGAGTGAAACGGGCAATGGCACTATCCATAAGAGCAATCACTTCATTCATCTCGGTTCCTTCTATTAACTGCTTTGTTTTGGCGGCCGAATAGAAAGTGGCGGCAGATGCTAAAGGAGTCTGATTTACTTGCTCATAACTCTTATACGCATCTGTATAGTTGCGCATTGCAAATAAAATATCGCCTTCCAATTGAATATAAACCGGTTGTGCATCTGTTGCGATAGCTTCGCGAATGATATTTAATGCTTTGTCGTAACTCCAGTCTCCGTATGCTTTTTTGCCTTCTTCAAGGTTAATGCAGTAAGAGTAGATTATCTTAGCCACATTATATTGTCCTTCTGTTTTGTTGCCTGATACGTCCATAGCCTTTTTCAAATCGGCTTCGGCCAATGCATTATGTTCATCATCTCCGATGTTCATGTAGTAGCCGGCACGACGTGTATACCCTTCGGTGCTGTTGGGGTATGCTTGTAAAAAATCGTTTAGAGTTGCCAGATAGTTTTTGGCATCCATCTGTGATGAAGACATATAAAGATATACCAAGGCCTGGTCTTCTGTTTCGGGTAATGCCTTTGCAATGCCTATTTTATTCAGATTGATGTCATTGGCAGATAAGGGGGAAATACTTAATGATTCGCCGTAAGATGCGCCGATGGCATAGCTTTCTTTATCTTCTTCGGATGCACTTTTCTGAATCAGTCCCAGTACTTCGCCATTTGCATTCATAATGGGGCAGCTTACGGTTTTGTCACTTGTGGTCATTGTCAGTGTGTAGTAGTAAGCTTTGTCGGCAATAGTATCTACTTGGGTCACTTTACCGGTTTGGCAGGTAGCCGCTTTTTGTGTGGAGTAGGGGAGCAGATAAACAGTTTCTCCTACTGCGGCAGGTTGTGTGGCTACTTTCAGAGCGGTTATTTTTTTCTCGGTTTCTGTACGGAATTTAATGACATCATACATTGAATTTGCACCGGCAATGCGTGTTACCGGCAGTTCTTTGCCATCGGCGTTGATAATGACGGCACGTTCTGCGTCTTCAAACAAAGAGTAATCAGACAGGGCTGTACCGTTATTATCGATATAAAAACCGTTACCGGTATTTTTAATTTTGTTTTCTTTATCGTAAGTTACGATAGAAAAAACAGCTTTCTTAGCTTTGTCGGCCCATTTGGGAGTGTCTTGGGCATGAACCGATTGGATGGCCATGCAACACATCAGAATCAAAAGTACTTTCTTCATGATATAGTTTTTATTGTTATTCTTCAGTAGTAAAGCCACGCTGTTTCACGGCTTCGTAAATCAGGATACCGGCGGCAACAGATACGTTCAGTGATTCGATTTTGCCCAGCAATGGAATTTTAATCCATTCGTCACACAATGACAAGTGCTCGTAGGGCACACCCGTATCTTCTGCTCCCATAATAATACAAACAGGGTCTTTGTAGTTTGCCTTGGTATAGTCATAGTCGCCTTTTTCGGTAGCTGCGACAATCTTGAAACCGCTGTTCTTCAAGAATTTGATGGTTTCGGTCAGGCTTTGTTCACGGCAGACGGGCAGCGTATGCAAGGCTCCCGCAGAAGTCTTCATGGCATCTGCATTGACACTGACACTGTTTTTGGCAGGAATGATAATCGCATCTATTCCGGCACATTCGCAAGTGCGGGCAATGGCACCAAAGTTGCGTACATCGGTAATGCCGTCCAGCATGATGAGCAACGGATTTTTTCCTTGTTCAAAAAGGTAAGGAACAATATCTTCTGTTTTTTGATAAGTAATGGCTGAAATAAAAGCTATGACTCCCTGATGGTTTTTGCGGGTGATGCGGTTGATGCGTTCCACCGGCACGCGTTGCACAGGAATCATCCGTCCCTTCAATTCGGCAAACAATTCTTTGGAGAGTTCGCTTTGTATGTCTCTTTTTACTAATATCTTGTCTATCTCTTTTCCGGCTTGAATGGCCTCGATAACGGCACGTACACCGAAAATCATTTCATTTTTCTCTGTCATATTCTTTATTTATATCCTAATAAAACTTTTGCATTGTTCAGTGCGGCATCCGTCAAGGTAGCTCCACTCAACATATTTGCTATTTCTTTCACTCGTTCTTCGTTGGTCAGCCGGCGTATGTGGCTGTTGGTTCCTGTATCGGTATCTTCTTTATATACCTTGTAATGTGTGATGCCTTTGGCGGCTATTTGCGGTAGATGGGTAATGCTGATTACCTGTCGGTTTTGATTTCCCATTTTTTCCATGATGAGTGCCATCTTTTCGGCGATGGAGCCTGATACTCCGGTATCTATTTCATCGAAGATGATGGTGGGGAGTTTCACGGCTCCCGCTATCATGGCTTTCAGGGATAGCATGACACGTGCGATTTCACCGCCCGAAGCAACAGAAGCTACATTCTGCAATGTCCCGTTTTTATTGGCCGAGAAAAGGAAAGTAACACAGTCCATTCCTTTGGAATCCGGTTCTTTTCGGGGAGTAAGCTCTACCATGAAACGAACGTTGGGCATGCCCAAAGGGACCAGCAGTGATTGCATTTGTTTTTCAATGTCTTTGCCGGCCTGTACACGCAGTCCGGTCAGGACTTTGGCTTGTTCCAGTACTTTGTTGTACAAGGTGTCCTTTTGCGCAGTCAGCTGCGCAATGCGGTCATCAAATGAAGTAATGGCGTTGAGTTGTTCCCGATAATCGTTTGTCAGGGCGATTAACTCTTCGATGGTCTGCATACGATGTTTTTGCTGCAAAGAATAAATAAGATTCAGCCTTTCGTTCACAAAGTCGAGCCGGTTGGGGTTGAATTCTATTTCTTCCTGTGCACCGGCGATGTCGTGCGACAGGTCTTTCAGTTCTATATAGCAACTGTCCAGCCTGTTTATCCATTCTTGTGCCGGTGCATATACTTTGGCAATGTTTTGCAAGGTCTGCATGCACTCTTTGGTGGCAGAAAGAAGGCTTCCTTCATCTGAGGACATGATTTGGTCTACCTTATACAAGCCTGCTTTTATATCTTCGGCATGGCTTAATGTCTCAGCTTCCTGTTCCAGTTCCGCTTGTTCTCCTTCCCGTAATTCCGCTTCATTCAGTTGCTCCAATTGGAAACGGATATAATCTTCATTCTGACGGCTTTTTTCAGCCTGAGCGATAAAGTCTGCCAATTGCTTGCAGATACTTTTATACTTTGCATACAGGCTTTTGTAGGAGATGAGTTCTTGTTCGTCATGTGCCAGTATGTCGAGTACGTTCATTTGAAACTCTTCGTGGTTCAGCAGTAAGTTTTGGTGCTGGCTGTGCACGTCTATCAATTTCTCTCCCAGTTCTTTCATTTGTACCAGTGAGGCAGGGGTATCGTTGATAAAGGCGCGGCTCTTCCCCGAAGCATAAAGTTCGCGGCGTATGATGCATTCTTCGGGGTCATACTCCATGTCGTTTTCAACAAAGAAAGGCTCCATTTGATAAGTCGAAATATTGAAACGGGCTTCTACGATACATTTATTGGCACCTTTCTTGATTGCTTTGATATCAGCCCTTTGTCCGAGCAGCAAGCCGATGGCGCCCAAAATGATAGATTTACCTGCGCCTGTCTCTCCGGTGATGACCGAAAAACCGGGGGTAAAACTGATATCGAGCGTATCAATTAAAGCATAATTTTGTATATAGATAGATTGCAGCATATTCTTTTTTTAATTCCTTACCAGTTTATCTATAATGTCACACGCCACTTCCCGCTTGCTTTTCAGGGGATAGTCAGTGTATCCTTGGCGGTCGATGATCGTTATTTTGTTCGTGTCATAACGAAAACCGGCACCCTTGTCATTCAGTGAATTGAGCACAATGAAATCAAAGTTCTTGCGTTCCAGCTTTCCTTGTGCGTTCTGCCGTTCGTCGTTTGTTTCCAGTGCGAAACCCACCAGCTTTTGGCCCGGCTTTTTTTGTTTTCCCAGCGAAGCGGCGATGTCTTGTGTCGGTTTCAGTTGCAATACCAAATCGTCTTTTTCTCTCTTAATCTTATGGTCGGCCACACTTTCCGGCGTGAAGTCGGCCACGGCAGCGCATAAAATGCCTGCATCGGCATCGGTAAATTCACGGCTGGCAGCTTCATACATTTCTCCGGCACTTTCCACATCAATGCGGCGGATGTGCGGATGCTGTGTTTTCAGTGTGACAGGACCGCTTATCAAGGTTACATGGGCGCCTCGTGAGGCGCATTCCTCTGCCAGCGCAAATCCCATTTTTCCCGAAGAATAATTGCCAATGAATCGCACCGGGTCTATTTTTTCATAAGTGGGACCGGCTGTGATAATGATTTTCTTGCCCGCCAGATCCTGTTGCTGTTCAAAGAACTTTTCCAGTTCTTCTATGATTTTTTCCGGTTCTTCCATTCGTCCTTTGCCTACCAAATGGCTTGCCAATTCTCCTTCTCCCGGTTCTATGATATGATTTCCATACGAGCGCAATGTCTCCAGATTCCGTTGGGTGGAAGGATGTGCAAACATATCCAAGTCCATGGCCGGAGCCACAAAGACAGGTGCTTTCATTGACAGGTAAGTCGTAATCAGCATATTGTCGGCTATTCCGTTTGCCATCTTTCCGATGGTGGATGCTGTTGCCGGAGCTATCACCATGGCGTCAGCCCATAAGCCTAAGTCCACATGGCTGTTCCAGGTGCCGTCCCGTTGTGCAAAAAATTCACTGATGACGGGTTTGCTTGTCAGTGCCGACAAAGTGATGGGAGTGATGAACTCTTTTCCTGCCGGTGTAATGACTACTTGCACTTCCGCTCCTTTTTTGATAAGTCCTCGAATGAGTATAGCCGCTTTATAGGCGGCTATACTTCCGGTTATACCTAATACGATTTTCTTTCCTTTCATGCTCATTTAGTAGTCAGTCCTGATTCGCGTAGTCTGATTTTAGTCAATACGTTTTTGGTGTTCAGCGTAAAGTCACCGTTTAAAATCCAGCTATAATAGCCGGGGTCTTTTTGCAGCACTTCGCTGACCGACATTCCTTTGTATTTGCCAAAGTTAAATACTTCCACGCCCTTTTCGTCATATACGATGCGGCCGGCAAAGTCTACATTTTTGTTGAAACTGGAGTATTCAGCCAAAAATGCCATATCATTCTGTAATTCTTCGGGATAACGGTCTAATTGTGCTTTCAGTACTTCATATGTAGCACGGGTGTCGGCCTCTGCAGTATGAGCGTCTTCCAGGTTTTTTTGGCAATAAAACTTATAAGCAGCCGATAAAGTCCGTTGTTCCAGTTTGTGATAAATTACCTGCACATCAATAAATTTGCGTTTCATCATATCAATATCCACTCCGGCGCGAAGAAATTCTTCTGCCAAAACAGGTATATCGAAGCGGTTGGAGTTGAACCCGGCCAAATCGCATCCTTCGATATCGCGTGCAATGTCTTTAGCTACTCCCTTGAAAGTAGGACAGTCGGCCACGTCCTTATCATAGATACCATGAATGGCCGAAGACTGTTCAGGGATATGCATTTCTGGGTTGATGCGCATGGTCTTGGTCTCTTCATTGCCGTTTGGATACACTTTCAGATAGCAAATTTCTACTATTCTGTCGGTGTTTATATTAGTACCTGTTGTCTCTAAATCAAAGAAGACAATCGGGTTCTTCAAATTCAATTTCATTCTGTTTCGAGTTGTAATTTATTATATTTAGTCATTCAGCATCATAGGCATCAGCAGCATCAGCACGTCTTCCTTCTCTTCCTGTTCGGCAGGAACAATGACACCTGCGCGTGATGGGTCTGCCAATTCTACAATTACCTCTTGGGCAGTCAGGTTATTCAGGATATCTATCAGGAAAGTCGATTTGAAACCGATGCTCATGGCATTGCCTGCATATTGGCAAATCAGTGTTTCTTCTGCTGAGGTTGAGAAGTCGATATCCTGTGCCGAAATCTGTATCTGGTTTTCGCTGAGGCGCAATTTAATCAAACTACTTGCCTGCGAAGAGAAAACAGAAACGCGGCGTAAAGCGCTGATAAGCATCTGCCGGTCGATAGTCACTTTATGCGGATTATCTTGCGGAATGACAGAATTGTAGTTCGGATAGCGCCCTTCAATCAGACGACATACCATTCTGTAGTTCTCCAGAGTAAATATAGCATTGCGGTCATCGAAGTCGATTTGTACATCTCCCTGTTCTTTGGGCAGGAGGTTCTTCAGCAAAGTGGCCGGTTTCTTGGGCAGGATAAATGCGGCCTTTTCATCGCCGTGAGCCACAAAAGTCTTGTTACGTACCAACTTATGGCCATCAGAAGCTACGAAGGTGATATCTTCGGTAGTGATATCAAAATAAATACCATTCATCACCGGGCGAAGCTCATCGTCGGCTGTTGCAAACAGAGCTCGGTTGATGCCTCCCAACATTACAGGTGCTCCTATAGTCACATGGACAGCATTGGCGCCCAGTGCAGGAGCCTGAGGATATTCATCTGCATTTTGTCCCATGAGACTGTATTTACCGTTTTGATATTGTACGGTGATTTCCAGGTTATTTGTATTCACTTCGAATGTCAGTGGCTGTTCCGGAATTTCTTTCAGGGCTTCGAGTATGGTTTTGGAAGAAACAGCAAAGCGTCCGTCACCGTCATTTTCAATCACTTCCAAAGAGGTGGACAGGGTTGTTTCACTGTCGGATGCAGTTAAGAACAGTGTCCCATCCGTCAGCTCCATCAGGAAACAATCAAGGATGGGCAGCGAGTTCTTAGAATTGATAACGCGGCTAATAGCCTGTAAATGACTGAATAATCCAGTACTTGAAACGATGAACTTCATAGTTTTATATTATTATATTTATATTCTACATATAGGTCTCATTTAACTGCCAAAGTTACGAAAAGATTATGGTTTGCACGCAAAAAATAGCGAAAAAATTAGTTTACTCGCCGGGAAAAGCGTAATTTCGTGCCGAAAATTAAATTTTATCATAATGGAATTAGCAGGAAAAGTTATAGCGGTTCTCGAACCGAGAAGCGGAGTCTCAAAAACTGGAAATGAATGGAAAGTGCAGGAATATGTGATTGAGACACACGATCAGTATCCGCGTAAGATGTGTTTTGATGTATTTGGTGCAGACAAAATAGCGCAGTTTAATATTCAGGTGGGTGAAGAATTGAATGTATATTTCGATGTTGATGCACGTGAGTGGAACGGGCGTTGGTTCAACAGTATTCGTGCTTGGAAAGTGGATCGTGTGAGTGCTCAGGCTCCTGTAGCACCTGATGCTCCGTTCCCGCCGATGAATGCAGCCCCGGCAGCTCCGGTAGATTTTGCTTCAACAGACGAGAAAGACGATTTACCATTCTAAATTCTACTAAAATATTAATATACAAATCCGGTTGATCCTTGATGAATTGACCGGATTTTTTATTGTATAATGTTAATGGAGTTTTTATTGGGGATATGATTTTATGAATTTGGAGGTAATAAGTGTTACGGACTAGCACCGAATGTCTAAATCTAATCAAGGTTATATGTATTTTTTTAGCTTTATATTGGAAGGAAGATTATTTTCGATTTATGGATTGTGGGTATGGCTGTTATTTGTAGGAAAAATGTATAGAAAATTAGTATGCATATATCGTTGTTCAAAAAACTATTTGCAAAATAATAGAAAGGTTTGTGTTGGTATTATTATAGATAAATAAAAAGACCACGTGCTCTGCAGGAGGTGCACGCAGTCTTTTTATAGTGTATTATGAAACTATGATTTGTTTATGAGTTCATGCTCATTAGGAATTCTTCATTGTCACGCGTATTTTCCAAACGGCTTTTTACAAAATCCATAGCTTCGATAGGGTTCATATCTGCCAGATATTTACGCAGAATCCACATGCGGTCGAGTGTAGTCTTATCAAGCAATAAGTCATCACGGCGGGTGCTGGATGCAACGATATTGACAGCAGGGAAGATACGTTTGTTGCTAAGGTTGCGGTCGAGTTGCAACTCCATGTTACCTGTACCCTTGAATTCTTCGAAGATTACTTCATCCATCTTAGAACCGGTATCAATCAATGCAGTAGCGATAATGGTAAGTGAACCGCCGCCTTCGATGTTGCGTGCTGCTCCGAAGAAACGTTTGGGTTTATGTAACGCATTGGCATCTACACCACCCGACAATACTTTACCCGAAGCGGGGGAAACAGTATTGTATGCACGAGCCAATCGGGTGATAGAGTCTAAGAATATCACGACATCGTGACCACATTCTACCATGCGTTTTGCTTTTTCGAGCACGATACCTGCAATCTTGACGTGACGTTCTGCCGGTTCATCAAATGTAGAAGCGATAACTTCGGCATTGACACTGCGGGCCATGTCAGTTACTTCTTCAGGACGTTCGTCAATGAGCAGCATAATCATGTAGACCTCGGGGTGATTGGCAGCGATGGCATTGGCAATATCTTTCATCAAGATGGTCTTACCGGTTTTAGGTTGAGCCACAATCAGTGCACGTTGTCCTTTGCCGATGGGGGCGAACATATCTACCACACGGGCAGAAAGGTTATCACTGTAACCACCTTTGCAAAGTTTGAACTTTTCGTCGGGGAACAGCGGAGTGAGGTGGTCGAATGGAACGCGATCGCGCACTAGTCCGGGGTCTAGACCATTGATTTTTTCTACTTTCACCAGCGGGAAGTATTTTTCTCCTTCTTTAGGTGGACGGATAGAGCCTTCGACTACATCGCCTGTCTTCAGACCAAATAGTTTGATTTGTGACTGTGACACATAAATATCATCTGGCGAAGAAAGGTAGTTGTAATCTGATGAACGAAGGAAACCATAACCGTCAGGCATGATTTCTAAAACACCGGTTCCTGTCAGAATACCTTCAAATTCGTAAGGCTTTTCTACCGGCTTACGCTCGGGAGCCGATTGTTGGGGTTGCTGTGGAGATTCCAGGCCTTCTGTGTTGTTATTGTTGGTCGGACGCTGGTTGTTATAATTATTATTGTTGCGTTGATTGGGGTTGTTGTATCTCGGGTTTTGTTCGCGTGGTTGGCGAGGCTGGAATTTAGAAGCTGGAGTGACAGTGGGAACAGGTGCCTCATTTTTGGTTGCTTCAAACTTTCCAAGTAATTCAGTAGGAAGTTCAATCTTTTCCGAAGGGAGATCTTCAATTGGAATGAAGTCGTCTGTATCGCTATCGAAATCCAATTCGGGAAGAATTACCTCTTTTTCTTTCGGAGTATTGGTTGCCGAAACTTTTTGAGGAGTAGTGTTATTGGTTTCTTCTGCTGTTGTAGCAGGTTGCTCTTCTGTCTTGGCAGCAGTTTTATTCTTCGTACCCGGCTTGCGGCCTCTTTTCTTCGGCTCAGACTTTTCAACTGCTTCTGTTACTGTTTTTTCTTGGATGGGTTGAGCTGTTTCAACTGTGGAAACTACTTCTTTTTCAGCCTCTTCTGCGATGTGTGCAGCCGTTGTTGGAGTAGCTGCTTCTAGCTTTTGTGCTTTATCTTTGGTGGCAGTATATACCTTGTCACCTTCTTTTTTAACACTGATACGTGATCTCTTTTTAGGCTGGTTTTCTTTGCGGTCTTCATTTACTTTGGCCGCTGCTACTTTTTTGGTTGCTCCGACTATTGCTTGCTCGTCCAGAATCTTATAAACGAGTTCTTCTTTTTTCAGAGACTCTGTTTTAGTGATACCCAACTCTTTGGCGATTGATTGTAATTCTGACAAGTCTTTGTCGTTTAATTGAATGATGTTATACATATAGTATATGTTATTAGTAAAATATTTTTTTATTGTGTAATCAAAGAACGCAATCGGCACATGAAATGTCTTGAGATCGCAGTTCATAATTTATGATTACGGGATTTAATATGTTATAGATATTATATCGGAACGTAAACGAAACTTGCCAGATTGGCAAATTCTGCGTTTACTGATGCAAATGTAGCTGTTTTTTTTGAAAAACTCTTCAAATAGGAGAAAAAAATACCATATTTTTAAAATTAATAAAAAAAGACGCTTCAAAATATCGGCCTATGTTTCTCTCGGTACCGATGTTAAATGAACGTAAAAAAAAGTCAGATTGTTTAGGCATATCTGTGTTTTATAGCGGAAAAAGTGCTAATTTAGCCCATGAAAATTTGATTTTTATTATTAAAACATTGAATAAACATGAAAAAAGTGATTTTTACAGAAAAGGCTCCTGCAGCTATAGGACCTTATAGTCAGGCGATTGAGGCAAATGGTATGGTATTTCTCTCAGGTCAGTTGCCTGTAGATCCTGCTACCGGTGAATTTGTTCCGGGAGGAGTTGCCGAACAGACTGCTCAGGCTTTTGAAAATATCAAGCATGTATTGGCAGCAGCCGGTTTGACTACTGCAAATATTGTAAAGACTACTGTTTTTTTAGCGGATATGTCCTTATTTGCAGAAATGAATGCTGTTTATGCCAAGTATTTTGAAGGTGATTTTCCTGCCCGTTCTGCAATAGCAGTTAAGGCATTGCCGAAAGGTGCATTGGTGGAAATCGAAAGCATCGCTGCAAAATAACAGCTGTTATTTTGTCTATTGTAGGGGAGGAATATATCCGACCCTATAGTGAATATAAGTTTTAGTCTGGTGACGGTTATAGACTTCGGTTTCATGTCGGGTAAATGGATTAATGAATATGAGGAAAGTAAATTTGAAACAACTCGATAGATGGCAGTGGTCAACTATTGTGCTATCTATCATTTTGGTGATGGCATTTTCTGTATTTGTTTATCGCTATGAACCGTTTCGGAGTGGTTTCGAAATAACAGATCAATTAGGGGGGAATGTGTTTCCGGCTACTATACTTTCTACAGCTACTACGGATGGAGACTTGATTGTTCCTGCCGATTCCGATTATATTGGTAATCCGAAATCAGGTATTGCTATTCGTATAAAAAACAGCTATGCCAATAGTAAATTGCGTATTGAAGTGGCTGAAACTCCTTTCTTCTCTGAATCTGTTTCCGAATTTATTTTGCCTAAGCCCGGTAAGGAATATCTTGTTTTCCCCGACATCATTTGGAACTATCAGGCTTTGCGTGACAATAATCAGGCAGTGCCCGTTAGTATATCTGTCAAGGCGGAACTTAACAGAAAAAAAATGCCTCAGCGATTGAAAACCATTTCTATGCGGAGTATCAATGAGTGTCCGCTTGGTTATGTAGACGATAAAATGAAATTTCACGATACAGGTGAGTTTTTTGCCGCTTATGTGAACGAGGAACATCCGCAGATAGACAAACTTTTGCGTGAAGCATTGGACACGCGCTTAGTCAATCGTTTCCTGGGGTATCAGGGAGATACAAGTCAATCCGAAAATGTGGATAAGCAAGTTTATGCTTTATGGAATGTATTGCAAAAACGTAACTTTAAATATAGTTCCACAACCAATAGCAGTTTGTCGTCGAATGTGGTTTATACTCAGCGTGTGCGTACGTTGGATGATGCATTGGAGTCTTCGCAGATAAACTGTGTAGATGGGAGCGTGTTGCTCGCCTCATTGCTTAAGGCGATAAATATCAATCCTATATTGGTACGTATCCCCGGGCACATGTTTGTGGGTTATTACACAGACAAGACTCACACCGATATGAATTTTCTGGAGACAACAATGATTGGAGATGTGAATTTGGACGATTTCTTTCCTGATGAAAAACTGGATTCTACCATGGTGGGGAAATCGCAGAATCAAATGTCGAAACTTACTTTTGAGAAATCAAAAGAATATGCCAATAAGAAATATAGAGAAAACGAATCGCTTATCCATTCGGGAAAAGTGAATTATATGTTTCTGGAGATAGACAAGAAGACGCGTGCGCAAGTACAACCTATTGGTAAGTAAGTTTGTTATAAAAGGTATGGAATTAGTTTATATTTATCATAGCGGATTTGCCCTGTTGGGCGATGGGTATACTGTTATCATGGATTATTACCGTGACACAGAAGACAAACAGGCGGAAGCTGCTTTGCGCAGGTTGATGAATGAACAGCCTGAAGAACCGGTGGTGGCACCTGAACAGGGAAAGGTGCATGATGAACTTTTGCACCGCCCCGGAAAGTTATATGTGCTGGCCAGTCATTTTCATCCAGATCATTTCAATAAGGAAGTATTGGACTGGAAAACACAGCGACCAGACATTATCTATATCTTTTCGAAGGATATTCTGAAACACAGAAGAGCGCAGAAAGAAGACGCCGTCTGGTTGAAAAAAGGAGAGGAATATGCTGATGAAACCTTATCGGTCAGGGCATTCGGATCTACGGATGTAGGAGTATCTTTTCTGATAGAAGTAGAGAATAAGAAATTTTTCCATGCCGGCGATTTGAATAACTGGCATTGGATGGAAGAAAGTACGGAACAGGAATGGAAGGGATATGAAAAGAATTTCCTTCATGAAGTGGATAACCTGTATGATTATACGCATGAACTGGATGTAGCAATGTTTCCTGTAGATCCGCGTTTGGGACGTGAATATATGAGAGGTCCCGAACAGTTTGTGAAGAGAATAAAAACAAATATTTTTGTACCGATGCATTTCGCGCCCGACTATGGGAAAGCAAATGCTTTCCGTGCTTTGGCAGAAACCCATGGAACACATTTTATAGAAATAAAGTATCCCGGACAGATTATAAAAATTTAAAGAAATATGAAAGTAAAAGGAAGATTTGATCATTTTAATATTGATGTAACGAATTTGGAACAGAGTATTCGATTCTACGAAACTGCATTGGGGCTGCATGAAGCCAATCGAAAAGTAGCTGCTGATGGCTCTTTTATTTTAGTATATATGGCTGATGATCATAGTAACTTCTTGCTGGAACTGACTTGGTTACGTGATCATCCGCAGCCTTATGAATTGGGCGAAAATGAAAGCCATCTTTGTCTGCGTGTAGAAGGAGATTATGACGAAGTGCGTAAATTCCATAAAGAAATGGGATGTGTATGTTATGAAAATACAGAGATGGGGCTATACTTCATTAATGATCCGGATGATTATTGGATTGAAGTATTACCGGTGAAATAAATAAATATAAAAAATAGGAACTATGAAATACATTGCTCCCGGTGGCTGGTTCTCGCTGGAATATCCTGCGGGTTGGCGTGAGTTTGAAGATACAGAAGAGAGTTTTTTATTTTATGACCCCGACAAATGGAGTGGAAATTTCCGTATCTCGGCTTATAGAGGTGCTGACACAAACTATGGAAAAGAATGTGTCAGTTATGAATTGAAAGAAAATCCGGCTGCTGAATTGACCCTGATAAGAGGTGTGCAATCGGCTTACAGTGTGGATAGCTTTCAGGAAGAAGGCATTTGGTACACCTCTCATTTTTGGGTTATTGATTGTCGTGATATATGCGTGGAATGTTCTTTTACGGTAGCTAAGGGTGGTGATAAAACTGTTGCCGAGAATATTATTGCCAGCATAGAAATACGCAGTGAAAATAAGGCTTATCCTAAAGAGATTATTCCTATTCGAGTGCTTGAGATAGGCGAGGTGAATAGTGCTTATGAATGGGCCTCAAGTACGATAAAGAAACAGCTTACAAAAGACTTCTCTTCGCAGGAAGAGGATATTGAAAAGATTCAGGAAGTAATGGATAGCGGGCGTTTTCAACCTCAACAGCGTATGGCTTGGGAGAACTTCGGTGTGGCTTTTGGCACAATTCTGGTTAATGAGATGGAAGGCATGGAATGGGTGACAGTGATAGACGGAAAGGAAGAATATCCGGCTTTGCAGTTTATGAATTCCGATATGCTGATTGATCCTGCCGCCATAGTATGGAATAAAGCGAAGAAAAACCTTCCTTGTGACCTGAAGGCTGAATTTAAGAAAATTAAGCGCGAAGCGGAAGCTGTGTTGGATGATATTAATTAAAAAAGAGAATGGTTCCATATTTACAGATAGACGGACTTACAAAATCGTTTGGTGATTTGGTTTTATTTAATCAAATTTCTTTGGGGGTAGCCGAAGGACAACGTATCGGTTTGATAGCCAAGAACGGTAGCGGTAAGACTACATTATTGAATATTATAGCCGGAAAAGAAGGTTATGATGAAGGCAGCATTGTGTTTCGTCGTGATTTGTGTGTAGGCTACTTGGAGCAAGATCCTCACTATCCCGAAGAACTGACTGTGCTTGAAGCATGTTTCCATCACGGTAATACTACCGTGCAACTTATTAAGGAATATGAAAGGTGTATGGAAACCGAAGGTAATCCGGGAATGGAGGACCTGCTGGCACGCATGGAACATGAAAAAGCCTGGGATTATGAACGAAAGGCAAAACAGATTCTTTCGCAACTTAAAATCCGTGATTTCAATCAGCAGGTGAAGCATCTCTCGGGAGGACAGCTCAAACGTGTTGCTTTGGCGAATGTGCTTATCACGGAGCCTGATTTCCTGATTTTGGATGAGCCTACCAATCACCTCGACCTTGATATGACGGAGTGGTTGGAAGATTATTTGAGACGTGGCAATATCAGTCTTTTGATGGTGACTCACGACCGCTATTTCCTTGATCGTGTCTGCTCTGAAATTATCGAAATAGACAATAAGCAGGTTTACTCTTATAAAGGTAATTACAGTTATTATTTAGAAAAACGCCAAGAACGCATAGAGGCGACAAATGCCGAAATAGCCCGTGCCAATAATTTATATCGTACGGAATTGGAATGGATGCGCCGTATGCCACAGGCACGCGGACATAAAGCGCGTTATCGTGAGGAGGCTTTTTATGAGCTGGAAAAGGTGGCAAAACAACGTTTCAATGACGGTAATGTGAAGCTGGAAATGAAGGCGTCATATATCGGCTCGAAAATTTTTGAAGCAGACCATCTTTACAAGAGTTTCGGTGACTTGAAGATTTTGGACGATTTCTCTTATATCTTTGCCCGATACGAGAAGATGGGAATTGTGGGAAACAACGGTACGGGAAAATCCACCTTTATCAAGATTCTGATGGGCGAGCAGAAGCCGGACAGCGGTACGATAGATATTGGCGAGACGGTGCGTTTCGGATATTATTCGCAGGATGGCTTACGGTTTGATGAACAGATGAAAGTGATAGATGTGGTGCAGGATATTGCCGAAGTAATTGAACTGGGCAATGGTAAGCGCCTTACAGCTTCGCAGTTTCTTCAGCATTTTCTTTTTACACCTGAAACGCAGCACAGTTATGTGTATAAGTTGAGTGGGGGAGAGCGGCGCCGGCTTTATCTCTGTACGGTGTTAATGCGTAATCCAAACTTTTTGGTACTGGACGAACCAACCAATGATTTGGATATTATTACTTTACAGGTGTTGGAAGAATATCTTCAGAACTTTAAGGGTTGTGTGATTGTGGTGAGTCATGACCGTTACTTTATGGATAAGGTGGTAGACCACTTATTGGTATTCAAAGGACAAGGTGATATTCGTGATTTCCCCGGCAACTATTCTGATTATAGAGATTGGCGCGAAGTGAAAGAGCAACGTGAGAAGGAAGCCGAGAAGCCGAAAGAGGAGAAAACGGCACGTGTACGGTTGAATGATAAACGCCGTATGACTTTCAAGGAAAGGAAGGAGTACGAGCGGTTGGAAAAGGAAATAGGAGAACTGGAACAGGAGAAAGCAGATATAGAATCTGCCCTTTGTAGTGGAACCTTGAGTGTAGAAGAGCTGACCGAGAAATCGAAGCGATTACCGGAACTGAATGATTTGATTGATGAAAAATCAATGCGTTGGTTGGAACTGAGTGAAATAGAAGGGTAATGAGGTATTGTTTAGTTTGTAGGGGCGAGGTTTGCTCGCCCGAAAACAGTTTGCTTTGTGTCTTCGGGCAGGCAAACCCTGCCCCTACAGCTGACGATGGGATAGACCGGTTTGGTTTTGACACACTCCTACAGTTTATGATATAAGTGTAAGGAACTGTTGTAACTGCCTGCCTGAATATATCTTATACTTATTTTTTATCCTCTTTCCCATACTTACTGGGACTTACATTGAAGTGCTTTTTAAATACCTCTCTGAAATATTTGTTGTCGCAAAATCCTGTCATTTCTGCTACTTCTGTAATTGAGTACTTTTTTTTCTGCAACAATTGTGCAGCCGTATTCAGACGGAAGTCTCTGATATAATCGGCGGGAGACTGTCCTGTCAATGCTTTCAGTTTGTTATAGAAACTAGTGCGGCTCATGTTATGTAATGAGCATAAAGAGTCTACGGTAAAATCTGTATTATCAATATTATTTTTTATATTGTTCTTTACGTCGGTTATGAACTTCCAGTCCAGTGTGTTGGCTTCAGCAGGCAACAATCCCGGCTTTTCTGAATCCATTTTAGTGGCCATCGCATATCTTTGCCGTAATAAATCTCTGTTGGACAGTATATTGGATATTCTTGCCTTTAGCATTTTGATGCTGAATGGTTTGGTGATATAACCATCTGCACCGGTTGCCAATCCATTTAGAATATTCTTCTCATCGTTTAACGCAGTGAGTAATACGATAGGAATATGTGATGTTTCAATATTTGTTTTAATAGCTGTACATAGTTCATCTCCGCGCATTTCGGGCATCATAATGTCAGAGAGGATCAAGTCAGGCCAAAATTCTTTAACGATAATCAATGCTTCTTTTCCGTTGCTGCAAGCTTGTATGGTATAAGCTCCTGCAAGTGATGTGGCGAGATAACTGCGCAATTCATCATTGTCTTCTACGATGAGAATGCGTTGTAATAATGCGGCTTCAATCATTTCCTGTAGCTTTTCGGGCGTTTCTGTAACTTTCGCTTGTTCGACAACTTCTTTGACCGGCAGTTCTTGATTCGGCTCTACGATGCTGTAATGACGCAGATGCTCATAACCTTTATAGAAAATAAGTCTGATGTCTGTTCCCTGATGTTCGGTACTGTCGATATTGATTTTTCCTCCATGAAGCTTTACCAATTTCCATACCAACATTAGTCCGATTCCGCTACCGGTTATTTTAGAATTGATGGCATTGCTGCCACGGAAGTGCAGTTTGAATATTTTCTTTTTTTCTTTGGCAGGAATGCCAATTCCTGTATCAGATACCTTGACTTTCCAAGAGTCTTTGGTCTCGGTGACGCAGACGCTTACATGACCATAATCAGGAGTGTATTTCAAGGCATTGGATATGATATTCTTTAAGATGGAGTCCATCTTTTCTTTGTCAAACCATACTTTCGTTTCCTTGAAATTACTTTCGTAAGTAAAATCTATATTCTTTGTGGCTGAATAAGAATGAAAACCATTGCATAAGTTTTGCATATAAGTATTCAGCTCAAATTCAGCTATGTATAGCTTAGGGGAATAGACTTCGGTATGTTCGAAGTTGATAAGATTGGTGGTCAAACGTAACAAAGCGTCCACATTTTTCAGAGCAGTTTTCATACAGTTGAGTCCGCTTGCCGTCAACTGTGCTTTTTCACTCAACTCTTCTAATGGAGCTTTGATCAGGGTTAGCGGCGTGCGCAAGTCATGTGCGGTATTGATGAAAAATTGAGTTTTTTCATCGGAAATCTTTTTCTGTTTTTTTAGATAGATAATTCTGGTAATGATAAAAAGCAAGAGTATCCCTAGCACTATATAGCATAATATAGCCCAAAAACTGAGCCATGCCGGATGTGCGATTATGACATCGATGGTGCGTTCTTCGAATATGACATTCTGTTCCTCTTTGGACACAGCACGAATATACAGTTTGTATTTTCCGGGTTTCAGATTGGCGAAATGGATTATGTTTTCTGCTCTCGGGGGACTCCAGGTAGTATAAAAGCCTTCCAGTTTCCAGCTGTAAAGCACATTGGATGGAAAGTCGTAGTTGATGGTCGATACTTTTAGTGAAAAAGTATTTTGATTGTGAGACAGTTTCAATACTTTTATATCATCGATATCTTCCGTCAATGGAGAATTTTCTTCACCGGAGAATACAGGCTGATAGGATAGTCGGAAATCACTTAGAATAATTTTGGAAAATTGATAATGAGGAAATTTAATATCCTTGGGAAACTCGATGGCACCGTCTATGCTGCCGAATATAAATCCTTTATCTTTGAGTAATACACCGGCAGAAGCATTGAAGTTGGCAGACATAAGCCCTTGCTCTTTAGTCCAGTTATAGAATAATTTATCTTTGCTGGAAAAGCAGGTGATACCGTTTTCTGTACTCATTATGATATTTCCGTTCACTTCGGGCAGTATGGTAAAGATGCTGTTGGTGAGTAGTGCACAATTATCTGTGTGGAATTGTTTGAAGGTATTTTTGCCGGGGTTATAAATTATTAGACCGGAACCACTGGTACCGACGTACAATAATCCGTTGGGAGCTTGATAAAGAGTATTGATGTAAGTAGACTCTCCGGGAATCTCTATATATTTATATTGGCTTGTGTTCTTATTTAGCAGATACAAACCGGTAGCAGTGCCAATCCACATGTGGTCACTGTCTTTTTCTCTGATAGATGTAATTGAATTTACCCCGGGGTATAATTTTACCTTATCATTTTTTAAGTCAAAGCATTTTAGATTGTAATATCCTCCGGACCAGATATTTCCTTCGGAATCTTTTATCATATCTCGGATGTATTTGTCAGGGCGCATATTGATAGGCGTCAGCAATGAAGGAGAGAAGTACTCCACAGAAAGTGCTTTCTTGTTAATTTTGTAAATACCGGAAGTATATCCACCTGCCCAAATAATTCCGGGAGTAACTTCGCACAAAGCAATGAATATATGGTTCTTATCTTTGAGTTGTTTGTCAAAAGAACTCAGGAACGAATGCCATTGACGTGTTTTAGTATTGTAAAGACTGATACCGTTGCCGGTACCAAACCATAAGTCTCCTTCGCTATCTTCGATGATGGTATGCACATGATCATTAATCAGAGATTGCTTGTTGCCGATGGAATGTTTTATCCAGTGGTAGTTTTGATATCGGTTGTCGACTATGGTGATTCCCGTAGGATAATTGGCAAGCCATATTCTCTTTTCCTCATCCACATAGATATCATTGATGATATTTCCCATCATCTCGTTATTGCTTTCGTAGTTGGTAGTGAGATAAGGATGTATCACGCCACTGTTAGCCTGAATTTTGTAAATCCCCATACCTTCGGTAGCAATTAAAAGTTCATTCTCGTTCAGGGCACTGATTTGGGTAATATTGACATCGCTTAAATCTGTTTCGGAATGAAGAATTTGGCGTGTGGGCAAATCATAGGCAAAGATGCCCTTTTCGAATGTTCCGATAAACAGTCGTTTCAATACTCTGTGATAATAGAGTTCGCTGATTTGCCCTTTGATTTCATCCAATGGAGGAATGGGAATTGGCTGTAACTCATTGTCATTTATACAGCAATAGCGTATTCCCTTTTCTGTCGCAATGAAGAAATGGGAGTTGTCTGATTGTACCATAGAGGTAATGTTGCTGCTCAGTGGGTTGTAAATACGTGAAATTTGATCACTCTGCGTATTATATAGTATAATCGAATCTTTGTCGCACAGCCATATATTGCCTCGATTGTCTAAATAGCTGTATGAAATAGACAAGGATAAGTTGGCAGGTTTATAGGTGGGTATAAATCTGTCAAACTGATGATGATATTCAAATATTTTTCCGGTTTTACCTACAATCCATAAGTTTTCTTTCTCTCGAAACAGCCATGTAAGATGATTTTGGGCATTTCTTTTATTTTCTTCGTCAGCTAATTTATAGTGTTTTATTTCTTTGCCATTATAGCGGTCCATTCCCTCATTGGTAAGAAACCACATATATCCTTTTGAGTCTTTTTGAATGTTGAATATTCTTCGGTTGCTCAGTCCGTCTTCTATCCCTATATATTTGTACGTTTGCCCCATAGCGATAAAAGGCAGTAAAAAGAACATGAATAATATATTCCTTTTCATGCTAATTTTGGTTTTCAAATATGTAAACGCGATAATACTGATATGTTAGTTTTACAAAGTAAGAGAAAAAGAATAGAAGATACAACTAAAATGTATTCTAAATTAAGAAACAGTTTTGATTTTCTTATTTCTTGACTCAGTAACAAAAGTCTGTGGCAAGTATTGGATATGTTTTTTTACTTCGAAATCAAAAATAGGCTTTTCCTTTAAAGAAAAACTGGGTGTAAGCCACATTCTAAAAGATAGAGAACAAGCCGAGAAATAGGTTGAAAATATAATTCTTTAGCAGAAAAAAAGTGTAATTCTGATTGTTAATGAATTACACTTTTATTATTTTTGTATACATATTATTTCATAATAAAATGCAACTACAGAGTTATGAAAAAGATTATTTTATTATACTTCATATGTTCTTTTTCTATATATGCGCAAGGACAGAATTTTCTTGCAAATGAAAAAACGAATGGAACAAGTATTATAGATAGTTTGTTCTCTTCGGTTAACAAACAATTGTCTGGTTATCCTTCAGAGTGTATATATCTGCAAACAAGCAAAGGAATTTATGAAGCCGGTGAAGACCTTTGGTTCAAAGCCTATCAGCTGGATGTACAAACCTTCGGCTTATCGGATAAAAGTAAGACTCTTTATCTGCAAATGATTAATCCGAAAGACAGCGTAGTCTGGCAAGAAAAGTATCCGATAGAGAATGGTATCGTATCCGGTCATGTTTACATCGACGAAAAACTTTCGGAAGGCGATTATTTTCTGGAAGGCTATACAAAGCACTCTTTTTACAAGAATGATACTATCGGAATAACTCCTACCCGCAAAATAAGGATAGTAAAGAATATAGCCCGTTCGGAAGTAACGGAGAGTCTTAAAGATACAGTCTTTCGTTTTGAAACATTTCCCGAAGGAGGGAATCTTGTGTCCGGCCTTTTCTCCAAGTTAGCTTTTAAAGCAACCGATGGTAAAGGGAATCCGGTATCTGTGGAAGGAGCCATCTATGAAGACGATAAGTTCCTGTGCGGAATAAAAAGCGTGCACGATGGAATGGGGGCTGTTTCCTTCACTCCCTTAGTGAATAAAAAATATAGGATTGAATTGAAGAATGGAAAAAGCTATCCGTTACCCGAGATTCATTCACAAGGAATGGTTCTGAACCTTCGCGGGCAAGATAAAGAGCACCTGGATTTTGTCCTTTCACAAACCAAAGGCTTTCCACACCGGCAAATTTATCTCTTGGGGCAAATGCGCGGAATGATTTGCTGTATGGCGAAAGGGATATTAAAGGACAGTCTTAAAATCTCCATCCCGCTCGATAATTTCCTGTATCAGGGCATAGCGGAGTTTACGCTTTTCGACAGCTCCATGCAACCCGTTGCAGAACGACTGGTCTATGTTCATCCTCAAAAGAGACTGTATATAACGGCCGAACCCGCAAAGACAAGTTTTGCCATTCGGGAAAAGGCGTCAATCAAAATAAAAGCGACAGACGAAGAAGGCAAACCGGTAAGGGCAAATCTGGGTATTAGCGTATACGACCGGGCATATAACAATCCTGCTGACCCTGTGAATATCTTAGCTTATTGTTATCTTTCATCCCAGATACGAGGCAGAATCTGTAACCCCACTTATTATTTTGATGAAAAGAACAGTGACAGAAAAGAAGCATTGGATCTGTTGTTGCTTACTCAGGGCTGGAGGCGATATGTATGGAATGCAGTAGAACCTGATTATCAAGGACAGCCTTTTTTGACGGACGAAATCAATGGCATACAAACTCTTAAGAGTAAGAAAAAGGCCAAACAAAATGAAGGGGCAGAACAGCTTATTCAGATTTTCGGTGCAAAGGGAAACTCTCAGTTTATTTGGACAGATTCCACCGGACATTTTATGGTTGACCCGGACAAGATGAAAGCACTTCAGGGAGGATATGTGTATTTGAAGCCCATGTTGTCGAAAGAGTTCAAACCAACATTGGAATTAGTGGATTACTTTCCTTTGATTGATAGTATAAAAAAGAAGAGGCCTTATTATTATCCGATAGCGGAACTGTCACACCATAAGAGGGAACAGCTTCTAGATTTGCCTGTGATAGGCAGTGACAGTACTATACTACTGAGTGAGGTGACTATAACAGCAAAAGGACATAAACCGTTTAGAGATAAAATGATGGGACGACTGGATAGCTTAGCAAAAGTAGATTTGAATAAAGCATGGGTATGTGATTGTAACAGTAGAACACCTAATGGTTATCTGAATGACTATATGGGGTATTCACACCACCCGACAGGTTGCTCTTCGTGCTATCCGGTCCGTAAGAAATCTAAACCTATTAACGGAAAAGATTATGAACTTATTAAATATGAACCCATAGGGAAAAATGGCGCATGGATAGTCACTGATATAAAAACAATTACCTACAATGGACCAGAGTTCACAGAAGAGGAATTGTTACGGATGAACAACCTCTGGCGTACCAAAGGATATTACACCTCTCGTGAATTTTACCAACCGGACGAAATAGACATGCAGCTTTCCACTCCTGACGCCCGCAATACTTTATTATGGGCTCCGTCAGTTATTACAGATGAAAAAGGAGAAGCGGAAGTTCATTTCTATTGTTCTGACATCAATACCGGATTTATCGGAGTCGTAGAAGGCGTTGATGGTGATAGATTGGTGGGAACTACAAAATGTGAATTTAGAGTATTAAGAAAATAAGAATTGTATATGAAAGAAATAAGCATATACAGAACAATTATTTTCCTGTATAGGAATATACCTAAGGGCTCCTATGACCTATTCTCAACAATCCATAGATTCCGTAATCTGTAAGATGAGAGAAGATATTTCTTCCCGTCCTTCTGAATTAATCTATTTTCAAACAAGTAAAGACATCTACGAGACCGGTGAAGACCTTTGGTTCAAAGCTTATCAGCTGGATGTACAAACCTTCGGCTTATCGGATAAAAGTAAGACTCTTTATCTGCAAATGATTAATCCGAAAGACAGCGTAGTCTGGCAAGAAAAATATCAAGACGGTATCGCCAATGGTATCAAAGGCGGTATCATAATAGGTGAAAATATCGGTAAATACTAGTAAGATTTTGGTAAATATATACTTAATTGGGATTAAGTCAAAAAGTGTGTGAGCATAATATTTTGAGAAAATTCGGGTCACTTATTATTCTTGGGGGGGTAAATGTCATACCACAAGCAAAGGGAAGAATAAGCCGTTTCCCATGGTCGGCCAAGGTCTTTTAAACGGAAGATTATTACAGTCTGCGACGGCAGACTGTACAGTCTACTGCAATGGACTGTACGGTCTACAGTAGCGGACTATACAGTCCGCTGCCGAAGACTATAGTAATCTGACGGACAGACAGGCATAATAGAAAGGATGAAAACGCTTAGTCCGGCTAATGAAACAACGTAGGGAGGGCGCCTATTTATGTAGATATCTTCGGCTTAACGAAAAAAGGAACCCGTTTTTAGCGGATTCCTTTTTAGCGGTGCGTACGGGACTCGAACCCGTGACCCCATGCGTGACAGGCATGTATTCTAACCAACTGAACTAACGCACCAATATATTTGTTATCGAAAAAAAGTTGCGGTGCGTACGGGACTCGAACCCGTGACCCCATGCGTGACAGGCATGTATTCTAACCAACTGAACTAACGCACCAATATATTTGTTATCGAAAAAAAGTTGCGGTGCGTACGGGACTCGAACCCGTGACCCCATGCGTGACAGGCATGTATTCTAACCAACTGAACTAACGCACCAATATTTCAACTTGTATTTCTTTCAATGCTTTCTCTCTCGATTGCGGGTGCAAAGGTACGCAATAATTTGAATTCTGCAAATGTTTGGACGTTTTTTTTCTGAACTTTTTTCTATTGGTCTTGATAGTGAATCATTTACATTTCAAGGAAAATAATTTTTCAAAAAAAGGAGAGGAGATGTTTTTTTAATTTGATTTTATTCCGTATATTGGTATTACAATTAAAAAAGAGAAGAAGTTAACTATGGATATGCGTGTTTTTCAGATAGAGTCTGGTAGGGTATTACCTATGAAAGGGGATATACTTATTTCATCTCCTTTTTTTCGTGGTCATGATTTAACCCGGTCGGTAGTGTTGTTGCTAGAACATAATGAAGAAGGTAGTATGGGAATAATTTTGAATAAAGAATTTCGTAACCATATCTTGTTGAATGAACTGTTGCCTCCATTGGAATTTGCACAGCGTGTGCCTATATATAAAGGAGGTCCGGTAAGTAGAGAAACTATTTTCTTTTTGCACACGTTAGAAGATTTGAAGGGAGCAATACCTTTGGCTAATGGATTATATGTGAATGGCAATTTTGGTGAGGTGCAAAAATATATTCTTGATGGTAAACCGGTAGAAGGGGTATTTCGGTTCTTTTCGGGATATGTCGGATGGGAGAAAGGGCAATTGATTAAGGAGATAGAAGAGAAATCATGGTTGATAGTGGATAGTAATAAAGAGATGTTGCAGGATTTGAATTTCTGTGATTTATGGCATACCATGCTTGCTAAATTAGGAGGTAGATATGCTATTTGGGCACGTTATCCTCAATATCCGATGCTTAACTAGAAATTTATTTTTTGGAGCATTATCACATCCCGATAGCCTTTGCCGGTATGCATCCAATCTTTTAATAGTGCACACTCTTGATAACCGCAAGTAGTAAATAGCTTGCGGCAGGGTTTGTTTGCGGTGTCTACATATGCAAACAGCTGATGGATACCCAAGTAATGGAAACAGTGGCTTTCAAGGAGAAATAGCGCCTGTCTGCCTATTCCTTTCCTCCGTTGTGCTTCGTCTATGACGATGCCTACCTCTGCCCGACTGTGCAGAGGGTCAAAATTGCAAATATCTACAATCCCTACCACCTGTCTGTCGCTATTTTCAATCATTAATCGGAGTTGGCGGTCTGTAAATAAATCATTTTGCGTTTGCTCAATGTATTGTTTCAGATGGAAACGGGAGTAAGGTCCTGTGGTATTACTGATATCCCATAAATCAACAATGTTTTCGAATCGGAACATGCAGTCTAAATCTTCCGGCTCGGGAGCACGAAGCTTAATTCCGTTTTCTTCTAATTGTCGTGCCATTATTCTTCCTCCTTTTCTTCCTTTAATAAGTCGAGTTCGTTCCATATACGTTTGCGGGTAGGGACACAAAACAGGGAAGCAATGAGAGACATGGCAGCACAAAAGAGACCGGTAGTATTGAGTGTGAGGTAGTAAAACGACAAGTTTGTCAATACAGGCACTACCAATAGTCCCAATCTGATTTCGTTCCAACGGCGATAGCTGCTCAGGGCATCGGGGAGTGAAAGTAGTTTGACACATTTTACCAGTGACAGGCTGAATAGTCGGAGGGATAAAGGTATTAATCCTACTGTCAGCAGTATACCGATTGTCTGTAGTATATAGTCCATGCGGGCATCACCGGCATAGTCTCCTTCCGTCATTATTCCCGTTTCGTAGAGGATGACTAACACTATAGGCAAGATCCATATCATGATATATTCTGCCTGGAGATATTTCACTGTTTTATTTATTCTTTCTTCCATTGTATCTTTTTTAATTCAATAATTATACTGTTCCTGTAAATAATGTGCGGTTTGCAATGGAGCGTCCTAAAGTAACTTCGTCTGTATATTCCAACTCATCGCCAATGGAAATTCCTCGCGCGATAACACTGAGTTTGACATTGGTGTCAGCTAACTTGCGGAAAATGTAGAAGTTGGTTGTATCTCCTTCCATAGTAGAACTAAGTGCCAGAATAACTTCTTTCACTTCATTGTTTTTGACACGTTCCACCAAACTTTCTATTTGCAGGTCGGAAGGCCCTATACCGTCCATTGGCGAAATCACTCCGCCCAGTACATGATACAGTCCTTTGTATTGCTGTGTAGCTTCCACGGCCATTACGTCACGGATGGTTTCAACCACGCAAATGGTGGAGGCGTCACGTACCGGGTTTGAACAAATACAGCATGTTTCGGTATCTGATATATTGTGGCAGATCTTGCAATATTTCACTTCGTGTTTTAATGTAATAATGGCATTGCCAAATGCTTCTACAGTAGCCGTATCCTGTCTCAGAAGATGAAGAACGAGGCGCATGGCAGTCTTTCGTCCCACCCCCGGCAGTTTGGCAAATTCTCCTACTGCTTTTTCTAATAATATGGAAGGGTATTGTTGGTTCATCGATTAAATTCCTATATAATGGCTGCAAACTTACGGAATTTAAGTGATTTTGCGTACATTTGCAGTCAAAAAAATAACATGAACGGAATTTATATTCTGCTGACCATATTTCTTTATTTCGGAATGTTGTTGCTTGTGGCTCGTTTCACCGGCAAGAATTCCGATAACGATGCTTTCTTTCGTGGTAACCGCCGTTCTCCCTGGTATGTTGTTTCTTTCGGCATGATCGGAGCTTCGTTGTCGGGAGTTACTTTTGTCTCTGTTCCGGGCATGGTGCGTAGCATCGATATGACTTATATGCAGACTTGTATGGGCTTTTTTGTAGGCTATCTTATTATAGCCCATGTGTTGCTGCCGCTTTACTATAAACTGAATCTCACCTCCATTTATTCCTATTTGGATGATAGGATAGGGAGATGTTCCTATAAAACGGGAGCTTCTTTTTTTCTTCTTTCAAAGATTATAGGGGCGGCAGCGCGTCTTTATCTGGTCTGCCTGATACTTCAGCATTATGTGTTCGATGTATTCGAGGTTCCGTTTGTCGTGACGGTGATAGGGATTGTATTGCTGATTTGGCTGTACACGCGCAGAAGCGGCATTCGCACGATTGTGTGGACCGACAGCTTGCAGACCTTGTGCCTTTTGCTGGCATTGGGACTTATAATATATAATGTGGCGGGACAACTCGAACTCGATTTTTCGGGAGTGGTGCAGACCGTGAAGGACAATGAACATAGTCGCATTTTCGTTTTCGATGACTGGCATTCCAAACAGAACTTTTATAAGCAGTTTTTCAGCGGCATCTTTATCACGATTGTAATGACAGGACTTGATCAGGATATGATGCAGAAAAACTTGTCATGCAAGAACTTGCGTGAAGCACAAAAGAATATGTATTGCTACGGCATTTCTTTTGTCCCGGTCAATTTCCTGTTTCTGTCTTTGGGAGTTTTGTTGCTGTTGCTGGCAAGTCGGACAGGGATGGCATTGCCGGCGGGAGGCGATGATATTCTTCCTCTGTTTGCGGCAGAGGGGCATTTAGGATATGCAGTGTTGATTTTCTTTACAATCGGGATTATCGCGGCAGCCTTTTCGAGTGCCGATTCTGCATTGACTGCTCTGACCACTAGCTTTTGCATCGATATTATGGGTATCAGTCATTTGCCCGAACAAGAAGCGGAAAAACGCAGGAAGATAGTTCATTTCTGCATTTCGGCAATTTTTATTGGGTTCATTCTGCTATTTAAAGTGGTGAATAATAAGAGTGTGATAGATGCGATATATGTTATAGCCTCCTATACTTACGGACCGTTGCTGGGGCTGTTTGTGTTCGGACTGTTCACCAAGTTGCACCCGCGTGACCGCTTTGTGCCTTATGTGGCGATAGCATCTCCGCTGGTGTGCTATGCCATAGACAGGGTGGTGTTTAATTACACCGGTTATCAGTTTGGCTACGAGATGCTGATGTTCAATGGATTCTTAACTTTTATGGGGTTAACTTGTTTAAGTATTAAAAATAAAAAAATATATGGAAATACTCAGTGCTGAATTTGTAATAAGTAATACAAAGGTAGATAAGTGTCCGCAAGGTAATTTGCCGGAATATGCTTTTATAGGCCGTTCCAATGTGGGCAAGTCCAGTTTGATAAATATGCTGACCAAACGTCCTAAGCTGGCAATGACTTCATCCACTCCGGGAAAAACGTTGCTTATTAATCATTTTTTAGTGAATAACGAATGGTATTTGGTGGATTTACCGGGGTATGGCTTTGCTTTGAGAGGTAAGAAGCAGGTAGATAAAATTCAGAAAATTATAGAAGATTATATTTTGGGGCGCGAGCAAATGACAAATTTGTTTGTGCTGATAGATTGTCGCTTGGAGCCACAGAAAATCGATTTGGAATTTATGGAGTGGTTGGGAGAAAATGGAGTCCCTTTCGCTATCATATTTACTAAAGCAGATAAATTGTCGGGAGGGAAGGCAAAAGATAATGTGAACAAATATCTGAAGAAGCTGAGTGAACAATGGGAAGAATTGCCTCCTTATTTCTTGTCTTCTTCTGAGAAAAAACTAGGGCGCAAAGAAATATTGGATTATATAGAAAGTATTAATCAGAGTGTGAAGGGATAGTTGCTTTCTATTTGAACTATATTCTCATTTACCGTAGGGGAATCTTGCGTATATTTTCGTGGGAAAGGGAATATTGTGTGATTATATTTGAGTTTACGAAGAAATTTATATCTATAACTTTTGCTGAAAATACGTTAAATAGTAAAAGGGTATATGCAGTAATCCATCATTTTCATTCTTTAATGAATAGAATATAAAAAACAGAGAGATTATGAAAAAGTTAGCTCATTTTTGTGGAATCATGCTGGCTGCTACTTCTTTTATGTTTCAGTCATGTGACGATAGTGATGGATATTCAATAGGTGATATTGCTGTTGATTGGGCTACTGTGGAAGCTAAAGACAGCCACACTTATTCACTGACAGGTGATACATGGGGGACTCTGTGGCCTGCTGCATCGGCTTTTCCTTGGTCGCCGGAGGATGGAGAGCGTGTTGTTATCGTATTCAATCCGTTGTATGATGATTTTCAAGGATATGATTGCGCTATCAAGATAGAGGGTATTCGCTCCATTCTGACTAAAGATGTTGAGGAGCTTACGGAAGAAAACGATGCAGAATTGGGGAATGATCCTATTTATATTGAAAAGAGGAATATGTGGATAGGTGGCGGATATATGAATATTGTTTTTACGCAGAATCTGCCTGCACAGGAAAAGCATCGCATCAGTTTGGTACATACAACTCCCTTAGCTTTGGATTCTGAAGGTTATCTTACATTGGAGTTGCGTTATAATACCTATGATGATATGACCGGTCTTTATGGAAATGGAGCTGTTTCATTTAACCTTAATTCTATTGAGGCTCTTCCCGGAATGAAAGGTGTTAAGATAAAATTGAATTCGGCTGTTAACGGTGAAGTGACAGTTCCTTTTGAACTGATGGACGAGCCGACTCCGAATGAAGTGAAACAGATGGATTTTTCAAAAATGGAAATCGAATAATTAGGGTTTAAAGAGAGAGTTTGTGACCGTGTGTCAAGAGCGAAATGACGTTGGAATACGAGGGATATTTCGAGCTCTTGGCACACTTTTTTTTAAGAAATGTCCACTTCCCCAATTATTTTTTCTCTATTTCAGTATTATTTCAGAATTATCTTATTTCTTTGCTTGTCATAAATATCAAAGGTTATGAAGATATTATTAGTAGAAGATGATGTTAATTTACGTGAAGTAGTTCAACGTTCATTAGAAAAAGAACGCTATATAGTAGAAGTAGCTCCTGATTTTCGGACAGGTATCCAAAAAATAGAGGATTATACTTACGATTGCATTTTGCTGGATATAATGTTGCCTGATGGTAATGGATTGGAGTTGCTTGAACAGCTCAAAGAGATGCGTAAACGTGAGAACGTGATTATTATTTCGGCAAAAGATTCTTTGGAAGATAAGGTCTTGGGATTGGAGTTGGGGGCAGATGATTATTTACCAAAACCTTTTCATTTGGCAGAACTCAATGCACGTATCAAGAGTGTTATCCGACGGAATCAGCAGAATGGTGAAATTACCATAAAATATGGAAACATTGAAGTTTTTCCTGATAAATACCGTGTACAGGTAGATGGTAAGGAACTGGACTTGAATCGTAAGGAGTATGACATTCTGGTCTATTTCATGAATCGTCCGGGACGTTTGGTCAATAAGAATACGATGGCCGAATCTGTTTGGGGTGATCACATAGATCAAGTAGATAATTTTGATTTTATCTATGCTCAAATAAAGAATTTAAGAAAGCATTTGAAGGAGGCCGGTGCGACTCCTGAGGTGAAAGCCGTTTATGGGTTGGGTTATAAAATGACTATGGACTGATGAAGCTGATTTATTACATACTGGTTCGTATATCGCTTGCCCTGACAGTTATTCTGACCGGATGGGCTATCTTTTTTTATATCGCTGTCATGGATGAAGTTAACGACGAGGTGGATGATGCACTTGAAGACTACTCGGAAATTATTATTATCCGTGCATTGGCAGGCGAAGAATTGCCATCCAGGAATACAGCTTCCAATAATCAATATTTCTTAAAAGAGGTAACAGAAGAATATGCTGTCAGTCGTGAAAATATACTCTATAAAGATTCAATGGTGTATATTCCCGAAAAAGGAGAAACAGAACCGGCACGTATCCTGACTACGCTCTTTAAAGATGACGGAGACCGTTTTTTTGAGCTGACGGTTGCAACACCTTCTATTGAAAAGGAGGACTTGAAAGAAGCCATTACGGGATGGATTATATTTCTGTATGTTATTATGTTGCTTATTACCATTTTGATAAATGTGTGGGTGGTTTATCAAAATATGCGTCCGCTTTATGTGTTGTTGAATTGGTTGGATAAATATAGAATCGGAACAAAGAATGAACCTTTACATAATCCTACTCAGGTTTCGGAATTTAAAAAGTTGAATGAGGCGGCCATTCGTTATGCGGAGCGTAGCGAAAAGATGTTTGAACAGCAAAAGCAATTTATTGGTAATGCTTCTCACGAGATGCAAACTCCACTTTCTATCTGCCTCAATCGTGTGGAAATGTTAATGGAGGATGAGGCTCTTTCCGAAGCTCAACTGACAGACTTGATGAAGACTCACCAGACCTTGGAACACATCACAAAATTGAATAAAACTTTATTGTTGCTTTCCAAGATTGAAAATGGACAGTTCTCGGAGACCTCTCAGATAGAGGTTAATCGCTTGGTTAAGCAATATCTCACTGATTATAAAGAAGTATATGCTTATCGTCATATCGAAGTACAGGTGGAGGAAGAAGGGACGTTTTTCATTACTATGAATGAAATGTTGGCAGTGGTGTTATTTACCAACCTGTTGAAAAATGCTTTTGTTCATAATGTAGAGGGTGGCTATATTCGGATTATCATTACGGAATGTACTATCACTTTTTGCAATCGGGGGACAGAAGCAGAACTGGACAGTCGTCATATATTTGAACGTTTTTATCAGGGAAAGAAGAAAGAAGGGTCTACCGGTTTGGGACTTGCACTTGCCGATTCTATTTGTAAAATGCAAGGTATATATCTACATTATTATTATCGGGAAGGGGAGCATTGTTTTGAGGTAAGATTATGACTTGGTGTCGTAAATCGATGATAAGCGTTGTTTGTGCCAACAATTTAAGAGGGAAAGTTTGGTCAACTTTTTAAATTCATGAAAAAAAGTTCGTAAAAAAGGCGTTTCCTGTGCTTCTTTTCAAATTCTTTTCAGAATCTCTTTTAATCTTTGCATCAGAGAAAAGACAATGATGTATAACTTATAAAACAATCAGATTATGAAAAAGGTATTTTTATTTTTAGTGTGTTTATTCGCGTTGCAAACTGTAGTTATGGCCGATGATGACAAGCCTATACAAGTTAACCAATTACCGCAACCGGCTCAAACTTTCATCAAACAGTACTTTTCGGCTGCTAAAGTAGCTATGGCTAAAATGGAAACCGATCTCTTTGATAAAAGTTATGATGTAATTTTTACGAATGGCGATAAGTTGGAATTTGATAAGCGGGGAGCATGGACAGAAGTGAATTGTAAATATAGCTCTGTTCCGGGTAATGTGATTCCTGCTCAAATTCAGAAGTATGTGTCAACCAATTATCCAGACGCTAAAGTCCTGAGGATTGAAAAGGATAAAAAAGACTATGAAATAAAGCTCTCCAATGGATGGGAAATCAAGTTTGACTTAAAATTTAATGTGATTGATATCGATAATTAATACTACTTGGGGTTGTGTTAAAACGTGGATAATGCTGTCGTTTGGTTCGCAGGGGCGAGGTCCGCTCGCCCGAAAACAGTTTGCTTTGTGTCTTCGGACAGGCAAACCCTGCCTCTACAGCTGACGATGGGATAGGCCGGTTTAGTTTTGACACACTCCCAATGTTTAAATTAACCATATAGTAACTCCCTTGACATTATCTTGTAATGAACAGCATGGATATTTGCATAGTTTTTAAAAGATAACCGGAATGAATGTGAAACTTTTAATATATGCTGCTTCATGAAATTTTTATTTATTGTTCAAGGAGAGGGAAGGGGACATCTTACCCAGGCAATCACTTTGGAAGAGATTTTGCTTCGTAACGGCCACGAGGTTGTGGAAGTGTTGGTGGGAAAGAGCAGTTCGCGGCGTTTGCCGGGATTTTTTAACCGTAGCATTCATGCACCCGTAAAACGTTTTGTCAGTCCGAACTTTACGCCTACGCCAGCCAACAAACGGGTGAGTTTGATACGCAGTGTTGCTTGTAATTTGGTAAAACTGCCTGTCTACATGAACAGTATTCGTTATATTTTCCAGCGTATTGAAGCCAGTGAAGCCGACATGGTTATTAATTTTTATGAATTGCTCACAGGTTTCACTTACTTATTGTTTCGCCCTTCGGTGCCTCAGGTGTGTATCGGACATCAATATTTGTTTCTTCATAAAGATTTTGAATTCCCTCGTGTCGGAAAGTTGAATGTGGCATTACTGAAATTCTTTACCAGGTTGACTGCTATCGGAGCACGCGAACGATTGGCTCTTTCTTTTCGTGTCATGAAAGATGATGATAAATGTCACATTCGTGTTGTTCCTCCATTACTCCGTCGGGAAGTTTTATTATATGAGTCTTGTAAGGGGGATTATGTGCACGGATATATGGTCAATTCAGGTTTTGGTGAGAACATAATGGAATGGCATAAAAAGCATCCCGATATTCCGCTTCATTTCTTTTGGGATAAATGGGAGGAAGAACCGGTGAAGAAAGTAGATGATACTTTGACTTTTTATCAGTTGGATGATGTGGAATTTTTGCGTCAGATGGCAGGTTGTAAAGCCTATGCCAGCACTGCCGGGTTTGAATCCATCTGTGAAGCTATGTATTTGGGAAAACCCATTATGATGGTTCCTGCACACATCGAACAGGACTGTAATGCTTACGATGCGTCTTTGAGTGGTGCGGGTATTGTTTCTAATGATTTTGAACTGGAGCGGTTACTGGAGTTTGCCGAGACTTACGAACCCCGGCGTGAGTTTGTGTATTGGGTTCGCAGAGGAGAATATTTGTTGCTTGATTTATTGCAAAAAAATGCTGCCGGTTACTCGCAAACACTTTTCAATGAGATGTATTTGGTCGAAGAATTCATTTGATTGCAATTACTTTATATAAATTCATAAAACTCTCTTTTAAAGTTATGGCTGCGTGATGCAGACATAGCTTTTTATGTAGGTGCGAATTACATTATCATTCAGGGGAAATGGAAATTTATAGAGCTTGAAATGAATAAGGTTTCATGAAAGGTTTTATATTTGCAGTCATTAATCATTGATAAAGCGAAACTGTTATGATGAAAAACCTTTGTGCCGTGTCTTTTTTGGTGGCTTCTTTGTATGCCGGAAATGTATATGCTCAACCTGCCGCCGTGAAGAAAATAATAGAAATAGGAACGACCGATAATCGTGTAATGCATCAGCTGGATGTCCTGACTAATCGTTTTGGAGGTCGTCCCATTGGCTCTGATGCCTATGATAATGCTGCCGAATGGATGCTCCGCGAATTTAGGAGTTGGGGTATCGAAGCTCATTTGGAAGAAGCCGGTGAGTTGCCTGTAGGTTTTAACCGTGGTCCATGGTTCGGACGCCTTATCGGGGGCGACCAACCGATGAATCTGCATTTTGTCACTCCTTCTTATACTTCGGGAACCAAAGGGCTGCAACGTGGCCATGTGCTGATAGAACCCGCAACGGAAGCTGAGCTGAAACGTATGAGACATCAGTTGAAAGGGGCGTGGGTGTTGGTCTCGGGAAAAAATGTGGGCTGGCCTGTCGATCATTCTGCCAAAGCTGATTCAATTCGCAATGCGATAAAAGCGGAAAACGTGAAGATTGAACAAATGAATGATTCGTTGATGAAGGAGAATTGGACAAAGGGTGCACATCACAAGACGATTCCTTTGCGTCGTATGTCGGGGTTATTCTATAAAGAGATGTGCGAAGTCGGTGTGCTGGGTTTCATACAGTCTGCTTCCGTACCCTTGCGTGCACTCTATGACCGGCCGTTGGTGAACGACAAGAATACCACTTTTGATAATTTACCCGAAGTATGTGATATTAAATTGGATGAGCATCAGTATGCCGTTATAGAACAGATGGCAAAAGAACGCCGGGAGTTTTGGTTGGAGTTTGATATTCGTAACCATTTCAAGCTTGGCCCGGTGAAATACCATAATGTAGTAGCTTCCATAAAGGGTACAAAATATCCGGATGAATATGTGATAATCAGTGGTCATCTCGATGCGTTTGATGTGGCAACGGGAGGAATTGACTGCGGTACGGGAATCGGTCCTATGATGGAAGCTGCCCGGCTTATCGCCCTTTCGGGAGCGAAGCCCAAACGTACCATTCTATTCATTGCTTTTGCCGGAGAGGAATTCGGTTTGCTGGGTGCAAAAGCATATGCCCGCACACATCAGAATGAGTTGGGAAAGATTGCGAATCTGTTCAACCGGGATGGCGGACCTACTCCTCCGATTGGTATTTCCGTTCCACAAGCTATGTATGATGATTTTGTAGAAATCTGTAAACCGGTGAAGAATATCAATCCTGATTTTCCGTTCGAGGTGAAAGTTGCCAAACCCCGTAAACGCCCCACTTCAACGGGAGGAACCGATGCCAGTGTGTTTGCCGTAGAGGGTGTTCCTACTTATGGTTTCACGACAGATGATATCAAAGGATATAATTTTTCTTACGGAGAAATCTGGCATACCGAACGTGATCTTTACACAAAGAATATTCCCGAATATCAGGAGCATACGGCAGTTGTGACTGCAATAGTGGCACTCGGAGTTGCTAATCTGGACAAGCAATTATCCAGAGAAGGTATGTATAAGGAGTAGTATGCATACTTTTTAATGTTTTTCTCTCCGGAGCTATGTGTCAAACGGTTACTTATACATATTGCTTCGGGGAGAATAATTATAATCTTTCACTTCTTTCTATCAAAATTGTTCTGTTTTTCCCCTTTTAATGGATATATGTCGTTTTAAAGTGTAAAAAATGTTAGTCGGGGAATAATGATTGAAGATAATTTCTACCTTTGCCACGCACGTTGGTGCATAACCGACCTAAACAATTCGGTGAAAAGATTGTTTCTATAGCAAAGATAAATTATAAAATAAAACTAAACAGAAGCTTATGTCACAAATCGTTGGACATATATCACAAGTAATCGGACCGGTAGTCGATGTGTATTTCGAAGGCAAAGATATCGATACCGACCTTCTTCTTCCTAGTATTCACGACGCTTTGACCATTAAACGACCGGACGGCAGAACGCTGGTTGTCGAAGTGCAGCAACACATCGGTGAGGACACGGTACGTACCGTAGCCATGGACAGTACGGACGGACTGCAACGCGGCATGGAAGTAATACCGACAGGACATCCCATCACCATGCCGGTGGGCAATCAGATTAAAGGACGTTTGATGAACGTAGTGGGCGATGCCGTGGACGGAATGAAGCCGTTAAGTAAAGAAGGTGCATACCCTATTCATCGTGAACCTCCCAAGTTTGAGGATTTGTCTACTACACAGGAAGTGTTGTTTACCGGAATCAAGGTAATCGACCTGTTGGAGCCCTATTCAAAAGGGGGCAAAATTGGGTTGTTCGGTGGTGCCGGTGTAGGAAAAACCGTACTTATCATGGAGTTGATCAACAACATTGCCAAGAAGCACAACGGTTTTTCCGTGTTTGCAGGAGTGGGCGAACGTACCCGTGAAGGTAACGACCTGTTGCGTGAAATGATTGAATCAGGCGTTATCCGCTATGGAGAAGAGTTTAAAAAAAGCATGGAAGAGGGAAATTGGGATCTCTCTAAAGTAGACTACAACGAAGTAGAGAAATCACAGGCTACCTTGGTGTACGGACAGATGAACGAACCTCCCGGCGCACGTTCTTCCATCGCCCTTTCCGGGTTGACCGTTGCCGAATCGTTCCGCGACCGTAAGGGTGGGGATGCCAACGGACCGCGTGATATTCTGTTTTTCATTGATAATATTTTCCGTTTCACACAAGCCGGTTCAGAAGTATCCGCCTTGTTGGGACGTATGCCGTCTGCTGTGGGGTATCAGCCGACACTGGCTACCGAAATGGGACAGATGCAGGAGCGAATCACTTCCACCAAGAATGGTTCTATCACCTCCGTACAGGCGGTATATGTGCCTGCCGACGACTTGACAGACCCGGCACCTGCCACTACATTCAGCCACTTGGATGCTACAACGGTATTGAGCCGTAAGATTACCGAGTTGGGTATTTATCCTGCGGTAGACCCGTTGGAATCCACTTCGCGTATTCTTGACCCGAATGTTGTGGGACAGGAACATTACGACACCGCGCAACGCGTGAAACAAATCCTTCAGCGCAACAAAGAGTTGCAGGATATCATCTCTATTCTGGGTATGGATGAGCTTTCGGACGAAGACCGCCGGACGGTAAACCGTGCACGTCGTGTACAGCGTTTCCTGTCACAGCCCTTTGCCGTGGCCGAACAGTTCACCGGTGTGCCGGGGGTGATGGTTTCCATCGAAGATACCATTAAAGGATTCAATATGATTATGGACGGGGAAGTGGATTACCTGCCCGAACAAGCGTTCCTGAACGTAGGAACAATAGAAGAAGCAATAGAAAAAGGTAAGAAATTGCTGGAAACAGCCAATAAAAAGAATTAGTGCTTTATGAAACGGTTTCTGAATATGACAATCGCCACTCCCGAAGGAGTTATTTTCGAAGGAGAGGTTGAGAGTGCAGAGTTTCCCGGTACGTTGGGTGCATTTACTCTTCTGCCGTTACACGCAGCTCTGATTTCTTCCCTTACCGGGGGACAAATCGTTTATGTGAAAGATGGGAAACCGGAAAAAGTCGCTATCAAGGGTGGTTTTGTTGAGGTAAAACAGGATATAGTATCGGTTTGCGTAGAACAATAACATTTAAAGAGTCAAAACTATGGGATTTACACTGACAAAAAAGCGATTTTTAATCTGGAAGACCGTTATGATGGTGGTCGCCGGACTGGTAGTAGGAGGAGCAATCAAGTTATTTTGGCCGGAGCATTATTTTGCCTGGTTTCCTTTTATTCCTCTGTATTTTTATATCTTCGGATGGTATTATATTTTTATGTTCGACTACTGTCGGAAGTATACGCCGCATAAGTTGCTTTCCGTCTATATGGGAATGAAGTTTGTAAAAATGGTATTCTCGATGATAATCCTGTTGTTCTATGTGTTGCACGTCAAAGTGCATAAGGAGGATTTCGTATTGACTTTCTTTTTGTTTTACCTTTTCAGCATGCTGTATGAAAGTATATTCTTCTTCGTGTTTGAAAGCAATTTGAAGATTAAACTAAAAGACAAAAAAGAAAAAAATGGATAAGGTAAGGTATTTGATAGGTATTGTTTTTTGTTTGCTGATGATGGGTGTCGGTACGGTGAAAGCCGAAGATATCAATGTGAGTCAGCAGCAGGAAAATGTGGATGCGAAGGATATCGTGTTCGGCCATATTCAGGATTCTTACGAATGGCATATCACTAAGTGGGGTGATAAGGATATTGTGATTCCTCTTCCGGTGATTGTATACAGTAAGGAGACGGGATGGCATACCTTTCTTTCTTCCCGTATCGCACATGAAGGCAGTGAGTACGAAGGGTTGAGCATCGCTACCGATGGAGACCATAAAGGAAAGATTGTAGAAGTGAATGCTGCCGGACAGGAGGTTCGCCCGTTCGATATTTCTATTACAAAAACAGTACTTGCTCTGCTAATCAACAGTGTGTTGCTGGTTGCCATTATTCTGGGTACTGCCCGTTGGTATAAGAAGCGCACGCCTGATTCTCCCGCACCGAAAGGTTTTGTCGGTTTCATGGAAATGTTTGTGATGATGATAGAAGATGATGTAATCAAGGGCTGTGTGGGAAAAGATTACAAGCGTTATTCTCCCTTTCTGTTGACGGCATTTTTCTTCGTGTTCATCAATAACCTCATGGGGTTGATTCCTATCTTTCCCGGTGGAGCAAATGTGACGGGGAATATTGCCATTACACTGGTATTGGCATTGTGTACGTTCATTGCTGTCAACGTGTGGGGCAACAAGGTATATTGGAAAGAAATCCTTTGGCCGGATGTGCCTACATGGTTAAAGTGCCCTGTGCCGTTGATGCCGGTAGTAGAGTTGTTCGGTATCTTCACAAAGCCTTTCGCCTTGATGATACGTTTGTTTGCCAATATCATGGCAGGTCACTCGGTTATCTTGGCGCTCACCAGCCTGATATTCGTAACAGTCGGCATGGGACCTGCCATAAACGGCACGATGACAGTGGTATCCGTTCTGTTCTGCATCTTTATGAACTTTGTGGAACTGCTGGTAGCCTTTATTCAGGCGTATGTGTTCACCATGCTGTCGGCAGTGTTTATCGGACTGTCCCGTGTAGAAGAAACAGAGAAAGAAAAAGCATAAAATAAATCATTAAAAAATAGAAAAGTTATGTTACTATCAACAGTATTATTACAAGCAGCAGCCGGAGTCGGCTTGAGTAAAGTAGGTGCAGCACTGGGTGCAGGTTTAGCAGTAATCGGTGCAGGTTTGGGTATTGGTAAGATTGGTGGCTCGGCTATGGAAGCTATTGCACGCCAGCCGGAAGTTTCAGGTGATATCCGTATGAATATGATTATCATCGCCGCCTTGGTAGAAGGTGTAGCCTTGTTCGCCATTGTGGTTTGTTTCCTTGCATTATAAAAATAAAAAGAAGTTATGTCATTATTAGTGCCCGATAGTGGTTTGTTGTTTTGGATGTTGCTTTCCTTCGGCATCGTGTTCTTTGTGCTCGCCAAATACGGTTTTCCCGTCATTGTCAAGATGGTGAATGAGCGTAAGGAGTACATCGACCGTTCGTTGGTGGTGGCAAAAGAAGCAAACGAACAGTTGGCTAACCTGAAAGCCGAAGGTGAAACCATCATGGCTAAAGCTCATGAGGAACAGGCACGCATACTGAACGAAGCAGCGGCGACACGAGACCGTATTATCAAGGAAGCCAAAGAACAGGCACGGATAGAAGGAGATAAAATGATGGAAGAGGTGAAGCGCCAAATCCAGGCAGAAAAAGAAGATGCTATCCGTGACATACGCCGTCAGGTAGCGGTTCTGTCCGTTGATATTGCCGAGAAAGTGTTGCGTAAGAACCTCGACGACGAGAACAAGCAGACGGCAATGATTGACCGGCTGCTGGATGAATTGACTGTTTCTAAAAACTGATTTGCCATGTATATAGGAGTAGTTTCTATGCGATATGCCAAGGCATTGCTGGCGTATGCCGATGATGCGAAGGTGGAAGATGCTGTTTACTGGGAAGCGTTGTTGCTGAAAGACAGTTATGCGCAAGTTCCCGAGTTGCGGCAGGCTATGGACAATCCTGTACTGGCGCCCGATGTAAAGCTGAGGCTGGTAGTGGAAGCTGCCGGAGGGAAAGTGACAAAGGAGCTGGAACGCTTTGTACAACTGGTGTTGAAGGAAAAGCGTGAAAAGTTTCTTCAGTTCATGATAAATTCATATATCGACCTGTACAGGAAACAGAAAAATATCAGCATAGGCAAGTTGACCACGGCTTATCCGGTAGCTCCCGAAGTAGTGGAGCGTATCCGTAAGATAGTAGTCAGCCGCACGAAAGGAACTGCTGAATTTGCTACAAAAGTAGACGCCTCGTTGGAAGGTGGTTTCATATTTGAAATCGGTACCTACCGTTTGGATGCAAGCGTTGCCAGCCAGATACGCAGAGTGAAACAGCAGTTTATAGAGAAGAACAGAAGAATAGTATAAAAAAGAAAAGTAAAGACTATGTCTGAAAATATAAGACCCAGCGAAGTATCCGAAGTATTGCTTCGACAACTCAAGGATATCGATACCTCACTTCAGTTTGATGAGGTGGGTACGGTGCTTCAGGTGAGCGATGGCGTGGTTCGTATCTACGGCTTGCTCAATGCCGAGGCGAATGAGTTGCTGGAGTTTGAGAATGGCATCAAAGCCATTGTGATGAATTTGGAAGAGGACAATGTGGGTGCGGTGTTATTAGGACCTACCGATCAGATTAAGGAAGGTATGATTGTAAAACGCACCAAACGAATCGCTTCCATCAAGGTGGGCGAAAGTATGTTGGGACGCGTTATTGACCCATTGGGCGAACCCCTTGACGGACGCGGACAGATAGGTGGTGAGCTTTGTGAGATGCCGTTGGAGCGCAAGGCTCCGGGGGTGATTTTCCGCCAGCCCGTCAATCAGCCGTTACAAACCGGCTTGAAGTCTGTCGATGCCATGATTCCTATCGGTCGCGGACAGCGTGAATTGATTATCGGCGACCGTCAGACGGGAAAGACCGCCATTGCCATCGATACCATCTTGAATCAGAAAGCGAATTACGAAGTAGGCAAACCTGTTTACTGTATTTATGTAGCCGTGGGACAGAAAGGTTCTACTGTTGCCAATATCGTGAACGTGCTGAAAGAACGTGGAGCATTGGACTACACTATCGTAGTTGCTGCTACTGCTGCCGACCCTGCCGCCTTGCAATATTTTGCTCCGTTTGCAGGAGCTGCCATCGGAGAGTATTTCCGCGATACCGGTCGGGATGCGTTGGTCGTTTACGATGACTTGTCCAAGCAGGCTGTTGCCTACCGTGAGGTATCGTTGATTCTCCGCCGTCCTTCGGGGCGTGAAGCTTATCCGGGAGATATCTTTTATTTGCATTCCCGTTTGTTGGAGCGTGCCGCGAAGATAATCAACCAGCAGGAAGTGGCGGAACAGATGAACGATCTTCCGGCAAGCCTGAAGGGAAAGGTGAAAGGTGGCGGCTCGTTGACAGCCCTACCCATCATCGAGACGCAGGCGGGAGACGTTTCGGCCTATATCCCGACAAATGTGATTTCCATTACCGATGGTCAGATATTCCTCGAAACGGACCTCTTCAACCAGGGATTCCGTCCTGCCATCAATGTAGGTATTTCTGTATCCCGTGTAGGTGGTAGCGCACAGATAAAGAGTATGAAGAAGGTAGCGGGTACATTGAAGATAGACCAGGCACAGTATCGTGAACTGGAAGCATTCTCCAAGTTCAGCAGTGATATGGATGCCGTGACTGCCATGGCCATCGATCGTGGACGTAAGAACAACCGATTATTGATTCAGCCCCAGTACAGCCCGATGCCGGTGGGCGAGCAGATTGCCATCCTTTATTGCGGGGTACATAGCTTGCTGCATGATGTACCTTTGGATAAAGTGATTGAATTCCAGAATACTTTTTTGGAAACGATGCGCGCCAATCATCAGCAGGATGTAATTGATGTGTTGGCAAGCGGTGTCATCAATGAGGAAGTAACCGGAATCATAGAAAAAGTGGCTGCGGAAACAGCTCAATCTTATAAAGAACAATAATTATCATGGCATCACTGAAAGAAGTAAAAGGAAGAATAGCCTCGGTAAACAATACCCGAAAGATTACTTCGGCTATGAAAATGGTGGCTTCAGCCAAATTGCATAAGGCTCAGGCTGCCATAGAAAGTATGCTTCCTTACGAACGCAGGCTGCACCATATACTGACCGATTTTATGAGCAACTGTACCGAGGTGACGTCTCCTTTCATTGTGAAGCGTGAAGTAAAAAAGGTGGCTGTCGTGGTGTTTGCTTCCAATACCAGTCTGTGCGGCGGGTTTAATGCCAATGTCATCAGGCACCTGGTCGATTTGCTGGCAGAATACAAGCCGTTGGGATTGGAGAATATTCTGGTTTTCCCGGTAGGAAAGAAGGTGGCGGATGCTGTCAGGAAGCTGGGATTCCGCATTGAAGGCGACTTCCAGCACATGGCAGACAAACCTTCTTATCAGGAGGCTGCCGACCTGGCTGCCGATTTGATGAAACGCTTCCTGCATGGCGATGTGGATAAAGTGGAATTGCTCTATAATCATTTCAAGTCCACCGCTTCGCAGATATTGACTCGCGAGACGTATCTTCCCATTGATTTAAATAATGAAAAGAAGGAGGAAGAGAGGACGATAGACTATATTCTTGAGCCTTCTGCCGAGGAACTGATGCAGGAAATGCTACCCAAGGTGTTGCGTATGAAGATGTTCACCGTATTGCTGGATTCGAATGCTGCCGAACATGCGGCACGGACCATGGCCATGCAGATTGCAACAGACAATGCCAATGAGTTGTTGCAGGAGCTGACGGTGATGTATAACAAAAGCCGCCAGCAGTCAATTACCAATGAATTGCTTGATATTGTGGGCGGCTCGATGGCTTAATGAGGGAACCGCGAATATTCGGAATTCGATTTCGGACATTCGCGGTTTTATTTCATCCGCAGACAAGCCAGGTAATCATAGTGTTTTCCTTCTTTTATCAGCTCTGCTTCAAAGCCATACTCGGCAGCATAGAGACTGAGTGTTTGAAAATCCACATAGAGCCAGTCGAAACGGTCTCCTTTGATATTCTTATACTGCATCCGGAAATCAATTTCGCCATAGTAATCTCCTGCAAGGTCTATCAGGAAGCTGCCGTCTTCGTCCTCGAAAAGATAGCGCAGGTCGCTCGAATCCATTAAAATACATCCTCCCGGACGAAGCAATTGTTTCATTCTCAGAAAGAAATCGGGCATATTTTCTAATTTCCCGATGATGCCCGAACCATTCATCAGCATCAGGATGGTATCAAATGTTTCAAGAAATCCTACATCAAAAAGGTTGATTTGACGGACATCACGTACACCGCGTTCTGCCATAACCTTGACTGAAAGCGGGGAGATGTCAATGGCGCAAACTTCCTTTCCCATTTCTTGCAATGCCAGGGTATGGCAACCGCTTCCGGCACCGGCATCCAGAATCTTTCCGCTTGCCATTTGCAAAGCTGTCTTCTCCGGTTCGGACATTTCGTCGAACGAACGGAAAAGCTGGTTAATGGGAATTTCATCTTCTTCAAACTGAGATGAGAATACACGTAGTTTTCCTGCCTTCTGATGGTGAAAATAGTCGGTAATAGCTGCCCCCATCGGGTCTTTATCGGGAGAGAGAAGGTTTGCTTTCATTTGCTGTGTCATTTTTATCGGTTGGTATTTACAAATTTCTCGTATTGTTTTTTTGCCTTTTCCAAACACGCTGCATCCGGCTTATCATTTTCAAAAAAAGTAACGCTTAATTCTTTCCTTGACCAGTTGCCGGCTATCCGATGCTCATGCAGAACCACCGGATAGAAAATGCCGAACGTATTGTAGGCTTTCCTTTCGTGCTCCTTGGAGAGTACGGCGGAACGGTCTTTGTAGCCGATGAGCAATTCATCGTAGGGAGGCAAAAGTGTAATGCTGTCCTTTTGCATTTTGCCATATCGATTACTCTCGTGCAGGAAATATTCCGTACCGTTTATCATTTTTACGGTCAGCGCAGAGGATATCTGTTCCATTCCTATGCGGCATTCTTTCACCGGTAATCCGCTCCACCATACAAAATCGGCGAGTGTGGCGGGGGCGTGGCTTTGGAAATACTTTGTTGCCAAGCGTGCCAATGCTTCTTCTTTCGGCAGGCAACCGAACTTGTTTTCATCTTTTCCGTAAAGCCGGTAGGTTATCTTCCTGCCGTCGGTGCAACCGTTATGGATGATGCCTTCCGCCTCTGCCACTGCCAACAGGTGGCGGACGGTGTGAGCATTGTCGATGTCTATTTCCTGATAGAAAGGTATGATATCTTCTCGTGTCAGATGCTTCTTTCCACCTAATATATTAGTCAGAAGCTCACGGCTGTTGTCCATCATTTTGTCGGAAATCGGGTTGCCCGACTGTTTGGCAAATGCACACCACGAACGGATGGAACGCTCCCGATGGAGTGGCATCATCCAATGATAGTCTTCTTTAGTGACCAGTTGCCAGGTGGAACGGTTCAAGTGTGAGCGGATGATGTCGCCCTTGTTGAGTGCCTCGATAACGCCGGCCTCCGAGGGCTTCCGCATCCTTACTCCGACGGCCCACCGGCACATGGAGAAATCCTGTGCCTGCATTGCTCCCATCCACGACACTACCTCTTGTGGGGCAGTGAATAGCGGGCGAAGCAGATGTTGGTTCAGCAACCTTGCCGTTGCAATATCTTTTAATGTTTTCATGGTTTGTCAATGTTGGGCGCAAAGATAGATAATTCGGCGTGAGAAACAAGATAAGAGCCGGATTTTATCTTTTATCTGAATAAATGCACTACTTTTGTGACTGCAAAAAGAGACAGAGCACATGAGAAAGATGTTATTATGCATGGGGGTTGCCCTTGCAACAACCATTTCTATCGGCCATGCACAAACCTTGCAGAGTTTGAAAGATAGTTGTTACCATTATCTTGCCATTCAAGATATTGCTTCGTTTAATGCTACCTATATTCAATTGCCCGATGCGTTGGAAAAGGAGATGAATCCTGAAGTCTATTCTTTGGTAAAAGAGCTGAAACAGATGCGGAACGAAGATCAGGGTATCCGCTTGTTGTTGATAGATGCGTCAAAGAGATACGGTGATAGAGATAAACGTACTGTGGAGATACGCCAGATGATGAAAAGGATTGATTCTAAGAATGCGCTGCGGGTACAACAGATTATTGATCTTTATGGATGGTTGGGCAGTGACGAACTAGGTGAAGAGGCCAATGAAACGCTTTTTCTGTGCATTCAGCATGCAGATGATTTAATTATACAGACCAAGTATCTTCCCATCTTGAAGAAAGCAATGGAAGAAGGAAATGCGGATGGATGGCAGTATGCTTTTCTGACTGACAGGATAAAAATGAACAGGGGAGAGAAGCAGGTTTATGGAACTCAGACATTGCGGATGAATGGAAAGCAGTTTCCTGTGCCCATTGAAAATCCTGATAAGGTGGATACTCTGCGTAAAGAAATAGGTTTGGAGCCGATGAAAGAATATATGGAAGATACCGGCTTTGACTGGTCATTGGAAAATTACCGGAAAGAACTGCCCGAAATGGAGAAGTCTTATCGGTTATGGTTTGAAAAGAATCGGCAACAGCACAATGAAACTTCAAAGGAAAAAGTAAAATGAATGAATTAAAGCTTCGTATAGAATCCCTGTTACAACAACTTAACGAACGTGTTTTCGAGAAAGAGCATGTGGTGGCACTCTCCCTGCTGTCGGCAGTGGCAGGAGAGAGTATCTTCCTGCTCGGCCCTCCGGGAGTTGCCAAGAGTATGGTGGCGCGCCGCCTGAAACTGGCTTTTCGGGATGCCTACGCTTTCGAGTATCTCATGTCCCGTTTTAGTACGCCCGATGAAATATTCGGGCCGGTATCCATCTCCAAACTGAAGGATGCGGATACCTATGAACGCATTGTCGATGGTTATCTGCCTTCGGCTACCATTGCCTTTCTGGATGAAATATGGAAAGCCGGACCTGCCATTCAGAATGCTTTGCTGACCATTATCAATGAAAAGATTTATCGTAACGGACAGTTTTCTATTCGGGTTCCTCTGAAAGGTCTGATTGCAGCATCCAATGAACTTCCGGCACAAGGGCAGGGACTTGAAGCTCTATGGGACCGATTCCTGCTTCGTTGTCTGGTGGGAGGAATAGAAGATATGGGTGAGTTTGACCGCATGATTTCGTCTACCGACGAAACGGAACCGGTGGTGGATGAACAACTTCAAATAACCGGTGAAGAATATGTCCGTTGGGAAAAGGAAATAGCTGCCATAAAGATTCATTACTCCATTTTTGAAGTGATTCATGCACTGAAAGACGGCATTGAGCAATATAACCGGCAAGTGCAGAACGAGGGTGGTATTTCAGCTCCTCTCTATGTGTCCGACCGTCGCTGGAAGAAGATGGTAAAGCTGCTCAAGACGTCCGCTTTCCTGAACGGTTCGGATACCATCCGCCTGTCGGACTGTACGCTTTTATCTTATTGCTTGTGGAGCGAAACGGAGCATATGGAAGCCATTGAAGAAATGGTTGCCGCCGCCATACGGAAGAGTGCCGAGGGCTATCTGCTCAACATAAAGGGGCTGGAACAAGATATCGAGGAACTGAAAGACTGTCAATCTTCGGAACACAGTTTGCGCGAGCTTAATGATCCCGGCATTCAGGTGGTGGATACCTATTACTATCAGGTGGAGGGAGTCCGCATGAGAGAGCGTTTGCTGATTTTTGCTTCCGATTACCGGCATCTTGACAAAACAGGGAAACTGTTCTATTTGCACAAAGACAAGTACAAAGCAAATTGTTGTATTCTGAAAAAATATGATTCGGTGCTTCATGCCAAAGTTCCCCGTAGCAAGATATATACGTTGAAGCGGGGAACTCGCTCCGTTTATATAAACAATTATGAATATCATCTGATGTGTTATGAGAACTGTCCGCCTCCGCCTTCCGAACCGGAACCGGAAGACCTGGGCATGAAATATCATTCAGTGACGGAGGCCTTGGGGAGAATGGAGAAAGACTGGAACGAGTTGCTTGCTGCCGAAACGGAGTATTACGAAAATCATCTTTTCCTGAGTGCAAGGCAACGCCTCCTGATGCGGAGGATGCTCACCCATCAAAAGAACAATATAGAACGATATAAGAACGAATTGAACGAAATGGCTGATGCGTACCGAAAAGAGAACCAGGAATATAAGGTTGAGAGACCTGAAGATGATTTATTCACAGGAGCTTAAAGACAGAACGTTTAAAGCATACGGGGATGATATCGGCAGCGGAGTGGTGCGCCGACACGAATTGGAGGAAAAAGTGCTTGCCTACTATCGCCGCACAACGCCTTCCCTGCAGGAATATTATTCGCGCTACACTCCTGAGTGGGATGCTTTTTATTCCTCGGAACACTTGCCGGACATGGCATTCCTGCAATTCCTGAAACAGATGCGCAGTGCATTCAAGAAGCGTTATGAGCTTTCCGAACTCAATATTGATTACTATATCTCACAAATGGAGGGTTGCTCTCTGCTAAAAGGGGAAGCAACGCAGACAAAGGAGTTTTTCCTGGATAAATGGCATCAGTTGCTCACCCGCAAGGAGTACGACTATCAGTATATGCACATCGACAGCCTTTGCGAGAGTTTCGACCTGTTGGTAAAGAAACATGGGCAACAGTCGGGCAATCACCTGCTCGGGTCGCGCATGGAGTGGCTGCTTCACAACTACCCGGATTTGTATCGCAAGATGCTCCCCTTTGAGCAAGTGATGAAACGCAATCCTGCCATCCGGCAACTGGCGCATCTTTTGGGGAGAAAGCAGCGGGAACCATTGAAATATGATTCTCTTTCGGGAGTGGATAAGAAGATGCTGATTCGCCATTCTCCCCACAGCGATATAACGGGCGTCACTTTGGGCAATGACCTGAACAGTCTGTTGCCGATAGAATATTGTTATCTGGCGGACGATTCGCTGCGTGCCGTGTTCATGGAACGGTATGCCGAGAAGCGGTTGCAACTGTTTGATTATAAATCGAAAGAAGCAGACCCGGTGAAGAATGACAAGCAGAAAGTTTCGGGACAAGGACCTTATATCATCTGTGTGGATACGTCCGGCTCCATGCAGGGCGACCGGGAAATCCTGTCCAAGTCTGCGATTCTTGCCATTGCTCAGTTGACGGAAAAGACTCACCGCAAATGTTATGTCATCAACTTTTCCGATGAGGCTGTAGCTCTGTTGGTGGAAGATTTGTCGCGCGACATGCCCAAACTGGCCGAATTTCTCAATAAATCCTTCAACGGAGGAACGGATGTGGAACCCGCCCTTCGCGAAGCGGCGCATATCATTAACGGAAACGATTTCAGAGAGTCGGATATTGTCCTGATTTCAGACTTCGAGATGCCTCCGTTATCCAAAGATTTAAAAGAACAAATAAGAGTGATGAAACGTCGGAAGACTTCTTTTTTTGCACTCTCTTTTGGCAATCAACCCGAAATGGAATATCTGAATCTTTGCGATAGATATTGGGAGATGTGACGGAGACGAAAAGAAAACCGCATTTTTTAATTCCAAGGTTCTTGAAAAAACTCTTTCAGCTTTTTGCAAAACTCCACTGTCTTTTCGCAAAAGACTTAGAGGTTTTGCAAAAAGACAGTGGAGTTTTTCGGGAGTCCTTTTTCATGTTTTATTTTTCGCTTTTATCTCTTTATAAAACGGACTGCGGATTTGTGATGTGGATTATAATTAAATAATTGATTATCAAAGAACTAATGATTTATTTGGGACCACTGGGACCAGGGCCCGTCTTTATGAGATTCTGACCCCGGATTTCTGCTGATATGAATATATATATTGTTGTTTATCAGTATGTTCTTGATTTGTAAAACGGACAAGCTCTTTTTATGAAATATGAATTATTATTACATGAATAATATCTGTTGGCAATGAGTTTATTGTTTCGCTGAATAGGTGCTTGAATGATTTATAATCTCATTGATTACAGTGCCGAATTTCATTTAATAGGCTTGTCCGCTTTATCGGTTTGATTATCAATTTATTAATGGTCTTTTGTTGGGGCCGGATTCTCATAAAGGCGGGCCCTGGTCCAAGTGGTCCCAAACAAATTGTTAATCATTTGATAATCAACTGTTTCACTCTTTTGGTATAGCGAGAAACAATTACCATTTTTATGCGAGAAGACTTTATGCCTTTATTGTGCTTTTTATGGCATCAATCAGTCGGCTGAAATCTTCAGGAAATACATCGCCGATATTTCCGATACGGAATGTATCTGCCTGTGAAATTTTACCCGGATAAATCACGAATCCCTTTGTTTTCAGTTGCTTATAGAATTCTTTGAAATCAAATGCCGCATCGGGGTACAGGAAAGAAGTGATAATGGGAGATTGTATGGTGTCATCCAATAAGGTTTTGAAGCCCAGAGAGCGCATTCCTGCCACCAATACCTCGTGATTGCGGCAGTAGCGTTCGTGACGTGCCTGCACGCCGCCTTCGGCCTCTAATTCGTCCATGGCCTGCTTAAAAGCGCGTACCACGTGAGTGGGAGAGGTGAAGCGCCATTTGCCGTGTCCCTTCTCCATTGTTTCCCATTGGTCGTAAATGTCAAGAGAGAGGCTGCGTGATACGCCCTTGCAGTGTGCCAGTTCGGATTTGCGGGCTATGATGAAGCCGAATCCCGGTACACCCTGAATGCACTTGTTGGCGCTGCTGATCATAAAGTCGATACCCAGTTCCTCTACATCCAAGGGTACGCCTCCGAAACTACTCATTGCATCCACAATCAACTTCTTGCCGTGCATCTTTACCATGTGGGCAATCTCCTTCAACGGGTTCAGAATGCCGGTCGTTGTTTCGCAATGCACCACTGCCACGTGTGTGATTTCTGCGTTATGTGCCAGGTAGTCGTCCACATATTCCACGGATACTTGTTCGGTTTCATCAAAAGCAAGCATGTCATAGTTCATGCCGTGGTATTCGGCAATGTTTCCCATACGGTCACCGTATGCGCCGTTGCTCAGAATGAGTAATTTGTGTTTCGGGGTGATGACGCTTCCCAATGTTGCTTCTACGCAGTAAGTACCGCTTCCCTGTAACAGAACGGCTGTGTATTCATCGGTTTTATGGGTAGCGAGTTTCACCAGTCCTTTGCGGATTTCTTCAACGATGTGCACATTGTAATCCTCATCCCATGTGCACCAGTCGGTCATCATGGCTGTTTTTACTGTTTCTGATGTTGTTAAAGGGCCGGGAGTCAAAAGTAAATATGGTCTCATTGTGTTAGTTTATTTTATGGTTGATAATTTCAATAATTTCGGGGAGTTCGGCAATGCTGTTTACCACATAATGGGCACCTGCCATATACATGCGTTTTCTGACGGCAGCCATGCGTTTGTTCAGTTCATCTGATGGAAGTTTCTCGGTTTCTTCTTGGGTAAGCCCCATTTCGTTGCTGCCCAGAATGACACCGACAGTCCATACGCCTGCATTCACTCCTTCTTTGATGTCGGCAATGGTATCCCCATATTTCACAACACTTGTTACGGAAGGTACATTCAAATCTGTCATGTTTTTGTAAATCATAAAAGGCTGAGGACGTCCGGCAGGAAGACCGTCGGGGGTGACACAATTGTCTGTGGTATAACCTTTGGCGGCAGCTCCCGGCAGGACCACATCCATCATGGCGCGTGTATAACCTGTGGTGGAGCCGATTTTAATGCCTGCCTTTTTCAGTTCGCCAATGGTTTCAATGACTCCGGGGATAGGAGTGGTATATTCCTGAAGAGAAGCGAAGAGATATTTCTCAAATTCACGGTTCATGGCAACCACATCTTCTTCCGTCCAAAGTCTGTTGTATAGTTTTTGGAATTGCTCTGTCACTCCGGGCAACTTGAACAGTTCACGGATATGGTCTATTTTTGCCATTCCCATAGGGCGGCGTGCTTCTTCCATGGTTACAGTGATACCTACTTCACCAAAGGCCTTCAAGAAGGCGGCAACAGGTGCAAAACATCCGTAATCGACTGCTGTTCCTGCCCAGTCCATAATTACACATTCTATTTTTTTCATCTTGTTGTTATTTAGTTATTTGTTTATTTATTCATTTCCTGTAGGAGTGGATTGGATTTGCGGGAAAGCATTCGTGGCGTTGTCCGTCGGGTGATAACATTCCGTGGGTAAGTTCTGTTTTTCCATTTTGTATCGTTGCATCAGATAGATTGCCGAACCGATGAATGCAATACCGGCAACGATGCCTACCCATCCCGAAAATTGGTTGTAGAATTGCATCCAGTCGATATTCGGGCTGCAATATTCTTTGAAAAGAAGCACACAAACCGTTCCTGTGTATCCGATAAAGTCGATGGATGCGATGAAAAATCCCACATTCCCTTTAATCTTGAAGCAGGCGATAAACCGTTCGAAGAATAAGGTTTGAAAACTCAGGTAGACAATATACAGGCTCAAACTCTGTATAAAGAGCCAGTAAAGGGTGGGCAATTGCAGTGTGTCATAATTGAATGCCAGATAACTGATGGTTACGGCTCCGCCTATCACCATGGAAAGGAGCACTATCAGCACCCTGTAATTGCTGTTTATCAGTGACATCATGGCAAATATTCCCAGAATAATCAGTGTTACCATGCCGTCTACTTGTGCAAACAACCATGAAGAGATAGTGCTTACGTCAATAATGTTGACCAGAAAATCTTCCTTGATATCACGCAGGATGGTGATGAACAGATTGGCAAAAAACAACATTATCAGCAGGGGCATATAGCTTTTGAACAGTTGCCGGCGCTGTTCTCCGTTCAGTGCTACGCGTTCCGAACGCAGGGCGCGGTCTTCGTCAGTGGGGGATGGCAGTTTGTTGAGCGACCATCCCATCAGGACAAGTAGCGGAAAAGCCAGACCGCCTATCAGGGCAGGCATCCAGAATTCTGTGACACCGAATGTGTTGACGACAAATAGCCCGAGTGATTTTGCCATTCCGGAACTCACAGCCATGCTTACTCCCAGCAAACTGGCTAATATGTCGGTCACTTTGCGGCCCTCAATGAAACTGAAGATAACTCCCCACATACACCCCAGTGCCAGTCCGTTGAAGAACAATGCAAATACATTGAAAGGAGTGGGGAGCAGTCCGAAAAAGACCAATGCAAGTTCGGCAAGAGCCACGGAGAATATCATGAATTTCAACCGGTTCTCCCGTTTCAATTCGGAGACAATTTTAATGGCAAAAAACTTAGAGATGAGGTAGCCGAAGATTTGCATGATAGTAGTGGCTACTTTGTAATCCATTCCGAAAAAGTCCATTCCGTCAAAAGTGGCAGCCGTAAAAGGTTTACGCAGTGCATATACCAATGAATAGGAAAGTAAGGCTGTTCCTCCTGCCCATAAGATAAACAGGAAATTGGATATTGGTTTGTTCGTTTCGCTTTTTGCTTCCATTATTGTTTTACTTGTTTTTGCAAATTATGTTTTTATCATCGTAAAAGCGGAGTCTTGCATCCCGTTCCGATGATTTCCGGCAGCAAAAGTATGCTCATCCGGTCGGAGAAAAAATGAATATTTATGATTAATATTTTTCATATAGCGAGGAGTTGATGATGTAATATTAATGTAATGTGTATGTCATTGTAAGTTCACACGGAAACTTGTATTTTGCAAGTTCAATATAGAAGATAATATCCATGGATGATTTAATAGAAATTTATAGAAGAATAGAATACCTCCGTAATAACGGATTGAAAATGAAAGAAATAGCAGATTTTATCGATATGGCTCCCAGTGTATTGTCTGCGCTTTATTCCAGTGTTCTGCCCACTTATGTAACCTCATTGAAACAAGGACATTCTGAAGAAAATTCATTGGATTTGGCTTTGGGACAGGTCAATAACATTTCAAAGAAACGCTTGATGGGTAATTTGTCAAGCATCAAAGAATTGCTTTTCAGTCTGGAACCTGCCAATGGCGAGACAAAGGCGAATCCGTTTATGGAAATGATGACTGCCGAGATGCAGCGTTCTGTTCAGGAAGTTTATAATTATAGTGGCAGCTATTTGAGTTACAGTCTTTCTTCGTCATGCAACTGCCTGAAAGTGGAACCTTACCTGATAGAGTCTTCCGAAGATAACACGTATGTGAAGGTGACTCACATGAGTGCTTATAACACGACTCACCGGGGGGTAGGGTTGTTTAATAACCATCAGAACGGATATATTTTTTTCAACGAACGGGAAGCTCCCCAAATGGCTTTGTTCAGCATTTACCTGCAATTGCCCATGTATGATTTCCCTCCTTTTCTGAAAGGGTTATATCTCAGCCTGGATTATAACAGGAATCCGATATCACGCCGTATTCTCTTTGTAAAGCAAAGTGACAGTACGGACATGGAGGAGTTTCTGGAATTGAAGGGGGAGCTTGTGGCACTTGAAAACTTGACGGAGCTGCAAAAGAAATATTACGATTATACTTGTCGGGAGGGAGACTGTATCCGTACTTGCATGATACCGTCTCCCCAACTGAATGAAAATGATTTGGAAATAGAAAAAAGGATTCTTGCTTTATGAAATTTTCATATTCTTACTTCTTATTGTCCGGGTTAAACTGTCTGTCGTAATTCAGGAGGAATTTTACGAGTTCGGGATTACGGTGCGACCAACGGAAGTCGTCGGGTTTGTCGAGCGGACGGATGCTTTCCATATCTTCCGGTGTGAGGGCAAAGTCGAATACATCCAGATTTTGTTTCATACGTTCGGTGTGAGTACTCTTCGGAATGGCGATGATGCTGCGTTGTATCAAGTAACGCAGAGCCACCTGCTGCACTGTTTTATTGTATCGCTCAGCTAGAGCAGTCAGTACGGGATTGGTCAGAAGTTCGGGATTACCTTGCGCCAGCGGTGCCCAAGCCATGATGTGTGTATCATAGAGATTCATTTCGGCTTCGGCCTCCCACTGTTGGCTGAACACATTCGTCTTTAACTGGTTCACGGCAGGTTTGATTTCGGCATATTCCGCCATATCCACAAAGCGGTCGGGGTAGAAGTTGGAAAGGCCGATGGCACGGACTTTTCCATCTTTTACGGCCTTCTCCATGGCCCGCCATGTTCCCGGGTAGTCGCTGAAAGGCTGATGGATGAGTAGCAGGTCGATGTAGTCGGTGTGCAGTTTACGGAGAGATTCATCAATGCTGCGGGCGGCGTTTGTCTCTCCGGCATTGCTTATCCATATTTTGGTGGTAAGGAAAAGCTCGTTACGGGGCACACCGCAGCGAGTGACGGCATTGCCCACGCCCTCTTCATTATAGTAAGCCTGCGCCGTGTCTATCAGCCGATAGCCAGTGCTGATGGCATCGAGCACGCAACGCTCACACTCTTCGGGAGATACTTGGAATACTCCGTATCCCAATACCGGCATTTCGATGCCGTTGTTCAATTTGATAGTCTGCATAAGATTCTGTTTTTAAGGGTTCATATTCTATTTTCTCTTTTCTTTCTAAAATCATTCATGGATTTTGTGCAATCCGATTCCTTTCACAGTTGCTAAGTCCATGTCGTCGTAGATAGGGCTTTTCCCCGTTTCCAGTAGGGAGATAGCGGTCATTTCTTCTTCAGAAAGTATGAAATCAAGGATGTTGAAGTTTTCTACCATTCGCTCCTTGTGTACGGATTTAGGAATAACCACGATAGTTTCCGTATGGTTTGTGCATCAGGTAGAGGTCCAGATAATCCAGCCCGAGCTTTTTCATCGATAAATCGAAAGCGCGCAGGGCATCATCGTATTCGTAGTCTTGCACCCACAATTTGGTGGTAATGAAGAACTCCTCACGTTTCATGCCGCTATGTCGGATGGCGTTGCCTAACTGCTCCTCATTGAAATAAGAGGCGGCTGTATCAAACTTCCTGTAGCCGGTCTCAATCGCATCATTCACAATCCGTTCCGTTTCGTTCTCAGGAATTTGGAAGATGCCGAACCCGATGGCAGGCATCATTACTCCGTTGTTCAATCTTACATTTTTCATATTCTTTATGGTTTTAGCTTCTGATGCAAAATTACAACGCACTTCTCGCTTCTTTGTTACATAATTCGAGGTAGTATTTTCACTATTCGTGGTTTTTGGTTACTTTTGCAAGGAAATGAATAAGGGAAATGGAGCATACAGACTTTGATGGAATTATTTTCGCTGATACATTGCAGGACTTCAATGCCCTGCGGCATACGGGAAGAGTCATTCATATTCTTTGCAGCGGAGGCAATATGGGCTTTACGTTTCAAGACACCCGTTATCACATTGCGGCAGGAGATTATGTGATTCTGCCCAATGCAACACTTGGGTCGGACTTTTCGGACTCCGGGGACTTCCAAGGCATTTTTATGAGTCTTTCGGATTTGTTTATTACCTCAATAGCCATTCGCAGCAATTACGGCATCATCGGACATTTGTCACTTTTGCAGAATCCGGTCATGAAACTTTCATTTCATGACTTCCGGGTGTGCAAACAGGCCATGCTGTGTATCCGGGAGCGTATGGAGGATAAAGGTCATCTTTTCCGGGAAGAATTACTAGGCAGTCTGCTTACCGCCCATATTCTCGATCTCTACGACATCCATGCACGCAGACGGGAGGCGGTCCGACTGTCGGAACATATCACTTTTCTGCTGCGGAAGTTCATCGAATTGTTGTATAATGGCGAATATATCCGTCACCGTAGTCTTGACTTTTATGCTTCCCGACTTTGCATTACTCCTCATTACCTGTCGGAGATATGTAAAGAGGTGAGTGGCAGACCTGCTACTTACTGGATAGATCGTTTTACTCTTTTGGAAATCACTCGTCTGCTATGGCAGAAGGAACTCTCCTTGACAGAGATTGCCGAAAAGCTGAATTTTTCCTCAGTATCCTATTTCAGCCGATATGTGCAGAAAAAAATAGGAATATCACCGTCAGAGTATCGGAAGATGACATTTCGGGTATGAAAATGGTTGCTGATAGAAATTCTTCAGTATATTTGCAACTATTTAAAAACACAAAATAATACTTATGAAAAATACTATTTCTAAAGGATGGCTTTCCTTGTTGATTGTGATGGGAATCTTAATTCTTGACCAAATCATAAAAATAGCGGTAAAAACGAATATGTATTATAATGAAAGTATTCGCATTACCGATTGGTTCTATATTCATTTTGTTGAGAACCCGGGGATGGCTTTTGGTATGCAAGTTATTCCCAAAGCAGTACAGACAATAGGCCGTATCTTATTTGTATTTCCCTGATATTGGCAGGTGCAATTGGAAATATTATTGATAGTATTTTTTATGGAGTCATATTCAGTCAAAGTACCTTATCTGAAGTGGCAACTTTTGTACCGATAGGACATGGATACACTGATTGGTTATACGGAAAAGTTGTCGATATGTTCTATTTTCCTCTTTTTGAATTTAACCGGCCCGGTTGGATGCCATTTATAGGAGGAGATAATTTTATATTCTTTAGTCCGATCTTTAATTTTGCAGATGCAGCTATCAGTTGCGGAGTCATTATTTTGTTATTGTTCTATAAGAAATACTTCAGTGACAGTATTCACATGATTAAAAATGATTTAAAAAGTAAGTTAGCATCTTAAACTTGTTTCAGTATAATAGAAAGAAGAGAAAGTTAGTCTGTATATTTTTTATATTCTTTTGAATTAAAGATTTCTTGTTCTAATCCCTTATGTTCTTTATCGATAATTTTCATTAGTTCTTGAATGCCTGGTTCATCTGAAATGATGGAATTTCTGTAACTCAATTGTTTATCGTAAAGTTCTGCATCACCGAATCGATGCATTAACTTATCAATAAATTTAGGAACAAAGAATTTTTTAGGACCTTTGATATGTTTTTTATAAATATCCTGATAAATATAAACTCCGGCAATATCAAAGTCACCATAATGAATGTATGCATTAGGCAATGTTTCTAACCAATTCACTAAACTTCGATGTGTATCTCTGGGATAATAAGTTGTAAATAAAGGTCGCATTCCTTCAAAGAACTCCTTTTGTTCTTCTATAAAGATAAAGTTTTCAGGATTTTCTACCATAACAATGGTGACATCCGAGGGAATTGTGAACTCTTCATGATTTGAAACGAAACAGACAGGCCACACTTCGGGAGAAAGCACCAGTTTTCTTTTGGAGAGAGAAACTTCAATCGGTTCAATGCTTTTCACCAGAAAACCATTCATGGGATGCGTTTCATTGCTCTTTGAGTTCCCTCTCATCAATATATTGTCTACTTTCCTTAGCTCATTTATTTCCATCTTTTCGATGTAATCATCTAGGGAACATTTTATATATTTATTACTTAAATGGTTTAGTAAGGCAATGGGAGAGTGAGCATAGATTATAAAACCATTTCCTTGTGGAAACTTTGATAAGACATGCTCATCCAATAACTGTTGAAAGATTTTTCCTTTTAAATTGCTTAAAGGAAATCTCTCCCCTAAAGAGAGAGATTTCAACAATCGCACTTGGTTTAATGTAATATTTATCATTATATGTTGGTGTCTGAAATTAACCGTGCAATACGTGTTTTACTCTGTGAATCTTTTGTTAATAGATACACATGCTTGTATGCTTCTCGGTTGAGCTCGGTAGGAGAGCCGTTGATAAGGATAATATTCCGGTCGTTGGCAAATTTCAAGATACCTGCCACATTGTTCGGATGGAGTTTTCCAATTTCATCCATCATGCAGTGCAACTTGAAATCTTTGAACTTTCGTGAAGCGGCTTCTTTAAATACATTGATTAGCATGATATTAATCATAGCTTTTACCAGAATATCCGTACCTTCCGAACCTACACTTGAAATTTTCTCTACAAATCCTGTGTCATTACCATTTTCTACAATGCGGAAACGTAGTTCGAAGGAGTCATACAGCCGGATATTGTCATAACGGTAGGCATGAATTTCTTTGATAAAGTCGCGCAGCAGCTTGATGGCTTCTTCTTTTATCAAAGGCTCTTTTTCGGAAGAGAACAAGTTTGTTTCGGGGGTAAGGTCATAACCATATTCTTTGTAATATTTTTGAATATCATGCAGTACATTTACCACTCGGTTACTGCTTTCTTCCATTTTCATCTCGATGCGCTGAATGACACCTACAAAATTGCAGGTAGCGAATCCTTTATTTATCTTGCCAATAATTGTTTGTATATCTTTTTCGGAAGAAGAAAGTGAAGTGACATCCATGCTGATACGTTTAAATGTATCCCAATGTTCATTATTGATACGGCGTACATATTCGTCAATTCTATCTTCCTCTATAAAATCGTGCAACTCATCAGCAAAGCGTATGTATTCCCAGTCTTCATTAAATTTGGTTTTAAACTTGAAAGTATTGTTTTCGTCAAAGTGTCCTGTGAAGAGGTTTACAGCTTTACGCAGTTTGGTTTGCATCTGCATGAATTGCATGTAATATTGATTCAACAGGTCAATTAACTCCATGCAACTTTTTTGTGTAATAGTTGTCATAGAAGGGCCATTCTTGAAAATATCCTGATGAGATTTATACCAATCAAAGCTTTCTATATTGGCGTAAGCATCCAGATTCTGTTGTAAATGACGAATATTACCTTCGGCTTCTTGTAAAATTATCTTTATTCTGTCTATCTCTTTCTGCAAGGTATCAACTTCTGCTCTCAGGGTATCCCGTTCTTTCTTTAATTGCTTTCTCAGGTCTTCTTCCTGATATTTCCATGTAGGGATATGTTCAATCAGGTCTCGTTTGTCTTTTTGATATTCGATAATCAGTGTTGCGTGTTTTTTGATGAAAGACAACTCCTGCTCAATTTGTCCCAGTTGGTTGGCGATATTTTGCAATCGTTCGGTATCGGCACCTTGGGAATGCAACTCTTTTTGCATCTCTGCCTCATGCTGTGCTTTGCCGGCATTGATACGCTTTTGTTCCTCTTTTTCTTCTTTGCGTATATTTTCTTGTTGGATGTTCTTTTCTTCAAAGAGTTGGTTTTGCAAGTGTGCCCATGCTTCTTTCAAGGCATTGAGCTTGTTTGCTTTCTCTTGTCCCAAGTTATCCAGCTTTTCATTGACGGAAGCCAGTTCTAAAGCAATTTTGCTTTTTTCCTCATCCAGCCGGGTTAACTTTTCATTACGGGCAGCTTCTGCTTTTTTCTTCCAGTCTTCAAGGTCGAGCATGTCTTGCTGGTATTGGCGTTCCAGTTTTTCCAATTCATATTCTAACTGGTTGATACGGCTTTTCTGTTCTTTTATCAACGGCTGGTATTTTCGCTTTATTTGCTCTTGTCCCTCTGCTTTTTCGGCTTGCAAACGTTGCATGCGCATAGAGATTTCTGCCGAACGTTGTTCCTTCTCCTCTTTTTCTTTATTATAATCATCAATAGATTTGATGTGACGCTCTATGACATTCAAATCAATTTGGATTCCATAAAAAGAATTGCCTTCTGCTTTTTGCGGTGAGAGGTTGGTTTGCCACAATATAGCTTCATCGCATAGTTTACCGATTGTTTCTTCCCATCCTTTATGGTTTTCTTTCAGCCAGCCTTGTAAGGTACTCTTACTATGGGTAAGAAACTGTTGCAATTCCTGTATGCGGACATGTAACTGTTGCAGTTCCATCTGTGACTTCGACAGTTCATCATCTATCCCTTTTTCCAATTTTTGAACTTCATGCTCCCATTTCATCATCAAGTCTTTGATAATGATTTGAGCCTCATTGATACGTGTTTTTCGTTCCAAGTGAGTAGAGGTGTACGACTGAATGCGCATCTTTAATTCCTCTTGTTCCTTTTCGAAGAAGATTTCTTTGCGGCATGAACGAATACGATAATCCATTTCGCTCAGCTTTGTCTGTTTTTCGGTTTTTAGCGGATGCAGTTTTTGTGACAGGTTCTCATACTCCTGATACAAAGCTTCTGTTTGGTTTTGGTTTTCTTTACGAGCTTCTTCCAAACGGGCATTGTAAACAGTATTTAATGTATCCAATTGATGAATTTTCTCTTCGTGTATTTTATTCCACTGGTTATCCAGGTTCTGGATAAGCAATTTGTATTTAGAAGAGATTTCCGTGTATTGCGAAGTCAATATGCGTTGTTCTTCCTGCAAACCGAGACGTTTGTTTTTCCATTCCATTTCTTTGGCAGAACGTTCCATCACTTCCTTTATATGATGTTCTTCATATTCCTTTTCCTTCAGAACGGCTTTCTTCAAATCATTGCTGACGATGGTCAGTTCTTCCTGTATTTTTTCGCAACGCTGCCGTGATTCATTTTGTAATTCTGCCTTCAGCTTTTCCTGTATTTGTATGTCATTGCCAGCCTTGTCGCGTTTTTCTTTCCATTCGGGCAGCAGTTCGGATGCTTTTCGACCGGCAATCACCAGTTCGCGGCAATTTTGCATGATATCACTTTGCAGACGGGTTGTTTGCTGTGATAGTTGGGTAATCTCCGTTGCCTGCTTCTGTGTCTCTTTCTTTTGAAATTCACTAATGTCTCTCAGGCGCGTTTCAAAATCTTTCAAATGCTCTTTGTAACTATTCAGATCGATGGATATTTCTTCTTCATTTAAAGAAGAGATAATAGTCCTTTTGATAAATTCGGCATCAAGTTTTGAGTTCAGCAATACATTCTGGATGGTACGCGGAATGTTTTGATATTGTTTGCTTTCCATCAAGGAATAACGTCGGAATTCAGTACTCGTTGCATTGCCATATAGGATATTACGATACTCATCGTAGGTATAAATGATGCGCGAATACTCCACTTCATGTTGGTCGAGCATGGCACGGATACGGTCTGTGCCGCTGTAGGCGGTGCGATTCTCGTCAATAAAGAATTCTTTGCGATAAGGTGAATCTATGAAACGATAACATACCCGGTTCATGGCTTTAAAGCTCAGGATACAGAATGCTCCATGCTCCGTTGTTACTTCGTAAATGATATATGAGTTGGCAAAAGGAAAATAGTAGTCCGTGTAATTTTGTTTTTCAACGGGAATGCCCAGTTTCTGCGTGTCCGCATTATAGAAAAATAAGATAGCACGCAGAATGGTACTTTTTCCTACTCCTTGTGTGCCGATAAAGTGGATATTTCCATCCAGATATATATTGTCCGAATAAGGAATATTCGCACTATTGATAAAAATTATTCTACTCAGGTTTCTCATCTTCAATGTCTTCAAAAATGTTGATACTATCGACTAATTTTTCCAGATAATGCCATGAAGTCAGTACCTTATAAGTATTAGTCTTCTCATTTTCCAATTCGATAAACGATTCTTTGGCCAGCAAACGTATCATATTGTCGAGCACGTCTTTGCGGATATCCTTGTCCGAGAAATGTTTGCGGATACCGTCTAATTTATTTTGCAGCAAAACATTGATATTGGCCTCTACCAAAATTTGTTCCGGCTGGAAGCGGAAGCCTGCACCGAATGTTTCATCGTAAGTTTTGAAGAAATCAAGTACATCTATCCAATAATAGGCACGGAGTATCTTTTGTTCCAATGTGGTTTTTGATTCCGTGCGCGAGAAGTAGAAATACTCGTTTCCCCTTTCTAATGTATAGTTTATTTGTGAAAAGTATTGGTATAAAGATTCGTAGTTCTCATCAATCATATTATACATGTCGCGCAAGTCGATATCTGTGCTGTTGGAACAGATAAATTGCCCTTTTTGCATATATTCGAAGATTAATGCTGTATTGTCCGGTATTTGTATATTCAAATTCATAGTTTATAAAGGGTATATTTTGGCATATTCATATTGTTTGTATCGTCCGAAATCATCGCTTATTTCTAATTTGTCTTCGTAGAGCGACACTATTTGGCAAAACAGTGTGGTGCATTCTTCCTCGTTTACTTCACGTTGAAAAGAATAATGGAGCAGAAAGGTAAACAAGTCTTTGGGTTGCTCGTTTTTCCATTGTGCTTCTGCACCCGATTGTAGAAAACTTTTAACCACTTCTTCCAAGTTTACCACTTCCTCATACATGGCTTGCGCTTTCATGTCTTCCTCACTAAAAGCACCCGCTTCATTCTTGCGGATATGCTCCCGGGTTTTCCGGTTGCTCAGGATTCTAAGGATAATGGGGCGTGCTTCGTCACTTGCCAGATATTCGGGTGATAGTTTGAATGAAGTCTGTGTACAGCCTTCCAACAAGACGGAATGTTCATTCTCCATTACTTCTGCCAGGTTGCTTCGGGCACGCAGTTCAAACTGGTCTTGCAGATACTTTACTTTTCGGATTTTCTCTACCAATATTACTTGATTCTTTATTTGGTTCAGATAGTTGATTATATCCTGTTGCGCCCGTATGAGGCTGTGAGCAGACAATTGCAACTCCTGACGCAGTTCCAGCAAGATGCGTCCTAATTCCTCATCGGTGGCTTGTTGGAAAAAAAGTCGCTCTTCATGTAGAATCAGGTGCTCGGTGGAGTCAATGAGATTCTGTATATTGATGCGCTTCTTGTCCAGATTCTTCAGCTTGGCTATTTTGATTTGGTATGTTGGTTCATGTTTGAAAGTGTTGTCGATACTGTTTTGCAAATTCATGATATTACGTATTGTTACGCGAGCTATTTTCTGGAACGTCAGTTTGATGTTCCTCACATAGCTCTCTTTGCGTGATTGTATCTTTTCTTTCAGATAATAATCCATCAGCTCGTGCAGGTATTCGATGTTTTCGTCAATTGTGGCTGTGTCGATTTCTTCGTTGGCTTCAAGTAGCGTTTCAAAGAAATCGAGAAAACGCACGTCCAGCTCCAAGAAGTTGCCATTTTGGTGAATCACTTCTTTTTCAATTAATATTTTAAGGCGATTTTCATCGTCTTTTAATAATTCTAAGGCATCGATGTATCTGAAACTGATGGTTTTTCTCTTTTCGAACATTTCCGTCAGCAATGTTTTTGCCGTGGATATGGTATTTATGATTTCGTAAATAGAACGGAATATATACATAAGTTTTCTCCAAAAAAGTGCACGAAGTTATGACAAAAGGATGGAAAAACCTAACTTTTTATGCTAAAACCCATATTTTTCTATGCTCTGACGAATGTTTTCCGGGCAAGAAAAATATAGGGATGGGGTAAGCGCTCTATTAAATTTTATCTACCTTTGTATTCTGTTTAAGACTAAAATGAGATATTGAAATGCAGAATATTATTGCTATTGAGAACGGGGTTGTCCGTCATCCGCTTTATCGGATGAAAAAGCCGATAAACATGACGCTTGCCGAAGGTGAACATATTGCTATTGTAGGTCCGAACGGAGCAGGAAAAAGCATATTGGTGGATACTATTATCGGGCGTTGGCCGCTATTAATGAACGAAGTGAAGTATGATTTCTCGCCTTCTCCCTCAAAGATGGTGTATGATAATATAAAATATATTGCTTTCAGGGACTCTTATGGGGATGCAGACGGTAATTATTATTATCAACAGCGCTGGAATACCCATGATTTGGATGAAACGCCTGTCGTTCGTGACCTTTTGCCGAAAGCTACGAATCCCGAACTGAAAAAAACGTTGTATGACTTGTTCGACATAGAAACGATGCTGGATAAACATATTATTCTGCTATCGAGTGGAGAGTTACGTAAATTTCAGTTGACCAAGACTTTGTTGAGTAACCCTCGTGTGCTGATAATGGATAATCCTTTTATCGGACTTGACGCCAATACACGTGACCAACTTCATGCATTGCTTTGCGAACTTATACGGATGACTTGTCTGCAAGTAATTCTGGTACTTTCAAAGACAGATGATATACCTTCGTTGATTACGCACGTAATTCCTGTAGAAAATCGTATGTGCGGTGATAAAATTACGTTGAAAGCTTATCTTGCTGGTTGCAAGCCTGTCCCCGAACGTGTGCTCTCAAAGGAGAAAGAAGAACGTATCTTGGCTCTTCCTTATGGTGATGGCTTTTATCATACCGACCATGTGGTAGATTTGAATAAAGTGAGTATCCGTTACGGTGAAAGGACTATCCTGAAAGAGTTGGATTGGAGTGTGAAATGTGGTGAGAAGTGGGCTCTTAGCGGAGATAATGGTTCCGGAAAATCTACATTGCTGAGTTTGGTTTGTGCTGATAATCCGCAGAGCTATGCCTGTGATATAACCTTGTTCGGGCGTAAGCGCGGATCAGGAGAGAGCATTTGGGAAATAAAGAAGCATATCGGGTATGTCAGCCCGGAGATGCATCGTGCCTATTTAAAGAATTTACCGGCCATTGATATTGTGGCAAGCGGATTGCATGATTCGGTGGGGCTTTATAAACGTCCGCGTCCCGAACAGATGGAAACTTGTGAGTGGTGGATGGATATTTTTGGTATTGCAGACTTGAAGGAGCGTAGTTTCTTACAGCTTTCCAGCGGAGAACAACGTTTGGTTTTGTTGGCACGTGCCTTTGTTAAAGACCCGGAATTACTGATATTGGATGAACCGTTGCATGGACTCGATTTGATAAACCGCCGTTTGGTGAAAGATATTATTGAGACTTTCTGCCGGCGCAGGGATAAAACAATGATAATGGTGACACATTATAAAGATGAATTGCCGATGTGTATTACCGGCTCATTGCACCTGAAAAGAAATGAATAGCTATTGAAAAAATACATCGCGTTTTCATGGATATATCCGGGCATATAGATAAGTCTGCCCGGATATAAATATAAATCGATGCAAGTTATTAATTATAGGATAAAAGAAGGTATTTCTTTTGTACGTTTTAATGCTGCATTAAAATCGTTTATCAATTCTTTGATTACTTCCTCTGCTGTTTTGAGACTATGTACAGAAGACGCTATTTGTCCTATTTCCACTTCACCTTCGTAAATGTCTCCTTCAAAAATACCTTTCTTGGCACGTCCCTTGCCCAATAATTCTCTTAATTCTTCTACAGATGCACCGCGTGTTTCTGCTTCTTCCACTTGCTTGAAGAATTCATTTTTTACGAGTCTGACAGGCGAAAGCTGTTTTAATGTGAGTTGGGTATCGCCTTCATTCAGCCGCAGACAACGGTCCTTGAATGTGAAATGTGCCGAACTTTCTTCGGTCAATGCAAAACGTGTACCTATTTGGACTCCATCGGCCCCCAGTGTCATGGCGGCCAAGATACTTTCACCGGAGCCGATGCCTCCTGCTGCCATAACCGGAACGGTTGTAATTTTTTTTATGGCAGGTAGCAGACATAGGGTAGTGGTTTCTTCACGACCGTTGTGACCGCCTGCTTCAAAGCCTTCGGCAACAATGGCATCTACACCTGCTTCTTCACATTTGGCAGCAAACTTACTGCTTGCCACGACATGGGCTACTGTTATATCATGCTGATGGAGATGTTCTGTCCATGTTTTCGGATTTCCGGCAGAAGTAAAGACAATCTTTACTCCTTCGTCGATTACGATTTGGATGATTGTATCTATCTCGGGGTACATCAGCGGGATATTCACTCCGAAAGGTTTTTCTGTGGCTGCTTTACATTTCCGAATATGTTCGCGGAGTGTTTCGGGGTGCATGGAGCCGGCGCCAATCAGACCGAGTCCTCCTGCATTGCTCACGGCGGAGGCCAGCCGCCATCCGCTACACCATACCATACCCCCTTGGATAATAGGATATGTAATACCAAAAAGATTGCAGATTCTGTTCATTACTTTATTATTATATAACTATTTTATGTTAAACAATTAAGCCGGAAAAATGTTTGGCTGACTACTTGCAAAACTACGCCTTTTCTTCTTATGGTAGTGAAAAAAAAGAAAAATCTCCGCTTTTTTACGGTTTATAGAACAGAATTGGTCTATCTTTGTTATGAGAATTAAAAATGTATTTTTATAACGATAAAAACGAATCATGTTATTACAACTACTATTTGTACTTGCCGCTATTATTGTAGGTGCCCGTTTAGGAGGTATCGGACTTGGAGTGATGGGAGGTGTGGGCCTCGCTATTTTGACTTTTGTCTTCGGACTTCAGCCTACTGCGCCTCCCATTGATGTGATGTTGATGATTGCTGCCGTTATATCTGCCGCATCCTGTATGCAAGCGGCAGGCGGATTGGACTTTATGGTCAAGCTGGCAGAACGTTTGCTGCGCCGTAACCCGGCACATGTTACTATTCTGAGTCCGTTGGTGACTTATTTGTTTACTTTTGTTGCCGGAACAGGACACGTAGCTTATTCTGTACTTCCCGTGATTGCCGAAGTTGCCGCTGAAACAAAAATCCGTCCCGAACGTCCTTTGGGTATTGCGGTAATCGCATCTCAACAGGCTATTACGGCAAGCCCTATTTCTGCTGCTACCGTGGCACTTCTCGGGTTGCTTACCGGTTTTGACATTACTCTGTTTGATATATTGAAAATAACTATTCCTGCTACCTTGATAGGTGTGCTGGTAGGCGCTTTCGCTTCGATGAGAGTAGGTAAGGAACTGATGGAAGACCCTGAGTATCTGCGTCGTATGGAAGAAGGTCTGTTGGAGGATAAGCACGTGGAGCTGAATGACGTCAAGAATATGTTTCAGGCACGTCTTTCTGTGATTATCTTCATTGTGGCCACTCTGCTGATTGTGCTGTTCGGTTCTATTCCCGGTCTTCGTCCTTCGTTTGACGGAAAAGTAATGGACATGCCTTCACTGATTGAAATTCTGATGTTATCGGCTGCCGCACTCATTTTGATTATCTCGCGTACTGACGGTATCAAGGCAACTCAGGGAAGTGTATTTCCGGCAGGGATGCAGGCAGTGATTGCTATTTTCGGTATCGCATGGATGGGGGATACCTTCATTAATGGTAATATAACAGAATTGACAGGTTCTATTGAAGGAATTGTCCGTCAGATGCCGTGGCTTTTCGGTGTGGCATTGTTTGTAATGTCTATTCTGCTTTACAGTCAGGCGGCGACTGTGCGCGCTATTGTGCCTCTGGGCATTGCTTTGGGCATTTCGCCAATGATGCTGATAGCCTTGTTCCCGGCCGTAAACGGTTATTTCTTTATTCCCAACTATCCGACTGTGATTGCTGCCATAAACTTTGACCGTACAGGAACTACCGGTATCGGGAAATGGGTGTTGAACCATTCTTTTATGATGCCCGGTCTTGTAGCCACAATTGTATCGATTGTTATCGGACTGTTGCTCATACAAATATTATAGTCTCAATATATTAACTACCTAAACTAGAAAAAATTATGAATGGATTAAGAAAACTCAGTTTGCTGGCTGTGACGTTGTTATTCGGCGCCTTTGCAGCAGTTGCCCAAAAGCCTAATATTCATATTTTGGCAACAGGAGGAACAATTGCCGGAACCGGTGCTTCGGCTACCAATACGAATTATACAGCCGGACAAGTGGCTATCGGCACATTGCTGGATGCAGTGCCCGAAGTGAATAAGATTGCCAATGTGACCGGTGAACAGATTGTAAAGATTGGTTCTCAGGATATGAATGATGCCGTTTGGCTGACATTGGCAAAACGTATCAATGAACTGCTCAAGCGTGATGATGTAGATGGTATCGTGGTAACTCATGGGACAGATACGATGGAAGAAACGGCATTTTTCCTGAATCTCACCGTGAAGAGTGATAAACCGGTGGTATTGGTCGGGGCGATGCGTCCTTCTACGGCAATGAGTGCCGATGGTCCTTTGAACCTTTATAATGCAGTAGTTACTGCTGCCGCCAAAGAATCGAAAGGAAAAGGAGTGGTGATTGCAATGAACGGATTGATCTTGGGCGCTCAGGGAGCAACCAAGATGAATACGGTAGATGTGCAGACTTTCCAGTCTCCTAATTCGGGTGCGCTGGGATATGTTCTTAATGGAAAAGTGTCGTATAATATGGAGTCTTTGAAACGCCATACTACCAAGTCAGAGTTTGATGTGACAAATCTAGATAAATTGCCTAAAGTGGGTATTGTCTATAGCTATTCCAATGTAGATGCCGATGTGATGACTCCGTTCCTCAACGGGGGGTATCAGGGTATTGTGCATGCCGGTGTGGGAAACGGCAACATTCATCAGAACCTGTTCCCCATGTTGGAAAAAGCGCGTAAACAGGGGATTCTGGTCGTTCGCTCCAGCCGTGTTCCGACAGGTCCTACCACTCTTGATGCAGAAGTGGATGACAATAAATATCAGTTTGTTGCTTCTCAAGAACTGAATCCGCAGAAAGCACGTGTATTGTTGATGCTTGCGTTGACAAAGACAAATGACTGGAAGAAGATTCAGCAATACTTCAACGAGTATTAATTGACTTACATAGGGCAGGTGCCCGGTGTTTGGGGTTGTGTCAGAACGCGGATAATGCTGTCGTTTAGTTCGTAGGGGCAAGATTCGCTTGCCCGAAAACAGTTTGCTTTGTGTCTTCGGGCAGGCAAACCCTGCCCTTACAGCTGACGGTTGGATAGGCCATTTTAGTTTTGAAACACTCCCGTTTTCATTTATTTTCAAAACCCAAACCATACTTAATTATGAAAAGGATAATGTTATTATGCCTGACGGCCATTGCCATGTCAGGCTCACACTCGCTATATGCACAATCTTCAAAAAGTGATTTCATGTCGGACGATAAAAGCCTCTTTGAAGAGGTGACCGGTATAAAAAAGAAAACCGATAAGTTCAATCTCTATCTCAACATGCATGGTGACTTCAATATGAAATGGAATGAGTCCGGTTTCGATCAAGGGGCATTCGAGATGAAACAGCTCCGCATCGAAATGAAGGGTAATATCAACGATTGGCTGAGCTATCGTTATCGGCAGCGTCTTAATCGTGGTAATGATGGATCGGGTAATATTGACAATGTTCCTAACAGTATTGACTATGCAGGTATAGGTGTCAAACTTGATAAGTTTTCGTTCTTTGCCGGCAAGCAATGCACTGCTTACGGAGGAATTGAGTTTGATGTCAACCCGATTGACATTTACGAATACAGCGACATGATAGAGAACATGAACAACTTCATGACCGGATTGAATGTGGCCTATAATTATAATCCTTACCAGCAAATACAGTTTCAAGTATTGAACAGCCTGAATGGACCTTCCAAAGAGATGTATGGCGACTTGGAACGGACAAAGCTTCCGTTGGTTTACACCTTGAACTGGAATGGTAACTTCCTGGATGTATTCAAGACCCGGTGGTCTGCCTCTGTTATGAACGAAACAAAAGGCGAGAAAATGTATTATTATGCTTTGGGTAATGAGTTCAATTTCAATCCTCAGTGGCATGCTTATTTTGACTGGATGTATTCTCGTGAAGGAGTAGACCGCAAGGGAATCATAACAAGAATGATAGGTGGTGACCTGAATCATAATGTATTTAACGCCGAATATATGTCATACGTGCTTCATGTCAACTATCGATTTGCTCCGAAATGGAATCTGTTTGCCAAAGGTATGTATGAAACAGCTTCCGTTTATAAAAGCAGTGATGAGGTGGAAAAAGGGAAATACCGTACGGCATGGGGGTATGTAGGCGGTATTGAGTATTATCCGATGGAGACCAATTTGCATTTCTTCCTGGCTTATACCGGTCGTTCTTATCGATTTACCGACCGGGCTAAAGCACTGGGAGAAGATAATTATTCGACTAATCGAGTGTCTGTGGGCTTTATTTGGCAGATGCCGGTGTTTTAAATCATAGTTATTTCTTTCCGAAAAACTTATCGATGATCAGGGCTATCGCTCCATCGCCTGTTACATTACATGCAGTTCCGAAGCTATCCATTGCAATGTAGAGTGCTATCATCAGGGCTTGTTCGCTTTCGCCGAAGCCCAGCATGGAGGAAAGGATGCCCAGTGCAGCCATGATTGCGCCACCCGGAACACCCGGTGCAGCTACCATTGTGATGCCCAGCATGAAGATGAACCCGGCAAACATCGGGAAGTCGAAGGGCATTCCCTGCATCATCATCAGTGCCAGTGCGCATGCCACTATTTTCAGTGTACTACCCGATAAATGAATAGTGGCGCACAGCGGGATTACAAAGCCGGCAATGTCTTCACTCACTCCGTTCTTGATGCTTTGTCGCAGGGTGACAGGAATGGTGGCTGCCGACGACTGTGTGCCCAACGCAGTGAAATAAGCCGGAAGCATTCTCCCCAACAAACGAAACGGATTGCGGCGGACAAACAGAGCCGCAATGGAGTATTGGAAAATGAGCAGGAAAATATGCAGCAGGAAGATAACTCCGATAATCTTGATGAAGACCGATAATACATTCATAACCTGTCCCGAATGCGTCATATTCAAGAAAATGCCGAAGATATAGATTGGTAGTAATGGCAGGATGATGACTTGAATGGTTTTAATGATAATATCCTTAAAGTCATTACATACATCTTTGAGTGCTGTGGTGTTCAAGTGGGCGATGCCCAGTCCCAGTGTAAAAGCAAGAATGAGTGAGGTCATCACATTCATGACAGGTGGAATGGCTACCGTGAAAAAAGGCACGATATCATGGGCTTCGCTTATCTGTTCGATAGAAGCGCCGGGAGTAATCATCGACGGAAAAAATGTGATGCCTGTAAAGTAGGAAAGGAATCCCGAAAACAAGGTTGCTCCATACGCTATGAATGTGGTGACTACCAGCATTTTTCCCGCTTCTTTCCCGATGTCGGCAATGGCAGGTGTTACTAACCCGAGGATAATCAGCGGGATGATAAAACCGAGGAACTCACTGAAGATTCCGTTGAAGGTCACAAAGATTCTTACCAATCCTCCGGGGAGGATGTTGCCGAATGCGATACCTAATGCAATGGCAAGGATAATACGGGGTAATAACCCTATTTTAATCTTTTTCATCATAATGTAAGATTGATATATTCACAAAGATAGAATTATTGAACAAATAAATCTGCCGTTTGTTAAATATAAAAAGATTAAATTATGGAAAAGGCAGATATCGGATTGATCGGACTGGGAGTGATGGGGCAGAATCTGGCCCTGAACCTGGCAGGTAAAGGATGGAAAGTAGCTGTGTGGAATCGCACAGTTCCCGGCAAAGAAGAACATATAGTTGATAATTTCATAGCTAAGCGTGCGCAAGGCAAAAGCATTGTCGGTACGCAGACTTTGGAGGAATTTGTAGATGCACTGAAGACTCCGAAAGTCGTATTTCTCATGGTGCAGGCAGGGTCTGCAGTAGACGAAATGACAGGCAGATTGCTTCCCTTGTTGCATAAAGGTGATATTATAATCGATGGTGGAAACTCTAATTTTGAGGATACGGAGCGCCGGGTAAAGGAACTGTATGAGAAAGGAATGTATTTTGTAGGTTGCGGCATTTCCGGAGGCGAAGAAGGTGCATTGCATGGCGCATCCGTCATGCCGGGCGGTGCTCAGGAGGCATGGCCCTTCATACAGCCGATGCTGAAGAGTATTGCAGCCCGTGCCGAAGACGGTAGTCCGTGTTGCGAGTGGGTAGGTCCGGGCGGTGCCGGTCATTATGTGAAGATGGTGCACAACGGTATAGAATATGGTGACATGGAATTGATAGCAGAGACCTATTATGCGCTGAAGAATCTGTTGGCTCTGAAGAATGAGCAGATGGCTGACGTGTTCGAGCGTTGGAACCAAGGTCGTCTGAAGAGCTACCTGATTGAGATAACGGCAGCTATTCTCCGTCATAAGGAGTGTGGCGGAGGTTATCTGATAGACAGCATACTGGATGCTGCCGGACAGAAGGGTACAGGGCGTTGGAGCGTTATCAATTCGTTGCAGCTTAATACTCCTCTCGATGTAATTGCCGAGGCTGTGTTTGCACGTAATCTGTCTGCGGAAAAGAGCTTGCGTGTGTTGATGGCCAAACATTATATGCACGTTGAGAATCATCCGGTTTATAATTATCAGGATACTGTTGCTGCGCTGGAGGCCACTCTTTATGCGGCTCGTCTGGTGGGGTATGCACAAGGATTTGCATTGATGCGCACGGCGAGTGACACCTATAAATGGAACTTGAACCTTTCGTCCATCGCTTTGCTGTGGCGTGCCGGCTGCATCATCCGCTCTGCTTTCCTGAACGATATTGCCGAGGCTTATCACCGTGCACCGGGACTGTCGCACATGTTGCTCGACCGGCATTTCGGTTTGGAAGTGGCGGAGGCTCTTCCCGTATGGAAGAAATCGGTGAGTATCATGCTGAAAGAAGGACTGGCCGTGCCCGTATTCTCTGCTGCATTGAATTATTTCCTGGGGCTGACCACCCATCATTCGCAAGCCAACATGATTCAGGCGATGCGCGATTACTTCGGGGCACACACGTTCGAGCGGGTGGATAGTCCGCGAGGCGAGTTTTTCCATGAACAATGGCAGGAGAAGAAATAACAAGAACCGATAAAAAGAATTTGATTTATGAGTTTACCACATAGTTTGTTTTTAGTTATATTCGGCGCATCGGGCGACCTCACCCGGCGCAAGCTGATGCCTGCCTTGGTGAAGATTCACAACGAAGGACGTTTTCCTCCGCACTTTGCCATTGTGGGATGTGCCCGCACTGCCTATTCGGATGAAACCTATCGCAGCTATCTGAAGGAGGAGCTGGCGAAGTCTCCTTCTCTGGATGAAAAGGAGAAAGCGTCATTGGATGATTTTCTTTCCACTGTCTACTATCAGTCGATGGACCCTGCCGATGCTTTTACTTATTCCCGGCTGAACGAGCGGTTGAAAGCTCTGTCGCCCCAATATGAGAATGATGGGAATTACCTGTTCTATCTGGCTACTCCGCCGTTGCTTTACGAACTGATTCCGAAATATCTTCATGACGCCGGCATCCTCAAGAAGCCGGGGCTGAAGCGCATTATTGTTGAGAAGCCTTTCGGCTACGACCTTGCATCGGCGCGTAAGTTGAATAAGATTTACGCTACCTACTTCAAGGAGGAGGATATCTATCGCATCGATCATTTCCTTGGGAAAGAGACGGTGCAGAACATCATGGTGACACGTTTCGGAAGCACCATCTACGAACCTATCTGGAACCGTAACTATATTGACTATGTAGAGATAACCGCTGTCGAGAATATGGGCATCGGAACCCGTGGCGGATATTATGACGGTTCGGGTGCGTTGCGCGACATGGTGCAGAACCACCTGATGCAGTTACTTGCCATTACCGCCATGGAACCCCCTGCCAAGTTCGATAAGGATGGTTTCCGAAACGAGGTCATTAAGGTGTACCAATCGCTTCATCCGCTGACCGATGAGTACATTCGAGAGAATGTCATCCGCGGTCAATATGTCGCCGGCGAGACTCAGGCAGGTTATCGTGAAGAAAAGAATGTAAATCCCGATTCGCGCACGGATACCTACGTTGCCATGTGCCTCAAGATAGACAACTGGCGTTGGCAAGGTGTGCCTTTCTATATCCGAACCGGCAAGCAGATGCCGACCAAGGTGACTGAGATTGTTGTCCACTTTAAACCTGCTCCCATGCAGATGTTTAAGATGAAGGAAGGGTTCTATCGGGGTGAAGAACTGATTCTCCGTATCCAGCCCGATGAGGGTATCTTGCAGCGTATCGCCATGAAAGCGCCGGGTTCGGGGTTTTATATGGGGACAATGGAGATGGATTACAGTTATGACCGGAATGCACAGGAGACGGGTGATGCCTACGTTCGCTTGCTGGAAGACAGCTTGGCGGGCGACCCCACCTTGTTTACCCGTTCGGATGCCGTGGAAGAGAGCTGGACGTATTTTGACAAGATTCTGGATTACTGGAAGAAATATCCGGAGACCCCTCTTTATGGTTATCCCGCCGGAACATGGGGACCGAAAGAGGCGGACGTGCTCATAGAGCGCAGCCATGCCGAATGGACTAATCCTTGTAAGAATCTGACACATTCTAAACTGTATTGTTTGTTATGATACCTGATAAATATTTGTATATATCGCCCCGACAGGCATCACAAACCCTCATTACTCATATATTGGAGGCAATGGAGAAAGAGCCCGAACGTCCTTTTACCATTGCCCTTTCCGGAGGAACGACCCCGGCGGTATTGTTTGAGGTGTGGGAACGTGAGTTTGCGGCATACACGCCGTGGGCGCGCCTTTATTTTTACTGGGTGGACGAGCGTTGTGTGCCGCCTACCGATGCACAAAGCAACTTCGGTCTTGCCGACCGCCTTTTGTTCGGCAAGATAAATCTGCCGGCTTCACATTATTACCGCATAGTGGGCGAGGGTGCTCCCGGTGAGGAAGCTATATTGTATTCTTCTCTGGTAAAGGCTACCGTGCCGACTGTAGATGAAGTACCTGTCTTTGACTTTGTATTGTTAGGAGTGGGAGAGGACGGGCATACTTCTTCTGTTTTTCCTGACCGGAAAGACTTGTTGACGGCTGTTGAGCCTTATGCTGTATCAGTCAATCCTTATAATAAAACGGTTCGTATCTGCATGACGGGAAAACCGATGATAGAGGCAAAACATACTTGCTTCTTAGTGGCGGGTGAGAATAAATGCAGTATTCTGAAGAAGATACTTGATAAAGAACAGGAAGATATTTATCCTGCTTCTTATATATGGCATCATGCCCGGATGCCGAAACTGTATGCTTCCTTATAGGGAAATAGTATAACGGTTTTTGGTTGAGGGGGTAATACACAAAGCAAACTGTTTTCGGGCGAGCGAACCTCGCCCCTACGAACCAAACGACAGCATTATCCACGTTTTGACACACTTCCTTTTTTAGTATTGACATCCCCTTATGAAAATTTGCTTTTTACATATTAAAAGTCCTTAAACTCTTCATTTTTATCGGACTTTACAGCAATACATTCCATTTCTATCAGCCATTTGGGACGGCATACCGGCGCATGTACCATGACGTGGGGCAGATGGGGGAATTTATTGTCAAACAATTCTTTAACGATAGTATAGTCTGCTGGGTCGCGCAAATAGATGATGGCTTGTGATACATCATCAAAGCTACATTCGGCTTCTTTAAGCAGTGCTTCCACATTTTCCCACATTCGGTTGGTTTGCTTACGCACATCACCCGGGTACACCACTTCACCTTTATTGTTTATGCTGGCAGTTCCCGAAATGAATACCTGTCTGCGGTCGCCATATTTCACACACGTCCCGCGTTCAAAACTCACTCCGTATTCATATGTGGGATTCAGATGGGTAGTGGCATACAGGAATTGTATCTGGGCAGGTTGTATTCCGTTGATGGCATACGCATCCATCTGCACTGTCACTTGCGGGTCGGGATGCCGTCCGCCGATGCCGGTGCTGGCTATGTAGTGTGTCTTTTCCGTAAGGTCTTGTGTGAGGAACACTTCATTTCGTGCCTTTACCATTCCTGCATAATTGACATCTATATTTTGTACGAAAAACCATGTGCGGATACAGTTGTCTGCCAGTTTGCAATTCTGCTCACTGAGCTGCATCACATAGTTATTCAGCAACAGCCGCGTCTGGTATTCCGAAGTAGAGGCACGGTTGAAATCTCTTCCTTTCCAAAGGTGACGATAGCCGTTGTGTGCCACCTCGAAGAGTCCTTCAGGAAGCGCCTTGGTACTTACTTCTGTTTGCAGAAAAGCCCATAGTGCAATCTTGGTACCATTGCAGGGCGCCTGTTCTATGATGGATAAGGCACAATCAGAGTGTTCCGTTTCCGCTGCCAAAAGCAGGTCGGTCTGATTGGCGGCATCGCTCAGAAAGTATCGCTTGAAAATAGTAGTACCCTTTTTAAATTCATTCTCTTTCAAATCGGAATAGGTATCCAACAGCAATTTCAGTTGTTCTTCATAAGATTGTCCAGGTTTTGTCAGTTGGATCATGACCTGATATTCGGTAACGCCTTTTGGAGGAGTAAATTCAGAATAGCAGACCATTACGTTCTCGTTCTTATTTATGGTTTTATAGTTTATCATAGTTGATGCTTTAAATATTGCAAATTTATAATTTTATGGCATTGTGGCAATGCTTCTTTTCATTCTTTTTATCCATTGGCATAACTGTGCATGCCTCCGAGCAGAAAATTCACTCCAAAATAGGTGATTAATACAGTGAGGAACGCCACAATGCCAAATACATGAAAGAACATCGGATAGCGGAACCATTTTAGAGAGGCCGGGTGCAGTGCCAGCGCGTAAACCAGCATGGTGATAAGTGCCCACACTTCTTTCGGGTCCCAACCCCAGTAGCGCCCCCATGATACATTGGCCCAGACAGCTCCGATAAAGATGCCTATGGTGAGCAGGAATACGGCCGGGTAAAGAATCAGCCGGCTGATTCTTTGTAAAAAATCTATTGCTGTCTCACAATTTTCTGTTGAGTAATGTAGAACGACTGCCGTTATTCCGTTCAGCATGATGAAAGCCAGTAATGAATAGGCTGTCATAATTGCTACTACATGAATGCTGAGTAGGGGAGATTGGAGGACCGGCATTAATTGGGTGATTCGAGGATTCTGTTCGCCAAACATGGAGACTAATAATGTAAGTCCGCACAACAGGAAACCAAATGGTACTGACAGGGTGAATTTACGCTGTAGAAAAAAAGTAAGCAAGACTGTGCACCAAGCCATGAACTGCATTGTTTCAAAACCGTTGGACAGAGGAAGATGGTTGCTTACATAACCGCGCAGGACAATGGTCATGGATAAATAGATAAAGATGAAGCAGAGCAGCAGATTAAAGATAAATGCTAAACTGCAACAGATGTTTTTCTCTGTTACCGTGCAACGGCAATAGTAAATAAAAGCAAATAAACCGATACAAAGGCAGAGTATGGCAATAGGTTTACTGTAATCGAATTGGTTATATAGTTTTTCTGCTTTGAACCTACTTGCTGAAGGAAGTGCTTCTCCACATTCTTTCTGTTGGTATTGTTTGATTTTATTTAGTAAACGGTTTACTTCATCAAATCTTTTCATGACGATTTGCTCATGGACATAATTCATTGCCTTGCGGGTAAAAGTCCATTGCTCATTTCCCATTTCATGGGGAAGCCGGTCACTTTGCGCATACCATTGCAAGGTGTTTCCTTTTGCATCCCGATAGGGAAATATTTTCATAAGCGCTCCGGTACATACCATGCTGATGATATTGAATTTTTCATTGGCTTCTTCTATGCCTTTCCTGTCTGTTATCTGTCGTCCTAAATGGATTTGCCGCATTGCATCTTCCAACTTATACTCATTGGTGCTACCGGCAAAATCTTTCACTGAGGCATATTGCCCCTTTATGTCTAATAAGCGCCGGGCTTCATTGCTTTTGATGCGGATAACAGGTTCATTCTTCCAACTGTCATAATAGAATAGCCAGCCGGTCAGAACTTGTTCAGAGGTAAGGCCGTGATATGTCGGTTTGCCATATAACTTGATTGTAAAATCTCTTGCGAGAGTTTGCAGGGGGCAGATACGGTCGTTGTACAAGATATAAAGGTCACCGAAGCGTCCGGCTGTTTCGCGTGGGAGAGTTTTCGGCAAGGGATGGTCGGCAGCCATTGCCCGGCTTCCCATCGGAAAGGTGGAGATAAACAACAGGAATAAGATGCTGCATCCCTTTTTTATGCCCTGACTGTTGTTGCGATAGCTTTTCATTAATTGGCGGAATGTGCTTTGAGGATTAAGAAAGAATAGAATGATGGAAACCAGCAGTATGCTATATCCGGTGTAAGTAATCCCTATCCCATAGGGGTCATGGGAGACGCTGAGAACGGTCCCTTGTCCGTTTGCATCATACCCGGATTGGTAAAAGCGATAATTCATGAATGAAAATATTTTGTTCATAGATATTTCTCCTTCTAAACTTTCACTGTTATTTTCGGTAGAAACTGTTATCCGGCTGACATAATCCATAGGCGCCCGTGTTCCTTTATAGTAAATTATTTCAAAATCTTCCAGTGAGATGCTGAAAGGAAGAGTGCGTTTTTCTCCTCCTTTGTTTATGAAGGACATTGTTTTCTCTCCAAGTTTCAGTTGTAAGGTTCCTTGTTCGCCATCTATCCATGTGACAAATGCTCCCACCAATATCAGGATAAAAGAAAGGTGGAGCAGGAATGTGGTCCATTGGCGGTAGAGTTTCCTTTTTATCATATAGAGTAAGGAAGCAAGGGCTGTGCTTCCCCACAGTATGATAAAGGGTACGGAACTGTAAATATGATTGTTCACAAACTCCGTACCGTTTACTTTTTCCAGTATTGTAGCTATGGTGAGGACAAAAAGCAGGATGCCCAATAAGCAGAAAGCAATTCTTTTCAATAGTTTCATGTAGCTTCAGTTTTGATGACGTATCACAAGAGGCTGTCTTTACGATTCGGTCTGTCTGCATGCCGGATTGTGGCACAGCCTCTTGTTGTGATAAAAATTAGATTGCTTCAATGAATTTCACGACAGCTTCACGGTCTTCTTTGCTTAACGTACGGAACTTCTCAATTGTCCACCGGGCATCACTTTGTGCATTTCCATGCCACATGATAGCTTCGATTACATTGCGTGCGCGACAGTCGTGCAGACGGTCACTGGCTCCGGTGCAAATGGCAGATAAGCCACGTCCCCATAACGGGGTGGTGCGGCACCAGCCGGTGCGGATATCATTCTCCATATACAGACGATGTTGTACAAAATCGCTATACGGCCAAATGGTCTGATCGGGATATCTGGGCAAGCGTGCATCTCCGTCACTGAAGAATCCGCTTGGATCTGTAAAATTGTCCTTGCCGGTTTTCCATGATGGGCGGTGACAGCTGGCACAACCGATTTCGCGGAAGAGCGAACGCCCCTTTTGCACGTCGGGATCATCCAGATTACGTGCCGCAGGCACTGCAAGCCCTCTGTGCCAGATCATAAAGTCCACATAATCATCATCTGTCATTTCGACTGGCAATTCTTGATTCATCAGATAGTTTATGATATCTTCCTTTACATTTCCGGTTTTGTTCCAATCCGGAAAATATTCATAGAATTTGTTTTGCACTTCAGGATCATTTGCCGCTGTATTGGCATAAGTCTGTGTCATATAATGATAACGACGGTTGCTGCGTGTTACATTGGTAATATTCCAAATGGCATTGGCTCCTGCCGCATCTTGCAGCGGACCACGGCTCAGTGCATAAGTATAACGGAACGGGTGAGTGGTGTTGCCATAGGTTTTCACCCATTCGCCATTGGCAAAGAAGCTGGGATTCAGTGAAACACCGGCTTTTTCCTGGCGGATATACTCGGCTTTCAGTGAATCATCGGGAATTGCATCTATCAATCCGGTACCATAAATGCCGATGGTGGACTCCAGACGAACCTTGACATTGGCATAATCTACCGTCTTACCATTCACTTCCAATGGAACATAATAGGCATCTTCAGGGATGGTGACTTCCGGATAAATCAGGCTGTAGGTCTCTCCGTCAGGGAATTTATTACCCCATTCATCTGTGTAATCGAGCCATTCTATATTGATTTTATCTTCATCAATGGGAGCCTTGAATGGAGCTATTGCTTTGGTTTGGGGCATACCGGTCAGTGAAGAAAGATAAGTATCGGTATGGTCTGTCACTACCAGCAGATAACCGTTTCCCCAATCATCGGCACGATACCGTTCCATACGTTTTCCATGCCCATATCCCGGATGGCAGGACATACAGGAGTTGCGTACATAAAGTGGACCAAGACCGTTGAACGGCTTCGTGTTTTGTGTATAGGTACGCTCAAAGAAATATTCTCCATACTTGAACTTGTCGGTCATACCGGCATTCTCGACAGCAGGGGTGGGGTCTTCGTAAGCAGAAGCCGAACTGTTGAAGGTAGTACCCAGCAATCCTCCGGCATACCATTCCTCATCCGTAACCGGTTCTATCGGCGGATTAATTTGCCGCGGAGCATCTTCATCGCTGCAAGCGGCGAACGAGAGTACCGCCAGTCCCATCAGGAAATATTTTGAATAAAAAAATCCTTTCATGTTCTTCTTTGTTTGTTCTCAGATATATTGGTGTTGCTATTTTATTTGGCAAGTTCAGCCTTTACTTCCGTTAAGACATCGTCCAAGGCTTTGCAGGCATCCATTGCCTCTTGGCAAGAGTCATCCGTATAGTTTAATACAAACGGTGCTTTCATTGCTTTTATTTTGGTCAATGCACTGGTGATGGCATGGATCGTTTTGGTATCCAGGTCGGCGTTTACAGATGCCATATAGTTGTGCAATGATTTACTTTCATCACGCTGTCCTTCTATACCACCCATATAGGCATTCTGTATGCTGATGATGTTGTCATAAAAGTCGGTGATGGAGTTGTAGCTGTAAGGAGATTCGATGTAGTTTTTATCTTCACCGGTGTGAGGCTTTCCGATTTTAGAGGTGCCTACTTCGTCGGCAATGGTTTTGCAACCGTCGATGATGGCCTGCATAGCTCCTGTCCAACTGGTGTAAGTACTGCCCACTTGTCCGGCCAGCATCATGTTCTGTGTATACGAGTTTTCACCGCCTGCCACAGTCGTATTCCATTCCAGTTCGTCTACTACTTTGGTTACACGGTTTGCGTCCACATTGTCTGCACCGGCCCATGATATCTGCAATTGATAACATTTGTTGCGCAGGTCGCCTGCCACGGCAATGGCATAAGTCAATTCTTTATCTTTAATTTTCGAGACTGCTTTAGGGCTGCCGGCTTCAAAGATAATATATTCGATACCGTGAAATCCAAGCAACTCCGGACCGAGTTTTACACCTGCCCATACATCGGCATCTTCAGCTTCCATGGCTGTAATGTGAGATGTGTTTTTCATTTCGTCCAACAGACCATCCAAGTCAAGCGGCCATGAATCGATGTGCGGATCTATACCAAAGTCGGAAGCTGCTCCAAACAGGAATGCTTCACTCTTTTCCCACCATGCACGTGCGTTGAGGAATGTCTCACACACGGATTTCACATTATCATCCGTTTTATCGGCTTTCAGTGCTTTCAGCTTTTCAACCAAAGCTTCTGTCTGGTCAGCCAGACCGGTGTATGTAACAATCACTGTATTCTTGGTAAACTGATCAGCAATAGCCTGATATCTTTTATCTTTTTCAGATAATTCGGTATCACCGCCGTCCGGGTCGTCATCATCGCTGCATGCACTGAAATTGAATGTCATCATCGCTGCCATGGCAGCATACAGGGGAAATCTTAAAAACTTTTTCATACCTCTTTTAATTAAATATTAAATTATTGTTATTTTATAAAATAGCCTGCATAAGCAATACCTAAAGAAATGGACGGTTCGTTATTATATTGACTTTTCAGGAAGCGTTGTGAATACTCTGCTTTCACAACTATTTCTTTTATCGGATAATAGTTAACGCCTATTGCCATACGTTGGCGGTCTGTCCACGAATATTTTGTAGCTCCTTTGACCGGTACATAAGAATCATAATATTCATAGCGTCCGAACACATAGAGTTTGTCTCCCGATTCGCGTAACTTTCTGATTTGGGAAAATACATTATATCCGGCTTCAATGCCGCCTGCCACTGCATTCTTTCCTACATGAGTACGCTTATAGGGCGATGTGCTGGACTGTTCGCGGTTATATTTTGATATGGTCGCTGCATCTCCCAAGTGCCCGTAATCTATGTTTCCGCGTGCTATCCAATTGTGTCCCTTATAATCAAAGTCGAATGCAGCAATGCTTACAGCTCCTTTGGTATCTTTGTATTTGCCTTGGTCTGCCTGAAGAGTATTATTGAAGCTATGGCCGTAATAGGCGCTCAGTCCCATGCGCAAGCCGGGAACGGAATAGTTGTCTATACGCATGGCTACTGCATAATTGTTGGCCGGAGTGAACTCAAACGCGGAGCCCGAACCATTTTTTATCCATTGGTCTTTTGAAAAATGCATTGAATTGAGGGCAGGAATCAGCATGGCTTCATATCTCCAGTCACCGGTGCGTCCCCAAATACTTATACCGGTTTCGTGCCATGTGCATGGCATGATTGTGTTCTCTCCCTCGGGGCGGTATACAGTGAAGAATTCGTTAGGAAGGTGATGGGCATTGGTATACCCCACAGGAACTATAATATGTCCGGCACGGATATTGAACTCAGGACAGAATGATTTCTGTATCCAGAATTGTTCCAAGGCAACTTCACCGCCACGTTCTATCTCTTTTTCCCATTCGCCCACTTCTTCCTGTTCCATTTCTACGGCAGACTCTGTTCCACCGTGTTCAAACTCAATTTCGCTTCCCATTGTCCAGCCTTTGCCGAAATCATATCCTATCATGATGACTACATGAGGAAGATCGAACTGTCCATGACTTTTGGCATCTTTATAATCTTCCGCTTTAGAGTAGCGGTTGATATTGTCACTGTAGAAGTTGCGCGTCATTACAGCTTCACCATAGCCTCCCAATGTAAGCCTTGACTTTTGGGGAGCATTCTTTCCCGTTGTTTTTTCTGTGCGGTTGCTTTCTTTGTCTTTGTCAATGCCGTTTTCGGCATATAGACCGGTCATACAGCTTGCAAAGGCTATAGAAAACAATAATACCTTTCTCTTCATTTGCTTTAAATTTTATAATTTTAAGATGCTGCAAAGTTAGAGGGAGTTAAAGGGTGGGGCAATACCCAAAAATGGGTAATGTTCAGTGAAGAATTGGTAATGAGTAGGTACTATTGTAATAACGGGGCACCTTATTTTCTTGGGGATTAATATATTATATCATCAACCAAGAAAAGAGTAAGCCATTTCTTAGAGTCAGCCAAGCCCTTTTAAACGGAAGATTATTACAGTCTGTTACGGCAGACTGTACAGTCCGTTACGGTGGACTGTACGGTTCACTGCAACAGACTATACAGTCCATTGCCGAAGACTGTAGTAATCCGACTTATAGACAGGCATAATCGAAAGGATGAAAACGCTTATTCTTATAGAGGCAGATTCAATCTTCCTGAATACAGGCTGTTTTCTTTTCAGGACTCTTTTTCGTTACTTCTGATGCGGCTGAGTGTGGGAAGAGTAATTCCCAGATAGGAAGCGATATATCCCAAGTTGGCACGTTCGCATACGGCAGGAAATTGTATTTTCATCTGTTCATATCGTTCTTTGGCAGGCAAGGTGAGCCGTTCCTTATGAGTGCGGTGCAGGCGTCTGTATTCATCCTGATGGATAACTCTTCCCCAGTTTGCCCATTCGATATTGGTCCGGAACAGATGGGTGAGATGACTGAGTGAGATTTCATAAACCTCCATATCTTCCAGTGACTCTACGAATTCTTCGCTCAGCTTATTGTAATATAGTTCGTCCATGCTGAATACTATATTACCTTCGCATGAAAAAGATGTTGTGATTTCTTCTCCGTCTACCAGCCAATAGGAACGAGTCATTCCTTTTTCTATAAAGTAGGCCACCTTACAATAGATGCCTTCTTTTATCAATTGGTATTTCTTGGGGAAGCGATGAGGCTTCAGGCACGGGACCAGCAAATCTATGCTTTGGTCGGAGACCGGATAGTCCTGCTTTATCTTTTTTATTATATTTTCCATTATCGTATCGTTATGTTTGATATTCAGTGTTCAAAGTTATGTATTTCCCATCACAATGTGGCAAAGGGCAGGACATATTTTTGCTTTCCTTATCTATATATGGTTGCCGGGCGGATTAAAATCCTTATTTTAGGTATTCTTGAATCATATTTATGAATTCCTTTTTTGCAACTTACTTGCATGTTTTTTCGTTTACCTTTGCGCCGGTAACAAATAAGACAATAGATATGAAACAGTATCGTAATGAAATCTTCTCGTTTCTGATGTTGATGGCGGGAGTTCTGCTGGAATATGCACAGACGTCATGGTTTGCACTGCCTTATGTCAGTCTTGTCTGGTTTCTGGCGGCAGTCGCGCCGGTTGGCCTTCCTGTCATGGCTGAAGCATGGGAGCATTTGATGAAGAAAGAGTATTTTAGTGAGTTTATGCTGATGACGATTGCTACTATAGGTGCCTTTTGCATTGGTGAATATCCGGAGGGGGTGGCAGTAATGTTGTTTTATGCTGTAGGCGAGCAGTTGCAGGATAGAGCCGTAGACAAAGCACGCGACAATATTCGTGCCCTGCTTGATATGCGTCCGCGCACAGCTTCTGTCTTTCGTAAAGGCCAATATTCGATTGTTTCGCCCGAAGCGGTAGAGACAGGAGAAACCATCGAAGTAAAAGTGGGCGAGAAAGTCCCTTTGGACGGTGTGTTGCAAAATGAGGTGGGAGTATTCAACACGGCGGCATTGACCGGTGAAAGTCTCCCGCGCTCGGTGAGGCAATCCGGTGAAGTGCTGGCAGGTATGATTCCGGTAAATGAGACCATTCGGCTGAGTGTAACGAAACCTTACAGCCAAAGCACCTTGGCACGTATGCTGGAGATGGTGGAGGAAGCTGCCGAATGCAAGGCACCGACAGAACTGTTCATGCGTAAGGTTGCCCGCTACTACACTCCGGCGGTTATCGGGATTGCATTTCTTATTCCGGTGCTTCCGTTTCTTTATTCATTGGTGCAGCCATCCTTTATCTATCTGTTTGCCAGCTGGCTGTATCGTTCTCTGGTGTTCCTCGTGATATCCTGTCCGTGTGCTTTGGTAGTGAGTATTCCATTGGGTTACTTTGGAGGCATCGGTGCGGCATCACACAAAGGCATTCTTTTCAAGGGGGGCAATAATTTGGACGCCGTCACGAAAGCAGACACGTTTGTTTTTGACAAGACCGGTACACTGACTACAGGCAACTTTCGCGTTTGCCGGATAGAGACTGCGGGAATATATTCGGAGGCAGAAGTCCTGAAATATATTGCATCGGCAGAAAGCAAGAGCAACCACCCGATGGCAAAAGCCGTGGTGGAGTATGCAAAACAGCAGCAGGCAACCCTTTATCCGGTAGGGGCGGTGACGGAGATTGCCGGGTACGGACTGGAAGCATACATCGGTGGCAAACAGATACTGGCAGGCAACTATAGGTTGATGGACAAGTATGGAATAGCTTATCCGGAAGGATTGCATGAAATGCCCGAAAGCCTGATACTGTGTGCCTGCAACGGTATTTATGCAGGTGTGGTTGTTATGGAAGATGAGCTGAAGGATGATGCGGTAGAAGCTATTCGAGGATTGAAGCAACAAGGTATCAGGCATTTTGAAATCCTGTCGGGGGATAAGACCGCATTGGTACAAAACATTGCACATCGTCTGGATATCCGGCATGCTTATGGCGATTTATTACCGGCCGATAAGGTGGCCCGCCTTCAGAAGTTGAAGGATGAGAAACATTGTGTCGCTTTTGTGGGAGACGGAATCAATGATGCACCGGTGTTGGCATTGAGCGATGTTGGCATTGCGATGGGAGGTTTGGGAAGTGATATAGCGATTGAGACAGCAGATGTGATTATTCAGGACGACAGCTTGTCGAAGCTGGTAACGGCTGTCAGGATAGGAAAATACACGCGTCGCATCATTTGGCAGAATATCATATTGGCTTTTTTAGTGAAATTTGCCATCCTTGCATTGGGAACGGTAGGAGTGGCGACACTGTGGGAAGCTGTTTTTGCAGATTCGGGTGTGGCTCTGCTGGCTATTTTCAATGCTATGCGCATTAACAGACTGATAAAACATTCGTAGAAATGGTTGGGGGGATTTTAATTAAATGAAAGAAAATACCCACTGCCGGGATTCTCGAAAGGAAAAAAGCAACACGGATTTCGCAGAAATGAAGCCGAAGCCAATCTGCGGAATCCGTGTTGCAGAAAGAATAGACCGTTACTGTGCCGGCTTATCCGAGCGAGAGAATCAGTAATTGAGCCGTGAGTACCCGAAGAAACATCGTGAGCGGATACACAGTGGCATAACCTACTGCGGGTGCGTCACATGAGGTGAGGTCATTGGAATAAGCCAAAGCGGGCGGATTGGTCGTTGCTCCCGATAATACTCCGATAAGGGTATAATAGTTCAACTTGAAAACATAGCGCCCGATAAATCCCACTATCAGCAGAGGCAGCACGGTGATAATGGCACCATAACCTATCCATATATATCCTCCTTCATTGATAATCGTTTCAATGAATCCTTTACCCGCACCAAGTCCCACGCAGGCAAGAAATAAAGAGATACCTATCTCGCGAACCATCAGGTTCGCACTGATGGTAGTGTAGGTGATTAGTTTGTACTGAGGTCCGAAGCGGCTTATCAGAATAGAGATGATAAGCGGTCCTCCTGCCAGTCCCAACTTAACCGGTTGGGGAATGCCGGGGAACATGAACGGAGTACTGCCCAATATGCATCCCAGTGCGATACCCAGAAAGATAGGAATCAGATTAGGGTGATTCAATCGTTTCATCGAGTTGCCCAATATTTTTTCGGCTTGCGCCACTCCCAGTTCACTGCCGACAATCTTTACACGGTCACCCATCTGCAATTGCAGGTGGGGAGTGGCGACAAGGTCTACTCCCGAACGGTTTACACGCGTGATACTGACTCCAAAATCATTACGGATTTTAAGTTGTGCCAGAGTCTTTCCGTTCAGCTCAGGCTTGGTAATCAGAATCTTTCTGGAAATCAGGTTCTTATTCTTAAAATCCCATTCCACATTTACCTGTTTGCCAAAGAAAACGGTAATTGCCTCCACGTCTATCGGGTTGGCAATGACAAGAATTTCATCATTCAGATGAAAGATTGTATTTGAGTTGACAAGTTCTGTCTGCTTGTCTCCGTTACAGTAGCGGATACGCGAAATAACGAAGTCACGGTTTACCAGCGGTTTAATGTCTTTAATCGTTTTTCCGTTTACTGCTTCATTTCTGATTTCCAATGAGATGGGGCGTACGGTCAGTTCTTGCAAATGTCCCAAACCGCGTTCTGCTTCTGCCTCTTCCTGCTTCGGTTTAATCTGCAATAAATATTTCAGCGCAAGCAGTGAAAGGATGCAGCCTACCACTCCCAGCGGGTATGAAACGGCATAACCGAGTGCGATTTCGGGTGCATCAATGCCATTCAAGTCGCTGTTGGCCTGCTGTGCGGCTCCCAGTCCGGGGGTATTGGTGACAGCTCCCGACAGGATACCCACCATTGTGGTGATAGGCACTCCGGTGATGAAGTGCAGTGCCACCGTGATGACAACTCCCAGAAATACGACCATCATGGCAAGCATGTTCAGCGTAAATCCTCCCTTCTTGAAAGCCGAGAAGAAGCCCGGTCCTACTTGCAGGCCGACAGAGTAGACGAACAGTATCAATCCGAATTCTTTTAGGAAATGGAGCAGATGCTCATCCAGGTTCAGATTGAAATGTCCGAATACGATTCCTACAAAAAGTATCCATGTCACACCTAATGATATGCCTGCCACTTTTATCTTCCCCAGCATGATACCGAAGGCAATGACAAGCGAAAGAATCAATACGGAGTGTGCTACTCCGCCACCCCACAGGTTGGGGTATCCTTCAAATAGATTTCTAAAAAGTTCCATTATTATATAATTAATTAAATGATTATTCTATATCTGTTAATGGGAGTTTTTCATGTGTATCAGGAAGGTAAACAAAGTCAGGAAAGGGATTGTGTTGCTAAAATCGGACACAAAGTTAGATATTTATTTTATATTTGCACCCGATTTGAAATATAGATTGAAAAGATGAAGCCACAATTGCTTATAGGGGCCGCTACTTCGGGAAGCGGAAAAACGACTTTCACGATGGGACTGCTGCGTGCGTTGAAGAAACGAGGCATGCGGGTGCAGCCTTTTAAGTGTGGCCCTGATTATATTGATACTCAGTTTCACACATTGGCAGCCGACCGTGAGTCGGTGAATTTGGACACTTGGATGGCATCAAGGACGCATGTACAGCATATTTATAATAAGTATGGAGAGGGAGCCGATGTATGTGTTGCCGAAGGGGTAATGGGACTGTTTGACGGTTACAGCCGAATGGAAGGAAGCAGTGCAGAGATATCGCAACTGCTGGGCATTCCGGTGATATTGGTTGTCAGTGCACGCTCTGCTGCCTATTCCGTAGCTCCTCTGATTTATGGGTTCAAGCATTTTCATCCGAATGTGAAGATTGCCGGAGTAGTGTTCAATCAGGTATCTTCATTACCTCACTATAATTATCTGAAAGATGCGTGTGCCGATGCCGGTGTAGAGTGTCTGGGTTATCTCCCTTTTACAGATGGGCTTAAGATTCCATCGCGTCATTTGGGACTTACACTGACTGCCAAACGCGCAATGGACGTACTGATAGAGCAGGCGGCAGCATTGGTAGAAAAGTATGTGGATATTGATAAACTTTTAAATATTTGTCATCGTGGTTTCCCATGTCGGTATATATTGCCATACAGTTCCGAAGTCGGGGTGGAGAGTTTCACTCCCCGTACAAAAAAACTGAAAATAGCAGTGGCACGCGACCCGGCATTCAATTTTATTTATCGTGAGAATATCGCTCGGCTGGCGGAGCTGGGACATATTACTTATTTCAGTCCTGTGTATGGCAGTGATTTGCCGGAAGCAGATTTATTGTATCTTCCCGGGGGATATCCCGAACTTTTTGCCCGCCAGTTACACCGTCGGAAGAAACTGATGGAAGCGATAAAGACTTTTGCCGAGGAAGGAGGGAAGGTATTGGCGGAATGTGGCGGAATGATGTTCCTGACCCGCTCACTTACGGCGCGTCAGGGGGGAACGGCCTATGCTATGGCGGGCGTCTTGCCATTGGACTGTACAATGGTGGGGGCTAGGTTGCATTTGGGGTATCGTCGGTTAGAGTATAACGGACTGGAACTGAAGGGGCATGAGTTCCATTACTCCAACATCATAGAGCCCGACGCACTTCCTTCGGTGGCAAAACAGTTTACCGTCAGAGGAATGGAGGTAAATACTCCTTTGTACAGATATAAGAATGTGATAGCCGGATATACCCATTTGTATTGGGGAGAAGCCGACATATTAAAGCTTTGGGAAGAATGAATAAGAACTTACACCCTATCATGCTGGCAGGGACAGGCAGTGATGTGGGAAAAAGCATCATTACAGCCGCTTTGTGCCGCATATTCAAGCAAGATGGTTACCGTCCGGCTCCCTTTAAGGCACAGAATATGGCATTGAATTCCTACGCCACTCCCGAGGGGCTGGAGATAGGACGGGCACAGGCGGTGCAAGCCGAGGCAGCCGGAGTGCCCTGTCACACAGACATGAATCCGCTCTTGCTGAAACCCAGTTCGGACCACACCGCTCAGGTGGTATTAAACGGCAGGCCGATTGGTAACCGTGATGCGTACGAATACTTCCGCAAGGAGGGACGCGAGGAGCTGAGAAAAGAAGTCAATGCTGCTTTCGATCGTTTGGCTGCCCGTTATAACCCCATTGTTATGGAAGGAGCCGGCAGCATTTCGGAAATAAATCTGCGAGATACGGATTTGGTCAATATGCCGATGGCTTGTTATGCCGGTGCCGATGTGTTATTGGTGGCGGATATTGATCGTGGAGGGGTGTTTGCCAGCGTCTATGGTTCGGTCATGCTGCAAACGCCTGAAGATCGTAAACGTATAAAAGGCATCATTGTCAATAAGTTCAGGGGAGACATACGCCTCTTCGAACCGGGTATAAAAATGATGGAAGAGTTGTGTGGCATTCCTGTCTTGGGAGTGGTTCCTTATTATAAGGATATTCATATCGAGGAGGAAGATTCGGTTGTGCTGGATTATAAACGTATGCAGGCGATAGAAGGAAAGGTGAATGTGGCGGTGGTATTGCTTCGTCATCTGTCTAATTTCACGGATTTCAATATGCTTGAACGCGATGAGCGTGTGCATCTTTACTATACGAACAATACGGAAGAACTGGCAAAAGCGGATATCATATTACTTCCGGGAAGTAAAAGTACATTAGATGATTTATATGAACTTCGCCGTAATGGTGTGGCGCAAGCTATCTTGCGTGCACATCGCAAAGGGGCTTCGGTCATGGGGATTTGTGGCGGATACCAGATGATGGGAATGGAAGTCCGCGATCCCGATGGAGTAGAGGGAGATATCCGTCAACTGCCGGGTTTGGGATTGCTTCCCATGATAACTACCATGCAAGGTGAGAAGGTAACTCGCCGGGTGGCTTTCCATTTCCGGGATAATGAAACAGTTTGCCGGGGATACGAAATTCACATGGGAGAGACTGAGCTTGTATCCGGTTCTCCTGTGTCTCCATTGAATAAATTGGAAGACGGAAAAGCGGATGGCTATTTTGTCGATAGGAAATGTATGGGAAGCTATATTCATGGTATCCTTGATAATCAGGTTTTCATCGATTTTCTGCTGGAGCCTTATGCTGACAAGCTGCATCGGCAGAGTCCGGATTATGAAGCCTATAAAGAAGAACAATATGATAAGTTGGCGGCACACGTGCGCAAACACTTAAATCTGCCGTTGTTATACCAAATAATGTGTAAAAATGATTGATGGACACGGAGATGATACCTATAAATATGGGCAAAAGATAAGGATAAACTTTAGCTCAAATGTATATAATCATGTAAATCATAATGGCTTGCGTGAGCATCTTTATCATCGGATGGAAAGTATTCGAAGTTATCCCGAACCGGAGCCTTATTCTTTAGAACAGGCATTGGCACATTCGCTTCATCTGTCGGACGGGAAGGAGGTTTGTGTGACTAATGGCGCTACGGAAGCCATTTATTTGATAGCCCAAACCTTCAGGGGGAAAAATTCTGCCATCCTGATGCCTACTTTCAGTGAATATGCCGATGCTTGCCGTCTTCACCACCACAAGATACAGGTTATTTACGCATTGGATATGATACCGTCGGGAACAAACCTGATATGGATATGCAATCCTAATAATCCTACAGGAAGTGTATTGGATAAAGACGTTTTGAAAGCATTTATAGAAAAACATACGGAGTGCTGTTTTGTAATAGACCAATCTTATGAATTCTTTACATTAAAACCGCTGCTGTCGGCCAGGGAAGCTGCCGGATATCCTAATGTGATTCTGCTCCATTCCATGACCAAGCGCTTTGCTGTCCCCGGACTCCGTTTGGGTTTTATGACTGCAAATCAAATCTTATTGCGTGAAATCCGTTTGCAGCGTATGCCTTGGTCTGTCAATCAGCTTGCCATTGAAGCAGGACATTATTTGCTTCGGCATGCCGGAGAATATCATGTAGATATATCATTGTTACTAAAGGAAAAAGACAGATTGGCTGAAGCACTGCTTGCAATAGGAGGAATGGAGGTATGGGCTTCGGATACACACTATATGTTGGTTCAGTTACGAATGGGGCGGGCCGCAGCTTTGAAGGAGTACTTGGCAGGAGAGTGTGGTATCCTTATCCGTGATGCATCCAATTTTGAAGGGCTGAACGAGCATTTTTTTCGCATTGCTACACAAACTCCGGAAGAGAATAATGAATTGATAGAATCTATAAAGAAATGGACATATTTGTATTAATCCTACCATTGTTGGCAGGGTGGTTATTGGATAAGTTGATAGGTGACCCTTCCTGGCTTCCTCATCCCATAGTAGGTTTTGGCAAACTTATTTCTTTTTGCGAAAAACGATGGAACAAAGGGAAACACCGGGTGAAGAAAGGAGCATGTACGGCTGTTGTGCTTATTGTATTCATTTATGGAGCTTCTGCGTTATTGATACACGGATTATATGCTATGAATCTTTGGATAGGCGTGGCGGTTTCGGCCGTTCTTATCTTTTATTGTTTGGCAGGGACTACGCTTATCAATGAGGTACGTATGGTTTTTATGGCTGCCGACCATTCTTTGGAGGAGGGTAGAAGACAGGTATCCCGCATTGTGGGACGGGATACTTCCGGACTGACAGATCAGGAGGTGAGGCTGGCGGCTTTAGAGACTTTGGCAGAGAATCTGAGCGATGGGGTAATTGCTCCTTTGTTTTGGTATTTGTTATTGGGAGTTCCCGGTATGTTGGCATATAAAATGATAAACACGTTGGATTCTATGGTGGGATATAAGAACGAAAGATATTTGCAGTTCGGTCGGTGGGCAGCCCGTATCGATGATATTGCCAATTATATTCCGGCTCGTTTGACAGCTGTTCTGATGATACTTTCTACCGGTCGTCTTTCTTTATTGAAGTTTGTGGGAAGATATGGTAATCAGCATGCAAGTCCTAATTCCGGTTATCCCGAAGCGGCTTTGGCGGGGATATTGAATTGCCGTTTCGGGGGGCCTCATCATTATTTCGGTGAGATGGTTTACAAACCGTTTATAGGCAATAATAATCGGCCGGTTTACTCGTCAGATATGCGTATTGCTGTCCGGGTAAACCGGTTTGCCGAGGGAATAATGGTGATATGGGTTATTCTCTGTCTGATGGAAGCATACCCTTTTCTTCCGTTATAAGCAATGAAACGCAGGGAAATTTATATCTCAATCTTAATGATACCTCCGTATGGAGTCAGTGCGCCGAAAGCCTCTTCGGGTTTCACTGTTCCGGCATAAATTTGGGCATTGATCAATACGCCTCCATGGGCGAATATGGCTACCTGTTTGTATGGCTTTTGGCGAAGCTCATTCAGGAAGTCGGCTACACGTTGGTATTGGTCCTGAAACGACTCTCCGTTTGTAGCCCTCACATTCCGATAGTCGGCATACCATTTCTGGAGGTTGGCATCGGTTATTTCATCAAAGCGTTGCATTTCCCAGTCACCAAAGTTGATTTCTTTGATACGGTCATCTCGTTCGCCATCCGGGTAACCGCAGAAGGTGGCCAGACGTACACAGCGGGTTAAGGGACTCATATATACTTTATCAAACTGAAGGCCTTTGAGCCGGGCGGAAGTCTGTGCGGCTTCTTCTTCAAAGGTCGGATTCAAAGGGACATCTGTCTGTCCGTAGCACACTCCCTGAGGGACATCTACGGAAGTGTGGCGAATGAGGTATACTACCATAAGTTGGTATAAATTAGGTTTATTATTAAATAGAAAGATAGTTCACACAGCAGGAAAGCGGCTCCGCAACAGTCGCCTGTGTATCCTTGCAAACGCTTGCGCAGCAATTGCCATAAAAGGAAAAAGACGGCAACGGGTGCAAGGGCTGCCCACCAATAAGACCTGTTCAGGAAAAGCCACATCGGGAGTCCGCCGGCTATGAATGCCGGTAGCCATGTCGAAATGCTCATCCGGTCATAAATGACTTTTGCTTTTGATTCTTCTTCTTTGCGTGCATACGGCAAGATGTTGATTATCTGTGCGGAACAGAACTTACTCCATGCGTCTCCGCTCGCTACGGCCATGCATGCCAAGGAAAGCGATAGGGTAGAAAGCAGGTTCCATAGGAGTCCGAAGTAGAACAGAAGTCCCAATACACCGTATGTTCCTATATGGGAATCTTTCATGATGGAAAGGATTTTCTCGCGCGAAGTGCCGCCTCCAAATCCATCGCAAAAGTCTGCCAAACCGTCTTCGTGCAGTGCACCCGTGACAAGCAGGCGTGCCAGTAAAGCAAGGATGACGGCTGTAGACATAGGAAGGAATTGGGCGGAGAGCCATAGCGTGCCTGCCATTATTCCTCCGGTGAGCCAACCGACAAAAGGCCAATAATCGACCACACGCTTAAAATAAGCGGCGGGAACTTCGGTTATTCTCCAGAATGGCAACCGGGTGAAGAATATGAGTGCGGCAAGGAGTTTCATGGTTAAAAGTATTTTGTGATGGCTGCATGGGCAAAGTTGTCCATCTCATTCATCATGGTCACGGCAGAGACTATGATGGGATAGGCACAGACAGCACCGGTTCCTTCACCCAGCCGGAGTCCCAGATTTAATAAGGGGCGTGCATGCAGGGCTTCAAGTACCAGTTTGTGTCCTGCCTCGTCTCCCTGATGTCCGAAGATGGCGTATGGCAATACCTCCGGGTGGAGCCGGGAAGCAGCAAGGATGCAGTTGGTCATGATAAAGCCATCGACCAATATCAGCATCTTCAGTTCGGCAGCCCGCAACATACCGCCGATAGCCATTACCATTTCGTAGCCTCCAAACCAGGCAATCTTGTCTCTTGCCGAGCCGTCGCCTTGATAGTTGTCGACTGCTTGTTTCAATATATTGTATTTATGACGGATGCCTTCCGAATCCAGTCCGCTGCCGGCTCCTACGCATTGTTCCAGAGAAATGCCTGTAAATAAATGCATCCAGACAGAGGAGGGGGAAGTATTGCCTATTCCCATTTCTCCAAAACTGATTACGTTGCAACCGTCGGCGTATGCCTTATCTACCATTTGTGCACCGCGTTCCAGACATAACTCCATCTCTTCATGACTCATGGCCGGGGCATGGAGAAAGCTTCGGGTACCGCGACCTACGCTACAGTTGATAATTCCCTTCTCGTAAGGAAGGTCATAGTCAACTCCGGCATCTACCAGTACGAGCTTGAATCCGTGTTGGCGGCAGAGAAAGTTAACTCCGGCACCACCGTGGAGGAAGTTGCTCAATTGTTGCCAGGTGATTTCTTTAGGCGATTTGCTGACACCTTCTTCCACGATGCCGTGATCGGCAGCAAACAGGATGTTGTGGGGATGGCGGAGAGTGGGAGAGAGGGTTTGTTGGATGAGGCCGATTTGTAATGCCAGCTCTTCCAATACACCTAAAGAACCTTTTGGCTTGGTCAGGTTATTGATTTTGTCTATCAATGCTTCCCGTATCTGTAAGTCGGGAAGTTCGATATGGAAAGTTTTCATGGTCTTATTGTTTTATTAATACAGGAATACCCGATACCATTAAGTATACTTGATGGGCTTGGGAGGCAATATATTGATTCATCCAACCTTGCAAATCCGTAAAACGGCGCTGGATGGGATTGTCGGAAACAGCCCCTGAACCTATTTCGTTCGTCACAAAAATAAAAGTGGCATCTTGTGCTGTGAAGGCATCGAACTCTTGTTTCAGAGCTTGCAGTGACAGATCCACGTCAGAATCCAGATCGAAAAAGTAATTTGTGGCCCATAAAGTCACGCAATCTATCAGCACCACCCGCCCGTCTACCTGATGACGGCTCAGTTCCTTTTCTTCCTCTATGTTGGTCCATTCCGGTCCCCGGCGTTTCTGATGCTTGATGACCCGTTGGCGGAATTCTTCATCCCAGATGCGGGAGGTAGCCATATAAATAGGATTGGACGACAAACTGAGAGCTAATTTTTCTGCATAAGAACTTTTGCCCGACCGTTGGCCGCCTGTGATGAGTATAATACGTTTCATAATTTCTATTTTTCTGCTGTTCGCAGAATAAGAGTAGTAGCACCTATGGTGATGATGGCTCCTTCTTCTATTCTGACTCGGTCCTTGTCTCCCAATATGTCATTTAATAGAAATGTTCCGGTGATGCTCTGATTGTCCCGCAAGGTGTAAATGAGTTCTCCTTGCTTGTTTCGTTTTACATTGATTACGCAATGGCGACGATCCATGCTAGGGTCGGATGTTTCGATAGAAATATCCACATCGGTCCCTTTACTGCGGCGTCCGATCAGGTTATCCCCTTCTTTTAAAGGCAATACTTGTTTATAGCCAAAGACATTTTCCACCACCACGATACTTCCGAAGTCTTCGTTGTTGGCTTGTTCGTCAAGAACCTCCTCTTTGCGGGTAGCTTTTAATTTGGATTTTCCGATGCGGATACTGAATTGCTTTTTGCAGTGCTCGCATATAAAAACCAAAGACTGGCCTTCGGTATATTTTGTTTCGTCAAAGGTAATATAATTGTCACATTTAGGACATAAAACTCTTTTCATGGGAGATAATCTGTTTATTTAGAGCTTAATAACCATGCATTCTTGAATGCTTCGTCTTTTTTCAACTCATTCATTTTCTTATAAGCAGCATTTTTGTCGGCAAACCCATAAAGGGCAAGGCGGTAACGTCCGCTTCCTTCGATGATGCTTGCTTCTTTAAAGCCTTTTTGCTTATATTCGTTTAATGTTTGTTGTGCATCGGCAGCTGTTGCCAAACTAGATACTATAATGAAGTATTTTGGCTTTGCTGTGGTAGCTTCGGCTTTATTTTGTGCCGGAACAGAAGCAGAAGATGCGGTTGCCGTTGCAGGAGTTGTCTTGCGGGCAACAGTTTTTTCCGCTTTAGGGGTTTCTTTACCTGTTTCTTGTTTGGAAGTCTCTGTTTTCGGTGAACCGACTTTTTCTACTTTTACGGCTACAGGTTTTAAACTTTTGTGTCCTGCTTGCTGCCGTGTATTACCCGATGTCTTTTTGGCTTGAACAGTCTTTTGCTGTTGCGGTACAACCAAAGTGGTGGCCAACGATTGTGAGCGGATAGCCTCAAATAATCCGTCTGTTCCCAAGGAAGCATAATTGCCTTTATCCACGTATGTGTTTTCTACAGGTACAGAAAGGAAAAAGAACAGGATAACCGCTACGGCAATGGCAACAGCATTACCCAACCAGCGACGGTTGAAACGGATGGCTGTTTTTTCTTTTTGGGGCTTTAGCACCATATCCTTGGTTGAAGCAATAGTTGAATTATTTTCTGATAAAGGACTGATGGATAAAGAACTGAATCCGTATAAATAAGGAGAAAGGATACCTTCTTCATTGGGACGGAATTCGTAAGAATTATGAATTGTGTAGTGCAAATCGCCTATACCATATAATTGGACATGTCCGTCTTTATATAAAGTATCTTTTAGTTCTTCTACTTCTTGTTCAATCATCCGGGTTGCATCCGGAAAGTCTGTATGATGGACCTGCATGTATGACTGCACCAACAGTCCGTCATTCATTGTCAACTGGGGATTGAAGCCAATGGTACGCATAGGAGGGAAATAGATATTATCAGATTCAGCGTAATAAGCTGGTTGATAATGAGCTATAAATCCACCTAACTCGGGAACAATGACGCAATCATTTTCCAGTAATAGAATTTCTATATGTCTAGCCAATTCAATCATAGTGCAAAAATAGCATTTTTATTCCATTTCAGCGCAACTTTTATGAAGGAAAATGTCCTTGCCACATATTTTTATTGTAATTTTGCAGCGTATAAAAAGTTAGACTAACTAATAATAAAATGAATATAGCAATTGTAGGAACCGGATATGTTGGACTCGTAACCGGTACATGTTTTGCCGAAACCGGCGTAAATGTAACTTGTGTGGATGTAAATGCCGAGAAGATAGAGAATCTGCAGAAAGGTATTATTCCCATTTATGAACCGGGACTGGAGGACATGGTGCAACGCAATGTCAATGCCGGCCGTCTTCATTTTACGACTGCATTGGAGAACTGTCTCGATAATGTAGATATTGTGTTTAGTGCTGTAGGTACACCGCCTGATGAAGACGGAAGTGCTGATTTGAGTTACGTGCTGGCAGTTGCCAAAACAATTGGTGCTAACATGAAAAAATATACGTTGGTGGTGACGAAGAGTACCGTACCGGTGGGAACTGCGCATAAAGTGAAAGATACCATTCAGGCTGAATTGGATAAGAGAGGGGTGTCTATAGAGTTTGATGTGGCTTCCAACCCTGAGTTTTTGAAAGAAGGCAATGCCATTGATGACTTTATGAGTCCCGACCGTGTGGTGGTAGGTGTTGAATCCGAACGGGCAAAGAAGCTGATGACCAAACTGTATAAGCCTTTTATGATGCTGAATTCACGTGTTATTTTTATGGATATTCCTTCTGCCGAGATGACTAAATACGCTGCCAATTCAATGCTTGCTACCCGTATCAGTTTTATGAATGACATAGCCAATCTTTGTGAATTGGTGGGAGCGGATGTAAATATGGTACGTGACGGGATAGGTTCTGACAGTCGCATTGGTCGTAAGTTCCTTTATCCGGGATGTGGCTATGGCGGTTCTTGTTTTCCTAAAGACGTAAAGGCGTTAATCAAGACGGCAGAACAAAATGGATATCCGATGCGGGTTTTGAAAGCTGTGGAAGAGGTGAATGAGACCCAGAAAAGCCTTCTTTTTGAGAAATTGGAAAAGATATTCAATGGTGATTTGGAAGGCAAGACCATAGCTTTATGGGGACTGGCATTCAAGCCCGGTACGGATGATATGCGTGAGGCTCCTGCACTGGTATTGATTGAGAAATTGAGGAAGGCAGGTTGTGTGGTTCGGGCTTACGATCCGGCGGCGATGGGGGAATCAAAGAGAAGAATAGGTGATACGATATTCTATGCTTGCGATATGTATGATGCTCTTTTGGATGCTGACGCATTGATGTTGGTGACAGAATGGAAAGAATTCCGTTTGCCGGCATGGGGAGTTGTTAAGAAAACGATGAAACAGCCTGTAATCTTGGATGGACGTAATATCTATGATGCAAAAGAACTTCAGGATTTAGGTTTTGTTTATCGCTGCATAGGCAAATAATTACGTTAAAGATGTACAAATCATATTTGATTGTCGTTTTGGCGGCGATGTTTTCTGCTTGCGGAGCTAATCAGGACAAAGAGGCTTTGCAAGAAGAAGATAGAGAGGCGAAAGAAAAGTTGCAAGGCATTTGGCTGGACGACAATACGGAAGCTGCCGTGCTGCAAGTTGCGGGCGATACGATTTATTATGCTGACGCTGCCGTCGCTCCTGTCGCTTTTAAAATTATAGGCGATACGTTGACTACTTATGGGGCTCGGATAAATAATTATAAGATAGAGAAACAGGGAGAATATATTTTCTGGTTTCATTCACTGGTAGGAGATGTCATTCGCCTGCATAGGGCAGAGAATAATGCCGATTCTTTATCTTTTATTCATGAACAGGAAGTCCCTGTTTATACGGAAGTTATTAAGAAAGATTCGGTGGTAATGTATGATAATACCCGTTATCGCGGATATGTCTATATCAATCCGTCCAGAATAAAAGTGATGCGTCCGGGGGTGTCGGAAGAGGGGCTGAGTGTGGATAATGTATATTATGACAACATCATTCATATTTGTGTATATGAAGGAAAACGGAGTTTGTTTGCGAAAGATATCACGAGGCAGATGTTCAAGCATGTCATACCCGATGATTTCTTGAAATGGGCAATCCTTTCGGATATGGACTTTATGGGGGTCGATGCAAAAGGCTATCATTATCAGGCTACTGTTTGTATACCGGATGGGGCTTCTTGTTATGTGGTCAATATCACGATAGATATGGATGGTAAATTATCTTATGAGCTGGCTCGTTGAATAATAAATAAGAGCGGAGACGTGTCAAAACGTTGATAATGCTGTTATTTTATTAATAGGGGCGAGGTTTGCTCGCCCAAAAAAAACAATATTTGCTTTGTGTATTACTCTCAAGGTCGTGACCGTTGGTTCGGGCAGGTGAACCCCTGCCCCGCAGCCGATGATTGGATAGGCCGTTTTAGCTTTGATATCCTTCCCATGACGGATAATACAAAACTTACAGCTTCTGTTATTTTTGCTGTTTTTTACCGTTAGTGTTGTTTCCGGGTTTCCGTGTGGAATTGTTTCTTTTACCTTTGAAGTTCCCTTTTCTTTTTCCACCATTATTACTACGGGGGTTATATTCGGGTGCTTCGCCTAATTCTTCCGGAACTGGAATTTTATAAATGTCCTTACCTATAAAGTTTTCGATGGACTTAAATTGTGTCTGCTCTTTTTCACTGACAAAGGTTATGGCACATCCATCGTTGTTTGCACGTGCTGTACGACCGATGCGGTGCACATAATCTTCACTGTCATGCGGCACGTCATAATTAATGACCAAGCGTATGTCATCAATGTCAATGCCCCGTGAAACAATATCGGTTGCAATCAAAATATTTATCTTTCCACTCTTGAAATCATGCATAATCTGGTCGCGCTGTGCCTGTTCCAGATCAGAGTGCATTTCGCCGACGTTGAGTTTCATGCGGCGGAAAGCCTGAGTTACTTCTTTCACTTTCATTTTGGATGATGCGAAGATAATCACTCGTTCAGGTGTCTGGTCTTGAAATAATGACTGTATAATGCCCAGCTTCTGATTTTCATAACAGATATACGCTGTCTGGATAATTTTCTCAGCCGGTTTGGATACCGCCAATTTAATCTCTTCCGGGTTTCTCAGGATGGTTTTGGCCAACTGTTGTATCTTGACAGGCATCGTGGCAGAAAACATAATTGTCTGGCGTTCCTTTGGGAGATATTTCACTATTTGCATAATGTCGTCTGCAAATCCCATATCCAGCATGCGGTCTGCCTCATCCAAAATGAAGAAAGATACTTTGGAAAGGTCTACATATCCTAAGCTGAGGTGGCTGATTAAGCGACCGGGGGTGGCAATAACCACTTCTGCTCCCAAAGTCAGTCCTTTTTTCTCTTGTTCAAAGCGTATTCCATCGTTTCCTCCGTATACAGCTACGCTGGATGCCGGCATAAAATAAGAAAAACCTTCCATTTGTTGGTCTATCTGCTGCGCCAGTTCGCGTGTGGGTGCCATGATAATACAATTGATGGCATCTTCGGGATAACCTCCCTTACTTAATTGATTTAAGATGGGGAGTAGATATGCCGCTGTTTTACCGGTACCGGTTTGTGCTACTCCTATCAAATCCTTTCCTTCAAGGATGATAGGAATTGTATGTTCTTGTACGGGAGTACACTCCTCAAATCTCATGGCTTCCAATGCCTGGAGCACACTCTCTTCTAAATTTAATTCTGAAAATTTCATATATATATTTTATACTATCTTTCTTACAGTTTGCCGCGTTCTTCCAAATAAGAATCTTTAAAGCCAAGGAAATAAAGCACCCCATCCAGCCCGATGGTATTAATGGACTGTTTGGCATTTGCCACCACTTTAGGTTTTGCATGGAATGCAATGCCTAGTCCGGCAGTAGACAACATGGGCAAATCATTGGCACCGTCGCCTACGGCTATTGTTTGTGCAATATCTACTTTCTCTACTTGTGCAATCAGTTTTAATAATTCTGCTTTACGCTTTCCATCTACTACGTCTCCCAAATAGCGGCCGGTCAATTTACCGTCTACTATTTCCAGTTCATTGGCATAAACATAATCAATGCCGTATTTTTGTTTCAGGTAGTTGCCGAAATAGGTGAATCCACCCGAAAGTATAGCTATTTTATAGCCATATCGTTTTAATACGAACATGAGTCTTTCCACCCCTTCCGTAATGGGCAGGTTTTCGGCAATTTCACGCATTACACTTTCATCCAAGCCTTTCAGCAGAGCTACGCGTTCGGTGAAACTCTCGGTAAAGTCTATTTCACCACGCATGGCGCGTTCGGTTATTTCTCTTACTTTGTCACCCACGCCGGCACGTTCTGCCAGTTCGTCGATACATTCTGTCTGGATAAGTGTAGAATCCATATCAAAACAGATCAGGCGACGCATACGGCGGTACATATTGTCTAATTGGAAAGAAAAATCCATTTCCAACTCGCTGCTGAGTTTCATCAGTTCCCGCTGCATCTCCTCCCGGTCCCGGGGAGTGCCGCGAACAGAAAACTCAATACAGGCACGTACACTTGCTTTTCGTTCATCCAAAGGAACGCGACCTGTTAAGCGTTTGATAGCATCTATATTCAGACCTTGTTCTGCAATGATTCGCGTGACGGCTGCAATTTGTTTTGCAGAAAGTTTACGTCCCAACAAGGTCAGGATATAGCGGTTCTTTCCTTGCATTCCTACCCATTCTTCGTATTCTTCTACCGTAATGGGGTAAAAACGGATGGTGATTCCCAAAGAGGATGCATTAAATAGCAAATCTTTCATGATATTACCCGAATCTTTTTCCCGGCTTTTAAATAAAATACCCAATGAAAGAGTGCTGTGAATATCTGCTTGGCCTATATCCAAAATGGTAACATCATATTTTGAAAGTATTTCCGTAATGGAAGCTGTCAGTCCCGGCCTGTCCAAACCGGTGATACGAATTAAAATAAGTTCAGTACTTGTATCCATACATAAAATGTTGCTATTTACAGATTGCAAAAGTACGCAATTTAATCCTATCAAGCTATCTTTTGGGGATTCTTTTTTCTCGATGGAATGGATGAATTTATGCTATATAACATATTTTTTGATGTGATTCCTTGGAGTTGGCATAAAAACTCCTTACCTTTGCCACGGATTTCTAAATATAATGGCTTTGATTATCAGGCCAAAAGACAATGTTCCGGGGAGAAATTACTGTTTAAGGGCAGTCTCGGATAGTATTAACCAAAACCGAATTACATGATTAAAAATGTAAAGTGGATTTTTGTTGTATTAATCATTAGTTCCTTGATTTCGTTCTCATTTGTAGGGAAAGACACGCCGACAGAAGGATTGACGATAGGAGATAAGGCTCCGACTTTTACCATCTGTGGCGAAAAGCAACTGATTGACTTAAAGGATTTGAGAGGTAAATACGTGTTGCTTAGTTTTTGGGCCAGCTATGATGCTCCTTCGAGAGTGCAGAACGCCACCTTGAATCATGCAATAGAGCAGGCTGATAATGTGGAAATGGTTTCTGTTTCGTTTGATGAATTTAAATCAATATTTAACGAAACCATTAAAAAAGACCGGATTTCGACATCTAATTGTTTTGTTGAACTGGCAGGTAATTCTTCCGATTTATTTAAAACTTATCGTTTGAATAAAGGGTTTAAGAATTTTCTTTTGGATAAAAACGGTGTCATTGTAGCGAAGGACATCACTCCATCCCAACTTTCTTCTTATTTAAACTAAGAAGAGAGTTTCCGTAAGGAAAAACAAAAAATACAACAAAAATGATAGGGTGTGTGCCCAAACTAAATGGTCTATCAAACCTCGCCCCTACAGGCAAAATGACAGTATCATCAACGTTTAGGCACAACCCCTTTTTTATTTTTCTGCTATTGTCTTGTTCCGTGTCAGAAACACGCTTTTACACATACGTCTCATGGGGTTATACATACTAACGTGAAATCAGGCACCTTCAAAAAGACAAGGACGTTCTTTAAAAAGAACAAGAGCTTTTTTAGAAACTCCATGGCCTTTTTGGAAAAGACTTAGTTCTTTTTTGAATATTCTTTCATCCATTTCCTTTTAGAGTTACTGACGTACTTTTTCAAAGTGCTGGTAGTCTTTCAAACTCTTCCAGGCACCTCCCCAAATGAAGCCGTGTTTAATGAACTCCTTGTAGCATAAATCATTCTTGTCTATTTTGTAAGGAAAGGATTGTTTTCTGTCGGCATATTTTTTCCCTTTTTCGGGAGATATAATGATTTTTCCGTTCTTATTGGTCTTGACATAAGGATTATAAAGCGGGTTGATATCTATTGCCAATCCCTTACTGTGATTGGATAGTTTCCGGGTGCCCGGCACAAGACGGAAATTGAAGCAGGAGGAATTGTTGGCTTCCATGGACCGATTGTCTTCTGCGTTATATTCATCAATTAATACCATTCGTTCAATGGGATATCGTGCTTTATACAAAGCCTGGAATATTTCGATTAAATCATTGCTTATTGCTTTGTTGCAGACCAGTTCGCCAAGGCATATTTCTCCTTTCAGGTTATAATGAAGCACTTTCAGATAGCGTAATTCTTCTTTCGGTACGGTACAGTTCGTTTTATAGGACTTTCCATAGATTCTTTTGAAGAGGGTGTCGTCAATCTTTTGTATTTTAAAACAATTGGCTGCTCCAAATTGTACTATACTCTTCCGACTGACTGTTTCCCCGGCTTTCCATATTCTTAATATTGTTTGTTCCTTGTCGTTTTGTTCTTCTTGAGAGAACCGGCAGGCGGATGGAGAGGGGGTGGGTATAAAGGTTAAAAGACAGAACATACTCCGAATAAGCAGGTTTCTTATTTTCATTTGTTTTTGTTTTTGAGGGTTGATATTTTCTTTGGTAGGTAAAAATAGTGTTTTTTATTGATTTACATCATCCTCTATTCTTTTTCAAATGCTTATCTTTGCAATAATTAATTAAAAAGGTATGAGACAGATAAAGAATGTTGTGTTTGATTTTGGCGGGGTGATTATTGATATCGACCGTGACCGCGCAGTAAAAAAGTTTGTTGAAATAGGAGTGAAGGATGCGGATAATCTGCTTGATAAGTATCACCAGAAGGGTATCTTCCTGGAAATAGAGGACGGACGTATCGATGCAGAATCTTTTCGGCTGAAACTGAGTGAGATCTGTGGTAAGGAATTGACATACAAAGAGGTAGAACTGGGGTGGAGAGGATTTGTCACAGCTGTGGAACAGTACAAGTTGGATTATTTGAATATTCTTCGCCAACGTAAATACAATGTTTATATTCTGAGTAATACCAATCCATATATTATGGGATGGGCACGTAGCAGGGAATTTACATCAGCAGGCCGTCCATTGGATGACTATGTGGACAAGATATATGCTTCTTATGAAGTGAAATGTGTAAAGCCTGATCGGGGCATCTTTGAATATATGATAAAAGATGCTGCGTTGAATCCTTCCGAAACTGTTTTTGTGGATGATGGTGCTTCAAATATCTCCATAGGCAAGGAATTTGGTTTTGTCACATTGCAGCCTGCTAATGGAGAAGATTGGCGTGAAAAACTGGAAAAGCTCCTATAATTATTTAGGAGCTTTTCTGTATAGGTAGATTGCTATTAATGTGTAGAGTATATTAGGTATCCATACCGCCACAATCGGAGGAGTATTTCCATTGATGGCAAAAGTTGCGGAAACCGTTTGGAATAGAATGTAAGAGAAACTCAAAGCCAAGCCTACACCCAAATTCAGTCCCATTCCTCCCTTAACCTTACGGGAAGACAGTGAAACACCGATGGTGGTCAGAATAAAGGCGGCAAAAGACATGGCGATGCGTTGGTAGTATTCTATTTCAAACTCTTTGATATTGGCAAAACCGCGTTTCTTCTGCTTGTCAATATAGCTCTTCAGGGCAGGGCTGGTCATTGTTTGCTGCTGGTTTTTCATAATAAGGAAGTCTTGCGGCTCCATTTTTATGATACTGTCCATCCGGTCACCTTTGGTAATCTTTTCACGCATACCGTCCATCTCCCGGATCATATAGTTCTTGATAATCCATTTGTGCACACTGGCTGTATCATAGGTGATACTGCGTGCAGTGAGGTGGGATATCAATTTTTTATCCTTAAATTTGTCCAAAGAGAAACGGTAGCCCGTCTTGTTATAATTCTCATAGCGTTCAATATAGGCAATTACACCACTGTCGACTTCCATCTGTACATTGCGTACATACTCCACCTTTTTTTTCTTTTTGTAGCGGTCTTCAAAATTGAGTCGTGTCACATTACCTTTGGGGATGACGTATGCGCCTAATCCATAGGCTACTATGGAAATAATAGCTGCTGAAATCATATACGGACGCATCATTCGTTTGAAACTCATTCCCGTAGAGAACATGGCAATGATTTCTGAGTTTTCCGCCAGTTTGGAAGTAAAGAAGATAACGGCAATAAAGACAAACAGCGGACTGAGCAGATTGGAGAAATAAGGAATAAAGTTCATGTAATAATCAAAGACAATCGCTTTCAGCGGGGCCTTATTATTAATGAACCTGTCGATATTCTCGTTCACGTCAAACACTACTGCAATAGAAATAATCAATGCAATGGCAAAGAAGTAGGTCCCGAGAAACTTCTTGATGATATATATATCCAGTCTCTTGAGCCATCTGCTTTGCAAACGTTTGTTGCCGGTCTGTGACTGCTCTTTGTCTTTCGTGAACTTACCTATGTTCTTCTTGAACCAATTCTTCATTTTGTATAAATTATAATCTTGTGGATAAGCGCTTTACCATCATAGGCTTCCATGTCGAGAAATCACCGGCAATGATATGTTTGCGTGCTTCACCCACCAGCCACAGATAGAAAGCCAAATTGTGGATGGAAGCAATTTGCATGGCCAGCAACTCTTGTGCATGGAATAAATGGCGCAGATAAGCGCGGCTGTACATGGTATCTACATACGATGCACCATCGGCTTCAATGGGTGAATAGTCATCTTCCCATTTCTTGTTACGCATATTCATGATTCCGTCTTTGGTAAAAAGCATTCCGTTTCGTCCGTTACGGGTAGGCATCACACAATCAAACATATCTACACCGCGTTCAATTCCTTCCAATATATTTATCGGAGTGCCGACTCCCATCAGATAACGAGGCTTGTCTTTAGGCAGTATTTCGTTGACTACCTCAATCATTTCATACATCTTTTCGGTTGGTTCACCTACAGCCAAGCCTCCGATAGCATTGCCGTCGGCCCCCTTTGATGCAATAAATTCTGCCGCTTGCTTGCGGAGGTCGGGATACACACAACCCTGTACGATAGGGAACAATGATTGCTTATATCCGTATTTGGGTTCTGTTTCGTTGAAACGTTTCAAGCAGCGGTCCAGCCAGCGATGGGTGAGTTGCATGGATTTCTTTGCATACTCGTAATCGGCGGTGCCCGGTGTACATTCGTCAAAAGCCATCATAATATCTGCTCCAATGGTTCGTTCTATATCCATTACCTTTTCGGGGGTGAACATGTGCTTGGAGCCATCGATGTGTGAACGAAACTCCACACCTTCCTCACGCATTTTGCGGATGCCCGACAAGGAGAAGACCTGGAAACCGCCACTATCGGTCAGCATGGGACGGTCGAAGCCGTTAAACTTATGCAAGCCGCCGGCGCGTTCAATGATATCCAGTCCCGGTCGCAGATATAAATGGTACGTATTTCCTAATATGATTTGTGCCTTAATATCGTCTTTCAACTCATGTAAATGCACGCCCTTTACTGTTCCCAATGTGCCTACCGGCATGAAAATAGGAGTTTCTATCTGTCCGTGGTCTGTGGTGATGATTCCGGCACGGGCATTAGATTTGGGGTCTGTATATTGTAAGTCAAAAGTCATATTATTTCTTTTCTTCGTTTGTTTGATTAGTAATATTAAAGTCTATGGCACCGTTTACTTTTTCATCAGTCAAAGCAAGCTTCAACACCTCTTTAATGTCATTTACATAGTGGAAAGTTAGTCCTTCCAGGTATATTGCCTGTATTTCTTCAATATTCTTGCGGTTTTCTTCGCATAAGATGATATCTTTGATACCGGCGCGTTTGGCTGCCAGTATTTTTTCTTTGATACCACCTACCGGCAATACTTTTCCGCGCAAAGTGATTTCTCCCGTCATGGCAAGATTTGCTTTCACTTTGCGTTGGGTGAGGGCGGAAGCTAATGAAGTTACCATGGTAATACCGGCGGAGGGGCCGTCTTTAGGGATTGCTCCTTCGGGCACGTGGACGTGTATGTTCCAATTGTCGAAGATATCTTCTTTCAGGTTAAGTAACTGGGTGTGAGCCTTGATATATTCCAAGGCCAGCATAGCAGATTCCTTCATTACGTCACCCAAGTTTCCGGTCAAGGTAAGTTTGCCGCCTTTCCCTTTGCTCAAGCTGGTTTCTACGAATAAAATCTCTCCGCCTACGGCTGTCCATGCCAGTCCGGTTACTACACCTGCATAGTCATTGCCTTGATATTTGTCACGAGTATATTCGGGAGTACCCAGATATTCTCTTACGTCGTCAGGCTTAATTTCATGCACCTTTTCGAAACCATCACGTGCAAACTGCAAGGCAATCTTACGCATGATTTTATTTATCTTTTTCTCCAGCTCCCGTACACCGCTTTCACGTGTGTAATTTTCGATGATATATTCCAAAGCCTGTTTGCTGAACTTCACATATCCTTTCTTTATGCCGTTGGCTTCCAGTTCTTTCGGCACGAGGTGACGACGGGCGATTTCCACCTTTTCCTCTGTGATATATCCGCTCACCTCAATCAACTCCATGCGGTCGAGCAAGGGAGGAGGGATTGTTCCGAGGTTGTTGGCAGTGGCGATAAACATTACCTTGGATAAATCATAATCAACGTCCAGATAATTATCATGGAACGTGTTGTTTTGTTCAGGGTCAAGCACTTCCAGCATAGCCGAGCTGGGATCTCCGCGGTGGTCGCTACCCAATTTGTCTATCTCGTCCAGGATAATCACCGGATTGGACGATTCGGCTTTTATCAGACTTTTGATGATGCGGCCGGGCATGGCACCGATATAAGTTTTGCGGTGTCCTCGAATTTCGGCTTCATCATGTACGCCACCTAATGACATACGTACATATTTACGTTTCAAGGCAGAAGCTATAGAACGTCCTAAAGATGTTTTACCTACTCCCGGAGGACCGTAAAGACAAATGATAGGCGATTTCATATTACCTCTCAACTTCAGTACAGCCAAGTGTTCCAAGATACGTTCTTTTACTTTCTCCAATCCGTAATGGTCTTTATTCAGGGTCTTTTCTGCGTTGCCGATATTCAGATTGTCTGTGGTGTATGACTCCCAAGGCAAAGCCAGTAATGTCTGCAAATAAGTGAGTTGCACATTAAAATCGGGAGACTGCGAATTGATACGCTCTAGCTTTGACAGCTCTTTTTCAAAAAGTGCTGCCACCTCTTTCCCCCATTTTTTTGATTGGCCTTTCTGACGCAGTTCATCAATCTCATCCTCTTGTCCGCCACCCAATTCATCCTGAATATTCTTAATTTGCTGTTGCAGGAAGTATTCACGTTGCTGGCGGTCGATATCTTCGCGGGTACGTATCTGGATGTTTTGTTTGATATTGGCCAGTTGTACTTCGCGGTTCAGTATCTGAATAAGACGATACATACGCTCTTTCAGTACGTCATATTTCAGTAATTCTATTTTTTCTTCAACGGTAAAAGGAAAGTTTGAACTGATAAAGTTGACCAGGATTTCCGGATTGTCCAGATTCTTTATAGCAAATACCGTATCGGGGCTGAGCTTTTCCGAAACGTCAATAAATTTGGCGGTCAAGTCTTTGCAGGTGTCTGTCAGGGCCTTGAATTCATCGCTGTCTTGCTCTTCATTATTCTCATTGATAGCTGTAACCGTTCCTTTTAAATAAGGAATGGTTTTGGTTATATTGTCCAAATGGATTTTGGGGCCGTTTGACTGCATGATAACGGTCGTATTACCGCCCGGCATTTCAAAAATACGGAGAATTTTTGCAATAACTCCCACATGGTATAGGTCGGCAAATCCCGGATCGTCTAAGTCTCCTTGTACTTGGCATACAACGGCTATTGCTTGTTTTTTCTTATATGCAGCGTTGACCAGTTTCAAAGTACTGGGGCGTCCGATAGTTACAGGCATGACTACCGATGGAAACATGACCATATTGCGCAAAGGCATTATAGGAATTTCTTTCTCAAATTCGATTGCAGATAAATCATCCGTATCGGTTTGAATTTCAGCCAGCATAGAGATGTCATCAGCATCTGTATTCATCAAAATATCCTCTGTCTTTTTTCTTTTAACCATAATTCTATCTTCCTAGTTGTGTTTTTAAATGTTGGGCTGTTGCCCAAAACGGGGACAAAGTTAATCATTCCTTGGCGAATAAGGAAAATTCATGAGTACTAAATGAGTTTTTTAAATCAAATAATTCCTAATATTTGGCGTATTCAGACTGAATTGACTACTTTTGGCAAAAAAATAATATAACAGCTATGCCAAACCCTTATTTTTCATTCAAACAATTTACTGTTTATCATGACCGTTGTGCCATGAAAGTAGGCACGGATGGGGTATTGCTGGGGGCATGGACAGATGTGTCCGGTGCGCGCGATATTTTGGATATCGGCACCGGGACAGGGTTGATAGCCCTGATGCTTGCCCAGCGCAGTGAAGCGCATATTATGGCTGTCGACATAGATGAAGATGCCGTGAAGCAGGCCAAAGAGAATGTGGAAAAATCACCGTGGCCTGGTAGGATAGAGGTGGAACGTCATGATATTTGTTGCTTTAATTCGGATATCCGATATGATGTTATCGTGTCAAATCCTCCTTATTTTTTCAATTCTCTGAAATGTCCTGACGGACAAAGAAACATAGCTCGTCATATAGTTGGTTTGGACTTTGAATCTCTGATAGATAGTTGTGGAAGATTACTCTCTCCATCAGGGCGTTTCTCTGTCATTATTCCGACAGATGGTATGGATGAGTTTATGAGAATCGCCTCGGAGGGAGGGCTGTGTTTGTCTCGTCGTACATGGATAAAGACAAAGCCGGATGCCGCTCCCAAGCGGGTATTGATGGAATTTAAAAAGCAACCGGCGGTGAGTGTGGAGAGCTGTTTGGTTGTGGAACTCTCCCGCCATATATATAGTGAAGAATATATAGCGCTAACCAAAGATTTTTATTTGAAAATGTAATCTATTTTTTGGATAATCGCCTGAGCAGATGACGATTCAATACGAAAAGATGATTGTACTTCTGTTTAATCAACTCTTCATGTTTAGGCTTCAAACCGCTAAAATACTCTACGATTTGTTGCAGGAGGCTAAAAGGTTCCTCCTCTTTTTTTTTATTGGAGATTATCACATTCAGTCCATGAGGAATGAGTTCCACTTCGATGTCTTTACCTCCCATCACCGGATCGCCGTCATAATGCATTACCCCTTCTTTGGTGCGGTGTATCTTTATCTTTTTGGCACGCATGGTTTTAATGCGGCTGTTTTGGTCAATCGTTTTATTGAATAACTGGAAAGACAAGGACGGGACATCAAGGACGGTAAACGGTTCCAGGATGGTGACATCCATCAGTCCGTCGGTCAAAGAAGCCTGAGGAGCAATATAGGCATTATTGCCATACTGCGATGCATTGGCGCAAGCAATCAGGAATGCTTTGTATTTAATTGTTCCCTCTTCATTCTCTATTTCGTAAGTTTCGGGTTCGTAAGTCAGGCTTTCGTGCAAGGTATTTTCCAGATAAGTCAATAAGCCTCTTTTGCCGGAATCGGCAAATTTCAAGCTCACAAAGGCATCGAAGCCCACACCGCATGTGCAGAAAAACGGCATGTCGTTTATCTTACCGTAGTCCACACAAGTGCATTCACCGGTATTCAGCAAATCAATAGCTGCTTTAGCATCCATCGGAATATGTAAATGCCGTGCCAATCCATTGCCTGAACCACAAGGAATAATGCCTAATGCCGTGTTTGTATGTACCAACGAACGGCCGATTTCGTTAATCGTACCGTCGCCGCCTATGGCTACTACGATGTCTACATTGTCTTTGGCAGCCGCAGCTGCAATTTCAACGGCATGACCGGCGTATTGTGTTTTTACAATAGAATAATCAAAAAGCGCACGATCTATGCGCTCGTCAATCCATTTCAATATGGCCTTTTTCCCTTGTGTTCCTGAGATGGGATTTACAACAAATACAATTCTTTTTTTTGCGGTCATACTTCTTTAGGTCGTTTAGCTTTCAAATGAGATACAAAAGTAATACATTGTTAGTTATAACCATCGAAAATCATAAAAGTTTTGAGGTTACTAAATATTTTTTTTGAAAAAGAGAACAATGCTTTGTAGAAATTACTATCTTTGCAGCCTGTTTTGACGGGAACTCCTTTAAAAACAGAATGTATTAGTGAGTTTATATACATTTATTTTAATGTAAACCGATGAGGTTTACGCCACATATAATAAAATATGGGATTATTACAAGACAAGTTAAGTAAATTCAGATTGCCTCAGTTATACATGGAACAGGGTGTTTATCCTTATTTCCGTGAAATAGACAGCCATCAGGATACGGAAGTTATCATGGACGGAAAAAAAGTCCTGATGTTTGGCTCTAACTCTTATATGGGGCTGACTTACGACAAAAGAATTATTGAAGCAGCAATTGCTGCAACCCGTAAATATGGTACAGGTTGTGCAGGTTCACGCTTCTTGAATGGTACACTCGACCTTCATGTTCAGTTAGAAAAAGAATTGGCAGAATTCGTAGGTAAGGATGATGCGCTGGTTTATTCTACCGGTTTTACGGTAAACGAAGGTGTGGTTTCATGTCTGACAGACCGTAATGATTATATCATTTGCGATGACCGTGACCACGCTTCTATTGTAGACGGACGTCGTCTTTCTTTTTCTACTCAGTTAAAGTACAAGCACAATGATATGGAAGCTCTTGAAAAAGAACTTCAGAAGTGCAAGCCCGAATCGGTGAAACTGATTGTGGTTGACGGTGTATTCTCTATGGAAGGAGACTTGGCAAACTTGCCCGAAATTGTCCGTCTGAAAGAAAAGTATAATGCCAGCATCATGGTAGACGAAGCTCACGGCTTGGGAGTATTCGGTCATCAGGGACGCGGTGTATGTGACCACTTCGGCCTGACTGATCAGGTAGATGTTATTATGGGTACTTTCTCTAAGTCACTTGCCTCTATCGGTGGTTTTGTGGCAGCAGACAAAGACACGATAAATTGGTTGCGTCATAATTCACGTTCTTATATTTTCTCTGCAAGTAACACTCCGGCTGCAACGGCTGCCGCACGCGAAGCACTTCACATCTTGAAGACAGAGCCCGAACGTAAGGCAAACTTGTGGACGATTACCAATTATGCATTAGACAGTTTCCGTCAGGCCGGTTTTGAAATCGGTGATACCGAGAGTCCTATCATTCCGCTTTATGTGCGTGATACTGACAAGACATTCGAGGTGACCAAATTGGCTTTTGATGAAGGAATCTTTATCAATCCGGTTATTCCTCCTGCATGTGCACCCCAAGATACATTGGTTCGTGTTGCTTTGATGGCTACCCATACCAAAGAGCAGGTTGACTATGCAGTAGATAAGCTGACTCAATGCTTTAAGAAATTAGGCATATTGAAATAAAAGAATTTGTTTTAATGGTGCGGCTTGACAATATTTTGTTGAGCCGCATCTGTTTTTCAGCAGATGTCTGATTCGGTATCTGGTCAGTCGGGATATGCATACGTATGCGTGAGCCGATACGTACGTACGCATCGGTCTTCACGTATATACGTATAAGTCTGCACGTACGTACGCATAAGCCTATACGTATATATGTCATTGTGTCAGGCTGACTCATCTGAGAATATTTACGCTCGCGGGCTTTTGTGCATGAGTTGCTTTTCGTATCTTTGTGTCTGTTTCCAGATAGACAGTGACAGAATGAATCAGTTAAAAGGAATTATATATGCAGCAGTGTCGTCGGCAACTTTCGGGCTGGCGCCTTTTTTTTCTATCAGTTTATTGGCTGTCGGCTTTTCTTCTTTTGAAGTGCTGACTTATCGTTGGGGAGTAGCCACGGTGGTATTGCTACTGTTCGGATTCCTTGCAGGATGTAATTTCCGGTTGGGGGCTAAGGAGTTTATGACCGTTTTCGGACTAAGTTTGTTCAGGGCGGTTACCTCATTCAGTCTGGTAATTGCTTATCAGAATATAGCAAGCGGAGTGGCATCCATTATTCATTTCATGTATCCTTTGGCAGTGGCTGTTGTTATGATTGTTTTTTGCAGAGAAAAGAAATCTGTCGTTACATTTACTGCCATACTGCTTTCATTGATAGGAGCTTCATTACTGTCGTCGGGTAATATTGAATTTAGTGGAGGAGATACCGGGGTAGGGTTGGTAGCTGCTTGTATCTCTGTGTTTTCGTATGCAGGCTATATTATAGGAGTGAGGAAAAGCTGTGCTGTACATATTGATTCCACGGCTTTGACTTGCTATGTGATGGGATTGGGCGCTTTGTTTTTCTTCTTGGGAGGTATGTGTTGGGAGGGAGGCATCCGTCTGGAAACCAATGGCATCACTTGGCTGTATATTCTTGGATTGGCACTTCCTGCGACGGCTATATCAAACATTACTCTGGTAAAGGCCATTAAGTTGGCAGGACCTACGCTGACTTCTCTCTTCGGTGCACTGGAACCGTTGACGGCAGTACTGATAGGTGTATTTGTATTCAAAGAGCTATTTACCGTATATAGTGCAATGGGCATTGCATTGATTGTAGTTTCCGTCTCTCTTGTTGTTTTTCAGGAGAAGCGAAAGAGAGTCTGATGCAACGCCCATGGGTGTGGTTATTCGGTTTTGAGACTTTCGGTCGGATTGCTGCGGGCAGCGCGATAGCTATGTATAGTCACTGTAATGCCTGTGACGACAAGGACCAGAGCAAGCGGTAAGACGAAATTCCACCAAGTGGCGGAAGCCCGGTAAGCAAACTGTGCCAGCCAATGTTCCATGAGCCACCACACAAGGGGTATGGCAATGGTGTATGCTATCAGGATTTGCCATAGAAAAGAGCGGTTCAATGCCCATACTATTTGCCGGTTTAAGGCACCATGCACTTTGCGGATGGCTATTTCACGGGTGCGGTGGCGGACAGCATACCATGAAATGCCGAACAGTCCGAAACAGGTAAGTACCATTGCTATGAGTGAGTAGCTTATCAAGATTTTGGACAGAGTCGTAATTATCTTGTTCCGTTGCATAAACTGTTGGTGCATGTCTGTGTACTGAAACTCTCTTCCGTCATACATTTTCTCCCATAACTCCTTGATTTGTGCCAACGTTTCATGACGTGTTTCGGGGTGTAGTCTGGCTTGTATAAACATACCTGCTCTGGTCAGGCTGCTTTCGGGTGCAAAAGAGATTTTTTGTCCTGAGATTTCTTCTTCCAGTGAATTGAAAGGGAAGTTTTCTATGATACCTGCCAATATGCTCAGGCTATCGGAAAATGTATCAAATTCACGGAGGTTATGTCCTATTTTGGAAGCATCAATGTTCAATATGCGGGCATAGCTCTCGTTGATAAATACCGGATGAGAGTATTCCTGATATGCTTTAGCCGGTGATACACCCGCCAGCTGGCGTATGTGCATGGTTGAGAGGAATGCAGTGTCTGTTGGAATTTGTATTGTATAATAATGTTTCACGCTGCCGTCCGGTTGCTGCATGGGAAGCTCGTGCATCCACGCATTCAGTACAGAGCTCATGGATAAGGATATTGATTCTATTCCGTTGATGTTTTTCAGTTCTTTATAGAAGGGACTTTTCCCATTTAGCTCGATGGTATTTTCATAGCGGCAGGCACGGGATTTCAACAAACCCATTTGAGCTTGTGCCATTGCTGTGGCATAAACTAATCCTATAGAAAAAATGAATTGCAGGGTGACTAGTATCCATATCTGTTGCTGCTTTCTTCTTCCGGTGTAATTGTGGCTGTATTCGCTCAGGGTTTGGCGGGAAAGTTTCCGGCTGATATATAAGCCGGGTATCACTGCCATGGCAGAAATAAATGCTAAAAGCAATGGCAAGACTTGCCAGCTGAAAAAGAAAGAAAGGGATAGATGCGCCGACAGTAATTCATTGAACCACGGTAGTAAGTCATTGATAAGCAGCAAGGAAAAGAGAAATGACAATAGTACGGTGAGCGTCGCATCGTAGAATAATTGTCTGCGAATTTCCTTCAGTTGAGCTCCCATCAGTTTTTCGATATGTATCATTTTTATCTGTTGCAGGGTACGTGACAGGCTCAGGTTGGTATAGTTGAAACAGGCAATGGCAAGTACCAGCAGGGCCGAAATCAGGCCGATGTAGAGTAAAGGTACGTCGCTTTGCTGGAAATAGGGAAGCTCTTGTTGCTTGCTGTTCTTGTTGGTATTAAAATACAGGTTTTTGAGAGCATCTACATAATATTGTGTACTTCCGGGAGTAAGAGTCGGTATTTTATCCTTTCTTATTTTCTCTTGTAAGAGCGATGCGGAAGCACCGGGGTGTAACTTTAGAAGAGTTGGGCCTCCCCAAAATTCTCCTGTTATGCCGGTTAACAAGTCGAAATGCAGGAATGATTGTGGGCGTTCTTTCAGAATAGCACCTACTTCATATTTTTGTGTCTTACCATCTGCGTCAATAATCTCAATCATTTCTCCTATTCCGCTATGACCGTGAAATAGTTTACGGGCAAAGGTTTCGCTGATGGCGATTTTGTCCGGTGTTGTCAAGACTGTGCTTAGACTACCTTCCAGGGTGGTGTAGTGAAAGAACTTATTTAATGTGGAATCTGCACAGATAAATAACGGGTGCTCATATTTTATTCCGTTGTATTTACAGATGTCCGCGTACATCCCATTCAGGCGTAGCATGTCTGTGATTTCAGCATATTTTCCCTTTATTTGTTCGGCGGTGTTCGCATTGACGTAGGATACTTTTACACCTTCTTCCATCGGAGAGTCTTGTCGCAGTGCGAAGATGAGATGGCGGTCGGGCGTCTGCTGTTCGATGTTATACTCGTGAATAAAGAAAGTGACAAGCAGGTTGGTACATCCGAGTCCCACTGTCAGACTGATGAGGGAGATGAGAATAAACAGTTTATTTCTCCACCAACCGCGGAAGATGATTTTAAAGATGGCAATGGTGTTCATTTCTTTGTATCTTTTAGGTTCAGAACATTTAAGATTAAATCATTGGAGGCTTTCCCTTTTGACAGTGCTTCTTTTCATACACTTTCTTTTGGATACAGAATTGCACGGATACACGGATTCCTTTTTTTGTTCCGTGAACTCCGTGCCATTCGTTCCTGAAAAATGCGGTCTAGATTTTTACCTCGTTTACTACCTGCCCGTCAAACAGGTTGATGGTTCTTCCCGCATAGCCCGAATCATGTTGGGAGTGTGTAACCATTACGATGGTTGTTCCTTCCTTGTTCAGTTCAGTCAACAGTTCCATCACTTCCTTGCCATTCTTTGAATCCAAGTTTCCGGTAGGCTCATCGGCAAGGATTAGTTTGGGATTGGCTACTACGGCACGGGCAATGGCTACACGTTGTTGCTGACCACCGGAAAGTTGTTGCGGAAAGTGCTTTACACGATGGGCGATTGCCATTCGGTTCATGGCTTCTTCCACCCGTTTCTTACGTTCGGAAGCCGGAATGCCCATGTAAAGCAGGGGCAGCTCGATATTTTCGTAAACGTTTAATTCGTCTATCAGGTTGAAACTCTGAAAAACGAAACCGATGACACCTTTACGAAGGTTGGTACGCTGCGCTTCGGTAAATTTAGACACATCTGTGCCGTTCAGGTAGTATTCGCCTCCCGACGGATTGTCCAATAATCCGAGAATATTCAATAAGGTAGACTTGCCACAACCCGAAGGACCCATAATGGCGACGAACTCGCCTTCCTTAATTTCCAGACTGACATTATTCAATGCCCATGTCTCAACTTCTTCTGTTTTGAAGATTTTCTGTAAGTTTACTGTCTTAATCATCATTGTTCTATTTTTAAATGTTATTATATCATTCGTTTTTGATAATTTCTGCCGGATTGATGCGGGCTATCCTGTAAATGCGCCAACTGATGGTCAGCAGGATGACCATGGCGGCAACAAGCATTGGAATACTCCATAGCATCGGATGCCTGTAGTCGAACTTTATCATGCTGTCTGCCATAATCATCAGAAAGAGGCATATCGGTACGGCCAATATCATTGCCACCAGATAAAGCATTACATAGCTTTTGCCAAAGAGCCAATAAATATCGCTGATGTGGGCTCCATTGACTTTTCGGATGGCTACTTCTTTTTGTCGGCGTTCCGTATCTATCTGTATGGAATGGTAGATTCCCAAAATGGTAATTAGCAGTGATATGATGGCACAGACGATGAACAGATTTCGCAAGACATTCAAACCTTCTACCTGATTGTCATAAAGCGTTGTTGCTTCATATGTGGCATTTGCCGGATAATAAGGATTTATTTTCTCTTTTATTTCCTGCAGGGCTTGCTTGCGGTTCGCACCCTCTTTCAACTGTAAGATGATGTTGTCCGGTTCATATCCTTTTTCAAAAGGAAGTACTGTCAAATAAGAAGTCCCGTATTGGGGTTGAGGGAATACTTGGCACTGTCCCTTGATGGGGTATTCCAATTCTTCTCTGAACCGGATGGTTTGGAAACTGCTGTCACTTCTTATCTCAGTATCGACGGTAGGTGTGATATAAGCAAATTTTTCTCCCGGTTTGTGGTGCTTCTCTATTTTCATCTGGTTCAGATATTCTTCAGTCACTTGATGGACGATGACGTATTTCTTTCCTATATTCATCGTATTAAAACAGAATAAAGATAATGATTCGCACCAACTTTTAGCACGAAAGTAGTCACAAACTTCTGTTAGCTCCTTATTTAATTTGTTGTCATACGAGTAGGTGGGAATGATAATGAGGTTTTCCTTTTCGTCATCTGTTAATAGGGGAGTGGTGCTGCTGGAATAGCTTTGCATTTGCATATATATTCCTGCAATTCCGAAAAGGAAAAGAAAGGAGAAGAAGAATTGTGAACCCAGCGAGATATTGCGCAGCAGATGCTTCCCTCTGCCGGCTCGTCCGCTTAGCCCCTTGCGGTGTATATGGCGGATGATTCTGGTGACAGACACATAGCACAGAAGGAATGAGGCTCCCAGGATGAGAACCGTATATTTTAGTTCGCTTGCTAACAGAAAAGGAATGTCGATTTCCAATTCCCGCCGGATGTCATAGCTCAGGCTGTTGATGAAAGCCGGTAACAGGCTTTCGGACAAGGCAAGTGTAAGAATGCAACTGAAAGTCAGAATGATGAATTGCTCAATGAATAACAATCCGAAGATGTTGTTGCTCTTTCCTCCCAGGCATTGTCTGAGGGTTATTTCGCGTGTGCGGTTGACAAAAGAACTGATGCTGAATGAAAAATAATTAGTCAGTGCAACAATCAGGATAATCAATCCGATGATGCTGATATACAATTCCATACCCGCTCTGTGGGGGAGTTGGCTCATCAGATAGCATTGAGGTTCTGCTCGGTAGCCCTCCCAGTCAAGCAATGCCAACCGCTTGTTCACAGTCTCTATATCCGAAGGATTTCTGAGTAACAGTATTTTATCACCGTATGATTCAGGGGACGGGACAAATAAATCATACGAGGTGATGTAGTTATTCATGCCGGCCGGATAAGATTCTATGATGGCTCCTATGGTATAAACTTTTTTATTGATGGTGACGGAAGAACCGATGGTAGTGCCTGCATCGGCATATTTTCGGATGAAGTTTCTGGTCACGACAATGATGTCCGGTCGTTTGTCGAAGTCTTTCAGGCTTCCTTCAATGAGTTTTGGAGGGAAAACCAGAAAATAGTCATGGTTACAGAAAGTGGTAGAAACACGATAGACGGCATCCGATTGTGTTTCAAAATTAGTAGTTCCATTAGTGAAGAATGCCATTCCCAGTATCTCTTCGTTGCCCAATCCTTTTATCTTGTCAGGACTGAATCCTATGTACATGTTGGGATGGTTTTTACCCCGAATGACTGCCATGCGTTCGTAGGTATCCAAGAATTTATTACCTCGGCTCATGATGGTGCTATAATAATGGCAAACGCTGAAACATAGCAGCCCTGCTGTGATGCAAAGTATGGATATGATGCTCCTTACTTTCTGTTTGGTCATGTTGCGGAGGGTAATGGTCAAGAGATGTTTAATCATAAAAGCGGTTTTTTAAGTGTTTGTTCTTTATTGTAATATACAATAACTGTGCCTGAAATGTATTTGGTTGATAATAAGAGCTATACGGAATGCCTTAGTGTATGTTCATCGTGCGCTTTTGCACTATTCGTGTGCGATAGCGCACGATGAACGTTTCTTTTATTCCTTTTTTACGATATTTGCCGGGTTCAGGTGCATCATCTCATATATTTTGTAAGCCGTTACCAAGAATATCAGCAGGGCGATGGCAAGGAATAGTAGCATGCCTTTGTCCCAGCTATAAATATTCCCAAGAGTAGTGTCTGCGGCCAACTCTGCCAAAGTCAGTCTTAATATGGGATAGACGCAGCAAAAAGTGAGAACATAAATAATTAAGTAGGTTTTGCCGAACAACAGGGCGATGACCTTAGGTGTGGCTCCGTTTATTTTTCGAATGGCTACTTCCTTCTGCCGGCTGACCGTATCCATGGAGATGGCGGAATAAATGCTGAGTATCACCAGCAGCAGGCTGACAATGGCCAGCAACATGAATGCACTCCGCATCAGGTTTACAGCGCCCATGACGGTTTGCTTGGAGTCACTGAAATCGTGAATATCCAGTGGAAGTGTAGCAGGTACATAGCGGCGGCATATTTCCGTTATCTCTTTGATTACGTTTGAGGTAGCGTCGGAGCCGGAGGTCTTGAAGTAATAAGCGGAAGGATAGGGGTCTGCTAAAAATACGGAACCGGACAGATTGCGTTGTCCGCCTTCCTTATATAATGCACGGAAAGTACCGGCTATGCGATATTCATCTCCGCTCAGCGTGACGCTGCCTTCTATGCTGTCTTTTTGTAATTGTTCTTTAAACTGCTCGCTGACGTACACCGTTCCCCGGTCATTCTTGTCCACTAGCTTTCCTTCCATCGGAATCTTGAAGAACTCAAAATAGTGCGGATCTCCGGTAGCCATGAGCACTTGTCCTTGGGGTCGGCCGTTTTTGATGTAATTCATATAGGTGAATGTTTGGATGTCGAAGGAGCGGGAAAGGGATATCCGGTCCGTGATATCGGGCAGACGGTCGATATCCGAAAGAATGGCATCCATGTTCTGCCGCATACGAATGCTGTTTACCGACAGAGATACAATCTGTTTCTCTTCCTCAGAAGATAACGGGCTGTACATTTTGTCGAACATATCGTTAAAGATGAGTGTGATTCCGAATACGCCCCCTACAAAGAAAATGGAGATAGCCAATTGTACACTTATCATGATGTTGCGAAACACGTGTCGTTCCCGTTTTTGCACGATATAATGAATGATGCTCAATTGTCGCAACCGGTGAATGGGGTACAGTATGACGGACATACATACCAACAGCAACACCATGTACAGTCCCAGTTGCATGCCGTATATCTTTGGCATAGGCAGGGAAATCATGTCTTCTTGGGGTATATAGACATATGCCAAAGATACTACAACCTCTGTTATGATTAATGAAAGAAGGAAAGCAACGGACAGCATCCAGAATATTTCGGCAAAGAGCAGCGAGAACAGTCCCTTGATATTCGACCCAAGACATTTGCGCAGTGCCAGCTCACGTTGCCGGTTATAAAACATTTGGATGATGAATTTCAGGAAATTGATAAGTCCCGACAACAGGATAAGAGAACCGACAAAGCGGAAAAGCAGCATGGTGATGTTTCTTTGCAAATCATCATTGCGTGCCGCATTCAGGCTGGCGTATGCATGTACATTCAGTTCCCCACGCTGCCAAGTTGTTTGTTTCAGTTGCTTGTTCAGGTTTTCCAGAGTGGTTTCTCCCATGAGGAAAGTACCGACACTGAATGATGCATACGGATCCATGGATAAGGGAAAATAGCAATCGATGTCTTGGCCGGTAACTACACCGACAATCTTGTAATCCTTTATCTGTTCGGGATACTCTTTATACGTTGGCACGAGATGGATGATCATGCCTGTCGGGTCTTCTTTCCCAAACGCTTTGTGGGCGAACTCTTGGGAAATAATGACTTCATCGGGGGCATCGAGTTTTCCTTTTCCACTGACCGGACGGATGACCTTATAGGGGAAGAAGGAAGAGGAAACACATTGGTATTTGATGATGAAAGGCAGTTCCTGCTGGTTCTTGTTGATGACCGTGATTTCTGTATTGCGAGGAAAAGAAGCTGTTACAAGGCTGTCCATGCCTGTTATGGATTGTTCATCCAGATAACGGATGTCATCCAATTTCCAATAGATGTCGGCTGCGGTATCCTCCGAACAGCAGGCCAGGCTGATGCGACGCTCGTAATCCGGCAAATCTGTTTGTGCGGTTACAATATCAATAAAATAATTCGTCAGACAGAAACAGGTGATGCCTATTGCCAGACAGATAGCGGATATAAAGCTGTGAGCTTTGTATTTTAGCAGATTTCTTAAAGCTACTTTTAAATAATGTGTTATCATTGTTGAAGTCGTTTTTATTCGTTTTTAATAACTTCGGCAGGATTAGTCTTTGCAATCTTCAGAATACGGAAAATAATGGTCAGTATCGTAATGGCGGCTACTCCCATAAAGATAGAAGTCCAAAACAGTGGTCCGTCATTGAAGAACACAATATACATATTTTTCCATAGCTGGAACACGACGTAACAGATGGGGAAGGCTATGATGGCGGAAAATGCCAGCAGATAAATGTACATACGGGCAAACAACAGGATAATCTGTTTCAGTCCGGCACCGTTCACCTTGCGGATAGCCACTTCCTTTTGTCTGCGTTCCGTATCCAGAGTAATAGCTGAATAAACGCCCAATAAAGTGATAATCAGGCTGACAAAAGAGAAGAAGAAAATAATGCCTTTCATCTTGTTTTCTATGGCTTGTTCCTGATGTATGTCATCCAGCAAGGTGGAAATCCGGGGTTGTATGCTTGGAGGAAAACTTTCTTTCAATGTCTCTTCTATGAAGCTTTTTACTTCTTCCACACTGCCCGGTTTACACTTCAGATAGCAATGGCCCACATACTCATTGAAGTTGCAGGGCAGAAAGATGAATCCCTGGCTTTGGTTATAGGTATCTGCTATGAAATCGGAACAAGTGCCGCATACGGTATATCCGTCTTCATAGTTGTATAAAGTCATTCCCAATAAATCTTTCTTCATGCGTTCCGCTAGTTTATGGTCTGCCACCATCTGTTCGTTTGTTTCCAAAGTATGTCCGCTCAGGATGGGGATATTCATAAACTCGAAGAAGTTGCTTGATATGTTCATAATGTTGACTTCTATATAGCTGTCCCGGTTTCCTTTTTCAGTATACATACCTGTACCCGAAATGCCACCCAGATAATTTATGTCTGCCGGCAGCTTGTCTGTAATGGAAGGATGGCGGCTGATACGTTCTATCAAGGCCAGTTTTTCGCTATTCTTCATAAAGCGGTAATCCAACGGAAGACTGATGATTTCGGATTTTTCTTTTTCTGTCAGTGTATGAAACAGGGTGCTTCCGGTCTTGTCGGCTTGCAGATAAAGAGCTGTTGTGAACACGACGAACAGCCAACAGATGAAAAACTGAATGCCCAAAAGGATATTACGTATGCTGTGGCGACTTCGTTTGGGGTTGCTGCCGCGAATGCCTGTTTGTATGGAAATATGTTTTATTCGCCATACGGTTATCAGACACAATAATAAACACAGCAGGAGGATACCTGCCATATATTCTGTAGTCTGTGTCAGTAATAAGTTCCGTTCCACCAGCAAGGTGAAATTGAACAATGAAAAAGACAGGAACGGACTGAGCATTTCTATCATACTGAAGGTGAACAGAAAAGCAATCAATGAGATGGATACGGCCTGGGTAAAGAGCAGTCCGAACAATTGTCTGTCACCGCTTCCTGTCGCTTTGCGTATGCCGAACTCATGTGAGCGGTTCAGGTAACTGCCTGTCAGGAATTGGAAGAAGTTGAGCAAACCGGTCAGTAAAATCAGCAGGCCGATGACGGAGGTAATCCCGGCAAAATAAGGGGCGATGGATTTTTCGAGGAAATTCTTTCCAAAGGGAGAGGCTGTCACGTCATTCTCTTTCTTGAACATCGTATGTTTCAGGTTCATTGCCCGAAAGCGTGCCTCCAGCTGGGTAGGCGTTTTACTCGGACGGAGAAGGGCGAATCCCAAGCCGCCTGTCATATTATTATTACTTTCAAACTGCAATACACCTTCACTGTCGTTCAGGGTAAGCATATCAATTTGATGCAGGAAACTCAGGCTGGTATTGAGTGGGATATCTTCTATCACGGCTTGTATGGTGTAGGAGATGCCTCCTGTTCGTGGCGTGGTGGAGGGTGAGGTGGACAATCGTTGTGTCGATATCATCCGTTTCCCTATCGGACTCTCATCATTGCCGAATATTTTCCGCGCAAGTGAGCGGGTCAGTATTACGGAATTTGGGGTATGCGAAGCCGTTTCCCATGAACCTTGCACTATTTGGGGTGTGAATACTTTGTTATAGGAAGAATCTACCTCCATGGTGTATAAGTCTTCGTAGGGCAACTCCTTTCCTTCGGGCGTTTCTACATTGTAACTGCGCGGACGGGGATAGCCAACGAAGGTGTAGTCTTCTGCTTCGTCAACTGGTGTTTGGCGCAGGCTCTCTATCAGATTGGCGGGAATACCCGAATAGATGTCGCCGTCCGGCGTATAGAGGTTTACATTGGCAATGCGTTCTTTATTGGTGAAGCATTGGTCGACAGAGTAGATGAACCGGCTGCAATAGAGGCAGATGCTAAAGCATAAAATGCCTACAGATAACCCGAGAATGGATATCAGGTTCTGTGTCTTGTATTTTAACAGATGGCGAAAGGCCGTTTTTATATAGTGTTGAAGCATAGTCTTAATTTATGATTGATTATTCTGATTTTATGATTTTTGCAGGGTCTATGTTGGCGGCTTTGTGTATCTGCCATATCAGGGTTCCCAATGAAATAAGGAGGATTACCAATAAAGCAATGAAATAGATGCCGATGCCGACAGGAGCTTTCATGATGAATGTCCTCGTATAAATATGTATGAGATAATAGGAGAGAGGCACAGCTACTATAAATGCACCGCCTATCACCTTGATATATTTACGGAAAAGCAACAGATAAAGATCTTTCATGCCGGCTCCGTTTACTTTGCGGATAGCTATTTCGCGATAACGCTGCCGGATGTCGAACAGGGATAATCCGAACAGGCCTAGACAAGAGATAGCAATGGCTATCAAAGCAAAGACAGAGTAAATATGAGCCGTTTCTCTATCTTCGGAGTATAAGTCGCTGACTTCATCCGTAAGCCAGGAATGGTTGAACTCTTCCGTGTTGTATACTTCTTTTTCTATTTTTCTAAGGAGCTCCATCACTTCTTTCTCCTTACCGGGCTTGGTGGCTATTATGAAGTCACCGCTGACGTCTTCCTTTCCGACAACAAATGCCATCGGCTTTACTCCTTGGGTGAGATGGGCGGGATAATAGTCATCTATCACAGCTACCACGGGCATTAGTTTGGTTCCTCCCTCTTCCATTTCCCCATTTCTGAATGTTATCCAAAGCGGTGATTCGCTTCGTACAAAAGCATCCTCCATTCGGGCATATCCCATCGCTTTCATCGCCGCTTTATTCAGAATGATTTTATAGTCACTCCAGCTTTCAAACTTTTGCGGAATCTCTCCCTCCAGCACCTTCAAATCATATAAATGGAAAAAGTTGGGAGAAGGAAACAGCGTGAGCATATTCTGACGTGTATCTTTATCATTCAGCAATGTGCAGAAGGAACTTCCTCTTAATATGGAAGGATGTGAGTTCATCCACATCTCAATGTAGGGACATTCGTTCAGTTGTTGTTTGATATAACTATATCGGGCAGCACGCTTGTTTCGGTCGGCCTCTTCTTCTCGCACGAGATGATTGTTGTTCTCGTGGAACAATTCGGCTCTGAGGATGCCTTCCGTCCGATATCCGGGAGGGGTGGATAGTAAAAAGTTCAACTGTTTGCCAAAATAGAGCGACAAGACAAGCAGCAATATGGTGATGATATATTGCAAAAACAGGAATGCCATGCGGATAGTGATGGATTGGCGATTCGATGAAATCGAACGGATGGACGCAATGGGAGACAGGTAATTGTATTTGATATACGGATAGACGGACGTAACCAAAGGCAATAAGACCAAGAAGCCCAATGATATCTGCCAATCGAATGCAGAGTAGCCGATTCGCTCACCCATCAGTTGGCTGACAGGAATCTGGCTGGCTTCCACCAACAGCCATGCCGTCAGCAATGCGACAACGGCCAGGAGTTGGTTTTCCAACCAGATTTGCAGAAATAGCGGCAAGCGTTGCAAGCCGAATACCTTTTTAACTCCATATTCTTTGGAACGTTTCATCATGAATACCATATATATATTGATGAAGTTCAATATCCCTACCAACAACAATAAGATAGCTACGCCCGAAAGAATATACAGATGTGTGTGATTCCCGAATTGCATGATGGAGTCGTAATCGTCATCATGCCCGATAGCGTTTTCCCAATAGAAGTCTTCCCAAGGAATGAATTTCCAACGTATGCTGTTGCCATTTTTGTCTTTCTTAAATACGTTGCTGACTTGGTTTATCTCGTCCAGGTCCACTCCGGGCAGCACACGCTTCAGCGATATATCCATTCGCTGCCATTGCTTTACCAAGTTGTATGACACGAGCATGTCAAACCGAAGTAAGGTCTTACATCCCGGTTCATCTATCACTCCGCGGATAATGACGTCTTTCCCATAATACTCCACGACTTTCCCTACCGGATTTTCTTTCCCAAACAGTCGGCGGGCATACTGCCGGGTGATGACAGCATCGTCGGGGGCTGTCAGTCGTGCCTCTCCCGTCAATACGGGGTAACGGAAAAAGTGAAAGAATGTAGAGTCGACAGCCATTATGTTCATTGCATAATGACTGTTCTTGTACTTTACATTGTCTTTTTGCTGTGCCTGCAAGCGGCATTGTTCTACGATTTTATTTTCCGGGATGTAGGCTGAATCTGTGTCCGACCAGCCTTCTTCCGGACTTCCGGGGTGAACGTTTCCGTCGATGTCCCGCAACGGGATGATAATGTGTTGCGGGTCGATGCAATGCGAGTCCACAGTCAGTTCCCGGTGGATATACCGCATCAGGACAATGCAGCAGGCCAGGCTGAACGCCAGTCCCAGGAGATTAATGATTGTATATGATTTTGAACGCATCAGAAAGCGTCCGGCATATTTCAGTGTTTTCATTTTGCGTGCTTTTATTTCAATATCAGTTCTTCTGCGTCGCCAAAGGTATCATATCCTGTGACAACTACCAATTCTCCGGGCTGTAATCCTTCTGTTATCTCGTACTGTTGTGGGTTTTGGCGTCCTATAGTCAAAGGCACTTTGATGGCTTTGGTCTTCGAGGCATTTACTTTATAAACCCATTGCCCGCCGGTGACTTGATAGAAATTTCCGCGTGGAATGACGATGGCCTGTTCGGGTTGTCCTAACTCTATCTGTACCCTGAAACTCTTGCCAACACGAACATTGTCAGGCATTTCTCCGGTGAAAATAAGATCTACATCAAACATACGGTCTTTAACTTCGGGTACTACTTTTGTAATTTTTAATGGATAACGTTTCCCTTGGTAATTGATGGTGGCAGGCAGACCGGTAGTGATGCGGTCGATGTAATATTCGCTAAGCGAGGTGTGAATCTTATATTGGTCGAGCACTTTGATTTCGGCTATGCTTTCGCCCGATGCGACCTGTTGCCCCGGAGTTACTTTCACGAAACTGAGTTGTCCTGCAATCGGTGCTGTGACCACCAGATTATTCATCCGTTCCAGTGAACGCGTAAATTTCTTTTGTTCGCGTTCGAGGTCATTCTTCAGCAAATCCTTTCGGATGAGCGTCACAGCCGAATCGTGACGGAGACTTTCCATCTGAAGGGCACTGTTTTGCAGTTTATAATTATATTCGTCTTCCGAAACTTCCAGTTGGGCTTTGCTTTTAATACCCATCTTGTATTCTTCTTTGTCCAAAGCGAAACTTTTGGTCAGGCGGTTCATTTCATATTGCGTCTGCAGAGTCTGTTGTTTCAGCGTGAGGCTTTTTTGCTCCATCTCAATTTCCTTCTCTTTATAAGTGATTCGCTGTTTCTCCCATTCATCGCGTTGGTCCTCGATAGAGCGCAGCAAATCGGGATTGCTGAGCACAAGGATGGAATCTCCTTTCTCCATCATGGTTCCTTCTTCGCCGATGATGCGTTCCACGCTGCCGGCTTCGCGGGTATTTATCTTGATGGTCAGGATAGGTTGGACTAATCCTTCCACATCAACGTATTCCATGAATTTGTCATTCTTCACTTCAGCAATTTGTATATTGTCGGTTTCGATTCGCAATTTGCGGGGTCCGAATGACAGGCTGATGACATAAATCAGGAAGATGACAAAGGCTGTACCTCCCAGCAGATAATAACGATGGCGTATGTACCACGGTTTCTTTTCAATTTTAATATCCATAGTTTTTATTTATTTGTTCGTTTCCGGTTCTTTCCGTATGCACGGCATGTTGTCTTTCGGGTTTACTTGTATGGCAGGCTTTCCTCTATCGGGCAATGGTTTTGAAAATCGTATCCTGTCATGCTCCTTATTCCATAGTACAGACTCCAATATGTTTTCAGGGCGGTGATATAATCACGCCTTGCCCTGTCTTTTTCGGTAATGGAAGCATTGAGGTCTAGTATGGTGGATTTTCCGAGAATGTACAATCGCTTTGCCACTTCATGTCGCCTTTCGGCTGTCTTGTCGGTCTTGAAAGCGACGGCTACCCGATAGGCTTGCAAGTTGAATTGGCGCACCATCTTGCAGACGTTCAATTCAAAATCCTTTAGAGCCTGTTCTGCCTGTGTGTTTACCAAGTCGACGTTAGACCGGGCCACCCGTACTCGTCCTTTACCCCGTCCCCAGTCCAGAATGGGCAGAGAGATGCCGATGCTGGCATATTGTTGCTTCAATGGGTCACGGTAAGTATCGGCAAGTTTGTTTCCTGTCTGTGACAAACCGAACTGAACATATAGATCAGCCTTTAGTCCGGCATTGGCTTTGGCAGAAGCCAGTTCGCTGCGGCTTTCCATTTTCAGACGCTCGTATGTTTCAGGTTCGGGACTGTTCTTGAATGCCAGATGCAGTGCCTCCTGCATGGGAATCTCGAAATTGGGAATTTCATCATCGGGGATGACCCTCAAGTTGACTTCGCGGTTTATACCCAGAAAGGAACGTAAGGTTTGCATTTGATCTTCCACTTCGATGCGGGCATTCATTACATTGGTTTCTTCCGTGAGTTTGTTTATCTCGAGTTGGAGCATTTCATTTTCATTAATGGTGCCTATGTTATATCTTCCTTCGGCATATCTATACAGGGTGTCGGCCGATGCATGGTTGGAAGTGGCGATATCGAGATTGGTTTGTGCAGTTGCCAGATTGAAGAACAGGGTGCTGGTTTGGGAAGAGACTAATTCCAAGGCTTCGGAGTATGTCTTGCGTGCTTCACGATAGCGGATGGGTTCTATGCGGCGGTTCCATTTCAGGGAATTATAACCGAAAAGGGACTGCTCATAACCGACAACGATTGGTTGGGTATTGTAAGCCGTGAGGTCATTTTCAAATTCATCAATGCGTTGGGTAGTGGTCTTGATAAAGAAGCTGCCACCGGTGAACCACACATTCTGATTTATTTTCAAACTCAGATCTGTGCTCAGTTGGTTCTGTTTGACAAACTGGTTGGTGCCGTCCGGCTGGGTAATCTTATTGATTTCCCGGTTAAGGTTGGGGGATGAACTCAACGTAACGGACGGCAAATAGTTTGCACGGAAGAAGCGGTAGTTCCAGTAAGCTGCACGATAAGTGTGTCGTGCAGCTTGGGCTTGCGGCGAATGTTCCTGTGCGATTTCAATGGCCTGCTGCAGTGTGAGGCTGATTGTTTCTTCTTGTGCTGTGGCTGTTCCTGCAACCAATAGGATATAAAAAGCTAAAATATAATATCGTTTCATGTTATTTGTTTTATGCTTTCTAATTATCAAAATGCGTGCCATAATGCTATTTCTCTGTTTACCAAAGACTTGTATGTAGGCTCATGCTTATGGGCGCGTGCGCATTCGCACAAAAATAGTGCGGATACGCACATACAGCGCATCTTAAAAAGCCGTATCTTTGCTCTCGCAGGAAAAGATATTTCCTGCATGATAAAAGAGAGATAATGGAAAACAGAGGAAAAATACTTATCATAGATGATAATGAAGACGTGCTTTTTGCACTGAATCTTTTATTGGAGCCTTATGTGGAGAAGGTGAAAGTCACTACCCAACCGGCCCGTATCGAATTTTTTATGACTACCTTTCAGCCGGATGTCATTCTGCTCGATATGAATTTCCGCCGTGATGCCATCAGTGGGCAGGAAGGTTTTGATTGCCTGGAACAGATTTTGAAGTTAGACCCGCAGGCGATTGTATTGTTCATGACGGCTTATGCGGATACAGACAAAGCAGTAAGGGCTATCAAGGCGGGAGCGATTGATTTTATCCCTAAGCCTTGGGAAAAGGAAAAGTTATTGGCTACTTTATCTTCAGCCATTAAGTTGCGGGATTCACGTAAGGAGATAAAGCAACTGAAAGAGCAGGTGGTGGCATTGAGCGGACAAGATGAAACGGTCCCCAATATGATTGGCCATTCGGAGGCAATGCAGAATGTGTTTGACACCATCCGGAAGTTGTCGGATACAGATGCCAATATATTAATATTAGGTGAGAATGGAACGGGAAAGGACTTGGTAGCGCGTTCGCTCCGTCATTATTCTCCCCGCAGGGAGTCTCCTTTTATAACGATTGACTTGGGAAGCATTCCTGAAACCCTTTTTGAGAGCGAACTCTTCGGTTATGAGAAGGGGGCATTTACAGATGCTCGCAAGGCAAAGGCAGGACGCATGGAAGTGGCTTCGGGAGGGACCCTCTTTCTGGATGAAATAGGAAATCTTTCGCTGCCTATGCAATCCAAGCTGCTGACAGCGATAGAGAAGAGGCAGATTTCGCGTTTGGGCACTACAAGCACGATTCCTATTGATGTTCGTTTGATTAGTGCCACCAATGTAAACATTCACCGGATGGTGGAAGAGGGAAACTTCCGTCAGGATTTGCTTTATCGTATCAATACCATTGAGATTCATATACCTCCCTTGCGTGACAGAGGCGAGGATGTCCTTCTTTTGGCAGACTATTTTTTGCAACGTTACATTCATAAATACAAGAAAGAGATAAACGGGCTCAGCCGGGAGGCGAAGCAAAAGCTGATGCGCTATCATTGGCCGGGCAATGTACGCGAATTGCAGCATGCCATTGAACGTGCCGTGATTTTGTCGGATTCTTCTTTGTTGAAACCCGCTAACTTTATGTTGCAGCCACAGCCCGAAAAAAAGGTGGATACTGATGAAATCTTGAACTTGGAACAATTGGAGCGCCATGCCATTGAGCGTGCCATGAAACGCAGTGAGGGTAATTTGAGCCGTGCTGCCGAATATTTGGGTATAACGAGATACGCTCTTTATCGTAAATTAGAAAAGTTAGGGTTATGAATCGATTTCAAACACTCCGTATTGTGTTGCTCATGCTGTTATTGGCGGCAGCATCTGTTGCTGCCTATCTGTTTTTCCGGCATGAACTCTATTTCTGTTTACTATTTTCATTGTTGATTGTTCTAGGCATCATCTTGTATGTATGCCAATGGCAACAGAAAACAACTCTTATGGTAGCCCGCATGATAGAGGGTATCCGATATTCCGATTTTTCTTTGAGCTTTTCAGTCCGGCATAAGTCGCGTTCCGAGCAGTTGCTTGCCGAAGAAATAAACAAGGTAGTGTCTGAGTTTAGGACGAAGTTATCGGAAAAAGAAGAGCGTTATCAATATTACGAAACATTGCTCAACACCGTAGACAGTAGTTTATTGGTAGCAGACAGCAGTGGAATGGTACATTGGATGAACTGTGCGGCAGTTCATGATTTATGCGGTTATCCTATTCACTCATTGAATGAATTGTCTTCTCTCAATTCCTCTTTTCCTGTTATTATTACATCACTTCAACCGGGTGAAGTAAAGGCGGTTCGCATCTGTCGTGGAGATGTCATGCAGGAATTGGCAGTGACAGTCACCGAATATTCTTCTCAAGGAGTGGATTTACGTCTGATAAATCTGAAGAATATTCATTCTGTACTCGAAGAAAATGAGATAGAGGCCTGGCAGAAATTGATTCGTGTCCTGACTCACGAGATAATGAATTCTATTGCACCCATTATTTCATTAAGCGAAACATTGAGTGAGCGGGCTGTGCAGAATGGCATGAACGAGAAAGATTACGGTATTATGCTGCAAGGGATGCAGACCATTTATCGGAGAAGTAAAGGACTGCTCGGATTTGTAGAGAACTATCGGAAACTGTCCCGCTTGTCAATGCCTGTTCTGGCTCCGGTCAGAATGGAAGAATTACTGGATGATTTAAAGAAATTATTTCCCAGCCGGGATATACATTATACATATAGGACAGAGGACGCAGACAAAATATTGATGTTAGACCGTTCTCAAATAGAGCAAGTGCTTATTAACTTATTGAAGAATGCCGGTGAAGCTTGTATAGAGCAAGAAATTCCGGAGGTGATCATTGCTACTCATTATGAAATGGAAAAGCGAATATTTATGCTTACGGTCACTGATAATGGCAGTGGTATTCTTCCCGATGTACTGGATAAGATATTTGTTCCGTTCTTTACTACTAAACCGACAGGTTCCGGCATCGGGCTTAGCTTATGCAAACAAATAATGAATCTGCATGGAGGAAGTATTTCAGTTTCGAGCGAAATAGGGAAGGGTAGTTGTTTCTCCTTGAAATTTCTGTGTAAATGACAAACATTTTTTTATCATTAATGATTTAATAATCAGTACTCTAAAAGAAAAGTGTAAAAATGGGGAATAAAAAATATGCGTAAAAGTTTGCAGATATAAAAATAAGTCGTACCTTTGCATCGCTTTTGAGAAACAAAGCAACACTAAAATATAGATTCGGGGTGTAGCGCAGTCCGGTTAGCGCACCTGCTTTGGGAGCAGGGGGTCGTGGGTTCGAATCCCGCTACCCCGACTGATAAAAAAGGCATTAAAAATGAGGGATAATCCTTGTTTTATAATGCTTTTTTCTTTTTCTATCGCATTGTTCAATCATTAAAAAAACGGCTCAGTTTGAAAACGGCTGTATACTTGTTGCTAACTTTTTTAATGAACAATCATGGTAACTACAAAACTGGCTCAGCGGAAATATCTGGTTTTGAGCATCCAACTTTTTCTGCAATGATTCCTTCATAACCATAGGGAAGATTGGATTTGATAATTTCTAATTGATTTTCCATATATTCAATTTTTTATTTAGAGTTTACAATCTATTTATTCTTCTTTTTCTTGCTGTTATTGCGTATTTGCACTAACTTTATGGTGTAAATGGAAAAACTTTCCATATAACTACCAAATAATTACCAAATAATTACAGTAAGTTTTTCCATTAAACTATAAATATTTTACAATTCTAATAATAAGACATGAAAAAGGGAGAACGTTTAAAAGAACTTCTTAGTAAAAAAGGTATTGGAATAGAGGAGTTTGCGTCAAAAATAGACATGAGTGTGTCTAGTGTGTTCAAATACTATAAAAAAGATGATTTTGATTCTAGTCTACTGGAACTATTTTGCAGTGAGCTAAATGTTCCTATAACATATTTCTTTGAAGATAAATATTTGCCTAAAGATAACTCTGCCGTTGTAAGTGGGAATGGCAACTCTGTCGTTGCAGGGGAGAATAATAAACTGGAGGTGTACAGAAATGAAAGAGATGATGCTGTTGCTGAGGTGGAACGTTTGATGGGTGTTTTGAAGGATAAAGAAAAGTTGATAGAGGTGATAACATCTTTTTCTCCTAAACGTTCAGATGCAAACATCAAAGTTTATACAACAGAAGGAACTAAAGATATAAATATCCTCCAGATAGAGAATATAATACCATGTACTGGTAAGGAACCAGAATTTATAGAAAAGATAAATTCTGGCTCCGGGCATGAATATCCTTGCTGTGTGATTATTGCAAACGGAAAAAACATATCTGTAATGTCAGATTCTGCCTATGTCTGGAATTTGATAACTCAAGTATTGGCTAATCTCTTAAAAGTATGATAGCTTATTGCATTGACTTATAGTGTAAGAGTTCTATTGGATACCTCTTACAATGTAATATTAATGTATTAATGGGTAATAAATAGAAAGGACTATGAAACAACAATATACAGGAAAGCTTCGCTGTATCACGTGTGGTGATACTGAATCTTTTGAGTTTAATGACGATAAATCATACATTAAATGTGTAAAATGTGGCAGAGAGTATTTGGGAGGATATAATGAATTGCTCTCATATAATCAGGAGGAAATTGAAGTAATAAAAGGGCAAATACAAGCTGATGCAGAAGATTACATAAAGCAATCTTTGCAAAACGCTTTTAAAGGAAGTAAGTTGTTTAAGATTAAGTAAATGACGATATAATTCTATTAATTAGACCCTTTATCTTATTTGCAAATGATATTTTTCTTTTTTCATCATTAGACTTGCATGCATTTAACAAGTGAAGTTCAAAAGCAATATTCTGTAATTCTCTATAATATTGAGGTACTATTATTGTTTGTTCACCATTAAGAGATGCTTCTAGAAAATCAATGGGGCTAAAAGGAATATTACTATTTGGGGCTAACTTGAAAGTCATGTCATATACAGTTTTTCCATTTTTGATAATTGTATGTCGAATATGACCAGTAGTTTTATCAAATGATTTAGTGATATAATATTTTGAAACAACCATAATGAATATTTATTTTAAAATATAAGTTACAATGGAAAATATCGCAGAAAATATAAACTGGTTAATCACTGCATTGACCTTTTTAGGAGGTATCTATATGTATTTTAATCATACTTATAGATTAAATCAACAACAAAAGAAATTAAATGAACAGCAAGAACAATTGAATAAACAACAGGTACAGCTGAATGAATATCAGATTGAGAAAAGTAAAGCGGAATCTTTGGAAAAGAAACAAGCTATGATAGAAGCTAATGTGTATAGAACAACTGATAGAAAAGGAAACTCAATTTGGAAAATGAAAATATACAATAAGGGCAAAGCCAAAGCTACTAATATTGATTTTACTTCTGAAACATTGGATGCTGATTCTGCCATAGAACTAATCGGTGATCCTACTATGTTCCCAATACCAAGTCTTATACCTTATGGTTCAGTAGAGCTATCTGTTTTATTATGTTGTGGTCATAAACCTAGCCACAAATTCATTTTTACATGGGACGATGAATCTGGAAAAGGTAGGACTCAAGAACAAGATGTATTTTTTCAATAAATAATAAATTAATTATGGAACAAGATATACGTTGGCTTCAAAGATACGACAGCTTTCATCGTGCTAATAAGCGGATTCAAGAAATAACAGAATCTGATAAGAAAGTGGATGATTTGTCTGAATTGGAAATGGAAGGGTTGATACAGCGGTTTGAATATACTTTTGAACTTGGCTGGAAGGTTCTTCAAGACTTATTAAAGTACAAAGGCTATGAGTTTGTGCAAGGTCCGAACGGTACGCTTCAGAAAGCTTTCGAGGACGGTATGATTACTGATCATGATGGTTGGCGCAGGATGGCGAAAGCTAGAGTTACCACTTCACATACTTATAATGAAGGTGATGCTATTGAAATCGTCCGTAATATATATAAGGAGTATTCTTATTTATTACAGCGGTTGGATAATAGACTCAATGAAGAAAAGCTACGGCTTGAAATGAATACGTTGTTTTGATATGTACGGTTTAAGTGATACGGTAATAATGGATATTTGCAGCGTGTTCCGGCGTTATCCTAATATAGAAAAGGTGCTTATTTTTGGTTCCCGTGCCAAAGGTACGTATTCAGAGGGGTCGGATATTGACCTGGCTGCGGTAGGGGATGGTCTTACCTTTAATCAGCTTATGGATATCAATATTCAAATAGAGGATTTGGGATTGTTGTATAAGGTCGATGTGGTTGATTACAATAAGAATATAGGTACTCCGATTGGGGATCATATAAGTCGTGTGGGAAAACCTTTTTATAACAAAACTGGGATATGAACGATAAAGATGAACTGATAGCTTCTCTTCGGAAGTAGCTACGGGAAGCATTGCAAAAATGTAGTGCTCAAGAGCAAGAAATAGCTCTTCTAAATCGTGAAATAGAGTTGTTAAAACAGAGTGTTAATTTGAAATAGTTAATAACAAGATTCAGCTCATTACCATAAACATTTAATAATCAGGACTATTAAAAAGATATCTTACCTGCTTTGGGAGCAGGGGGTCGTGGGTTCGAATCCCGCTACCCCGACTGATGAGAATCAAGGAGTTACAGTAAAATGTAGCTCCTTTTTTTATTCTCCGAATGGGGCGGTTTACCTTTGGTTTAAACCGAAAGTGAAGGCGTTCGGGTTCAATAAAAAGGAGTTAATGAGTGTTGCTGCCAAGATTGCCGACAATCTAATCTTCGCAGATGATGTCTCCGATGAGGATGTAAAGCATAAGCCTATATTTGCTGAGTACATTGAAACGGAGAGTGGAAAGAAGTCTAACAGCCTCCAACTTCTTGCAGCGTTGGCGATGTACAGAAAAACGAACTCTATTCTGATTGTAGCTAAATTGGATAGGCTGTCAAGAAATGTCTAAAGGATATAGGTTTCAGATTACACAAGTCAAGAGGTTACTTGTCAGAGCAGGGTTGATGTCGTGAAGTCGCTTTAATAGGCAGGACAAATTTAGAGCAAGGTCAATCTTAATATACCTCAATCCGAATTTGTCCTACCTAAAAAACAGCCGGAGAAATAATGGCAGTCTTTATAAATAGACAAGCCAAGGCATTATTGTCATTATCAATAGCATTAAAAATAAAATATAGAGCAATATTTGTAGTATATGGTTCGGGCATTTCTTTTTAACAAAAGCCGATACTATATTTATGTGTAACAAAATATGAATGGTAAGCAGAATGACCAAAACAATTCCTGCCCACAAATGAATTTCGCCCCAATCATGCCTTCCCAAGCCCAACAATTGTGAACTCCATGGAGTAACACCTTGAAATTTGACAGCATGGCGAGAAGGAATGACTATTTCCAATATGAAGCCACTTATACTTACCAATGCCATTGCTATCAACATAACAAAGTCTATGACAATGTTAAGTAGCATTTTGTTCTTTATAAACATCATTCTTTATGATTGTTGTCCGTGACATTCATGATGGTGTTCATGGGATGAGCAGCCTACTCCCGAATCAGTAAGTTTCCCGTTTAAGTAGTCGGTAGCGACATCCAAAATATTACCGGAACACCCCCTTATAACTTTGATGTGGTGGGTTGTAAGTACATTTAAAGCACCTTGCCCCATATTCCCTGCCAACATGACACTGACTCCCATGTTTTCTAATTCTCCTGCGATATTGGATTTACATCCGCATCCTTGTGGGGAAGGAATAGTCTCGCTGCTTAGAATCTGATTGTCTTGCCCTACTGTCAAGATTGTGTAATACTCACAGTGACCGAAATGGTTGTCAACTACATTCTCTTTTGTCGGAATTGCAATTTTCATCATAATCTCATTCTTATTAATGTTAATATTACTAATGCTTATGTCGTTGGAGTGGCAGATGGGACATTCCATTTTGCGGATTTTAAGTGTAGGATTGATATTATTGAATACCAAACCGCATACTCCGCAACGGAACCATTCACTATCAGTGTACGCTACTCCACCTTCTATCATTATAACAACACCACGAACCAGTGCTTGGGCAATCTTCTGACGCGCGCTGGTATATATTCGGCTAAGAGTCGGACGTGATACCCCCATTGAAACAGATGCCTCTTGTTGAGTCTTCATTTCATAATCACATAACCGTATTGCTTCATACTCTTCAAAATGCAAGAATATAGTATCCTTGCGACTACTGTTTGAAGCTATAGGTTTAAAGCCTGCAACAGAAGGCATGTTATTGACTTTACGGATGTTTTTTGGACGTGGTGACATTAAATATTTATTGTTTTCGACTGCAAAGATAATGAACAAATGTTCATAACGCAACAGTAAATCGTTTTTTAACACAACAGATAAAGAGTTATATATATCAAGAAAATAGCTCTCTTGCTGTTTCAATATGCAGGAAATTCAGTTAGATTTTGTACACAATGAAATCATTCGTCATTATAATGAAGTGGATGCATCAGGGGCTCCGGATTCACTTCAGAATGCACAGAAAAAGTTTTCTCTCTTTGTGATTATATGTTTCTATATGATGTTTTTCATCTATATTTTCTGTATTGTGCGAACCATCTTTTTGCCTATTTTGTTGCATTACCAGTATTAAACCTTAAAATTGAAAAGATATGGATAAGGAAGAAAAGAAGAAAAAGACGGAGCAAAAGGATGAACTGATGGAAAATGACCGGCGCTATCCTGTTGAACAAGTGTCCAATACCGGTGAACCCACCAAGAAGGAAGTGAAGGCGGCGGTAAAAGAATTGAATCCGGACCTGAACAGTCTGGGCAGTAGAGGATAATTTAAAACTGAAAAGAAAATGGATATAGCCGAAAAAATTGAAGATGCCAAGCAGTCGGACGCATTGTTGCTGATTGTATTCTATACAGACTGGTCGCCTCATTATGAATGGATTGAACCGTTACTTCATGAATTTGAAACGCCGGTCAATATTATCAGAGTAAATATGGAGGGCGACAAGAAAGTGGCCGATGCCTATAACATAGAAACAGCTCCCGGTTTCGTACTTCAGCGAAAAGACAGAATACTGTGGAAAAAGACAGGAGAGGTGTTTCCCGGAGAATTGAAGGATGTGATTGAAATGTTCAAGAATTGATGCCCGAATATCAGTATAGGTTAAAAAAGTTCCGTTACTATGAAGTAGCGGGATTTTTTTTCTTGTAGGCGGTTTTGTACAATGAAAAACATATCGTACCTTTGCACGATAATTGATTAAAATTAAAGAATATATGTTCAGAAGTCATACTTGCGGAGAGTTGCGACTCTCCGATGCAGGCAAAAGTGTAACGTTGGCTGGCTGGGTACAGCGTGCACGTAAAATGGGAGGAATGACCTTCGTCGACCTTCGTGACCGTTATGGTATTACTCAGCTGGTGTTCAATACGGAAGTGAATGCCGAACTTTGTGAACGCGCTAACCATTTGGGGCGTGAATTTGTGATTCAGGTGACCGGTGAAGTGAATGAGCGTTCAAATAAGAATACGAATATTCCTACCGGCGAAATAGAAATTATCGTATCGGAACTGAACGTTCTTAACAGTGCACTTACTCCTCCTTTCACTATTGAAGACAATAGTGACGGTGGCGATGATATTCGCATGAAATACCGCTATCTGGATTTGCGACGCAGTTGTGTCCGTCAGAATTTGGAATTACGCCATAGAATGACGATGGAAGTACGCCGCTATTTGGACAGCAAAGGTTTTCTTGAGATAGAAACACCCATGTTGGTCGGTTCTACTCCTGAAGGGGCTCGTGACTTTGTGGTTCCTTCACGCATGAATCCGGGACAGTTCTATGCATTGCCTCAGTCACCGCAGACATTGAAACAGTTATTGATGGTATCAGGTATGGACCGCTATTTCCAGATTGTGAAATGTTTTCGTGATGAAGACCTTCGTGCCGACCGTCAGCCTGAGTTTACTCAGATAGACTGTGAGATGAGCTTTGTGGAGCAGGAAGATATCATTTCTACCTTTGAAGGAATGGCCAAACATTTATTCAAGGAATTGCGTGGTGTTGAGCTTACCGAGCCGTTTATCCGTATGCCGTGGGCAGATGCTATGAAATATTACGGTAGCGATAAACCTGATTTGCGTTTCGGAATGAAATTTGTGGAACTGATGGATATTCTGAAAGGCCACGGCTTTTCTGTATTCGATGATGCTGCATATATTGGTGGTATTTGTGCAGAGGGTGCTGCCGTTTATACCCGTAAACAGCTTGACCAGTTGACCGATTTCGTCAAGAGACCGCAAATTGGCGCAAAAGGTATGGTATATGCTCGCGTAGAAGCTGATGGAAATGTAAAATCAAGCGTAGATAAATTCTATTCACAAGAAGTGCTGCAGCAAATGAAAGAAGCTTTCGGAGCTAAGCCGGGTGATTTGATTCTGATTCTGAGTGGTGACGATGCCATGAAGACTCGTAAACAGTTGTGCGAACTTCGTTTGGAAATGGGACGTCAATTAGGTTTGCGTGATAAGAATAAGTTTGCTTGTCTGTGGGTTATTGACTTCCCGATGTTTGAGTGGAGCGAAGAAGAAAACCGCTTGATGGCAATGCACCATCCGTTTACTCATCCGAAAGATGAAGATATTCCTTTGTTGGATACAGATCCGGCAGCCGTTCGTGCAGATGCATACGATATGGTTGTGAATGGTGTAGAAGTAGGAGGGGGATCTATTCGTATCCATGACTCTCAGTTGCAGGCCAAGATGTTCGAGATTCTGGGCTTTACACCCGAAAAGGCACAAGAGCAGTTTGGCTTCCTGATGAATGCATTTAAATATGGTGCTCCTCCTCATGGTGGTTTGGCATACGGTCTCGACCGTTGGGTATCTCTGTTTGCCGGCCTTGACAGTATCCGTGACTGCATTGCGTTCCCGAAGAATAACAGTGGGCGTGATGTGATGCTGGATGCTCCTGCTGCTTTGGATCAAAAACAGTTGGATGAGTTGAATCTGGTTATCGATATCAAAGAATAAAGTGATAGATACATAAAAGGGAGTGTGCCAAAACTACGGCCTATCCCATCGTCAGCTGTAGGGGCAGGGTTTGCCTGCCCGAAGGCGCAAAGCAAACTGTTTTTCGGGCGAGCGAAAACCTCGCCCCTACGACTAAATGATGGCATTATCCACGTTTTGACACAACTCCTTTTTTATATTGCCTTTCGATAAGTCTTACCAAGTTGTTCCCTGAAATACTCCGCTTTCATTGTAAGGGACCAAATAACCGTTCATGGTCAACGTATTTCCGGAGAAGTTCGGGTTGATGGTTACACTGGCCTGATTGGTACCACCGGTTAACACGATAGAGACTGTGGCTGATACGGCAATACCGTTAATGCCGTAGTTGTAATAAATATTGCCATCCTTGTCCTGGCGCATACTTATACCGTTTACGCTTCCTTGTACAGTGACACCGCCCAAACCGTTCGGGCTCCAGTTATACACAAAGTTAGTGAAGGCGGTCTGAATAATTCCTTGTCCGTCGTTTACCTCCACATAGTTGGTGTTTGAGGACACAAAACGCATAATACCGTTACGGAATACTACGTTATCAGCTTCCAAAACAAAGGAACCGTTTTTCAAGGCATCGATAGCTTTCATGAAAGACACGGAATCTTGCTGTGCTTCCAAGGCCTTCTTTTCCTGACGTTCTTTTTTCCATGCTTCGCGTTTGGCATCTTCTCTTTGTTTTCTGGTTTGTGCATTTGTTACTCCGCTGAAGCAAACAAGTAACAATGCTGCTAAGAATAATACTTTTTTCATAATTAAAGCTGTTTTGTTAATCAATATATCTTTTAGATAATCTGATAACAAAACAGCTTCAATCGCAATTTGTTTAACGAATATGTGAATTTATATAACGATAACGTTTCTACTGTTTTTCTACTTATTCATCTTTTAGTCAACAAATCGTTTGGTCAATTTGTCAAATTCGTCTATTCTGCGGTCTCTGAGGAATGGCCACCAGCGGCGAACTTCTTCGCTTCGTGTAATGTCTACCTCCGTTACTATATTTTCCTCTTTCATGTTGTCGGCTTGTGCCAGTATTTCACCTTGAGGACCTGCTACAAAGCTATTTCCCCAAAACCGGATTCCGTTTGTTTGTTTCGAAGGATCAGGCTCATGCCCTACGCGATTGACGGCTATTACAGGTAATCCGTTGGCTACGGCATGTCCTCGTTGGGAAATTACCCATGCTTCCAGTTGGCGAGCTTTTTCTTCCGGGGTATCTGTGCTTTCCCAACCGATAGCAGTGGGATAGATAAGAATTTCAGCACCTTTCAAGGTCATCAGACGCGCTCCTTCAGGATACCATTGATCCCAGCAAACTTGTACACCCAATTTTCCTATTGAAGTTTGAATAGGTTCGAAACCTAAATCCCCCGGAGTGAAATAGAATTTTTCATAATATGCCGGATCGTCCGGAATATGCATTTTTCTATACTTCCCGGCAATACTTCCGTCTTTATCGAATACAACGGCCGTGTTATGGTAAAGTCCCGGAGCACGTTTCTCAAATAAGGAAGTGACCAGTACGATACCATTGGCGGATGCAATTCCACTATAGAATTCGGTGGAAGGACCTGGAATCGTTTCTGCCAGGTCAAACAGAGAGGTATTTTCTGTCTGACAGAAATAAAGCGTATTGTGCAATTCCTGCAACACCACTAGCTCTGCGCCCTTGGATGCCACATCTTCTATACTGTGTTTCAGTTTATCCATGTTTTCAGCCGTATTGCCTGTACAAGACTGCTGAATGAGTCCTACTTTAATTGTTCTTCTCATATTATATACGTCTATATTAATATACACCTTCAGGATATTGCATGGTGACGCAATGAAGCGAGCCATGTTGTTTAATCAATGCCGTGCAATCCACACCGACAATCTCTCTTCCGGGAAAAGCTTTTTCCAATACTTCTTTTGCAAGAGTATCATTATGAGGCTGATTGTATGTGGGAAGCAGAACGGCTTCATTCATAATCAGGAAATTGGCATAGGTTGCCGGCAGCCGTTCTCCATTTATATCATAAATGGCATCGGCCATAGGGAGGGGAAGTAAGCGATAGGGATTTCCCTCCGGTGTCCGGAAAGCTTTCAGTTCTTCTTCCATTGCCACCAGCTCTTCATAATGCTCGTCTTTTTTGTCTGTGCACTGCACATATACGATGGTATCGTCAGGACAGAAACGTGCCAGCGTGTCGATATGACTGTCTGTATCATCGCCGGCCAAATAACCGTGCTTCAGCCATAACACCTGTTTCAAGTTGAATGTTTCTTTCAGATATTGTTCTGTTTCTTCCTTCGTTTTCTCGTTTCGGTTGTAGGACAACAAGCACTTTTCTGTGGTAAGGAGTGTGCCTTTTCCATCACTTTCTATCGAACCTCCTTCCAAAATGAAATTTCTTTGGTATACATATTCTCCTGTCAATGTTTTGCAGCGATAATATAGATTGGAGTTTATCATATTATCATAATTGGCAGCGTACTTCATTCCCCAACCGTTAAAACAGAAATCCAGTAAGAGCGGTTCTCCGTTCTCTTTCAGCATGGTAATAAAGGCGTGGTCGCGTGCCCATGTATCGTTAGTCTTCACGGTCGAAACGGTGAGATTCTTCACATTGCATCCGTGCTCATAGATTCTGTCTCCGATTCGATGAGGTTCCGGGGCTACTACCAGCAAAGGCTGACGTTTTAAAATTTCGTAAGCTATATTAAGGAAGCAAGCATCTACTTCTTCCAACATATAGGCCCAATCAGTGTCTATATGGGGCCATGTCAATTGTATCAGGCTCTGTTTGTGCCATTCTGCCGGCAAATAAGTTTTCTTCATATTCTTTAATTTTACCCGACAAAGATAGGAAATAAAAATGAGCTACTCACTTTTCGAAGCGAGGTGATTTTAGAAAAACTTGGTGCTATATCATGCTCTTTCATTTAATCTCTAAGTAGAGCCATAGTCTCCCTTACCCGATTCATCGTAAATCGGGTATTTTTTTATTGCTGTATGTCAGAAAGTTATTCTTTTATCCCAATCTAATTATCTCATTGTTTTTCTCTCTGCAGGCTTCGGTAGCCAATGTGATGCCGGTGTTGTAGGAATATGCTGACACAATATCAGGCTTGCGTTTGTTGGCCTGTACAGTGCTGCGCTTGGCTTTGCCATCCACAAGATTATCTCCTTATCTCCGTCTGCCTTGGACAGCCTTCGGTGGAAAGACTTCGCAAACTCCTGCATCCTGTTGGCAAGTGCCGAATTATCGATACCGTGCTCCACGCGGCAGAGAGTCACCTCGGATGGGACACCGTTCTTCAACATAGGTCGTACAAAGAAACCGCTGGTTCGGTGGGCATAGCCATTTATGATAACCGTGTGAAGATAGAAAACCCCGGAACTTTTCCGCCCAACTGGGATACGGAAAAATGAAATCAGAGCATGAATCGAAACCACAAAATCCATTATTGGTAAATGTCCTGTACAAGCAAAAAGTTTTGGAAAGTTGGGGACGTGGCATTGGGCTGATGATGTCTGAATGTCGTAAAGCCGGATTACCCGAACCGGAATATAAAATATGGGCAGATAATGCGGCTTCAAGGTGTGTTTGACCTGCCGCATCGAAAGAAATGCACATTGAAAAACTGTGCCGACTTGTGGGATTCGATGAAAGGCAGACCGAAACACTCGTCAAGGGAAAGCCTTTGGAGTATGCAGGGAAACTCTACTCGGAGGAACACGGACGGAGATTTACGACCGAAAAAGTCAGGCTTTCAAGTGTTGAAAGCCCTGACGGATGGGGCAAACTGGTTCTTGCTATTGCTAGAAAGCCCATTGCCGAGTGGTTCAAAGAGTAATTCGACAAGCTATGGCAGAGCATACACCGATCTATACAGTCGCAAAGGAAAGGCAGGGGAATGAAGATATAACCATTTTATCTTGCCGGGAAACAATAAAAAAGTGTTGTTCATAATGCCTTATGAATGGCACTTTTTATATATTTGCACACAAAATAAGGATAGAGCAAATAAAAGTAAATACAGAATCGTAAAATTTGACAGATATGAAAACACAAAAATTAGAAATACTGATATTATTCCTCTGTATATTCGGCTTTATAGGTTGTGATAACAAAGATGAAGAGGGTGAGAAAGTGACAGACTACAAGGAATATTCTCTAACCATTGCATCAAAGAAGATACCCGGTGTTTGTTGGTCAGACGGATTGAATTATTTATCTGATGTATATGCCGTAAAGAAAGAAAATGCCCAAGAATGGGAGAGCCTTGGAGTCATTGATAAATTTGAGTTTGAGAAAGGATATGAATATAAGGTAAAAATCAGTGAAACAAATTATTTGGATTATAGCATGGAAAATCCCGCATGGACGGAATATGAACTACTTGAAATAATATCTAAAGATAGGAAAGATTCAGAAAATTTGCCTTTACATTTTATCCCTAAATCATACTACGAGAATGTACAGCTTCCTAAATACAGATATGTAGTAGATGCAGATAATAATCAAAAACTTATTGAAGAAGAATTGGAAAAAGAATCTCTTATTCCTTTGGATTTTCACTATATATTTTGGCGGAGCGAAGACAAATTCCTAAGATGTATTGCAATAAAAGACGATAATAATACACTGGGACCGTGTATTATAAAAAACGAAAACAAAGCCCCGGAAGAAATGCCAGAATCTTACAAATTACTTCCTCCAGAGGGAAATGTGTTTGGTTATGGGAAATGGACTTTTTCAGATGAACAGGGAAATGAAACGAATTATCTTTCATTTGATGTGTTTATGGGTCGTTCTGCTAAATCAAGAAACGTAGATTTAACTCCCGATGTAGCTTATCTTTATAAAGACCTTTCTGAATACTACAAAAATAAATATCCGCAAGCCGGAGTAAAAACAGTTGTGGTTTCTTATGCCGTTTCTATTAAATAACATAAAATCTTCAGCGAGCATCAATTATCCTAATTATCATTGCAATTATTATAAGAATCTATTAATATGAGAACTATAGAATTAAGCATAAAAAAACGTATGAAAAGAATGAATCTGACCGCTTTGTTGTTAGGTGGTGTCTGTTTGTTATGCCAACCACTCCAAGCCCAGCAGAGCATTGATGCTTGTGACGGTCGTACTTATAAAGTAGGCGACACGCTCCGTATTGGCGAACCATTGCTATCGGGCTATCTATTTGTTAAGCAACTAAACGCCAACAATCAATTTGATAAGCTGAATCCGAAAAACTCAACCGGACGGACTGCCGTCATTACCGACATACCTGCTTACCAGCCCAAACTCTATCAACAGTTCGGCATTTACCAACAGCCGGAAACGCCCCAAATAGTCTTTGCCGAACAGGGCGATTTCAAGATTGGCGTATATCTAAACATGGCTTTAACCAAAGGAAACATCATGTCCGGACATCATGTTTCTCATATGGATGGAGCTGTCGACCTTACCCCGGCTATCTTGTTCGCCTACACACATAAACTTTACGGCAAACCTATCGACACAGCATCAGTCGAGACCTATGCCTCTCTCTGTGCTCCCCAACAGTATGCAGAAGCAGCCAATGACCCGTTTGCATTGGAAGAACTTCGTACAACATATCGGAAAGAACTGGAACAAGCTGTGGCAAAGGCAGATTTCAATAAGGTTTTCCGTATCAAATGTTTGTCGGAACTCCAAATGTACGACATCAATCAACAGCGTTTCCCGCTTTCGGGCTTAACGTGTGTCAATGTGGAAACCAAGCAGAATAGCGAATTGTCCCAACAAGGTTATTGCTTATGGGGAACTTGTGCCTTTCATTTCACTAATGCTCCGTCATTTGCCACCCTACCTTGTGACAAATCCATTGCTCAAGGCATCTATACCATGCGTAAAATGACCTCGGCGACCTTACCGCCAACGGCTACCCTATATGTATATGTACGCATCCTCCAACAGCCGGTATCACTTCCCGATAAACGTACCATGGTGATGCGTCCCGGAACATCATTCGATTTCGAGTGGTCAACACTCCGTAAAGCATACGGTCAAAAAGCTTTGAACATGGAGATTATACAAACAGACGGTTATTATAATGTCTTCCCTTATAACATACAAGAAGTGACATACAATTATCTTGGTACACAAATGTTGCCTAAAAAGTAGCGCAATGAGCAATATGCAGGCATATAAAGCAAGGGGTTGTAAAAGAAGAAAAGACATTTCAGAAATTTGATTGTAATAAATGAGCTATGCCTTCGGTGGGGTAACTCGCTGGGGTTGTTAAATTGTTATCCCTATTTCTTAAATAATTCGATAAAAGTTTATTTATCAATTGGTTAAATCCAATCGAGAAAAATCTAAAATAAACACATAGCGAAAAAGTAAATTTGGGCAAAGCGTAGCGAATTAGCTGATAGAGCGTTCGTTACGCTTTGTTTTTCTATGGAGCAGAGCCAACGAAATACCACCTCGAAGCCAAACGGTGCAGAAGTTCAGTTACCACTTCGTTATTCCCGTAACGGGTGCAGATTTCTTGCTAAAAGGTTATGTTTCTGCGTTTTGTGCAGATTTACATAGCTGTCGGTAACTCACTAATAACTAATTTTTAACCAAAAAAAGGAGTGAGTTATGCGAAGTACATTCAAGGTATTATTTTACGTGAAGAAAGGCAGCGAGAAGCCTAACGGCAACCTGCCTCTGATGTGCCGTATCACGGTGGATGGCGAGATTAAACAGTTCAGTTGCAAGATGGACGTTCCCCCACGCTTGTGGGAAGTGAAGAACAGCCGTGCTTCGGGCAAGAGCGTCGAAGCGCAGAAAATCAACCTTGCGGTGGATAAAATCCGTGTTGAGGTAAACCGCCGCTACCAAGAACTGATGCAGACGGACGGTTATGTTACCGCCGCCAAACTCAAAGACGCCTATCTCGGTATCGGCGTCAAGCAGGAAACTTTGCTGAAGCTGTTCGAGCAGCACAACGCCGAGTTTGAGAAGAAAGTCGGGCACAGCAGGGCGCAGGGGACATTTACACGCTATCGGACGGTCTGCAACCATATTCGGGAGTTTTTGCCCCATACCTACAAGCGAGAGGATATTCCGTTAAAGGAACTCAATCTTACGTTTATCAACGATTTCGAGTATTTTTTGCGCACGGAGAAAAAATGCCGCACATACACATTACGCTCGTCCCCATCGTCAAGGGAGAGAGCAAGCGCAGGAAAAGGGAAGAACAGACGAAGAAGCGATACCGCAAGAAACCGATTGACACCGTGAGGCTGTGCGCAGACGATATTATGACACGGTTGAAATTGAAGTCCTACCAAGATACCTATGCCGAAGCGATGGCGAAATACGGGCTGCAAAGAGGCATAGACGGCTCGAAAGCTCGCCACAAGTCCACGCAGCAGTATTATCGGGATATACAGAAACTCGCCGATAACCTCAAAGCGGAAGTGGTGGATTTGCAACAGCAGAAAGAAACGGCGCAGGAGGAACTAAGACGGGCGAAAAAAGAAATACAGACAGAGAAGCTGAAAGGGACGGCAACCACCGCAGCTGCCAACATCGCCGAGAGCCTCGGTTCTCTTTTCGGTAACAACAAGGTAAAGACGCTGAAAGGGGAGAACACCGCCCTGCATAGGGAAGTAGCCGACCACGAGGAAACCATTGAAGCCCTGCAAGACAGAATACAGACCATGCAGGCAGACCACAGCCGGGAGATACGGGAAATGCAGCAAAAGCACGGCAGGGAGATAGCGGACAAGGACACAAGGCACAAGCAGGAAATATCGTTTCTGAAAACGGTAATCGCAAAGGCGGCATGGTTTCCCTACCTGCGTGAAATGTTGCACATTGAAAAACTGTGCCGACTCGTGGGATTCGATGAAAGGCAGACCGAAACACTCGTCAAGGGAAAGCCTTTGGAGTATGCAGGGAAACTCTACTCGGAGGAACACGGACGGAGATTTACGACCGAAAAAGTCAGGCTTTCAAGTGTTGAAAGCCCTGACGGATGGGGCAAACTGGTTCTTGCTATTGCTAGAAAGCCCATTGCCGAGTGGTTCAAAGAGTAATTCGACAAGCTATGGCAGAGCATACACCGATCTATACAGTCGCAAAGGAAAGGTAGGGGAATGAAGATATAACCGTTTTATCTTGTTGGAAAAAAGAGCCGTTCATAATACTTACGAATTGCTTTTTCACTATATTTGCAGTTAAATAAACAGAAGTTTTAATTCCTATTATTGACATCATGAAGAAGATATTTAAAGTTTTTAGTTTGAGCATATTAGGCTTATTGCTCTTAACTGTATTAGCCCTATTGTTAGTACGTTATGTATTCAACAGACAATTAAATGAACCCTTAGGAAAGGATAAGATAGAACTATTAAAGAACGCTGGTGAGTATGCACCAGATAGTGTGTCATATAATTTTGTTTATCAGCAAGATACTGCCAAAGCACAGCAAATCCGTGAATACTTCAGATTAGATACCATTGTGAAACCTACAGAAGTCACATGGAATAGAGCTATTGCATTGGCACGTTTCGTAGCCAAGAATATTCCTCATGCCAATCAAAATAACTATCCAAAGAAATGTAACGCAATAGGACTTTGGGAATATACCCGCACGATAGAGCCAGCTTTTAACTGCCGCCTCCATTCAATCCTTTTGCATGAGTTATTGCTGTCGGAAGGAATAGTGAATCGTTTTGTCACTTGCCTTCCCGCTGATTCGTTAGATTCTGACTGTCATGTGGTAAATCAAGTATGGCTACCCGAAATACAAAAATGGGCTATGCTTGATTCCGATATGAGAGCTTGGGCAGAAGATGAAAACGGAACACCTCTTTCTCTCGCTGAAATGCGCGAACGTTACATAAACGGACAAGAAATTATATACCGCCCCTTATTAGATTCAGAAAATAATTTCAATTATTACAAGATGTATTGGGCCAAAAACCTCTATTGGTTTATATCTTGGGAGGTAACTGGTTATAGCCGTGAAGATAATAATCCTGCATTCAGCAACCATGACCGCGAGATAATACTTGTTCCTAAAGGGTTCAGTGGCTTTGACTTAAGCGACAAATCAGTACTAACTACGGATGAATCACGTTTTTGGGCCGTACCGGATAGTTTGACCGTTTCACTGTAACTTCAGAGTTGGGAATGACTCTATTTCAACGGTCAAGAACTGTCATCAACCAACAGCAACAGATATCAATAAATATCCGGTTTTTCCAAAGTTCTACTTCGGGAAAAGTAAGGAAAAACAGAGATAAACAAAGCCTCCGGCAAGGTAGCTCTCCGGAGGCTTTTTGCATTTGCACATATCAGAAAACAAAAAGAAAGTAATATCGGAGTATTACACCCCAAAAACGCTCTGCCGGCTGTTGCATAATGAAACGACATACTTGGCTGATCGGTGTGGTTCTCCCTCCATGCGGATAAATTCCGGTAACAAAATGACAAAGCAGATTCCCCTAACACATTACAGCCCGTGAATGGGCTGAATGATTTTTTTTGCCAACCGATTTTATAAAATTGCCGCCGATAGTTCGTACTTTCAGAAAAAGATGTTACATTTGCAAATGAAAGAGTTATTTGACAGCATAGCAATGTAAAGCGCTGAAATTCGCACGGTTACTGACTCGTTACCGCTACTTCTCAAATAATTCGCTAAGAGTTTATTCTTCAATCGGTTAAGTCAAACCAAAAAAATCTAAAATAATCTATGTCCCGACTAAGTGACCTATATAAAGCAATGGAAACATTGCGCAAAGAAGGTCTTTCGTTAAATGAAGACCTCGAAAAACAAGTAAGTGATTTGGAAGAGAACATCATCAAAAAAGAAATCCTTCCGATTGTAACCGAGACGATTGCACCGGCTTTAAAGCAAGTGCAGCGTGAATTAGTGCTTGTTGTGGATTATGTACCCGGCTCGCCTATTAGCGTACATTTGTCTCGCAAACGAAATTTCACAGCAGATATAGCGGATGCCAAAGAGATTCTTCCTGATCCACAGGTGGAACATAAGGAAATAGGTAAGACCGGGCCGAAAGGCGAAATTGCACCGGCTACTCGATTAAAGATTACATTTGCTGATGGTCACGTGATTCAAGAGCCACAAGCAGCTGAGACTTTTCGTAAGTTTGTGATGGAAGTAGGTGCCGAACGCATTCGTACTTTAGGAATGAAACAAAATAAAGTGCCTTTGATTTCCAATACGCTTGATAAGAAATATAAAAGTTCACAAAAGCCTGTCGGTAATGGTTGGTATCTGATGACATGTAGCAATACGCTTACCAAGAAACGGGATATAGAACGTATAGCCAATATGTTTAATATAAAGATTAAAGTTGAAATAGTGTAATTCTTTCCACTATGAAACGAATAAGAATAAACAGTAAGAAAAAGTGATCAATTGTTTGCTCCTAATAAGGAATTTGGCTACTTCTGTTTCAGAATTGTTTGTTATTAGTAAAATGTAGCAGATTAATGCGGCTGTAATGTTTTCAAATCGTTATCAAGAACTTATTATTAATTAATGTCAGATAAATACGCAAAAGTATATTATCTAAGACAAAAACAGAATTTCATGTACATATATCAATATGAAAGCATGTAATTAGTTGTCGTTTCGCTTTGTTTGCGAAGCAGGGGAGGAAGAGGTGGTGTCTTCCTTTTCCTTTTTTTTATGGGCTCTTTTCCATAAGAACCAACGGAACAAATCATTCCATTTATCGAAATCTTTTTTATACATGATGCCGATACCTTGTGTGGTCAGGGTTGATTTTGTGAAATAACGGTCGTTGGTCTGATTGTATCCTCGTAGACGGAAGTCTCCGTTTTTAGTCAACAGCCAAATGGCTTCAAAGTCACCTACAAAGTTGGTGTTTGCCATTGCATTATCTTTATAACCAAAGTTACCATTGATTATCAGTCGATTATTCAATAACCTGCCGGAAAGGACAGCTTCGGCTTCTACATCTGTCCATCCTTTGTCTCCTGTACTCAGGTTGGCACCGATGTTCCAGTTCTTATTGTCCATCCATTGGGAGAGCATATTATTGAGCTGACCGGATAAAGTGCTGAAGGCTAATGAACTGGTAGCGTTTGAAGATTGGTCGTTGTTGGCGTAATCGTAGGTGTAGAACTTACCGATACCCAGCAGATAGATGATTTGTGTGTTCATTTGTTCTTCTGTACTGGTGATGCTGCGCACCACATCACGGTCTTCTTCCCTGACTGTCGGTAAATCCAAGTCAAATTTAATATCGGGGCTGGACAGGTTGCCGGTCAGGTTCATCAGGCAGTTTACTTTAACGGTGCTTTGTCCCTGCGAAAGTGAAGTGTCGATACCTAAATCACTCAATGAGGCAGAGTTTACCGTATAAATCGCCTGAAGATCCAGATTGGCCTGATATGGGTCACCTGTGAAGGTGACTGTACCGCCGGACTTCAATGTAAAATCTTTGCGAATCACTTCCTGCATGCTGAGCTTATACATTCCCTGGTCGATAATGTAGTTACCGAACATCTTAAAGTCTCCTTTATTAAAGTAGTTCACTTGCAGATTGCCGTTGCCTGTTGCTGTAATATTGTCGCCTGCCACCGGGTCCATCACGATTTTCATGGTGGCATTGGGGGTGGCGTTAATCAGCATATTGATGCGCAGGTCCATGGGAGGACCCTCTTCTTCTTTTTCTTTCTGCACATTCGAGTGATGGTACAGATTGGTTTCCACATTATCATGGATACGTTTGGGGGTCTTGTCGACAAAGGTAATGAACTGGGTATTGGTAGCCTCTGTCGTGATGCCTGTGATATAAGTAAAAGAGGTGTTGTGTCCTGTTGTCAGTGAGGCATCTACGGTCATGGCATTGTTTCCTCCGTCCAATATGACGCTTCCCGAACCGTACACCTTGCCGTAGAAAGGCATATCGCCGCCTTCGTGGGTATCATACATCAGCAGATTGTCGCCACTGATATTAAAATGATACATCAGATTTTTTAGTTTGGTATGATGCAGATAGCCATTGACTACTCCACTGTTTCCTTCGCGGTCGTACACGTGTACATCGGTAAACAGTAATTGTCCGGAGGAAATATGTACCGAATCATCGCGTATTTGGAAATAGGTGTTCAGTACATCAATCTTGGTATCTATATTGGCACGTGCCTCTCCTTCCAAATCCAGGTGCTTGAAATCTCCATAGAGTCTGATATGACCGTTGACACGTCCGGTTAAATCGCTGAATATGCCTTCCACAAAGGGCTGGATGAGTCCGATATTGGTACTGTCTGCTTCAATCATCAGGTCCAGTCCTTTCATTTTCGGAGATACGTATCCGGTGACATGAGTGGCCGAAATACCTTCTTCCGCAATTTTTGCATCAAGGCGTACTCCGCCCAGTTCCGAATCCCATACGCCTGTAATATCGGCTTCACCCAACAATGCTTTATTCAGGCAGAAATTATGCACATTGAGTTTGGTGTGCATGGCAGGCTCTTTCATTACTCCCTTCATATTGACAGTCCCGGTAACCAAGCCGTTGAATGCCACATCATCAAAATGCACTATATCCAGTACATATTCCAAATTGATATTCTTTAAATCGATATGGCAGGAGTCTTCCTTGCTTTTTGTCAACTTTCCGTTGATGCGTAAATGCTGGTTTTCATGTTCAAACAGAAAATTGTCGATATAGACACGTCCGGAGTCTACGGCAATATGCGAAGGATGTATATTCCAAATCGTATCGTTCAATACCACTTTCGTGGGTTTGATGTTAATGTCGGCCTGTAAGATGGGGTGTTTCCCCTCCGTTTTATAGAATTGGGTCACGGCAGCAAACTTACCTCCGTAAGTGACATTTGTGTTATTCCCCCAATTGACAGTTGTTTCCAGCCGGTCGTTTTTGGCTTGGGTATCGACAGTAAGATTCACCATTGCACCACTGTTCATCAACATACCGGTTCTGAGGGAACATTTGAACCAGTCTGACGGATTTTCGCAGATGAGTACCCCCGAATCATAATGGGTTCCATTGTATTTGAAAGCCGGAAAATGTCCTTCAACGCGCAATTTCTCTTCGCGGTCGTTGAAATACCCTTTGATGGAGGCAGGGAACTTTAATTCCAGCGGTATTTGAAAGAGTTTTTGAAAGAACTCCGTATTATTTACTCTGATGTCGAATTTGAAGTTGTTGTGAGGAACCGGCATGTTTTCGTTCAGCGTCAGCAGGGAAGGGATATAGCGTTGAACAGTCTGCAATATGCTGGCCGGAATTGTGTTATAAGAATAGTCTCCACGTATGACAGCCGTCATGAACGAGGAAAGCACTTGTATTTCTTTTTGTCCTTCTACCTGTCCTGCCGTAATGGTAAGGTTGTCAAGGAAATAGTTGTTCCCTTCGGGGGTATTCATTTGCAAGCTGTCCAAACGGATTTTTCCGTTCATGTCGTCGATAGACTTCCCGGTAAAGTCTGCTGTCACGTTCAGGGAAATGTCCGTATCTTTGTATTTGTCGGACAAATGCAGGTTATCCGGTCGGAGATTCTTTAAGACGGCCTTCAAGTTGAATTCGGGTATGGCGCACGCCACGTTGAAATTGCCGTTTATCTGAACAGAGCCGTTGTCATCATCCATTGCCAGCTTGCCGTTGAAGCCTCCGTCTTTATACACGCCGTCCAGTGCTATATTCTCATATTTATATTGGCTGTATTCGAAAGAGGCAATATTCCCTTTGATATAAGATTCGGGATAGTGATTTTTATAGTTGAACCCTTTCAATTCCAGATTGAAGTCTGCCGTACCGAATTTCTTTTCGTTATCAAGCAGTTTGCCCACATTCAGGTCGGCACTGGCGATATTTCCCGAATAGGTACGGTTCTGTTGTTTGTCAATGCTCATCATAACATCGGCTTTGATTGTACCTACGCCGGTGCGCAAGAGTCCTGTGATAATCAAATCGTGAAGATATCCGGTGGCATCACCGCTAAAACGTACATATTCCAACTGCTGAAAAATAGGAGGAACTTTCCCGGCCACATTACTCATAACGGTGCTGATGCCTTCTTTATTCAGGTTTACGTCGGTCAGCTTTCCCATGATATACATATTTCTTCCTGCGTTCCAGTCGGCAACGGATGCTTCTCCGTTGATCATCAGACTGTGGTTGTCGGTCAGTCGCAGGGTAGGGCAGTCTATATTCTTTCCTTTACCGGAGAAATCCATGTTGAAATGTAACGGAGTATCGAACTTGGCCAAAGCCGGGACAAAAGGGGCTATGTCTTTGAGTACGACAGAGGCATTGACGCTTCCTTGATATTGCACATTGTCTGTCAGTTTAGGAAGATCCGGCAAACTGTCGTAACGCATGGAAAGGCTGTCAATGCTTAAAGCAGAATTGGAAAGCTCGAGGGAAAAATCCTTTATATTCAGTCGCTTATTGTTGGCAGTGACTTTCATTGAGAACTTTTGTAAAGCAAATCCACACTGCTCTTCAAAGCTCAGACGACGGATGGAGGCGTTCAGCGAGTCGTTGCGGAGCGCCTTCAGCGAAACGGTGGCTGCGAAGTTCTTTACGGCAAGATGGCCGGTATTGAACCGTCCGGGGGTTTCGGGCTCCGACAAGACATCGTATGTGATACGTCCGCGTCTTATCAATAAAGAGTTGATGCGTAAATCCAGATTTGTCTGAGTCTTCACCGTGTCTTTGGAAGCAAAAGCATCCAGAACAAATTGATAATTGGGAGGAGACTGAGGCGTTTCCCGCTCCATATTGGCCGAAAAGCCGAAAAGCTGAACACTGGTAATAGTGATTTTCCCTTTCAGCAGGGGGAGTATTTCAAATTTGGCAGACAGACGCGCCACTTTCAGCATTTCCCTGCCCCGGCGGTCTTCCAGCAACACATCTTCCACAATAATGCGGTTCAACAGGCCCATGTCGATTTTTCCTACAGAAACTTCCGTGTTGAGCACTTTGCGGAGCTCTTTGGTCACTATATAAGACAATTTGTCCTGAACGTATGGAATGTTCAGAAGCACAATTATCCCCAGATAAACTCCCAAGAGAATACCTAGCAGTATGCGAACTGTATATTTAAGACTTTTGCTTGATATCATTGCTTATTTTGGGCTAACAAAGGTACGAAATACGTCCGAAGTAGCCCAAAATAAACTTGGATTTTTACTTGTTTTTATGCAATCTTTTCAACTCAAACGAGAAAATGATACGGAAACAACCGATAATGAGGAAAGTAACGGACAACATATAAAGCACAGTGACTGCTCCGAGTCCCGGTTGCCAGATGATAGCCATGGAACATAAAATGGCCAGAATGCCGAATACCAGATACCATCCCCAGTCTTTGGTGCCGTAGCGTTTCAGGTCGGTGGAATAACCGCAAAGGGTGAATCCTCTGAACATAAGCCAGAATGCGACGATAAACGGAATCAGTTCCATGCTTACCAGCGGATAGAATACCAAATAAATACCTATCAGCAAATCAATGATACCGCCTGCCAGATACCACCCCCAACTGTTGATAATCTTTTTGTTGCCGACGGCAAAAAAGATTTCGAGGATACCGCTGACCAGAATTGAAATACTGAAAATGACACTCAGTGCCACATAACTGCTCACGGGAGCAAACAAAAGGCATAATGCTACTGCGATGTAAAGCAATCCCAATAATAGGGACATCCACCAGTTCTTTACCGCGTAGCCCAAGCCACCAACTAATTCATTCATGTTTGTTAAGTTTTAGGTTATAATTTCAACTAATAACGTCCTCTATACAAAAATGTTTGCCCATAAATACAAAAAAAGTATTTAAATACCTGCACTTGACTTTTAGAACTCAAAAAATATTCCGAACTTTGCACGGTGAAAGCAAAAAGATTCACTTTATTAGCATTTTTGAATAAAAACTGAATAAAAAAAGAATGAAAGATAACAGAATTCCTTCTCCGTTTATTTCTTTGTTACCCGTATTTGTACTTATTTTATTATTGTTTGTCACCATCCGTGTCTTTGGCAGCGATGCGTTGTCGGGCGGAAGTCAGGTTTGTTTGCTTACGGCTACGGCTGTTTGTGTATTGATAGGGATGGCAGGGTACCGAAGAGCTTGGAAAGATTTTGAACTGGCTATTACGAATAATATAGCCGGAGTAAGTACGGCATTGATTATTCTGCTGATTATCGGTGCTTTGTCGGGGGCATGGATGATTAGCGGCGTGGTTCCCACATTGATTTATTATGGCATTCAGGTGATACATCCTCACTTTTTTCTGGTGTCTACCTGTGTGATTTGTGCCATTGTTTCAGTCATGACAGGCAGTTCGTGGACAACCATAGCCACTATCGGCATCGCATTGATGGGAATCGGCAAGGCACAAGGTTTCAGCGAAGGCTGGATAGCGGGAGCGATTATTTCGGGTGCTTATTTCGGCGATAAGGTATCCCCGCTGTCCGATACCACTATTTTGGCGTCTTCCGTGACGGACACTCCGCTGTTTACACACATACGCTATTTGATGATAACCACCATCCCCTCATTGGTCATCACATTGATTATTTTCACTGTTGCCGGACTGTCTCACGAGGCAACGGACACAGGTCATATTACCGAATACATGCAGGCACTCGACTCCAAATTCAATATTTCCTGGTGGCTGATGATTGTTCCCGTCGTGACGGGAGTTTTGATTGCCCGCAAGGTTCCTTCGGTCATTACTTTGTTTATCTCCACCACACTGGCCACTGTCTTTGCACTTATATTCCAGCCGGATTTGTTGCGCGAGATAGCAGGGCAGGGGGTAGCAGGTCTTACTGCACTTTTCAAAGGAGGCATGGGCATGCTCTTCGGTGGCACCCAACTGGAGACAGGCAGTGCAGAGATAAATGAGTTGGTTGCCACACGCGGTATGTCGGGAATGATGAATACCATTTGGCTGATTGTCTGTGCCATGTGCTTTGGAGGGGCTATGACGGCAGGAGGCATGCTGGGCAGTATCACCTCTGTGTTTATCCGTTTCACCAAGAGACGTATAGGGATGGTGTCTTCTACCGTTGCATCGGGATTGTTCCTCAACCTGGCCACTGCCGACCAATATATCTCCATTATTCTGACCGGCAATATGTTTAAGGATATTTATGAGGCAAACGGATATGAAAGCCGATTACTGAGCCGTACCACCGAAGATGCTGTAACAGTCACCTCACCGCTTATCCCCTGGAATACCTGCGGTATGACTCAGGCAACTATTCTGAGTGTGCCTACACTCACTTATCTTCCATATTCTTTCTTTAATCTGATTAGTCCGCTGATGAGTATCACGGTGGCGGTTATCGGTTATAAGATAAAGAAGAAAATAACCGAATAATTTTTTTCCCGGTGTGCAGACAGGAATGGGTACACCGGGAAAAAAATCTCCCGAAGAGTGGGGATTTCAAAAATAACTTGTATTTTTACAGACCTAAAAATAATCAATTTATATTTTCATATTATGAAGAGACACATCACTTTTGCCTTGCTTTTTGCGGCAGCATTGACCGCGCAGGCACAACAGGGAGGCATTTCGAGCGAGATGCTGAATCAAATCAAACAAAGTTATCAGGCAACTCCTACCGACAAGGCAATCCGCAATGCTTTAGGCGGAACAAGTATCAATACCTTGGCACTTAATCAGGAAAATCAGGCAGACTTTGACACTCATTTCTCTAATAAAGTCTTATCGAAAGGCATTACCAATCAACGCTCGTCAGGACGCTGCTGGTTGTTTACGGGACTGAATGTGCTTCGCAGCCAGATGATAGCCAAGTACGGCCTGGATGAAATGGAGTTTTCGCAGAACTACTGCTTCTTTTATGACCAGCTGGAAAAATCGAATCTTTTCTTACAGGGAATCATTGATACGCGTGAAAAGCCGATGGACGACAAGATGGTGGAGTGGCTCTTTAAGCATCCCTTGAGCGATGGAGGGCAATTTACTGGTGTGTCGGATATTATAGGTAAATACGGACTTGTACCGAAGAGCGCGATGGTGGAGACTTTCAGCAGTGATAACACAGGAAAAATGAATAATCTGATGGGACTGAAACTGAAAGAATTCGGCTTACAACTCCGTGAGGCTGCTGCTGCCGGAGCCAAGCCCGCCGAACTGGAAAAAAAGAAAACGGAAATGCTGGCTACGGTCTATCGCATGCTGGTGCTGACACTCGGTGAGCCGGTGTCTACGTTCACTTGGAGCATGAAGGGAGGCGAAGCGAAAGAGTACACTCCCTTGTCTTTCTACAAGGAATTTCTGGGCAATGACCTGACCAATAATTACGTGATGCTGATGAACGACCCCAGCCGTGAGTTTTATAAATGCTACGAGATAGACTATGACCGCCATAGCTATGACGGTAAGAACTGGACGTATGTCAATCTGCCTATAGAAGATATCAAGGAAATAGCCATTGCTTCCATCAAAGACAGCACAATGATGTATTTTTCTTGCGATGTGGGTAAGTTCCTTGATAGCAAGAGAGGACTGCTGGACCCTGATAATTACGATTATGAGTCACTGATGGGGACAACTTTCGGTATGGACAAGAAACAGCGTATCCAGACATTTGCCAGTGGCAGCAGCCATGCCATGACGCTGATGGCTGTGGATTTGGATAAGGCCGGGAAACCGAAAAAATGGATGGTGGAAAACAGTTGGGGAAGCACCAACGGATACAAAGGCCATCTCATTATGACGGACAAATGGTTTGATGAGTATATGTTCCGCGTGGTGGCGGAAAAGAAATATGTCCCTGCCAAGGTGCTGGATATCCTCAAGCAAAAACCGATTCGCCTGCCGGCATGGGACCCGATGTTTGCGAACGAAGAATAATAAAATAATAAAAAAAACGGAGCTGCAAAATTTGCAAATCGGCATGCAAAATTTGCAGCTCCGAATGTATACCCATCCGGATGGTTATCCCCCTTGAAGGGGGAGGTTCCTTCGGAAGAACTTCCCCTTCAGGGGAATCTCCTTCGGAGAATATATATTATATATAATAAATTAATATAATATATAACTGATAACATTCGCGCAAAATTCTGCGCAGGATTCTGCGCAAGAAACTGCGGGAGAAACTGCACAAGAAACTGCGGGAGAAAACACGTACGTAAGCGAGGGCTTATACGTACGTATGCATAAGCCTACGCTTACGTATGTATGAGCCTGCACATACGTATGCATCGCCCCCTGCATACGTACGTGTATTTCGATGCCGGAATATCTTAATTCGCGTACCGTCAATCCCTATAATTACACAGGTTTATATTATTACGGATTTTTTTCCATAATAACCGCCAAATCTTTCTTTTTTCACATTTTTTTTCTGTACTTTTGCGCTCAAATTTAAAAACCATTTTTTATAACCCAATATGGCAAATGTGATTAAATTACACAAAGGCTTGAACATCAACCTGAAAGGAAAACCTGCTCAGGAGATTTTCGACGTGAAGCAGCCGGACATCTATGCGTTGGTGCCCGATGATTTTCATGGCGTGACTCCTAAAGTGGTGGTGAAAGAACAGGAATATGTGATGGCCGGGGGAACATTGTTTGTAGACAAGAACCACCCCGAAGTAAAGTTCGTTTCTCCTGTTAGCGGTGTCGTGACATGCATTGAGAGAGGCGAACGCCGTAAAGTCCTTAGCATCTCCGTTGCTGCGGCAGCAGAGCAGGACTACGAAGAGTTTGGAAAGAAAGATGTTTCGACTATGACAGGCGAACAGGTAAAGGCTGCCCTGCTTGAAGCCGGACTCTTTTCATTCATCATCCAGCGCCCGTATATCGTGGTTGCCGACCCGAATGCCAAGCCGAAAGGCATCTTCGTTTCTGCATTTGATACCAACCCATTGGCTGCCGATTTCGAATTCGTTCTGAAAGGTCAGGAAAAAGACTTCCAGACAGGACTCGATGCATTGGCTAAAATGGCGAAGACGTATCTGAATATCAGCGTAGAACAGAAGAATCCTGCACTGACAAGCGCCAAGAATGTGACTGTGACAGTTTTCGACGGTCCTAACCCTGCCGGAAACGTTGGCGTTCAGATTAACCACATCAGTCCTATCAACAAGGGCGAAACCGTTTGGACTCTTCGTGCAGAAGATGTTATCTTCATCGGACGTTTGTTCAATACAGGTCGTGTAGACTTGACCCGCACCATTGCATTAACCGGTTCGGAAGTGAAAAAACCGGCTTACTGCAAGTTGAAAGTAGGAGCGTCGCTGACAGATGTATTTGCAGGACGTGTAACCGAAGGTGCAAACTTACGCTACATTAACGGAAACGTGTTGACCGGTACGCTTGTCAAACCTAATGGATATTTGAGCGCACGTGCCACAAGTCTTACCGTGATTCCCGAAGGCGATGACCGACACGAATTCCTGGGCTTTATCATGCCCCGCACCAATCAGTTCAGTGCGAGCCGCAGTTATTTCAGCTGGTTATGCGGAAATAAGGAATACACACTGGATGCCCGTATCAAAGGTGGCGAACGCCACATGATTATGTCCGGTGAGTATGACAAAGTATTCCCGATGAGTATTTTCCCCGAATATTTAATTAAGGCTATCATTGCCGGCGATATTGACCGTATGGAAGCACTTGGTATTTACGAAGTGGCTCCCGAAGATTTTGCAGTATGCGAGTTTGTAGACTCTTCTAAACTGGAGTTGCAACGTATTGTGCGTCAAGGTCTGGACATGCTTCGCAAGGAAATGTGCTAAGTAATTAAAAACTAAGAATAAAAAGTTAATGAAAGCGTTAAGAAATTATCTCGACAAGATAAAGCCAAACTTTGAAGAGGGCGGCAAACTCCACGCGTTTCGTTCGGTGTTCGACGGTTTCGAAACATTCTTGTTCGTACCCAACAGCACTTCGAAAACAGGAGTTCACATCCATGATGCGATTGACAGTAAGCGTATCATGTCGATTGTGGTTATTGCGTTGATACCGGCTTTGTTGTTCGGTATGTACAACGTAGGTTACCAGCACTTCTTGGCAGTGGGCCAGGAGGCAGGTTTCTTTGAAAAGTTCATTTATGGTTTCCTGGCTGTTCTGCCTAAGATTATCGTGTCATACGTAGTCGGTCTGGGAATCGAATTTGTGGTGGCACAATGGAAGAACGAAGAAATTCAGGAAGGTTTCCTGGTTTCAGGTCTTTTGATCCCGATGATCGTTCCTGTGGAATGTCCGTTGTGGATTCTGGCTGTCGCTACAGCATTCTCTGTTATCTTCGCTAAGGAAGTATTCGGCGGTACAGGTATGAATATCTTCAACCCTGCATTGATTACCCGTGCTTTCTTGTTCTTCGCTTATCCTACCAAAATGTCCGGTGATGCCGTTTGGGTAAGCACTGACAGCATTTTCGGTATCGGTGGCGGACAGGTAGTGGACGGTTTTACCGGCGCTACGATGTTGGGACAGGCTGCTACAGCCGCTCCGGGTGCAAGCGAACTGATTAATGTGAACGGTACTCCCGCTACCATGTGGGATATGGTTGTAGGTTTGATTCCGGGTTCTATCGGTGAAACCAGCGTTATCGCTATCGCACTGGGTGCCATCATCCTGTTGTGGACAGGCGTGGCAAGTTGGAAGACCATGTTCTCTGTCTTTGCCGGTGGTATCGTGATGGGATTGATCTTCAATGTATTCGGCTCTACAGATAACATGATGGCTCAGTTGCCTTGGTACGAACACATCGTATTGGGCGGTTTCTGCTTCGGTGCCGTGTTCATGGCTACCGACCCTGTGACTTCCGCACGTACGGAAAAGGGTAAGTTCATCTACGGCTTCCTGATCGGTGTGATGGCTATCGTTATCCGTGTGTTGAATCCGGGTTATCCCGAAGGTATGATGCTTGCCATCCTGCTGATGAACATCTTCGCTCCGCTGATTGACTACTGTATCGTACAGAAGAACATCACAGCCCGCGAAAACAGATTAAAATCAACTAACAACTAAAATATCGGACATTATGAATACTAATAGTAATAGTTATACTATCATCTATGCTTCGATAATGGTTGTTATCGTAGCATTCCTGTTGGCATTCGTGTCTTCTTCTCTGAAAGAAAAACAGTACCAGAATGTAGAACAGGACACAAAGAAACAAATTCTGGCAGCTTTGAACGTTTATGACGTAAAAGATGTGAATGCAGAATATGATAAATATGTGAAAGAAGACGATTTGATGCAGGCAGACGGTTCTTTGGTAAAGAACGATGCTGCTTTCCAGACTTCTTATAAAGGTGAAATCGCTAACGGACGTCTTCATGTATTCGTTTGCGACGTGGATGGTCAGACCAAATATGTGCTGCCTATTTATGGTGCCGGTCTTTGGGGACCTATCTGGGGATACATCGCATTGAATGATGACAAAGACACTGTATATGGCGTTTACTTCTCACATCAAGGAGAAACTCCGGGTCTGGGTGCAGAAATCACCACTACTAAGTTCCAGGATCAGTTCTTGGGCAAACATGTAATGGAAAACGGTACTGTAGCTTTGGGTGTTGAAAAACACGGCAAGGTGGCAAAACCCGATTATCAGGTAGACGGTATCTCAGGTGGTACTATCACTTCTAAGGGTGTAGATGCGATGATTAAGGATTGCCTGAGCATGT